>Ga0137463_1000014_pt1 | contig 82682 bp, 57 predicted proteins | sample EasRivERMGT800_2_FD_102333 | JGI IMG/M metagenome (GOLD analysis project Ga0137463, IMG submission 102333) | Soil microbial communities from meander-bound floodplain in the East River, Colorado, USA - East River MetaG ERMGT800_2 | ecosystem: Environmental > Terrestrial > Soil > Floodplain ...
TCAGGCTGGGTGGGATCAGCGCCTCACTCTGGCCCGTCAGGGCCGAATCCAGTCGCGCGGCGGCACCAGCGATCGCTGCGATTGCGCGGCTCCCGTCCCGCTCGTGGCAGTTCAGACATCCTCGCCGGCGGAGCAGCCGCTCCCCCTGGACGAAAACGCTCGGCGCTGCCAGCGGTACCGCTTGCGACGTGACGAACGCTCTGAGCGCCTTGCGGTCATCCTCCGGAAGGCGATACGACGGGCGACTGTGCCGCGAATCAACGCCCGCTTCGCTGCAGGACTTCGACCAGTCTGAAACCTGCTTTTCGAGCGTGGCAATTCCTTCGGTCCGGGCGGTGACTCCGTCGATCCGGTGGCAGGCTGCGCAGCGGGCCGTTTCGATCAGTTTTTTCCCCGCGGCAGCCAGCCCGTCGTCACCAGCAGGCTGAGCCGAGCCGGCGTTTTCTCCCTCAGCAAAGGTCAGGTACAGCGCCAAATTGCGCCGCTCGTCGTCAGCCATTTTGAAAACCGGCATGCGGTGATCGGGATTGAGCTGTTCCGGCTCTTTCAGCCACTGGTAGATCCAGCCGGCCGTTCTCTTCCTGGCGATCTTGGCCAAGTCGCCGCCGATAGCGAGCGGGGCGCTCCCTTCGCCTCCTCGCGTATGGCATGCGAGACAACCAACAGAACGGAACAGAATCTCCCCGCTCCGGACGGCCTCTGGACCGGCGGGACCATCCGGCAGTTTCTCGATCGGGCGACCGGCCGGCTGTCGCATCAAGAATTCGGCGATCGCCCGCGCTTCATCCGGTGAGAAACCGAACTCGGACATCTGCTCCCCGTGTCCTCGCTGGCCTGGCTTGGCGAGCCAGTCGATCAACCAATCGCGATTGAGCGAGTTTGCAGCCTGTGATAGCGCCGCCGCCGGATCTGCCTCTTCACCAGCGGTGCGCCGATGGCACGCCTGGCAGCGGTGCGCAGCGAATAACTCGCTGCCGCGGGCCTCCAGAACCAGGTCGGCCCGTCGGACACCACGAGAGAACAGGAGCGCAGGAACTGGCTCGACGGGAAAACTCTCCGACGACCAGAACAGTCGCACCAGCCCTTCGACCGCTGTGTGGCGATATTGAACTTCGATCTTCTGTTCGCCAAATTCAACGGCGGTCAGGTCACCCGCCACCCACCCCGGCGTTTCACGTTTGCCACTGACGACGATCTTGCCATTCAACGTGACCGTCGCCTCTCCCTGGAGATAGAGATGAAAGGCATGCTTGCCTTCAGTCCGAATCAGGAGCGTTCCGGACCATTGAGCAGCCAACGGTCCAGCCGGCAGCCGACGGTCCGGGCTGTGCCCACCCCAGGCGAACTGAACATCCCGATCGATCCGCTCGACGGTCGTCTGGCCAGTCGTGAATCGGGCGACGAGTCCTGGATACGACTCGTCATCGTCCGTGTCATCGGCGCGCACATTCGTCGACCAGATTGGAGACACCAGGCTGACGACGGCGAGCATCAATCGGAGAAATCCGAAGACGCGCGATCGCGAAGGACGCCCTGTCGTTCGAAAATCGAGGCATTCACCGAACAACCCGCGGCGAAGGCAACAGTGCGTTCCCGGGAATGCGGGACGTTCAGTTGCTCCGTTCAAAGCTTCGTTGCCCGTGGGCCGGATCATTCAAAGTTATCCCACACGCTGCCAGCGGAGTAACAAAGCACGAATCCGCGTTCCGGTGACCGAGCCGAGGATTGGATCATGGACGACTGTCCCTGCAGGATTCGCGGCAAAGCACCGCAATTCCGACAAGCACAATGGACGGTTGATATCTACAGTCGTGGATTTATGTTACGGAATCAACCCACTGTGAACCGGGTCGTATTCCTGGCCATGATTTCGGAGTTTGGTGCGATTTGGGGCTTGACGTTGCGCGAAAACAGGCAGATAATTGGATCATGCAATTGAGACTCATTCTCATAAGCCAGTTTGAGAGCAGTCTTCGTTGCGAACAGCCAAAGTCAATCGGATAGCTCCTGCCTGATCCGTTCCCTCCCCGCCATGCAAATTCCCTGCCGCACCCACTCACCGGACGATTGTTCTGAAACAATCATCTGCCGCTGCCTCGGGATCAGCGAGACAACTGTCGCCGACGCGGTCGCCATTTGCGGCCTGATGACCGTCCGCGAAGTTTGCCGCGAGACCGGCGCGGGAGGAGGCTGCACCGCCTGTCATGCGCGGCTTCGGGAGTTGCTCAAGAAGACAAACCAGACGATACCGGTTTGCTGACGAGGATCGGGCCGGCCGATTCCAGTGCGCGGGTCCGAACCCGGCATCACAGCAGGCCGTGCCTAATGGCCCCCTTCTTCTTCGCCGATCTGATTCTGTAAATACAATTGCAGACCCACATCGTTGATCAGCGAGAGTTGGGTTTCGAGCCAGTCGACATGTTCCTCTGACTCGACGAGAATGCCTTCCAGAAGCTCGCGGCTGCCGTTGTCTTTAACTTTCGCACACAAATCGACCGCGTCGTTGTAAGCCTTGACCCCGCGAGATTCGAGAACGAGATCGTTTTCGAACTGTTCCTTGACGTTGGTCCCTACCCGGATCACGTCGTAGCGGGCGATCTCGGGAACTCCCTCGAGAAACAGGATCCGGTCGATGAGCTTCTCGGCGTGCTTCATTTCGCCGATCGATTCGGCGTAATGCTTGGCACCGAGCTTTTGAAAGCCCCAGTTCTTACACATCTTGGCCTGGCAGAAGTATTGGTTGATCGCCGTGAGCTCGATCGTCAGACCGGCGTTCAATGCGTCAATAACCTTCGGATCCCCCTGCATGCTTTTCTCCCCGTGAATTCCCGCCCACAAATGGGTGCTGTTGGATTCGTACCGAGAGGGGATTCTAAGCCGGTCGTAGCGGGATTTGAAGTCGAAACGCCGCACCGCGCACCAGATTCGCTCGATTGATACGGCTTCTCGCACGGCGATTGAGATGCGGTCGCGTCGGCAGTTTCGCCTGGTGGCCGATCTGCCGTCGAGGCGGCGGTCATTCGCCCGGAGCAGTGAATTCGCAGGCAGGTCCATCAGATTCTGCAATTTCGTCCGCGCCGGATTGGGCCGGTGCGGGCGTCTCCTCGGCCACTGCGGTTCCAGGCAGCGGCGGCAGAATCCAGATCTCGTGGTAATCCTGCGGCTGCTCAGCCCGGAACTTGTAGTGCCTGAGCAGTTCCAGCAGCGCCAGAAAAATCCCGACGATCTGACTGCGAGAGTTCTTGCCCGCGAAGAATGAGCTGAACGATACCCGTTGTTCGGCCTGAACCCGGGCCTTGATCCGTTCGATATAGACGGCGATCGGCGTTTCATCGTACAGAACCGTCGACGGCGTGCTTTCCGTATTCTTTCTCAGGACACGCGACAGGGCACTCACCAGGTCCCACAGCTCGACTTCTTTGATCAAGTCGCGGGAAGGATCGCTACCGCCCCGCGGACGATCGTCAGTCAAACGCGGATAGCGCTGCTGCCAGTCGGCAGCATGGTCTTCAAGAAGCCGCGATGCGTCTTTGAATCGCTTGTACTCCAGCAGTTGCCGCACGAGATCGGCCCGGGGGTCTTCATCTGGCTCGACCAGTTCGGGAGGCTCTTCCGGCCCGGGCAGAGCCATGCGGCTCTTGATTTCCACCAGGCTGCTGGCCATCACGATGAAATCCCCGACCAAGTCCAGGTCCAGCACCTGCAGCACATCGATGAGTTCGAGAAACCGAGCGGTGATCTCGGCGATCGGCAGGTTGAGAATGTCAACTTCCTGCCGGCGGACCAGATACAGCAACAGATCGAGCGGCCCCGAGAAGGTGTCCAGCTCAACCCGATAATCCATAACCTCTTGCTGGCTCATCGGTTCGCAGCTTCCTTGTGCGATCAACGATGGGACGCCGCGCGCAGCGACTCCGTGCCGGGCGATCCGCGTCCCTATGCTCTATTATCGGCACGCTGGCGGAAGCAAGTATTTGGATTCGGGACGTCAGGCGCCGATTTGTAAATTCGGCCGTCCGCGGCCGCCTGGCGATGAGGCATCACGACCGGGCCGAAAAATGACGTCTCCGGGGGCCAAGATTTTTGTCATTTGACCGTATCCCGGAAGAGGCAACCTTCTCGAGCTCCGGCCTGCCGGTCACGATTTGCCGCGGACTTGAAGAGACAGTGCCCGCTGCTCCAGCATTTGGCTTTTGTTACGTGCTAGAATGGGTTTATGGAGACACTGAACACGAACCCGCAGGTGTCGCTACGACCATTTGCGAACTGCGCCGCGGAAATCGAACGGCTTGCCGCCGGACTCCGGACGCTCGAACGGGCTGCCGGATTGCTTCAACTGGCGCCCCTGGAGGGGCGAGACTGGTACGAGTCGCTCCATCGCAAACTGATTCCCCAACTGGTCGGGCAGCCGTTCATCGTGGCCGCAGTCGTCGGCGGGACGAATATCGGCAAGAGCGTGATCTTCAACCACCTGGCTGGCAGCCAGGTGAGCGCGACGAGTCCCCTGGCCTCCGGGACGAGACATCCGGTTTGCCTGATTCCCCCGGGATTTGAACAGGAACACGATCTGGAAGCGATCTTCCAGGGATTCGAATTGCATGAATGGACAGCGCCCGGCGCAGCTCTCGAAAACTGCCCTGAGCATCGGCTGTTCTGGAAATCGAGCCACGAACTGCCCGCCAACCTGCTGGTTCTGGACAGCCCCGATATCGACAGCGACGCCGAAATCAACTGGCTGCGAGCCGACCACCTGCGGCATTGTGCAGACGTCCTGGTCGCCGTGCTGACGCAGCAGAAATACAACGACGCGGCGGTCAAGCAGTTCTTTCGGAAGGCGGCGGCGGAAGACAAGGCGGTGATCGTCATCTTCAATCAGTGCCTGCTCCCTGACGACGAAGACTTCTGGCCGCTCTGGCTCGAGACGTTTTCTCGCGAGACGGGCATCGTTCCGGACCTGCTGTATGTTGCCCCGAACGACCGCCGCGCCGCCGAAGAGAACCGGCTGCCATTCTATGAGCGGAGCTGGCAGCCGGGCGGCGGACAGCCTCGGGGCGCCAAAATCGAAACCGAAGCCCGAGATCTTGCGCACGATCTCGCGGACATGCGCTTTTCAGAAATCAAACTCCGCACGCTGCGCGGAGCACTGGGGCAATTGCTCTCGCCGCAGGCCGGCGCGCGTGCCTGGCTCGCCGAAGTGACCCGGCACAGCGCTGCGTTCCGGGATGCGGCAAGCTTGCTCTCGATGCAGGAATTGGCCCGCATCGACAACTGGCCGAGCCCGCCGGCGAATCTGCTGGTGGCGCACATCCGCCATTGGTGGCGAACGCACCGGCAAGGGTGGACCAAAACGATTCATGACGCCTATGGCACGCTGGGTGATGGCTTGCTCTGGCCGTTTCGCTGGGCCAGACAAAGGATCACCGGCGCCGCTCCCGATCTGCGGCAGTCGTACCGGCAGGCCGAACGCAACGTCATGTTGCAGACCGTTGACGCCCTGTATGCCGAGTTGACGCGGCTCAGTCAACTGGGCAACGATCTATTGCGACCCCGGCTGGAGGCGCTGCTGGCCGGGGCCACCCGGGCCGACCTGCTCGAACGCCTCGCCACCGCGCAAGACGCTCTCGATTTCGACGAAGAGCTGGCGACTGTCGTGAACGTGCAGATGCAGGCGTTCCGCGATGAAAACCCGAATGCGTTCAGCGTGTTCCGACGGCTCGATTCGATGGCTGCTGTCGCGAGACCGGTGACCTCGGTCGTCCTGTTCGTGGCCGCCGTCGGCCCGGTTCACGCACTGACACCCGTCGTCACCAATGCCGCCGTCCACGTGATGGGAGACATCGCCGGTGGAACCGGCGCCGTCGTGGTGGGAGAAACCGCGCTGTCGGGGACGGCAGGCGGGCTGCGACTGCTGGAAACCCGGTTCCGCCAGCTGCAAACGGCCTTCACGGCGCGGCGGGTCGCCTGGTTCGCCGAGTTTTTGCGACAGAATGTCCTGGGCAATCTGCATGCCGAGTTATTGGCAGCCTCAGAGCTGCCAGACACTTCGGCGTTTGCTGAAGTGACTGCGAGCCTCGATTGTCTCGATCGCTTGCTGCAACCGCTGACAGGCCATCAGGCAAATCCGGAAACTGCTTGACGCGGCCTGAATCGGCGGCTACCGTGCAACCGAGCGGTGAAAGCAGCGCCCTGATTCGCCGCCCGACCTTTACGATTCGTGTTCCTGGCCTGCATCCACGCTCCCGCAACCTCACGTCGACGTGCGCCGGAAGCTGTTAAATAGACCACCATGGGCGAAGCCAGTCTGTCCTTCTCGATCGACGGAAAACCGTGTCGAGTTCTGTGCGACCGTGACCGGATCACGCTCGGCCGTTCGAAGGAAATGACGGTCGTCATTCCCGAAAACGTGAGCGGCGTTTCGCGGCATCACGCCACGCTCCGCCGGTATGGTGCCCAGTGGATCCTGGAAGACGCCCAGAGCAGCTATGGGACGTTTCTGCGTGATTCGAAAATCACTTCGGCGGCACTCCAGGATGGCGACTGTTTTCGCCTGGGGCGCTTCGAGGTGACGTTTCAGGCCCGGCCCCCGGAAACACCCGGCGATCCGGGTGTACCCCAGACAGAATCTGCCCGCCTCCGGCAATTCATGCGACCGGAGGTGACGTTCGGCGAAACGGCCTGTTCGCAGGTCAATGTCTCGATCGATCTGGCAAATCTGGAGATGCATCACGGCCCGTCGCGATCCATGCGGTCGATTGCGCAAGGGTGGCTGGAATCGCGGAATGCGCCCACTGCTGCCGAACCTCCCCCGAGTGAGGAACTTTCGGTCACGAGCAAGCGCTTTGGACCCGATCAGGTCTGGGCGATCAGCCTGTTCAGCGAAGTCGGCAAAGCGATGCAGACCAGCACTGATCTCGACGGCATGTTGGAACAACTGCTGAGTCTGATCCTGACGCAGGTTCACGCCGACTCGGCCGTGATCGGCCTGCTCGATCCGGCGACACAGGGAATCATTCCCAAAGCCGTCCGTTCCGCAGAGGGGGTCGTGCCTGGGGGGACGGCGGCTGGTGTCGTCAAAGTCAGCAGTACCATCCTGCAAACTGCCTTGAGCAGCCTGTCGGCAATTGTCGTTGACGATGTGACTGCCGACGAACGGTTCAGCGGCGCCGCCAGCCTGCAGTTCAGCGCGGTCCGATCGGTGATGTGCGTGCCCCTGTACCAGGAGGGGCGAGTGCACGGCGTGATCTACCTCGATTCCCAGAATCGGCAACATTGCTTCGGAGATCGAGAACTGGAGATTGTCACCGCGCTGGCCCTGTTTTCGGCAATTTCAATCGAACAGTTCGGCCTGCGGGCGAAAACTCTGGAACAGCAACGGCACCGCGAACGTCTGTCCCGCTACATTACACCGGCCGTCGTCGACCGGATCATCGATGCGGGGGATGAATCCCGGATGCTGGCCGATAAGGAAGAAGTCACGGTGCTGTTCGGCGACCTGAGGGGATTTACGTCCCTTTCCGAGAAACTGCCGCCGTCGGAAGTCGTCGATATTCTGAATGCCGTTCTCTCGCGATTGACCGATGCTGTTTTCCGCAATCAGGGAACGCTCGATAAGTTCATGGGAGACGGTTTGATGGCGTTTTTCGGGGCGCCGCTGCGCACCAAAGATCACGCATCGCAGGCGGTGCGCGCCGCCCATGATATGCTGACGTCTCTCGATGAGTTCAATCAGACTCGCCCGGAAGGGGCGAAAATCGGCATCCGCATCGGGATCAATACCGGACCGGTCATCGTCGGCGACATTGGCAGCATCTCGCGAAAAGACTATACGGTCATCGGCGACACGGTGAATGTCGCCAGCCGGTTTGAATCTTCAGTGGCGCAGGTGAACCAGATCGTGATCGGTCCGGCGACTTATGCGGCTCTGGGAGACGAATTCATCTGCGAAGCTTTGCCCCCGGCAACCCTCAAGGGACGCAGCGAACCAATCCAGCCCTATCGCGTCCTGTCGCGTAATCCCGATACACGGCTGGATCTCGACGGGTCGCTTATTGCGAAAGGATCCTAGACGATGATTAATGACTTACTCGATGGCAACCGCCGTTTCGTCGACGGCGAGTTCAACAAGAATCTCGCGTATTACAAGACGATTGCGGCGGCGCAGACTCCCCAGGTGCTATGGATTGGTTGCTCGGATTCCCGCGTCTCCGAAGACGTCATCACCGGCAGCAAGCCGGGGACGATGTTCGTGCATCGCAACGTCGCGAACATCGTTTCCTTTAATGACGTCAACCTGGCGGCGCTCGTCGAATATGCCGTCACGTACCTGAAAATCCCCGACATCATCGTCTGCGGGCATACGCGCTGTGGAGGGATCAAGGCGATCGAGGACGGCGTCAAGGAAAACTACATCGCCGACTGGCTGCTCATCGCCAGCGGCGCCAAGGAGAAGGCCGATCGGCTGGCGGAAGAGCAGAAGCTGACCCGCGAACAGAAACTGGAACTGCTGACCAAAGAGAACATCAAGCTGCAGATCAAGCATCTCCACAACATCTCGTTTGTCAAGAACCGCCGGGCAAACGGCGGCTTGCCGCGAATCCACGGCTGGCTGTACGCTGTCGACACGGGGCGCATCGAAGTTCTCACCGATGACAGTGCCCCCTCGTAAGGCCAACTGACCCGCGCCTCGACATCCCAATCCGATCTGCACCTGACAAATGCCCATTCCATTCATCTTGGCCGCCGGGAGTGACCATACGGCCCCATTCGACAAGTCACCGGCATTCTCCAGCCTGGCGGTGGTCGCGGCACTGGTGGTGATTGCTGTACTGATGGCCGTGCTGCCCCGCGACCGGCGGCGACAGGCAATTCAGCCCCTGGTGTTTCTCGTGCTGTCGGGGTTCGCCTTTCTGGCGAGACGGCTCTATGAGACAGCCGACCCCGCCTATGACGTGCTGCGCGGCATCGAGGTGGTCTTCCTGCTGGCAGCCTGGGGACGATCAGGGTTTTTACTGCTGGTGACAGTGCTGCAGCGTCTGTTTCGCCTGTCGCTCGATAAGATCTTTCTCGACGTCATCATGGCGCTGATCTACCTGACGATCGGCCTGACGGTTCTGGGCGAAGCCGGGTTCGAGCCGGCGGAACTGTTCCAGGGATCGGCCATTCTCACCCTGATTGCCGGTCTCTCGCTCCAGAGCACGCTGGGGAACATTTTTTCGGGCCTGGCCATTCAGGCACAGAAGCCGTTCGATGTGGGAGACTGGATCCAGTTTGACGACAAGCGCGAGCACATCGGCAAAGTCCGCGAGATCAACTGGCGGGCGACCACCGTGGTCACGCTCGACGAGGTCGACGTGGTGATCCCCAACAGCAAACTCGCCGAGTTGCCCCTCACCAATTTCACGAAACCCGAAGCCTGGTCGCGACGATCAATTTTCTTCGTCTGTCCCTATTCGATTCCTCCCCGGCGGGTGCAGGACGTCATCCTGGCAGCGGTCCGTGGATCGCGGGGCGTGCTCGAAACTCCTCCACCGTCGGTCGTCACCAATGAATTCACCGACCGCGGTGTCGAGTACTGGCTGAGGTTTTTCACCACGGATTTCGACAACCGCAACGCAGTCGACGGGGCCGCCCGTGACCGTGTCTGGTACGCACTCGAGCGGGAAGGGATCACGATGCCGATCGCCGCTCACGACGTCAGACTGCGGCAGGTATCGCCTGAACTCGACGCCGAGACGGCACGCCAGGGTGCCAGCCGGCGCGAAGATCTGCTTCGCGCCGTCCCACTGTTTGCCGGGTTGCCCGGCGAAGCGCTGGGGCGACTGGCAACCGGGACGCGCCTGGCCCGGTACGCCACCGGTGAAGTCGTGATCCGCCAGGGGGACGCCGGAAGTGAACTCTTCGTGATCCAGTCAGGCGAAGTGGCGGTTTGGGTGCATGACAAGTCTGCGAAAGAAGCCGAGGTACAGCGGCTGGGACGAGGCGCGTTCTTTGGCGAAATGTCGTTGCTGGCGGGGGATCCCCGAACGGCGACCGTGCGTGTCACCTCGGACTGTGAATTGCTCGTGATCGGGAAACCGGCCCTGGCGGCGGTTTTTCAGCATGCTCCCGAGCTGGTGGAAGTCATCAGTAACGTCGTCACCAGCCGCCATGCCGAGACTGCGGCGCGCCTGGCCCAACTGTCGATCCCTGCTGCCGTGCAGAAAGAACCCTTGTTCATGCGGGCCCGCCGCTACTTCCGGATCGGCTAGCGCTGCTCAGGGAGACGACGGCGCGAGTGCCGCGGCGGCGAATCCGCTGAGGCGCACCGGAACTCCCCGATCGGCAAGATATCTTTTCGTTGCCGGGATCGTGTATTCCCCGTAGTGAAAGATGCTGGCCGCCAGGGCCGCACTGGCCTGGCCGACCGACAGCGCCTGGTACAAGTGCTCCGGTGAACCGGCCCCTCCGCTGGCAACGACCGGTACTCTGACAGCCCGGGCCACGGCGCGCGTAATCTCCAGGTCGTAGCCATTTTTCGTGCCGTCGGCGTCCATCGAAGTCAGCACGATCTCCCCGGCACCGAGTTCCTCGACGCGGCGAGCCCACTCGACCGCCTCCAGCCCGGTCGGAACACGCCCCCCATTGATGAACACCTCCCAGAATTCGGCGCCGTCCTTCCGGACTCGCTTGGGATCGATGTTGACAACGATGCACTGGCTGCCGAATCTGAGCGCTGCCTCGCGGACGAACTCGGGATTCTTGACGGCCGCCGAGTTGATCGAGACTTTGTCGCACCCGGCTTTGAGCAAGGTGCGAATGTCGTCCAGCGTGCGGATGCCGCCACCCACGGTCAGCGGCATGAAAATCACTTCGGCCGTGCGGCGGACGACGTCGAGCAGAATCTCGCGCTCTTCGTGGCTGGCGGTGATGTCGAGGAACACGAGTTCATCGGCCCCCTCCTGCTCGTAACGTGCCGCCACGAGAACCGGATCGCCCGCATCGCGCAGGTTGAGAAAATTCGTCCCTTTGACGACTCGCCCGCCATGCACGTCGAGGCAGGGAATGATCCGTTTGGCGAGCATGCAACGACTACCACGGGCGGAAAGCAGGCCGGTCAGCGCAAAGTCAAGAATCTATCTTTCCGCGCCAGAGCGATAACATCAAGCGTGTTAGCGGTCCTTTTCCTGGGCCTGTTCCTCGGCCTCGGCGGCGGGCTTCTCGACCTTGTCGGCTTCAGGCTTTTCGGCTTCGGGCTTGTCACCCTCGTCGGCCGGCGTATCGGCGTCGGTCTTCTTCGCATCGTCGGCCGGCATGTCACCGGCGTCTTCCATCGCGTCTGGCGCTTCGGCCAGTTCGTCGGGAGCGAAGTCGGGCAGGATTGGCTGCCGGTCGGGATGCATATGGAAGCGGGCAAACTCCCGCCCCCGCTCGTGCAGGCAGATGACCAGTCCCGACTCGGTCGCCACATAGATTCGATCGCTGTGCTCGTTCGCCAGATGTCGCGCGAATTGCCCGAGCGAAAAGAATCCCAGCGGTTCGCCATGATCCCGCGAAATAATGTTCAGATTATTGTGATTATCAACGACGTAAACCCGGGTCGAGCTGGCAGCCAGAAAATCGTGCATTCGCGGCACCGACCACAACGGCTGGCCCGTCTCTGCCGACAGTTTGAACATCTTGCCAAAATCCGGGAACAGGTACACTTCGTCATCGATCAGGATCGGCGCCTTGCGGATCACAGTGCCGGCAGTGAATTGCCAGCCCGGTTTCCCGGTGCGGATGTCGATTGAATAGAAATTGAAATCTTCGGATGCCAGGAGCAGTTTGCTCTTGTAACGCACGATCGGGGCAGTCAAGGCGGCATCGGTTTCGAACTGGAACATCAGCTTCCGGCCTTCCTTGGTCACGGAATACAGCGACCCGTTCTTACTGGCAAAGGCCACGACGTTTTCGCCCGGGACGGCCGGAATTGTCACCGATTTGCTCGTGCGGTACCGCCACAGCACCGTCGCCTCGGAATACTGGGGCAACTTGGCATCGGTGAACAGCTCTTGCGTCATCTTGAGGTCAAACGCGTACAGGCTCCCATCGACAAATCCCACATAGACCCGCTCTTCATCAGCGGCAGGAGATGAGGCCGGCATGCCGGGCAGGCCCAGCTCCCATTTGATGTCTCCGGTATCCTTGCGAATTGCAAACAGGTGAGTTCCATTGCTGACGAACAGCAACGTATCGTTGGTCGTCGCCGGATAAATGGCCCGGTCGGCAGCGCCGATCTGCTTGGTCCAGAGATACTTGCCTGTTTCTGTGTCAAAGGCCGTGATCGACCCGCTGCTGGCCTGCAGGAACAGATGCGTCTCGTCGACAACCATGTACAACAGTTTGTCGCGTTTCGCATTGATCGTCGCGTGGCTCCACCACGAGCGCGTCAGTCCATAACGGTTCAACATCTGCTCCGACGGCAGCTGCTGGCCTCCCCGAGCGGGAGACTGGGCGCTCACGGTGGTGGCGAGGGTGATCAACACCGCGACAGACAGCACGGCGATCCGAAACGAAGGCATTGATGCGAACTCCACTGTTGGGAGGGGGGCAATGACGATTTAACCGGCAGCCCGTGAACTACGTGTCGTTCCTGGTAGATTTGCGCGAGATCTTCTCTAACCTACTATTCTAGGCAGCCGAAACAACCGGAAGCCAGTGGGATCCTCCCCGGTTTTGCCGATCCTGGGACCAGTACCTGACCGGAACCATCCCTAAAAGCCGCAAAAACAGGCAGGCCGGGACGGAACATGGCCAGGCGCGATCGCCACCCAATACGCCTATCGGCCGCGATTCGACGCAACCTCGAAACGATCACCGGTAGCAACCGAAGGTTCTTGAAGGTCAGGCATCAGGATCGGTACAATACGTGGGGGTGGCAGTCGTCGCGACCGTCGCCCCGATTCCCCAGGAGACGCCATGACTTTACGCATATTGCCGGCGCTGTCACTAGCGCTGGCGGTCAGTCTGGCTGCCGCTGATCGTCCCGCCTGTGCCGATTTTGTCACGCTGCGGAGCGGTGGCGAGGTGCGAGGCGAACTGCTCGCCGATTCGGGGCCCGCTGGCGGCAAACAGAAGCTCCCTGCTGAAGTCCTGACGATTCGCACGCTGTCGGGCGCCATGGTGGCCATCGGCAAATCGGAAGTCGAATCCGTTGTCCGCCGACGGCTTGTTCTCGAAGACTACGAGACCCTGCGGCGCGCCGCGCCCGAAACGGTATCCGCACACTGGGAACTGGCTGAGTGGTGCCGCCAGAAGTCGCTCGCCAAAGAGCGCGAAAATCACCTCCGCAGGGTGGTCGAGCTTGATCCGGAACACACTGCGGCACATCGCGCCCTCGGTCACGTCAAACATCAGGGGCAATGGGCGTCGCAGGACGACGTCATGACTTCGCGGGGGTACGTCAAATATAAGGGCAAGTATCTGCTGCCGCAGGAACTCGAATTGATCCTGCAGGACGAGCGCGTCTCGGAAGCCGAGAAGGGCTGGTTCAGGCGAGTGAAGATGTGGCAGGGCTGGCTCGACAGTGATCGTCCTGATCGCCAGACCGAAGCTCTGTCTCAACTCCAGGCCATTCGCGATCCCGATGCCGTGCCGGCACTGGCGCGGACCTTCAAGGCGCTCCCGGACGAAAAGCAGCGATTGCTGTACGTCGAAATTCTCACGAAAATCCTCGGTGACAAACCGGTGTCACCACTCGTGCTGCAATCGCTGTGGGATGAATCCGAAGCGATCCGCACTGCCGCGATCCAGGGGATCCGCGGTAAGGATGTCGCCAAAGCGCTCCCCTTCTACCTGCGGGCTCTCAAGAACGGCCTGAATCTGATCGTCAATCGGTCAGCCGATGCACTTGGGCAGCTGGGCAACGACGCGATCGTTCCGCCGTTGATCGACGCGCTGATCACGCGGCACGTGTACACAGAGGTCGTTCCCGATGTTGCACCCGGGGTTCGCAGCGACGGAACACAGGCGCCGGCTGGCCAGCCCGTTCTGCCGCCGAATATCGAGATGCTGCTGGCAGCCGGACAATTGCCGTACGGCGTGCGCGTGCAATACCCGCTGGCCCCGGTGCGGATGAAAGAAATCACTTACGAGAAAGACGAGCAGAATCAATCCGTGCTGGCTGCCCTCAATCTGCTGACCGGCGAGAACTTCGGCTTCGACGAACCCACGTGGCACCGCTGGTACAACGCCGTACACAACAGTTCGGGCTCGAAGAAAAAGAAGTTGATACGGTGATTCGCGGTCTGCGCCAGCAACTGGAAAGCCTGACCGCGGCCGGTTTGACCCATCTGCCCCGCGTCAATCCGCCTCCCGTACCCCAGAATACCGGCAGTCGGGCGATTACTGCGCCGCCAGTCGCCGTGCAGTCACCTCCTGATGCGCCCTCCCGAATTCCATCCGCATTGACCCAACCCGTACAGGAACCGATGGCTCAACGAAACGCTGCTGCTTCCAATCGAGTGCTGTTCGAGCCGGTCGCCCCAAACACCGGCACTTCGCAGCCTCGCTCGGGATCCGTTCCATCGACCCGCGCCGAGCGACAACAGGCACTCACGATTCTGGCGGAAAGCGTCAAGGGCTGCACTCGCTGCAACGAGTTGGTCAGCACGCGAACAAACACTGTGTTCGGCGTCGGTAATCCCGAGGCCCGCATCCTGTTCATCGGCGAGGCGCCGGGTGCCGACGAAGATGCCCGCGGCGAGCCCTTCGTGGGACGCGCAGGGCAACTGCTCAACCAGATCATCACGGCCTCGCGGCTCAAGCGCGAAGAGATCTATATCTGCAATATTCTCAAATGCCGCCCCCCCGGCAATCGCACTCCGCAGGTGGACGAATGCGCGAATTGCCGGGAATATCTCCTGGGCCAGCTGGCAACGATCGATCCTGATTACATCGTCTGCTGGGGAACCGTGGCCGCCCAGAATCTGCTGGTAACGCCTTTGACCATCGGCAAACTGCGCGGCAAGTTTCTGCAATTCGGCCGCGCCAAGGTCCTGTGCACGTATCACCCGTCGTACCTCCTGCGAAATCCGGCGGCCAAGAAAGACGTCTGGCAGGATATGCAGTTTCTGATGGCCGACATGGGTGTCGATCTGACTGCCAAGCCGTCGTAGCATCCGCGTCTGCTCAAGCGCTTTACAGCAGCGAGCACACCTGATCGGCGACCTGGGGAAAGATCTGCGCCGAGACGGCCAGGCTGTAGTGCGCCGCCTCGTGCATCGTCAGCTGCGCATTCCAGAGTCGCGCCAGTTCCGTGATTCCCCCGCAAGGAACGAGACGGTCGAAACGGGCTGCGTGCAACATGATTCGGCTGCCGTCCAGTCGATTCGGCCACCTCGAGGGAACGATCGGCCGGGCCACGCGCTCCAGCTCGGTCAGGTCGAGACGATCGTAGCCGATGCCGCGGCGAATGCTGCGGACGACCGTCCCGCCACCGCGCTTGAGCATGGCCACTATATCGACCGGCGGAACCAGTGCGATCGCGAATTCGAGTCGCTCCACCAGCAGCGACGTGAGGAGAGTCAACCAGCCGCCATAGCTGACGCCGACCAGCCCCACGCGCCGTCCCTGCGCCTGGAGACTGATAATCAGTTTCCACAGATCGAGCACTCCCTGCCGAGCGACGGCGAGTTGATGCCCCAGATTGCCGAGTGTAATCAGCTGACCGGGACGGTAACCGGTCGGCGTGCGGCGGTAATTGAATGGCGAATCCATCGTCAATACGTCGATCCCGCGGGCGTTGAGCACGCCGGCCAGTCGCCGAAACCAGCGGGTTCCGATCTGCACAATGCCATCGACTCCGACCACGGTGATTCCCGTGTCGGGCGCAGTCGAGAGCCAGTGGCGATAGCGGACCCGATCGTTCTCGGACCACCGGGTGGTCGTTTCACTGGCGAAACTGCCATCCCAGACCGCCGCGGCAGGAACGTCACGAAAGAATCTGCGTCCGACTTCGAGGTCGATCGGGACGGGGTGCGGGGAATAAAAAGACGCCAGGTCGCCGCTGTAGAGTCCCGGGCATTCGTGGAGCTGCGGCCCCCGCGCCGGCGGCTGCCGGCGATACCACAGAAAGTGATGGAGCAGAATATTCGCCATCACTTCGTCAACAGCTTGAGCAAACAGGCCCTGAAACATCTGGCGACGCCCTGTTACGCGCCCGACGTTTGCAGAGCACGCAATTCCCGCGGGACCTGGAAGTGCACGTCTTCCTGGCGAATCGTGATTTCGGTCACTTCAGCGCCGAATTCGCGGCGCAAGTACTCGACGCATTCCTGCACGACGACTTCCGGCGCGCTGGCGCCCGCCGTGATCAATACTCCATTGACTCCACTGAACCACTCCGGGCGAAGCTCGGCCACGCCGTCGATCAGATACGCCGGCTTCCCCTGCTCGGTCGCGATTTCCCGCAACCGCTGGCTGTTGGAACTGTTCTGGCTCCCCAGCACGATCACCATGTCGACATCCGGCGTCAGCGCGCTGACGGCTTCCTGGCGATTGGTCGTGGCGTAACAGATGTCTTCCCTGGTGGGACCGACGATCTCAGGAAACCGCTGCTTCAGGCGCTCGATCACCCGGTTGGCTTCGTTGATGCTCAGCGTCGTCTGCGTGAGATAGGCCAGCCTGGTTCCGGGCGGGAAGTCGAGTCGATCCACGTCATCCGGCGAATCCACGAGCGAAATCTTGCCCGGCGCTTCCCCCATCGTCCCGATGACCTCATCGTGCCCTTCGTGACCGATCAGGATCATGTGGTATCCGTCTTTGGAAAATCGGACCGCCTCCAGATGCACTTTCGTCACCAGCGGACAGGTCGCGTCGATCGTTCTGAGTTGCCTCGCCCGGGCCAGTTCCCGCACCTGCGGGGAAACACCGTGCGCGCTGTACAGCAGGATCGAGCCCTCAGGAACTTCGTCGATCGTGTCGACAAACGTCACACCCTGCCGGGTGAACCGTTCCACGACATATTTATTGTGGACGATCTCGTGGTACACGAAAATCTTCGACCCGCAGATCTTCAGCGCCTGGTCGAGGCACTCGATCGCCATGTTGACCCCGGCGCAAAAGCCTCGCGGATTGGCTAAGAAAACTTTCATGGAATGGACAGGTTCACCTGGATAGAGTTGCGAAATCGAACCGGCAAACTTCGACGTGCCGGATTGTAGCAGATGGTCCTCTGGCGACGTAACCCCGGCTGAACGGCAGCGGGAACGCCGAACGTCTGCCAGCCGGCGCTCCTCATGACGCCGGAGCCAGCCACGCCACGATCGTTCCCGGCATTAAGCGGTCGTCGAGTTCGGCAACAACCCGGGCGATCCGGCCGGCCGCCGGCGAGCACACGTCGCAGGTCATCCCGGGAATGACCACCTCCAGAATTTTCTCCCCCGTCTCGACGAGATCACCCGTCTCGACAAACCAAGCACTCACCCCGACTGTGCTCCCCTCAGTCCCCAGGTCGGGAAGCACGATTGGAATCTCTGATTCGCCGCTCGACACGCGAATGTTCGGATTTGAAGGGGATTGGCTCATAAGACTCGCCGCGATGCCTGCCGGCCTGAACTCCCGCAACAACGCGCGGCCGCCAGACAGCTTTGAACGGTGTCGAGGCGCGACAATCAGTACCCAGTACCCGGCAAGTACCCAGTTTCCTGGTCCCTGGTCCCCGGTCCCCGGTCCCCGCCCGAGTGCGTACTCAGTACTTCGTTCCTCCCCGCCTCGGCGGCCATCTCGCCGGCATGATAACTCGATCGCACGAAAGGTCCGCTCGCGACCATCGCGAAACCCATTCCCCTCGCCAGACCACCGATTTCGTCGAACTCCTCGGGGGGTACAAACCGCTCGACCGGAAGATGCTCGAGCGTCGGCTGCAGGTACTGGCCCAGCGTCAGAATATCGCACCCGACCCGGCGCAAATCCGCCAGAACATCGAGCAGTTCGTCGACTGTTTCCCCCAGCCCGAGCATCAGACCGCTCTTGGTCGTCATGCCGGGCGCGCTGGCTTTGACCTGCCGCAGCAAGTCGAGCGTCCGCCGGTAATCGGCGTTGCGGCGCACCCGGTGATAGAGGCGGGGCACTGTTTCGGTGTTGTGGTTGAACACCTCGGGACGAGCCTCAATCACCCGCTCGATCGCCGCGCGGTTGCCCAGAAAGTCGGGGGTGAGCACTTCGACTGTCGCCCCCGTTCGTTCACGCACGGCCAGCACCGATCGAAAAAAATGTTCGGCCCCGCCGTCCGGCAGGTCGTCGCGCGTCACCGACGTAATGACCACGTATTTCAGTCCCAGCCGTGCCGCCGCCTCGGCCACGCGCTCGGGTTCGTCGGCTTCGAGCGCCTCGGTCTTTCCCTTGGGTACCGAGCAGAACCCGCACGGTCGGGTGCAGACGTTGCCGAGAATCATGAATGTCGCCGTGCGCTGCGACCAGCATTCGGTCCGATTCGGGCACTTGGCGCTTTCGCAGACCGTCTCGAGCCGGAGGTCTTGAATGACGCTGCCGGTGAAATACATGTCGGGCTGCGGCATGGGCCGCTTGAGCCAGGCAGGGAGCCGGCGGCGGATCGGCGCGGCAGCAGGCGCGTCAGCACCGGCCGGCTGGCCAACGATTTCAAGCATAGGCCACCACGCGTTTCGTACGTCGCAACAGCGGATGCCCGGTATAGAGATGGTAGCGGGCATAGTCGAGCCGAGCCGCCAGATTCCGCACGAGGCTCTCGCGAACGGCCGGCATAGCCACCGGCGCCCCGCGCTGGGCCGCCAGCGACGTGGACCGTAATCCGCCGGAACGTACAAGCTTCAGCGCGTCCATCCGCGGGTTCACGTTGACGAACACGCCGTGCGAACTGATCCACGACTGAATGGCGACCCCTACGTGCGCGAGTTGCCCGCCGCGGCTCACGACCCCGGCAATCGCCGGCTCGCGCCAGGCCCCGACGCGCAATTCGCGGCACATGTCGAGCAGTGCCTCTTCGAGTCGGTCCCGATAAGCCATCAAGCCCCAGCCACGTCGCGCAATCGGCAGAATCGGATACACAGCCAGCTGCCCTGGAGCATGAACGAGGCTGCCTCCACCGCGATTGAGCCAGCGGACGGCAATCTGGCGGGCGGTCAGTTCTCCCTGATCGCAGCGAATCTCGTTGCGGCTCCCTTCGCGGCCGACGGTAATCAGCGGGGGATGCTCACAAACCAGCACCGCACCCCGACCGTCATGGTACCCCGAGATCTCCCGCATCAGGCGTTCTTGCAGATACAGCGCCGCATCGAAATCGACCAGGCCCAGCAGATAGACCTCCAGCGCTCCGTTGAGAGCCGAGCCGGGGATGGGTTTGGACGCGTTCATTTCTGATCGATCGCTCACAAGTCTCCAGCCGGTTCGTTCGCCGCCAAACGCGAAGTCCCGACATGGCAAACCTCTTCCTGTAGTGCAGGTTTATCCGCGCTGGCCCCAACAAGCCTATTCTATCGCCGGCCGCCCCTTGCCTCAATATGGCCCCGCAACGCGAATTTCGCGGCTGCATTTTGGTTCGCGCTGGCCACCACTCAGGTCACTGCGGCGAAAGACCTTGTGATTTGTGGGCCGTCATCTCTGAACTCCATCCCCTTTTCTGACCCGACCCCATAAAATGAATTCTTATTCAAGTCCGGATCTCGACAACCCTCCGACTTGAATCTCCCCCTTCGAAAACCCAGATTGTTCAAATGTCGAACAAGTCAACCGGCAAGAAGCAGGCCGACAATCCCAACGACAAGACCATCTGCACGAATCGCAGAGCGCGCCACCAGTACGAAATTCTCGATCAGATCGAATGCGGGATCGTGCTCAAGGGGAGCGAGGTCAAGAGCCTCCGCGACGGTAAGGTCTCGCTCGAAGAGGCCTATGCGCGAATCCGCGACAGCGAGCTCTGGCTCGTGGGCTGCGACATCGCCGTCTATCCTCAGGCGAGCATCCTCAATCACGAACCCAAACGCATGCGCAAACTGCTCCTGCATCGACGCGAACTGCAGAAGTTTGCCGAGCAGGCAGGGCACCGGGGATTGACGCTCGTTCCGCTGTCGATGTACTTCCTGCGCGGCAAGGTGAAAGTCAAGATCGCCGTCGGCCGCGGCAAGAAGCTGCATGACAAACGCGAATCGTTGAAGAAGACCGAAGCCACGCGGGAAATCCAGCGCGCGTTGACATCCCGACGACGGTGACCACGACTGGTGTTTACGGGCAGTTCACAGCACGAGTTGTTCGGCAGGAAAGATCGGCCCTTCGACGCACGTGCGCCGATAGTCCCACTCGCCATCCGGCTGTTTGACCCGCGTCACGCAACTGAAACAGGCGCCGAAGCCGCAGGCCATCGGCGTTTCGAGCGACAGCCAGCAGGGAATCTGACTTCGTGCCGCAAGTTTGGCCACTGCGTGCATCATCGGTTCCGGTCCGCAGCAGAAAATCGCCGTCCCGGCGGTCGGCCCCTCGCCGATCAGCTCCTCGACAACGTCCGTGACGAACCCCTTGTGACCGCGCGAACCGTCGTCGGTCGCCAGCCGCACGTCGATCCCCAGGATCAGAAAATCTTCGAGTCCAGCCAGGTAATCGGCCGATCGCACGCCGTAGCAAAACGTGATGTGTTCGCGAGGCAACACTTTTGCAGGTGTCCGGCCCGCATACCGGTGCAAGCCGAGCGCTTCCCGGGCGACCGCGGGAAAAGGCGTATTGCCGATCCCACCCGCGACCAGAATCAGCCGCTCGCAATCGAGCGTGGGAAAACCGTTGCCGAGCGGTCCCCAGACTTCGACGGCATCTCCCTCCTTCCACGAAGCCATGAGGCCCGTCATTTTCCCGACGACGAGATAAGCGACGTCGATCCCGGCCGGCTCGCCGGCATCGTCGAGCCAGACGTCGTACAGCGCGAACGGCCGGCCCAGCAGTGGATTCGTGAGGCCCGGAGCGCGGATCATGAAAAACTGGCCGGGCACAACTTCCCGCGCGAGCTCGGGACAGGCCAGACGCAAGCGATAGGTATCGCGCGCCATCCGGATCTGCTCGATCACTCGGGCTGTCACCTGCCGGGCTCCGGGAACGAGCCCGGGAAGATGATGCGAACAGGTCTCTGCGTCTGGTGAATTCATGCCCTGGTTTTGGGATCGTCGAGGTGATTGATCAGGTTCGTGCGGAGTGTGCTAGTCATACTGTCACTCGACATGGCCGGCAAGTCGTCGCCGTAGCTGGCCAAGTTTCTCGTTTTCCGACGACCGCTCAAAATCCGGAGGGTGGCCCGGCCGCGTGCGCGGGCACCGCCGCGAAGAGCGGTGGTCGCGGCCGGGTCGCGAAGCGACAAGATTCCGCGCCATGCTCTCTCCCGGCCGGAAACGATTCAGGCAGCCACCTGTACTTTCCTAGGAATCTCAACCGACTACTTGCATCCGCACGATGTCGAATCTTGTCGCTGCGCGACCCAGCCGCCCTCCGGGACGGCTGGGCCACCCGCGCTAAGTAGAACCGGGCCCGAGCTCAGGTATTCACCGGCGGCCACGCGCACGCGGTCGCTTCTTTCGCGCACTCCCGGCGCGCGCCGGGCGTTTGCCGCGCTTCGGCTGCTTTTCGACCGCCAGCTCCTGCAGAGCCGTCACCTCCTCCAGCGTCAGCGGTCGATGCTGGCCGACGGGCAAGTCGCCCAGTTTCAGTGGGCCGAGCGCCACCCGCTCGAGCCGCTGCACCTTGTGCCCGAGCTTCGCCAGCAACCGGCGGATCTCCCGGTTCTGCCCCTCGACCAGCACCAGTTCCAGAATGGCGCTGGTCCCCCGGGCTCGAAGGAATCTCGCATCGGCGACCTGGAAGCGCCCTTCAGCAAAATACATCCCGCGTTTGAGCTGTTCGAGCAATTCGCGCGTGGGGAGACCTGCCACCTGCGCCTGATACACCTTGCGCACCTGAAACCGCGGATGTGCCAGGCGGTGTGCCAGTTCGCCGTCGTTGGTCACCAGGAGCAGCCCCTGGCTGCTTTCGTCCAGCCGCCCCACAGTGAACAGCCGTTCGCGCCCCCGCGGAAACAGATCGAGCACGCGCGGCCTGCCATCCGGGTCGCTGTTGGTGCAGAGGTAGCCCACTGGCTTATTCAGCAGATACCACGCCTTGCGCGCCAGGCGCACGCGCTCACCATCGAGCCGCACTTCCTGCGAACCGGGGACGACGCGAAACCCGAGCTCACGTACGGTTTCTTTGTCGACGGTCACCCGCCCGGTGAGAATGAAGTCTTCGCAGTGCCGGCGGGATCCGGCGCCGGCCATCGCCAGGTAGCGCTGGAGACGGATCCCCTCTTCGTCAGCTTCGTAATGTTTTTCAGTGTCGGTCATGGACGGTTTCGATTGCGGTTCTTTTCGGCAAGGGATTCATAATACTTTTTGACGAGCTCGTCGTATTTGGGGAGGTACTTTTCGCTGAACGAATTCTGCATCGCTTCCCGCAGGTGCGGGGGGAGATGGCCCCACACGTCCTTGATCAGTTCCTGTCGCCGGGCCTGCTCGGCGGCCGCTTTGCGGGCCTGATCGGCGCGCTCTTCAGAATCGGGCGACTTTCCGTCATTCCGCTGCGACCCCGGCGTTCCATCTTTCTTCTGGCGGTCGGACTTTCCTCCGGTCCCTTGAGGATCATTCTGGCCTGGAGGGGGCTTCTGCTTTCCGCCAGCCGGGTCGGAATCAGACGGCTTCGGTTGTCGCATTTGTCCGCTACGCTGCTGTTGCTGCAGGCGAGTCAGCAGTTGCTGCAGGTCCTGGATAACTCCCTCCTGCAGTGCCTGCGTCTTCGCACTCGTATCGTTGCCGGTGATGCGTTGTTGCGCGCTGCGCATCCCCTCGATCGCTCGCTGCAATCGATCGACCGCCGAGGCAGTCTCCCGCTGCGCCTTCTGTTCCGGCGTTTCCTCTCGTTCGCCCTCAGCACCCGCTTCCGGGACTTTCTCGTCCCCTGGACCGGCCGGCGATTCGTCGTCCGCCGACTCCTTGACGTCGAGCGAATCGGGCGCGGCAGCGACTGTCACCGGCCACATAATCAGCGCACCACCAAGCAACAGGCCAGCGACAGCACCGCGCCACAATCCTGTTGCCGAGTCTGACAATTTCATTCCGCCTTCTCCTTTCTCTCAGCCGGACGCTCATCTTCCTCGTCATTCGACGCGGCGGAAAGGGTGAGGTTCCGCAACAGATCGGCCAATTGCCCCTGCTCATCGGCGATTTTTTCGAGCTCGGCGCGGGCAGCCTCCGGGAGCTGGCCGGCTTTGTCGCGCAGGCCGTCGAGGCGAGTCGTCCGGGTCAGCAGTTCCCTCTGGAGGGCCACGAGGAGCTTGATCTGCGCCACCCCGGGAATTCCGTCAGTCGGCTGTTTGTCGTCCTGTCCGCCCCCTCCCTCCTGACCGCCGGCGGCCGCCTGCCCCCCGTTTGGACCAGGCTGCTCGGGCTTGAGCGCCTCGACCAGATCGACAAGCCGGCGACGCGTCGTCTCCTGGGCCTCTTGCGTAGGCTTTCCGGTCTCGCGCTGCGCAAGCCGCTCGGCACTCATTTGCATCTGGCCGACCACTCCCTTGAGCGCCAGCGCGAACACCTCGGCCGCCGCCAGTTTGTCGGCAATGCGTCCCGCTTCATCGGCCAGCGCCTGCTGGGCCTTTGACAGATCGCGCAGCGAGCCAAGCTGCGCCCGGCTCCATTTCCCGGCCGATTCGTGCAGTTCGTCGAGCCGGCGGGTCTCGTCGATCGCTCCCTGCTGCCGCGGGATCATTCCGGAAAGTTCATCGGCAACCCGCGCCAGTCGCTCGCGGACGAGAGTCTCTTCTTCTTCGCGGCGACGGCGGGCCAGTTCCCGCTGTGCCTGTTCGAGATCGTCGACCGCTTCCTGCTGCTGAGCGCCCGCAGCCGGCTGATCGCCGTCCTCCTCAAGCTCGTCCCCCGCCTGTTGCATCCGTGACGCCGCCCGTTCGGCGCTGGCGCCCGCCTTGCGGGCATCGAGCCGTGCCAGCCGCCGCGCCAGCCGCGCGGTCTCTTCCTGGAGCTGCTTCTGTTCACGCTCCAGCCGTTCGCGCTCGGCATGGCGTTTGGGGAGGTCTGTTTCGTTCTGGGCGTCGCGCGTCTGACTCAGCAGTTCGGCCTGGCGGTCGCGCAGCGACTGGAGTTCATCTTCGGCCTGATTCAACTTCTTGACGAGCATCTCGGTGTCGCTCTCGCGATTGTGGCGGAGCACATCTTCAAGTTCGCGAAGCTTTTCCAGGATTTCCTGTTGCGCCCGGGCAGCCTGCCCCATGCGGTTTTCAGCGATCTGCCCCGCGGCGTCGCGCATCCGTCCCGCGATCCCCTCGTCCCGCGAGTGGTCGACGGCATCCTGGAGCGCGGCAGCGGCCCCCGGATCGTCCTGCGACAGGCTTTCGACCGTCGCCCGCATCCGCGATTCGAGCTGCTCCAGTTGCTCGGCTTCCCGTTTCTGCCGCTCGGCGATCTTCGCCAGATCGGCCCGGTCCTGCGGCGAAAGGTCTTCGGCCGATTTCGTCAGCGTCTGCCGCGCTATCTCGGCCGATCGACGATTCAGGTCGGCCTGTTGCCGGGCGATATCGGCCAGTTCGCGGGCCGCGTCGTGCTCGCCGCGCCACTGCGACAGATCGCTCAGGATTTCGGCCGTTGATTCCAGCACTGCGGCCTGATTCTCTGCGGCCTGGCGCAGCGCGGCCTCGGGACGGCCTCCGGGGGACTGCGCCAGTTTGCGGGCCTCGGTCAGTTCCTGCTCGATCGGCGCCAGATGCGCGTCGCGCAGCCGCGCGAGCTCTTCCGCGAACCGCTTCAGCCGGCGCTCGGACTGTTGATCGTTGATCTCATTATTGTGCAGTTCATCAGCCAGCTCCTGCGCGCGGCTGGCGATTCCCGACCGCGAGTCGGCCAGTTGTGACGCGACGTCGCGCTGGCCGAGCTCGGTGCGCTGGAGGGTATCGAGGTCTTCGGGACGCAGCTTGTCGGCATTTTTGAGCTGCGCCACCAGGTCGTTCACCTGCTCATGCGCCTGCTGCTCGAGTTTGTGCGCCCGTTCGAGATCGGCGAGCAATCCCTCCTGCCGCTGAGAGATCTCGCGAGCCTTCTCCTCGGGAGAGACGACCGTCAAGGTGCGGACCACACTGCGACCAACGTGCAACGGCGGCGCGGGGTTCGGCGCCATTTCGTCCGTCAGGTTGAAATCGTCGGTCGCCTCGGTGTGGAACTGCACGATCGACCCCGGCTGCAATTTCAACTCAGCCAGCTTCCACAGGTGTTCGGCAGAAAGCGTCTGCGGCCGATTGTCGCCACTGAAGAGCGGAATCGCCTGTTCGACTCCTGCCTCGGCCGGAGCGACTTGCCCGGGCTCTGCCAGCTTGACTTGATAGACGAGACGGATTTCCTTGATTCCCAGATCGTCGCGGGCGGTCGTCCGGATGCGGACTGTCGCATCGGCAGTCGCCTGCAGGTCGGCCGCCGGCACATCGATTGAGATCTCGGGCTCCACGTCCAAGAGCCCGCGGACTTCATACCGCGGCGGTTCGGCGTCCCGGAAGCCTTCGGTATCCTCCAGTTCCAGCCACCACGAATGCACATCGGCGGCTTCGATGACGAACGACGCGCTCAGCCGACGACCCTCGCCACCCAACTTGACGCCGGGGATCTCCCGATCCTTGACCCGCAGTACGGCGCTGGCGATCGGCTTATTCGTCGCGGCAGCAATTTCGACGCGCGTCCCGATCAAGCCCTGGATGTGGCCGATGCCTTCGGGCATTCGCTCAGGCTTCCGCTTCGCATAAGCCGGCGGAACCAGCGCGACCTGCAGCTTCTCGACCGCGGGTGGCGGGACGACGCGCACGGTCAGCCACGGCATCACATCATCATCACCTCCCACGGCACGCAGTTCGACGTCTCCTTTGCCCGGCTGCAACTGGCCAACTGCCAGCTCGCGCTGCTTCCCGCTATGGTCGGTCATCGTCGTCGGGCGCAAGGCCTCGGTGATGATCTTGCGATCGGTTGAGCGATGTTCGAGCGTCACCCGTGCCGGCAGACGGCCCGACGAATTCTCGACCAGGATTTTCAGCGACTCGCCACGCACAATCGCCAGCGGGTGCTCGGGATCGACGGCGATCGGCGAAAGATCAGCGTTCAGCAGCCGCAGATTGGTCTCCCGCGGCCAGGTGGGAGCCGAGAACGGAATCATCAATCGCTGGACGGCGATCGCCGCCAGGTGCCGGTCGATCGCCGCCAGCAGGAACGCCGCCCCGCACAGAGCCGCCGCGATGATCGCCTCCGGACGAACGGCACGCGTATTCACGATGTCAGAACTGTCGAGATGCTCCAGCCGGCCGAGGGTCGTGGCAACCACCGCCTGCTGCAACTGAGGAGAACCGATCCGCGGATCGGTTCCCGACCGGACGAACTGCACCGTGCTCGCCAGACTGTCCTGGAAACCGGGATACCGGCCTTCGATCCGGAGTGCGAGATCAACGTCGCTCAAGGGCGACTGTAGCGGCGTCACCAGATGCCGTCGCGCGATGGCGACGGCTCCCCCGACAATTGTCAGTCCGAAAATCAGCCGCACCATCGGGTCGTCGAAATGAAACAGCCAGTCAGCGAAGCATTCGACCAGGACAGCCCCCACGACGACGATCGCCAGGCGGCTCATGCCCCGCGTGATGAGCACCTGCTGCACGCGGCGCCGCAGGCCCGTCAGATGCTGATCGAGGAGTGAGGTAGCCATCACTGGAATCATATCAGCCGCCAGCGCTTCCTCAAAATCCACTCAGCACACAGGAGCATCGCAAACAGACACAACGTGAGCCAGTGATTCCACAGCGGGACCTCGCGGTTTTTTTCAATTGGTACAGGCAGCCCCAGGGGAATGTCTTCCGCGAGGCGCTCGGCAGTCTGCGGGGTGCACATCTTCCCTCCCGTGGCTTGCGCCGCCTGCCGCATTTCGGCCAGGTCGGTACGCAGCACCCGCGTTTCCCGCTCGCTGGGACGGACTTCAAAATCCTCAGCCGGGGGAGCCCGGGCAAAGGACGGCGCCGCCACCCAGGCGTGATACTTCCCCGTCGCAGCCTGCGGCATCTGCCCTTCGAAGACGCTGCTCGCCTCGGGAATGCGCGTGAGCGTCACTTTCTCCTGCGCTCCACCGGCGCGCTCGACGATCACCGTCACGCCGGTGGTCCCGGCTGGAACCAGCTTCTCATCGACGAACCGCACCCGGAACTGCACCGTCTCCCCCGTGCGGTACACCTTGTGATCGACCGTCAGTTCGGCCCCCGAATCCTTCCCCAGCAGCTTCGACCGGCTCAAGAACCGGATCACATGCACCCAGTACCTGCCGTAATACGAATCCCCCGTCCGAAACCGCCAGCGCCACAATTCATCTGTCGCATGAAAGACCACCTTGCCGTTGCCATACCGCTGCGTGACGATCAGCGGCACCTTACCGCGACTGGTCATGCGGACGGGGTGCGTGGCATACACGATCGCCCCGGGCTTCACGTCGCGGGCTTCCACCATCCAGAAAAACCCGGGAAGAAACTGCCACACTTCCTGGCTCTCGCGTTCGCCGTCGGCGAACCGAAAGATCGAACTTCCCTTCCGCCCTTCCACCGTCAGCTCGGGATGAAAACTTTCGGGGAGCGCCGCACCGGCGGACGGAACCGTCAACCCCTCGAGTTCGATCGGCAACAGCGTCTCGAGCGGCGTTCCCCGGTAAGCCGCCGGATTGTGCGCCGGCCCGGCGATGAACAGCATTCCGCGTCCCCGCTCGTCGACGAACTCGCGCAGATGCTCGAGCATGCTGCTGCTGAGATACGCGGGATTCACATCGCCGAAAATGAGCACGTCGTACTGAAACAGTTCCTCGCGGGTCACGGGGAAGTGCGGCAGAGCCGACAGATCTTCCTGCACGTACTCGGGGTCGGCATCCTGGAGAACGGTCTTGAGTTCGATCGTCTTTTCGCGTTCGAGCAGCGCCTTGAGTTCACGAAACTCCCAGCGGGGGAGCAGGTCGGCCAGCAACACGCGGATCTTTTCGTCGCGTACGCTGACGTGCCGCGCTTCGCTGTTGTTCTTGACGTTCGATTCATTCTTCACGGGGACGGCTTCCAGCACGACGTCCAGGTCGCCGGCGCTCTGCGGCGTGTAGGTCAGTTCCAGTTTCTGGGGCTTCCCTTCTTCGCCGATCGTCACCTCTTGTGAGGCCAAAGGGGCCGTCTCGTTCTTTTTTTTGAGCAGCACCCGTGTGGTTTTGCCCGCCAGGCCGTGCCCGGTGAGGGTGTAGGTGAATGTGATGGGATCGTTGACGAATGCCGTGTCGTCCACAAGCACGTTGTGCAGTTCCAGGTCGAGCACCGGGTCAGAATTGCCGACCGCCACGGTAAACAGCGGCACCGATTTCTGTCGCGCGTGTCGGGCCGTCGCCGACAGTTTTTCGCCGTCGGTCGTGATCCCGTCGCTGATCAGCACGATCGCCGAGGGGGGCGAACCGCGCAGGTTGTTGAGCACGTCGCGCAGCGCATCCCCGAGCCGCGTCTGGTCCCCCTGCACTGCGATGTCGCGGATGCGCGGCAGGAGTTCGTCGAGTTGCGCCGGCTGCACGCACGACTCGGGACCGAACACCGAAGCCGCCTCGGCCACCGTGTACAGCCTGAGTTTGTGATTTTCGAGCAGGCGCCGAAGCAGTCCGCCGTTCTCTTTGAGCAGGACCGATTTTCCCTGATTGAGCCGCGTCGGTTTTTCGAGCGACGCGTCGCGCAGCAGACTCTCGGCAGTGGCGCGGGCCGCCGAATCGGCCGGCAGGTCTTCGGTCGCCATGCTCCCCGAAACGTCGAGCAGGATGACGACAAACGGCAGTCCCGTGCGCTCGATCGAAATCATCGCCTGACTGAGCATGAACAGCAGGACACCGATCGCCGCCAGCCGTAGCGCCGCCAGACACCCCCGTGCCGGCCGCGACAGGCGTGCCGCGTCGCGCCGATAAACCCCGATGACGATTGCCGCAGCTCCGGCACAGAACAAGAGCAGCACCCACGACGGCCAGGGAAACTCGTGCACATACCGTTGCACTGTTCCCTGCCCCGGTTCCGCCTCGGGGATCCCGAGCAGCCAATCAGTAATGCGCTGCAGCAAGTACATAGAGACCTATTGTCTGAAATCCCCGACAACCGCGGTAGTGTCGAGTGCGGTCGCGGGAATCAGGCCATAATTTCCTGAAAACGAGAAAACCAGCCGGGCGCACGTCAGCATCGTTTAACCCGGAGCCGGGCACCGCCGCGAAGAGCGCTGGTCCGACGGCGTGTTTGAACGGCGATTCGGCAGAGGCCGGCCGCGCTACAAAACCCCCTCATCAGCCTCTATACTTGATGACTCACAAGATTGGGTCTGTTTTCAGCCAGATTTGACCGGTTGCCGCGTGGCGGCGTAAGCCCTTGAACGAAGACGGAGTGGGTCAGATGTCTGACGAAGTCAAGTTACACAAAAACGAGGGACTCAAAGCCGGCAGCCACCAGTTGCGCGGGACGATCGGCGCTGAACTCACGGCCGAACTCCCCCCGGGCCAGAAGCCCTTCGCCGAAGAGAGCGAACAGCTCATCAAGTTTCACGGCTCCTACCAGCAGGACAACCGCGACCATCGCCACGAGAAGAACCCCGACGGCACACCGAAGGGGAAGGAATACATGTTCATGGTCCGCACCCGCATCCCCGGCGGGAAGGTGACGGCCAAACAGTTTCTGGCAGAACTCGATCTGTGCGACCGGTTCGGCAATGGCACCCTGCGCGTCACGAGCCGTCAGGGCTTTCAGTTGCACGGCGTCTTGCGCGAGAACCTCAAAGCGTCGATCCGCGCGATCAACGACATCAAGCTCACGACGCTGGCCGCGTGCGGCGACGTCGAGCGCAACGTGATGTGCTGCCCCGCTCCTCACAACAACGATCCCGTCCGCCGCGAAATGCAGGAGATGGCCGATCGGATCGCCGAGCACCTCAAGCCCCGTACAACGGCGTACTACGAAATCTGGCTGACCGACGAGACTGGCGAAAAGACCAACGTCGCCGACACTTTCAAACCGGTCGACGAGCCGATTTACGGTGCCACGTATCTGCCGCGCAAATTCAAAACGGCCATCGCCCTTCCCAACGACAACTGCACCGACATCTACACGAACGACCTGGGCCTCCTGGCGATTGTCGAGCAGAATCACATCGTCGGCTATAACGTCGTCGTGGGGGGCGGCATGGGTGTCACCCCCAGCGCCAAGAAAACATTTCCTGCCCTCGCGAAACCGCTGACCTACGTCACACCCGACCAGGTACTGGGAGTTGCCGAGGCAATCGTCAAGGTGCAGCGCGATTTCGGCAACCGTGTCGATCGAAAACTGGCCCGCCTCAAATACCTGATTGCCAACTGGGGGATTGAGAAATTCAAGGCGAAGGTCGAAGAATATTACGGCCACGCCCTTCCCGCTCCCAAACCGATCGAGGTCACCGACGTCGACGACCATATCGGCTGGCACGAACAGGGAGACGGCAAGCTGTATCTGGGAATCAATATCGAGAATGGCCGGATCAAGGACGAAGGCTCGCTCCGCATCAAGTCGGGGCTGCGGGCCATCCTGACGAAATACGGCATGACCACTCGGCTGACGCCGCTCCAGGGAGTGATCCTGTGCGATATCAATCCCCAGGACAAAAGCGCGATCAACGGCCTGCTGCGCGAATACGGGATTCCGGCCGCCGAGGATCTGACGCTCCTGCGTCGGTATTCGATCGCCTGCCCCGCCTGGCCGACCTGCGGCTTGGCTGTCACCGAATCGGAACGGGCACTGCCGGGGATTCTCGATGTGATGGAAGCCGAGCTGGCCCGCATCGGCCTCAAAGACGAGCGGATTTCGGTGCACATGACCGGCTGCCCGAACGGCTGCGCGCGTCCCTATACCCCCGACATTGGCCTCGTGGGAAAAGCAGCCGGCGAGAAGTACACCGTCTTCCTGGGAGGCAACGCCCAGGGAACTCGGCTGGCCTTCATCTTCAAGGACATGGTCCCCAAGGATGACATTGTGCCGTCGCTCGTTCCCGTCTTCGAGCGCTTTGCGCAGGAACGGCAGAACGGCGAATCCTTCGGCGATTTCTGTCATCGGCTGGGCAAGCAAACCCTGGCCCCCACAGCGCAGGAAGAACCAGTCGAGACTGTGTAGGGACGACCCCGTGCAATCCGGTGTAATCTGTTATCGCACGCCAAGGTTCCGTTGCTTGAAATCAAGCAGCGTACACGTCAATTCGAGGCAAAAAGACTGCGCATTCTAATCGCTGTCTGCGGCCGATCATCTGGGATCGAGATAGATCGAATCACTCGCGCAGACGATCCACCAGTTCCGTGGCAGAGCCTGGCCAATGATGCACCCATAGTATGGCCGAATGAAGAGATCCACGTTCCGCGCCTGACAGAATGTCTTCAATCGTTCAGTCTCCTCGGGGGTCGGTTCGCACCGCCATTCGCTCCAGTATACGCCCGGCCTTAACGATTCTCGTGACTGTTGCCCAAGGTAATCCAACAGCGAGCCAACGCTGGTGAAAGTGCATTCACCCACCGCGAGACAATTCTCAGTTGGATTTGAAATCCGGATCGCATCCGGACGAATATCCTTGTCGGAGCAAACGCCCCGAAAAAGGCGCAGCATCTCAGGTGCATCTATGTCGCGTCCCCGCGCCACTGACTGCCGGGCCAATCGAATCTGTTCGAGAAACGCATCGACCTCGCGATGTACGCGACGTGATTGCAAAACGTCGAGGGCCCAATGATCTGGTGACAACTTCAGAGTTCCAGGACCACTGAGGTCTTCCCAGGAATCAGGTTCCGTCGTGGTTTCGAGCAAATTGAGGAGCCACGGGTCTGTGTCGGGAATGCGCTTTCCTTTCTGCCATCGAAAATTCAAGTCGCCGACCGGGTAACTGCGTTGGAAAGGTGTATCGCGCAGTCCGACATACGCTGGTCCAACACCAACCGACGTAGCGCACTGTAAGATTGCATCCTGAATCGCAGGTGGGGCGTGATACTCGATCCAGAAATATGGGTCGTAGATCGCCGCAGCCACCGGCGCTGCGAGAACCTTTTTTCCCGCGAGCCAGCACGTCGGAAACACGCTTAACGGATAAGTCAGCAGCGCGAGTGTCACAACGCCGGCGCGAATTGCCCATTTCTCGCGGCGATTGATTATTCGGATGGTCAGCCAGACCGCGAATGCGGGAAAGCCGAGTCCCAGGCAGGCAATGACTCTCTCCATCGGCGGATCGTACTCGGCTCCGCTCTGATCCGGAATCCCGGTTTCGCGGCTCTTCGACAGGGCGCTCAGCGGAGGCAAAGGTGTGCGACCGATCCCAGTTCCTCAGCCTGAAGGCCACATTCTAGCGGGGTGAAACACAGCGGGAGTGCGAAACTCGCATTTTGCGGTTAAAGTTCGCGTCGGCCGGCGGTTACCTCGTCGCGAGATTACCCAAATTGCCGTCGTTGACTTTTATTCCCGGCGACAATACTTTCACTGGAACTTAACAACGTGTTGAAAAAGGGGACAGTCCCTTTCGGGAAGGTCGCTGCGGGAAGCAGAGCTTCGGTGGGTGCGTCGCCAAGCAGGAGCTTGGCAACGAGAGAAAGCAACTCATTGGAGAGGGACAGTCCCCTTTTTCAACGGCCTCTTAATATGTTCCCTTCCGACGCCAAAGTCTGGTTTCATGCCCCCACTCTCCCACTTCGACGAATCGGGCGCCAGCCGGATGGTGGATGTCGGGGCCAAGCCAGTCTCCTCACGGATGGCCCGGGCCTCGGGGCAGGTGAAAATGGCCCCGGAAACGCTTCGGACAATTATCGACCGCAAGGTCGCCAAGGGGGACGTCTTCGAGGTCGCGCGGCTCGCGGGCATCATGGCCGCCAAGAAAACCTCGGAGTTGATTCCCCTTTGCCACGCCCTGGCGCTCGACAGCGTGGCGGTCGACTTTCAGGTCATCGACGACTGTACGATCGGCATCGAAGCGACAGTCCGCGTTCAAGCGAGGACCGGTGTCGAGATGGAAGCACTGACGGCCGTGTCGGTGGCCGCGCTGACTGTGTACGACATGTGCAAATCGCTCGATCGGAATCTAGCGCTCGGGCCGTTTGTGCTTCTGGAAAAATCCGGAGGCAAGAGCGGCGATTACCAGCGACCATCGCAGGACTGAACGAGACGCCGGAATCATGATGCACGAAGAGATTGCAGGAAACACCGGTTCGGCCGCACTGCTCGCCCGGGTCCAGGCCCTGATCGGGACCGAACTCCGCGAGGTCGAACGGATCTTCCTCGACGAAATCAACAGCCGCCATCCGTTTGTCAGCGAGGTGCTCGACCACATGGCCGGCTACCGCGGCAAACGCCTGCGGCCGATTCTCGTGCTGCTGTCGGCCCTGGCCTGCGGCAGCATCGAGCAGCAGCATCTCGTCCTGGCGGCGGTGGTCGAGATGATTCACACGGCGACCCTCGTGCACGACGACGTTCTCGACGAAGCGACCACCCGCCGTCATGTGGCGACCGTCAATTCCCGCTGGACGAATGAAACCAGCGTGCTGCTGGGTGACTACTTGTTCACGCACGCCTTTCACCTCGCCAGCAGCTTCGGCGATGCGGCCGCCTGCCGGATGATCGGCCGCGCGACAAACATCGTCTGTGAAGGGGAGATGGCGCAGGTCGCCGACCGGGGCAATCTGTCGCTGACCGAAGAACAATACCTCGACATCATCGAAGCCAAGACGGCCGAATTGTGCGCGATCTCGTGTTACCTGGGCGGACACTACGGCGGCGCCTCGCCGGCCGCGTGCGACGCGCTCGACGGCTTCGGCCGCTCGCTGGGGGTCGCCTTCCAGATCGCCGACGATCTCCTCGACGTCGTCGGGAGCGAACACAAGACCGGCAAGTCGCTGGGCACTGATTTGCTCAAACAGAAATTGACTCTCCCGTTGATTCATCTCTTGGCGCACGCGCCGGCGCGCCGGGCGGAAGAAATCCGCGAGCTCCTGGCGCACCCGGATGACGAAACCCGCGCGAAGCTGCTGCCGATCATGCAGGCTTCGGGCGCACTGCAATACGCGAGGGCCCGGGCCGACGAATTCACCGTCGCCGCGCGGCAGCATCTGGCCCAGCTCCCCGAGTCCCCCGCCCGCCAACTCCTGGAAGACATGGCCGATTTCGTGACGGTCCGGTCGGCGTAGGCCCGTGGGGCAGGTTTTCAACCTGCCGATCTGGAAGCCCGACGCGTGAGCGAGTCGTAGGTCCAGCTTTTTAGCGCAGACGCACGGGCGTTTGACGTCGTTCAGCAGATCGACCATCGAATCGACTTGTCATCCGCCATCCCGGTGCGTCGGCGCCTGGGGGCTTGACGCATCTACGGCGGCAGGCGCACGCATGGTTCGAAACGCCGGATGGCGCGCCGCCTCGCCGCTGGCTCGGGGTTAAACGAATTGAGGGCTCTGCATTATCCGCGTCCATCAGCGTCATCCGCAGTTCTGAATGTGTCCCTGTTTTGTCCTGCCCCGTGGGATACCAATCAATCAAGCTTGATGTATACTTGGAGGGTGTCGCTGCAATCCGTTTTCGGGCACCTGGCAAGAGACCGCGAGACATTGCGTATGGCCATACCCTGTCGAATCATCGCAATGGGCCGAATCGTCTCAATTGCCGTTGTACTGCTGTCGGCAGGCATCAGCGCGGCGGCTGAACTGCCAGAGTCGGTCGACTATGTTCAGGACGTCAAGCCAATCCTGTCGCGGCGGTGCTATTCGTGCCACGGTGCTCTCAAGCAGAAGAACGACCTGCGCGTTGACACGGCAGCTCTGGCGATCAAAGGCGGGAGCAGCGGGTCGGCAATCGTCGCGGGGAAAAGTGGCGAAAGTCTGCTGATCGACGCCGTCACGGGGGCCGAGGGGGTCAAGAAGATGCCCCCGGAAGGAGACCCACTCACCGCCGAGCAGATCGCCATTCTGCGAGCCTGGATCGATCAGGGGGCCAAAGCACCGGTCGAGAAGACGCCGGAAGATCCGGCCCGGCACTGGTCGTATCAGCCGCCGGTTCGTCCGCCGGTTCCCGCAGTCAAAGCGCCCGAGCTGGTTCGCAACCCGATCGACGCCTTCGTCGCCGCCGAGCACGAACGCCGCGGGCTCAATCCGGTTCCATTTGCTTCACGATCGGTGTTGCTCAGGCGCGCCTCTCTCGATCTCATTGGCCTGCCTCCCACGCGGGCCGAGATGCAGGCCTTTCTGGCTGACGACTCGAACGACGCCTACGAAAAGGTGGTCGACCGGCTGCTCGAGAGTCCAAACTACGGCGAACGCTGGGGCCGGCACTGGATGGACGTGTGGCGCTACAGCGACTGGGACGGCTTCGGCGCCGAGGTACGCGAAAGTCAGCCGCACGTCTGGCGCTGGCGCGACTGGATCATTGAATCGCTGAACGCCGACAAGCCGTACGACCAGATGATCGTCGAGATGCTGGCCGGGGACGAACTGGCTCCCGACGACCCGGCAACGATCCGGGCGACCGCCTTCCTCGCGCGCAACTGGTACAAATTCAACCGCAACGTCTGGCTCGATTATTCGATCGAGCATACGTCCAAGGCGTTTCTGGGAACGACGCTGAATTGTGCCCGCTGTCACGACCACATGTACGATCCGATCACGCAGCAGGACTACTACCGTTTCCGCGCGTTCTTCGAAGCGCACGACATTCGCGCCGATCGCGTCCCGGGGCAGGCCGACACGGCCAAAGATGCCCTCGCCCGCGTGTACGATGCCAATGCAGCAGCACAGACGTTTCTCTTCACCCGCGGCGATGAAAAGCAGCCCGACAAAGATCACCCGCTGACCGCCGGAGTGCCGGTCGTCTTTTCGAAGACCGACCTGAAGATCGATGCTGTGCCGCTCCCGGCGGCCTCGTACTATCCCGGATCGCGAGCCTACGTTCAGGAAGAGTCGCTGGCGCAGACGCGAAGCGACGTCGAGAAAGCACAGACGGGCCTGAAAGATTCGGTCGCCAAACTGGCCGTCGCGAAGCAGAAGCTCGTTGACCTGGCGACCGGCAAAACAGCCGATCCAGCCAAAACACCCGCCGGTGCAATTGTGATCGCCGACGACTTCAGCGCGCCCCATCCCGAGGTGTGGACGACGGGCCCCGGTGACTGGGAATACAAAGAGGGACGGCTGCTCCAGAAGGACCCGCGCGACGCAATCACGCAATTGCTCTCTGTGAAATCGCATCCGACTGACTTCATCGCCCGGTTCAAATTCAAGACGACCGGCGGCGACGTCTACAAATCGGTGGGCTTAAGCTTCGATGCGGCCGGCGACACCGACTTCTGGGCCGCGTACCTGAGCGGCGTCGGCAAGCTGTCGGTCTTTCAGCGGGTCGAGGGGCAAGATATCTACCCGGCCGACGCCAGCCGCGATTTTCCCGTCGAACTCAACCGGGCGTACGAACTTCAGGTGGCAGTCCGCGGCGCGCTGATGAATGTGTCGGTCGACGGTGTGCTCCAGCAAGTCTACAAGATTCCCGGAGAACGGCGCAAAGAAGGGCGATTCGCCGTCTGGACCTACGATGCGACTGCCGAATTCCTGGCCGCATCGGTTTCGGAAATGCCAGCCGGCCACCAGATGTATGAGCGTCCCGGGGATGCACCGGCGCCGGTCAACGAACCCGACCTGGTCGCTGCGGTCAGCCAGGCCGAAGCGGCCCGAACTCTGGCCGCGCAGACGCTGGCGACGGCCGGGGCCGCGTCGGTCTGGACACAGGCCCGGATCGTCGCCGACCGCGCCAACTATGCGTCGCCCCCGGCGGCCAATGCCAAAGACCTCTCGCTGATTGCCGGTAGCGCCGAACGGGACCATGCCCTGCGGCAGGCCGAGCTGAATCTGCTGGTTGCCGAACAGAAACTGACGGCGGCCCGCGCGGCCCCGAATCCGGCCGCCGAGAAAGCAAAGAAGGCGCTGACCGACGCCGAGGCGGCGCAGGTGGCCGCGGTCAAGGCGCGCGACGCGGCGCTCGATCTGGTCGGGCAGCCGAATGAGAACTACTCCCGGATCGGGCCGGTCTACCCCACGGCGAGCACCGGCCGGCGGCTGGCCTTGGCGCGGTGGATCGCAGACCGCAATAACCCCCTCACGGCGCGCGTGGCGGTCAACCAGATCTGGATGCGGCATTTCGGTGCGCCGCTGGTGCCGAGCGTGTTCGACTTCGGACTCAACGGCAAGCCGCCCACGCATCCACAACTTCTCGACTGGCTCGCCGTCGAACTGATGGAGCCGACGGTCGGTGGCGCCGGTCAGGAAAAAGTTGCCGGGGCCTGGCGGATGAAGCACGTCCATCGGTTGATCGTCACGTCGAACGCGTATCGCCGGCAGTCGTCAGCCGCTGGGCCGAACGACGCGAATCGAGCGATCGATCCCGACAACCTGTACCTCTGGCGGATGAATGTGCGGCGGATGGAGGCCGAGATCATCCGCGACAGCACGCTCGCTGTCGCCGGCCGCCTCGATAAAACGATGGGGGGACCCGAATTGGATGAGAATTCGGGGATGACGGCTTCCCGGCGGAGCGTTTACTTCAGAAACACCAAAGAAAAGAAGATGACGTTCCTCGATCTGTTCGACCGGCCGAACGTCGTCGAGTGTTACCGCCGGAGCGAGAGCGTCGTGCCGCAGCAGGCGCTCGCGATGGCCAACAGCCCGCTGTCGCTGGCGCAGGCGCGGGTGCTGGCCGGGGCCCTCTCGATCGAGACGGGACCCGCGTCCGACCCGGCGACGGTGCAGCGGTTCATCGCGACTGCGTTCGAGCAGGTCCTGTGTCGTTCCCCGAGTGCCGCCGAGTTGGCAGAATGCGAACAGTTTCTCGTCGATCAGGCGCGCAGGTTCGCCGACCCGGCGTCGCTGACGCAATTTACGACCGGGGCGGCGGCCCCGGTCCCCGCCGCAACCGACCCGCACCAGCGGGCCCGCGAAAACCTGGTACACGTGCTCTTCAATCACAACGACTTTTTGACGATACGATAGATGTAGGGTGGCGTCCGGCCGAATCGTTTAACCCCGAGCCAGCGGCGAGGCCCTAACAAGTTTGAGCAGCAACAGTGCACCGACGTCAAACGACTGGGCGGGTACCGTCTTAGGACGGCGATCGTCAATTTGGCAATGCGCCTCGCCGCTGGCTCGGGGTTAAACAAGCAACAGGGTGCGTCCAGCTTTTTAGCGCAGACGCACCGGCGTTTGAGAACAACAATGAAATCGACCGTCGAATTGTGTTGTCATCCGCCATCCCGGTGCGTCGGCGCCTCGGGGCTTGACGCACCCTACAATTTCCGCCCGACCCGCCGGGCCTTCCTGGCGGATGCCGGGATGGGGTTTGCCGGGCTCGTGCTCGGCAAGATGCTTGCGGATGACGGCATTGCTCGAGGTGGCGACACGGGTGTCTGGCTGCCTCCGGATGGTAATCCGCAGTTCGCTCCGCGGGCCAGGAGCGTCATCTGGATCTTCCTCGTCGGCGGAATGAGCCAGATGGAGACGTTCGATCCCAAGCCCAAGCTCAACAAGTGGGCGGGGAAGACGATCGGCGAATCGCCGTACAAGGACTACCTCGAATCACAGTACCTGAAGAAGAACCTGCGCGAGTTCATCGAGGGACTGCACAAGGTGCATCCCAAGATCTACGAGATGCAGGTTGGGTACAAAAAGTGGGGACAGAGCGGTCTGGAGATCAGCGACTGGTGGCCGCACGTCGCCGCGTGTGCCGACGACCTGGCGATCGTGCGCTCGATGTGGACTACCGATAACAACCACGGCGCGCAGCTGCAGTTCCATACCGGCCGCCACGCGCTGGAAGGACAATTCCCGACGATCGGGTCGTGGATTCATTACGGGCTGGGGACCCTCAACGACAATTTACCGCAGTTCATCGTCATGGGGACGCCGATCGCCGACTGCTGCGGCGGCGTCGGAGCGCACGGCTCGAATTACCTCGGCCCCGAGCACCACGGCGTGCAACTGGCGATCGATCCGAAGAATCCGCTGCCATTTGCACTCCCGGCGGCCGGCGTCTACCGCGAAGAGCAGCGGGAAGAATTTGCCCTGCTCGGTCGGCTCAATCGACTTTCCGCGGCCGCCTATCCCGACGACCCGGCGATTGCGGCGCGGATCAAGTCGTACGAACTGGCGTTCCACATGCAGGCGGCCGTCCCCGGGATCGTCGACTTCGCCGCCGAGACCGAAGCAACGCACAAGTCGTACGGACTCGACAAACCGGCCACGAAACCGTTCGGCGAACAATGCCTGGCAGCCCGCCGGCTCGTCGAACAGGGGACGCGGTTCGTCCAGATCTTCCACGGCTCGAACGGCGGCGCCGGCGCGTGGGACGCCCACGGCGGACTGAAGGCGGGGCACACGACCCTGTGCCAGCAGGTCGATCAGCCGATCGGCGCGCTCATTTCGGATCTCAAACAGCGCGGTCTGCTCGAGGAGACGCTGGTCGTGATCGGGACCGAATTCGGACGGACTCCCGGCGCGCAGGGTTCCGACGGGCGCGACCATCATCCGTACGGCTTCTCGATCGTGCTGGCCGGCGGCGGTCTCAAGGGAGGGATCTCGCACGGCAGCACCGACGAACTGGGCTTTCACGCCGTCGAAAACCGCCACTACGTCACCGACCTGCATGCAACCGTGCTGCACCAGCTCGGCCTCGACGCCCACCGCCTGGAAATCCCCGGCCGCAAGCGTCTTGAGATGGATTTTGGCCGGCCGATCAGAGAGATTATTGGATAGGAGGGAATCATCACGCCTAAGCCAATTGCAATCAAACCACTCCCGGACCACCGTTTATGGGCCCGCTTCGACGATGGCGCCGAGGGAATCGCTGATCTTTCGGAATTCGCTGGCCGCGGAGTCTTCGAGATTTGGACCGATTATCGCAATTTTGAAAACGTTCACATCGAGCCGGACGGAGCAATCGCATGGAGTAGTGAAGTCGAAATGTGTTCCGATTCGATTTATTTGAAAATCACCGGCAAGTCACCTGAAGAGCTGTTTCCAAAGCTACGGGAACTGCACCAGCATGCCGGAGATTAGCCGGTTCTATGGAATTCGAATCAAGATGTATTACGGCGATCATGCCCCACCGCATTTTCATGCCGAGTACGGAAATGAAATGGCAATTGTTGACATTGAAACTCTGACCATTACCGACGGCCAATTGCCGCGTCGGGCGGCGGGCCTGGTCGTCGAGTGGGGAAATCAGCATCGAGACGAATTAGCAGCGCTCTGGGATTTGGCCGCCGCGCTGCAGCCGCTACACAGAATCGCGCCCCTCGATTAGTATGAGAGGAATCGAGAAATCGACCATCGAATTGTGTTGTCACCCGCCGTGCCGGTGCGTCGGCGCCTTGGGGCTTGACGCACCCTACTGCCCTGATCGACCCACTGCTGCAATTGCGGCAGGTTTCGGCAGGCGTCATAATTGAACATCCGAAGTAGCCTCGAACAGTTCAGCCAAACTCCCCAGGCAGGGAATCGCGATGCCAGCATTCAAGCACATTCCGCTGCAGCTCGAGATGGATTTCGGCCAACCGATCAGGGAGATCATTGCATAGTCAAGGCGATTCAGCGGGACGTAGGGTGCCGTCCAGCTCTTTAGCGCAGACGCAGCGGCGTTTGGAAACAACAATGAAATCAACCTTCGAATTCTCTGGTCATCCGCCGTCCCGGTGCGTCGGCGCCTCGGGGCTTGACGCACCCTACAATTTCCGTCCGTCGCGGCGCGCCTTCCTGGCGGACGTCGGGATGGGATTTACCGGTCTCGTCCTGGGGAAAATGCTGGCGGACGACGGGATCCTGCGCGCTGATGAATCGCGGCTGCCGACCGGCAGTCCGGAGATCACACCCAAAGCCAAGAGCGTGATCTGGATCTTTCTCGTAGGTGGCATGAGCCACATGGAGAGTTTCGATCCCAAGCCGGCCCTCAACGAATACGCCGGCAAGACGATCGCCGAGTCGCCGTTCAAGTCGACTCTCGATTCGCCCTATCTGAAAAAGAACCTGCGCGAGTTTGTCGCCGGGCTGCATAAGGTGCACCCGGCAATTTATCCGCTTCAGGTGGGTTACAAAAAGTACGGCCAGGCGGGAATCGAGTTCAGCGACTGGTGGTCGCACCTGGGGGAATGTGCCGACGATCTGGCGGTCGTCCGATCGATGTGGACGACAGATAACGATCACGGCGCGCAGCTCCAGTTCCATACCGGCCGCCACGCACTCGAAGGGCAATTCCCCACGATCGGCTCGTGGGTTCATTACGGACTGGGGACGCTCAACGACAACCTGCCGCAGTTTGCCGTCATGGGAACGCCGATTGCCGACTGCTGTGGCGGTGTCGGCGCGCACGGCGCGAATTACCTGGGGCCCGAGCACGCGGGAGTGCAACTCTCGACCGATCCGAAAAATCCGCTCCCATTCGCCGGGCCGGGGTCCGACGTCTATCGGGAGGAACAGCGGGAAGAATTTGCGCTCCTCAATCGGCTGAACCGGCTGTCGGGAGTCGAGTATCCCGACGACCCGGCACTGGTCGCCCGGATCAAGGCATATGAACTGGCTTTCCACATGCAGGCGGCCGTTCCCGACGTCGTCAACTGCGCTGCCGAGACCGAGGCGGTCCAGAAGCTGTACGGACTCGACAACAAAACGACCGAGCCGTTTGGCCGGCAGTGCCTGGTCGCCCGGCGCCTCGTCGAAAAAGGGACGCGCTTCGTGCAGATCTTCCACGGCTCGAACGGCGGCGCGGGAGCCTGGGACGCCCACGGCGGCCTGAAAGCGGGACACACGGCTCTGTGCGCCCAGGTTGATCAGCCGATCGCCGGGCTGATTAAAGACCTCAAGCAGCGCGGCTTGCTCGACGAAACGATCGTCGTCCTGGGGACCGAGTTCGGCCGGACTCCCGGCGCGCAGGGGTCGGACGGCCGCGACCATCATCCGTACGGATTTTCGATCGTCATGGCCGGCGGCGGGATCAAGGGCGGAGTCGTGCACGGCGCGACCGATGAACTCGGTTTCCACGCCAGCGAGCATCGGCACTACGTCACCGATCTGCACGCCACCGTGCTCAAGTTGCTCGGGCTCGATGGGCACCGGCTCGAAATTCCCGGCCGCAAGCGGCTGGAGATCGATTTCGGCAAACCGATCGACGGGATTCTCGCGTGACGATGGCGGTTCGATGTCAGCGGCGCGGTGGGCCCGGCGCACGTTGGTCTCGTCGCGCGGGGGCGCAAGCCGCCGTGATCGTGTACGCTGAAAGCGTACTGCAGCGCAGGCCAGGGTTGCCGACGATTGTCGGCTACCCTGGATCACGAGTAGAAAACCTGACCCCAATCCTGAAAGGATTGTGCAGACCGTTCACGATTGTTTCGGCCAGCAACGGAAAAGCACGGTGTCGCAGTGTCGCAGTCATTGATGTGGGATTGACGTTCTGCAGAATCCTTACAGGATTCGGACTTTTTGGGGGACCCAAACCCAGGGTAGGCCTCCTGCGTCGGCCAACCGCTGGGCTGCGCTGCACAATCCCTTCGGGATAGACGCACGCGTGACGTGACGAGACCCACGTTGCTCTGGGAGGACCCTACGACCGGATGTCACACCCACGCGTGGCTGCTTGCGGGAGACCCATGGCCAGAGTACAAGAGATGGAACGCTCCCGGTCGTTCCCGAAGGTTCCAATTCCCGACCAGTCTCCGCACTGCAGCACCATGGCCGACGAAACACGCGTTCCCGACGATGATACGATCATCCGCAGGCCTGCGGAATCGGCCCACGACGCCGAACATGACGACGTTGAAGTTGTCGAGAACGAGGCACCTGCCCCCGGTGGAGCCTCAGCTCAATCGGCTGAACGCCGCCAGCTCGAGGCCAAGTTTCGCGGCGGAGCGAACTGGTTCTTCTGGATCGCCGCGCTGTCGATTGTCAACTCGGTCATTCTGCTGGCCGAAGGAGATCGGCAATTCGTCGTCGGTCTGGGCATCACTCAGGTCGCCAATGGAATTGCTCTGGAGGTCGTGAAGCAGCATCCGGAGACGTCGATGATTGTCAAGGGGATTGCATTTGCGTTCACCTGTCTGGCCGGTGGATTTTTTGCCGCAATCGGTGCCGGCAGTCGAAAGGGGTGGATCTGGGTCTTCGCCATCGGAATCCTGTTCTATATTTTAGACGCCCTGCTTCTGCTGCTGTTTCAGGACTGGATGAGCTTCGGATTCCATCTGTTCGCGCTGTTCGGCATCTTCGGAGGGCTGTCGGCATGCCGGAAACTGCAGGCCATGGAGCTGGCCCAATCCGAACCGGGGACTGACACCGCTCAATGAACACCTCCGACGCGCTCGACCAGATCAAATCGCGAATCACTTCGCGGTATACGCTGCTGTTCCTCAAGACGTGGGAGGAAGAGCGATGGGAGGCGGCACTGGCTGAGCTGGCGCTCGAGATCGAGCGGGGTCTCGTTGTCTGGACGGTTACCGACGGTGCGCAGCCCCCATCGGGGCCGGATGCCGCCGGGCAGGGAGACCCGCTGGTTTTTCTCGATCAGATCTCAGCCTACCCTCCGGAACATCTGTTTCTGATCAAGGATTTTCATCCGTATCTCGCAGATCCGCGCGTCGTCCGCAAACTGCGGGATTTGACCCCTAAGCTCGGGGCCGAGCAAAAGACGCTCCTGTTCATTGGCCCGATCGTCAACATTCCACTCGACCTGGAAAAAGAAGGCTTCGAATTCGACCTGCCGTTGCCGGGCCTCGAAGAAATCCGTAACGAACTGGCTGAGGTCCTCGATGAGATCACGGCGACTGGCGCCAAGCTCCCGGACCTCAGCCCCGAGTTCGAAGAGAAACTGCTCAAGGCGGTGCTCGGGCTGACGGCCCGCGAAGCCCACAAAGCGCTCCTGCTGGCCCTGTCTGGGCGCGAGGAATTCGACGACGACGTATTCAAGACGCTCGTCGCCGAGAAACGTCACCTGGTGCAGGGCTCGGACCTGCTCGAATTCTACGACCTCGAGGAAGGGGTCAAAGACGTCGGCGGACTCGAAATCCTCAAAGACTGGCTCGCCCAGCGGGCCGAAGCCTTTTCAGAGCGGGCCCGCGAGCAGGGCATTCCCATTCCTAAGGGGGTTCTGCTGCTGGGGGTGCAGGGGTGCGGCAAGAGCCTCACGGCCCGGGCGGCAGCGCGGCTGCTCAGCTTTCCGCTCGTGCGGCTGGATGTCGCCAATCTGCTGTCTGGGGACCGCGGTTCATCGGAACGCAACTTACGCAGCGTGCTGCGCCTGATGGAAACGATCGCTCCAGCCGTGCTCTGGCTCGACGAAATCGAAAAGGGCTTCGCCGGCGGTGGCGAAACCGCCGGGCAGGATGTCGTCATGACGCGCCTCGTCGGCAGCTTCCTCACCTGGATGGAGGCCCGCAAAGCGGCGGTGTTCGTCGTGGCCACGGCCAACTCGGTTTCCAATCTGCCTCCTGAAATGCTTAGGCGCGGCCGGTTCGACGAGCTGTTCTTCGTCGACCTGCCCAACTATCACGAGCGCAAGCACATCCTGTCGATTCATCTGGGCAAGCGCGGTTGGAAGGCCGACAAATACGACCTGGCCAGCATTTCCAACAAGTCCGAAGGCTATAGCGGCGCCGAGCTCGAGCAGATCGTCGTCTCGGCGATGATCGACGCCTACGGCCAGGGGCGAGTGCTGGCGCAGGAAGATCTGGAAAAATCGCGCGAGCAGCTTGTCCCCCTGTCGGTGACGATGGAGGAAAAGGTTTTTCAACTGCGCGAATGGGCTGCCAGCCGCTGCCGTCGTGCGACGTCCGACAGCCGCGTTACCCAGATGCTCGAAGAAGAACAGCGGCACGCATCATTCCTCGAAGAGGAGGAGCCGTCAAAAGAACAGTGGATGGAATTGGCCGAGCACGGGCAGCTCAATGCGGCGGTGATTGAATACCTCCGCCGCTGCGACGCGGCGCCGTTTCCCAAGCTTCAGGCCGACTTCGCTCAGTTTCTGACGACGACTGGCGAACAGGGGCTGGCACTGCGGGCCGACCCGAATGTCGTCCTCTGGTCGGGGATGAGCCAGGAGCTGGCCGAATTGCTGTCGTCGCTGATCGCCCAGCGCCGCATCTACATCCATCCGGCCGGCGTTGACGTGTACAAGGCGCTGGGGAAGGGACTCAAACTCCCGCTGCTCGAGCAGCTCACCGAAGCGAAACAGCCGAAGCCTGTCTGGCTCCCGACGGCGTTCCGCCTGATGCCCCCCGAAGGAGGCAGCAGCCGCTTCGCCCGGGTGGCGCGAATCAAGTTGAGCCTGTAGGCGGCCTGATTGAGCTGCGGTCGAGTGACTGATCGGCACGCCGGTCGCGACTTCCGCCGTGATCGACGTACACGGCAACCTCCTGCGCGACATTCTGGCGTGATCATAGCGTCCGATGCCGCCGCATTCGCCTTGCTCAACACCTCTGCGCAATTTTAAAGCACAGGCTTAAACGATCCAACGAGATATGGTTTTCCATTGAACCCGATCATGTGGAATTCCGCGAGCAGGCGAAAATCGGATCCGGCCAAGCTCCGGTATATTTCCGGCGCATTTCCGTTCGGACTGCCAGGAAGAGGTCTAAGTTCAATTTCAAGGAATGATTCCTGATCCTTCCTATAGCGATAATTCAAATTGAGAACTTCAGCACCGGACAGAATCCTCCAAATCATGATTGTGAGATCGGTTGAAAGATCCTCACCAGCCACCCACTGAATGAAAGTCGCGCCTTTGTCCGGGTTTCGGTGCAGCAGTTCTGAAATATCCGGCTTCTCCCGAAATTGCTTTTCGTACTCTTTGTAAAAATGATCGAGCTGTTCCTGCACCGCCCTAAGATACGCGGTCGTCTCTTCGGCGTTGAGATCGTCGAGATAGCTCTCGCATCGCGATTGGCGAAGCAAGTCGCGAATTCTCGCAAAATCCGATTTTTCGGCTGTGCTCATCCCACTGGCATACTGGACAAAAGATTCGTGCCTCGACGAAGACCTTTCTTAAGGTCGCCAACAAATTTCGCGACTTCGCCCGTAGGCTCTCCTACCACGACTGTAACTTGCCGGACCGGGCCGGGGATTGACTGATCGACATCGATCAAAAAATGCAGCATCGAACTCTGGTTACCCGGAATTCCACCTTGGTCCATCCACGCCTTCGCTGCCTTCCGGTCACAATAGATGAAGAATTCCGTGCTTGCCGTAGCGTAGAGCCACCATGGCCCGGGCTCATTGTTGTCATGCAGCTCAACTTCGTCTGCATCCTGAAAGACGTATTCAGGCCAGAACTCACGCAAGGCATGCAGAACGACCTCCTGGATCTGCACGCTTTGCGTGACGCGAAACGAAATATCTGTACCTCCAATGTTCATTGATTCGTTTCTCCCGAGTCGCGCTGGCGGCTCTGATCGACAATGTAGTCCTGCGGTGAGTACCAGACGTAACGGCCACGTCCACCCCGCAATGGCTTCAAGTCTCCTGAATCGGCAAATGAAAAGAAGAATTGCGTCTTATCCAAAGGAATTCGCAATCGAAGGGCCAAGTTGATCGTGTCTCTCGGCAGCGTGGTGAAATATGCCCCGAACGGATGGTCAGCCGGCGCGGGCTGCTCAGCTCTGAAACACCAGTCGACAGTCGCACGAATGCCATTATATCCGGTTCGATCGCTGTAGTGATATATTAAAGGCACGTGCACCTCGCGCTTGTTATTGCCCTAAAAGTGGGGTTTCCTTTTGGCCTTTGTTCTATCCAGGCGGTGTGACCCAGCATTTGTTGGATCGAATCGTGTCGATCACTTCCTGGTAGATCCAGCCGTCGCGGAAAGTCAGATACCGGGGATGCGGCTGGCCCCGGATGTCGGCCACGAATTCGCGGGCGAGCTGGTTCCAGTTGCGCTGCGTGTGATCGGTCTCGGCGGGGAGACTGTCGCGGATCGCCAGGGGTATCGCCAGTTCTTCCCAATTAGGACCGTCGGTTCGCAGGTACATCGGCCCCTGCATGTAGGTGCCGTCGACGTGCAGGGTTCCCTTCTCACCGTAGAGCGCGATGTAGTCGGTGTAGCGCCCGAGGCGCAGTGCCGAATGGCGAAACGTCACCGAGACGGCTTCGTCGAGGCTCCGGGCGGGATCCCCCACGCGCAGGAGGGCCGTGTAAGCCCAGTCGCTGTTGACCTCGGCCCACTTCAGCTTCGCCGCCTGGTCGGGGGTCATTGCCTGTTTGGCGAACTCGCGGAAGTCGTGAACTTCCTGGCCGATCGGGACCCGTTTCAGATCGTTGCGGCTCTCCCCCATCGCCGCCAGGATCTCGCCCCCCAGAATGTTCTGCACGATCGCCAGCTTGTGCGGAAAATTGTTGTTGAGCCGGCCGCCGCCCGTTTCGAGCCGATGCGGCCAGCCGAACGGCATCAAGGGAGGCCAGTTGAAGTGCGAGACCCCCTCGATCTCAAACACCCGACCCAGCACGCCCGATTGCACAAGCTGGCGGGCGAACAGCGCCTGCGGCTGATACCAGTAGCTGGCTGCATAAGCCGTTTTGACTCGCTTTGCCTGGGCCAGTTCATACAGCGCCCGAGCATCAGCGGCCGTGGTCGCGAGCGGTTTATCAGCGAGAATGTGGCAGCCCGCCTCGAGTGCCGCCGAGATCATTTCCAGATGCGTCCCGCCCGGCGTTCCGACGGCCACGATCGAGGGCCGAAGCTCGGACAAGAGCCCGCGCCAGTCGGCGCGATAGTGTGGAATGTTAAGAGACTCGGCGATTTTCGCACCCACCTCAGCCGTGCGGCTGGCCATCCCGACAATTTCGACTCCAGCCAGCCGCAACGCCTGCGCGTGTCCCTGGCCGGCATAGCCGGCCCCCAGAATCAGTGCGCTTAAGTTTTGGGGCATGGGCGGGCTCCGGCGAGCAGCAAGAAATCAAGGTTTCCGAGGCTAAAGGATAGAGGATGCCAGATCACAGAAACAGCGAATCTAACCCCGGCCGGCGCGCGTCGACAATCAGCTCGTGGAGCGATACCTTCGTGATGCAATGACCGACAAAGTCAGGAATTCGTTCATCGAGTTGCGGGGGCTGCGCGTGCACAACCTGCAGAACATCAACCTCGATCTGCCATTGCAACGACTGGTCGTTGTCACGGGGGTGAGCGGCGCTGGAAAGAGCAGCCTGGCCTTTGACACGCTCTATGCCGAGGGGCAAAGGCGCTACGTCGAAAGCTTTTCGACGTATTCACGGCGATTCCTGGAACGGTTTGAAAAGCCCCGCGCCGACCGAATCGAGCCGATTCCGCCGGCGGTGGCTGTCCGGCAACGCTCACCAGTCCGGTCGCGCCGGGCGACCGTCGGGACGGCGACTGAGATCTACGACTACCTGCGGCTCCTGTTCGCACGATGCGGCATGGTCGAATGTCCCGAATGCCGGCGCCAGGTTGTCAGCCATTCACCGGCTGCCGCCCAGTTGATCCTCGAAGGACTGCCGACCGGAACGCGGATCATGCTCTGCTTTCCTGCTGAAGCCGAGTCTGATGGACCGACGCCGATTGATGCCGGCGCGTTTCAGCAACGACTGGCGAGACTGGGATTCACGCGGCTGATCATCGGCGAACGAATCGTGTCGACGGGAGCGCCAGCGCCGACCTCTGAAATCGGCAACGGCGCGCTCGTCGTCGTCGACCGCCTGAAAATCGGAGAGAGCGGCAGCGAACGCCTCGGGGACAGCCTGGAAATTGCCTGTCGGCAGGGGGCAGGCAGGTACGTGGCTCTCGTCGATGCACCAGCCCCCGATTCCCGATCGCAGGCAGCAGTCGCATTTTCGGGAACTCGCGTCGTTGACGGTTCGACGTATAGCGAGCTGTCTTTCTCGATGCGGCTGACTTGCCCACGATGTCGCCGCGAATTTCCCGAACCTGAGCCGGCGTTATTTAATTTCAACTCGCCGTTGGGGGCATGTCCCGAATGCCGCGGTGCGGGCGAGGTGCGAACCAATGGCACGATTGCTTCCGGCGATCGGCACGGGAATCGACTGTCAGTTGCGCCTCGATTCATGGCCTGTCCCACGTGCGCCGGAGCACGACTGCGACCTGACTCGCTCGTTCATCGCGTCGCCGGGAGGTCGATTGCCGACGTCACCCGGCTGACAGCAATCGAGCTGCTCGAATTTGTCGAGACCCGGCGTCGCGACAATTCCGACGACGGCAGTCGGCTGGCAAAACAGGTCTGCTCGCAAACGATAGCGCGGCTGGAGTACCTGATCTCGGCCGGGCTCGGCTACCTGACCCTCGATCGGCCACTCCGGTCACTCTCGACCGGCGAGGCGCAGCGCGTGCGGCTGACGGGAGCATTGGGATCCAACCTGGTGAATATGCTCTATATCCTCGACGAACCGACTGCCGGGCTGCATCCCCGGGACGCCGCGCGGCTGCTGGCATCCCTGATGCGGCTCCGGGACGCAGGAAATTCCGTTGTCGTCGTAGAGCACGATTCGTCGGTCATCCGCCGGGCCGATGAAGTCATCGAGATCGGCCCGGGAGCAGGACGTGCAGGGGGCCGCGTTGTCTATCAAGGTCCGCCGGAACTTCTGGCAAGCGCCGAATCGACGACGACGGCTGATTTTCTCTCAGGCCGCCGCCAGGTGATCCCAGCCGTCACTGCCGGCCCGCGAGCACCGGCCGGCTGGCTGAGTCTGGCCGGTGTCGAGCACCACAATCTGCGCGGCATCTCGGTCGATTTCCCGTTGGGCGTTCTCTGCGTCGTGACTGGAGTGAGTGGCAGCGGCAAGAGCAGCCTTGTTGTCGATACTCTCTATCCGGCCGTCGCGAGAGCGCTGGCTGAACGCGCGACGACTCAGCCTGCTGCTTCGGATCAGGGCTCGCTCCAGCGGGAATTGATGCCCTCCGACATTGGCGAGTTCGAATCGCTCTCGGGAGCCGATCTGATCGAGAACGTGTTGCTCGCCGACCCGGGGCCAGTCGGCCGATCAGGGCGCGGTAGCGCAGCCGGCTACATGAACCTGTTCGGCGAAATCCGGACACTCTTCGCCGGGACTGCCGAAGCCAAAGCGCGCAATTTCAGCGCCGCTCATTTCAGCTTCAACGCGGCCGGTGGCGGCCACTGCGAGACGTGCCGGGGAACCGGGTTCATTTCCGTCGACCTGCAATTCCTCCCCGACGTTGTGATGACTTGCCCCGATTGTCATGGAACCCGGTTCCGCCCGGAAATTCTCGAGGCGCGGTTCCGCGGCCTGACAGTTGCGGAAGTGCTCGCTCTGACCGTCAGCGAGGCCTTTACTTTCTTTCGCGGGCGGCACCGCCTGCAACGACGGCTCAAGATGCTGAAGGATGTCGGCCTCGAATACATCACGCTCGGGCAACCGTCGGACACGTTGTCGGGAGGTGAATCGCAGCGATTGAAGCTCGCCGCGTTCTTGTCGCACGGAAGACGGACACGAACGCTGTTCATCATCGACGAGCCGACGACCGGGTTGCATCCGGCCGACGTGGCCCGGCTGCTCGACTGCCTGGCGCAGATCACCTCCGCAGGGCATTCGCTGATCGTGATCGAGCACAACCTCGATTTCATCCGCTGTGCCGATTTTCTGATCGACATCGGCCCCGAGGCGGGCGTGGCCGGGGGCCAGGTTGTCGCCACAGGGACGCCTGCCGACGTGGCCGGGAATCCACGGTCCATTACCGGTCGCGTGCTCGCTGGAAGATCCCAGTGACGTGCGTACGATCGTGCGCCCCGGACATCTGAGGGACCGGGCGTCTGGGGAATCTGGGAGCCCGGAAGGAGCTGAACTGCACCGGCCGGCAATCCCCAAAGGCTGACACACCTGAAAACTTCGGGCTGGGGGGTGGACGGGCTCGGGGATTCCGTCGGTTCGACGGGGTTTCAGCCGCGATTTGGCCGGTCGAAATCCGGGTCATCCCCCCGGTTTGCGGGTGGAATTGGCTCGCATCTGTGTTACGATAAATCAACTCTGGCGCCCGTTTGTCTCTCAAATAATCGTGGAGAAGTGCTTGTGCTTTGCCGCGGATTGTCGGTAGTCCTTGCGCTCGTTCTCGCGTCAGCCCCATTGCAGGCCGACGAACCAGCCGGAAAAAAACCTGCTGATGGATTCGTGCCGCTGTACAACGGCGATGATCTCTCGGGCTGGGAAGTCCTCGACGGCAAGCTGGAAGCCTGGCAGGCCGACGGCGAAGTTTTGAGTTGCGTTGCCGAAGGAGGCGGCTGGCTCCGCACGAAGAAACAGTACAGCGACTTTATCCTCAAGCTCGAATTTCGGATTCCGGCCGGAGGCAACAGCGGCGTCGGCCTGCGGCTCCCCCCGGAAGGACCACCGCACGAGGCAGGCATGGAGATTCAGATTCTCGATGACGATGCCGACCAGCACAAAGATCTGAAACCGGCTCAATACAGCGGCAGCATCTATTATCAGGTGGCTGCCAAGCGCGGTTTCGCCAGGCCTCCCGGAGAGTGGAATACGTATGAGATCACCTGCCGGGGGCCGCTGGTGAAAGTGATCCTCAACGGCGAGACTGTCACCGAGGCGTCGCTCGATAAATCCACCGAGGGAGAAGGGGGCCACCGGGCTCTGGCCGACCGACCCGAAATCGGCGCGATCGGGTTGCAGAGCCACGGATCGAAAGTCGAATTCCGCAATGTGGCCGTCAAAGATTTGACCTCTGCGACAAAATCAGGGGTCGCCTTCGTCGATGTCGTCGAAGGTCGCGGGCTGGCGGTCCCGCCGGGCGCAACCGTAACGGTGCATTACACCGGTCGCTTGACGAACGGCAAAAAGTTCGATTCCAGCCGCGATCGAACCCAGCCGGCCACATTTCCACTCTCGAACGTCATCCGCGGCTGGCAGGATGGAATTCCCGGGATGAAAGTCGGCGGCCGTCGTAAGCTCGTTATTCCCGCCCGGCTCGCTTACGGCGAAGCCGGGAGGCCCCCAGTTATTCCTGGCAATTCCATTCTGATTTTTGACGTCGAAGTGCTGGAGATCCGCTAAATGCAAGTCTCGATTCAGGAGTGTCCCTCCTGCCACGCCGTGGTGATGGGGGACGAGCTGGTTTGCTCGGGTTGCGGGAAGCAACTTCCCAAGACCGGTGCAGATTCGCCATCGGCCGAACGCACGATGCAGAGTCCGGCCGAAGAAAGCTGCCCGCGGTGTGGATCGAAAGTCCCGCGCGGCGTCTTGCGCTGCCGCGATTGCGGCAGCTATATGAATCCCGAAGTTGAAGCCGCGGCGATGGCGCAGCAGGCCAGCCGCATGTTTACCCCGGGTGGCTCTTCGGGTGGGCTGCTGGGGCGCGGAGCGGCGTTTGGCAGTTCGGCTTACAACCAGGCGGTCAGTCCGGCAACGAGCAGCTTTGCCGAAGTCGCCGACGATGCCGACTTCGACCTCGTCCCCGAGCTCGATCTCCGAGCCGATGAAGTCGACGAAGTCATGCACCAGCATGAGACGACGGGCGACGAAGACGACTTCGAAATGGGCGATGGGACGGGGGCCAGCGAGTACGGTGTCGCCGGCGCGCCGGGAGGATCGACCGCGACCGAAGCCCCGGCCCCGATCCCTGATCTCACAGCGTCACCGGCCCAGGCACCGGCTGCTGAAGCCAGCGCCTCGCCGGCAACGAGTGGGGCTCCCCCCGCGCCAGCGGTTGATCATTCAGTCTCGACGGCCGGTGACGTACTGCTCGATGCGGCGCTGGCCGAGCAGGCTGAACAGTCCCGTCGGGCCAAGCTTGGACGGCGCAGACCACGGCGCCAGGCGATCACCGCACTGAGCGGAGATCGAATTCTCGTCTTCTGCCCGAACGGACACCGCGTTCAGGTTCAGGAACGTCATCGCGGCCGCACGGGCCGCTGTCCGAATTGCCGGGCACTGTTCTTTGTACCACTCCCCACGACGGCCCAAACCCTGGGAGAGGCCGGTGGTCAGTCGAGCGCGGCGCCGGGCGGTGAAGCCGGCGCGGCAGCCACACCAGCAGCCCCGGTCGGATATACCAAATGGATTACCGACGTCCGATTGCACCGCGTCAATCCTGCCAAGCTCAAGCTCGTTCCCGGTAGCCTGGCGGGCGAATACGAATCGGTCGACCTGGGCGCTTCAGCCGAGAACCTGCTATTGGCGGTCGTCTTTGCAGGCAGTGGTCCATTCCGCTCGATGCAGGAACCCAAGAAAAAACCGGCGACGAGGCAGGCAATGCTCCAGCATCTGGCGGCCAACAAGCCGCTGGAAGAGCTCCCCGTTCCGAAGAAATATCCCCTCACGCCCGATATGCTGGCGCAATTCAAGATCGTGCAGCCGGCTGTCCCGGGTGAAGAATCGCTGTTTGCCGACGTGCCGGTTTTCGGCAAGGGTCGAATCGCCATTCGCGTGGCGGCGGCAGACGGGACGGCCGACCGGGCTTACCTCTCGTTCACGCTCTCGCAGTTCCGTGAATTCTCGCAGCTGCTCACCGAATCGTTCGGCCTGGCCGACTACGGCAAAGGAACATCGATTCCACTGGCCGACACAATCAGCGACGCAACCTGTCATTACAGCGACGCGGTGCTGCACGCGCTGGCTTCCGATCATCTCGAATACTATGAATCTGATCCGGCGATCAAGCTGATCGTTTTGGGTCGGAAGTGTGCCAAGTGCGGACTGGTTGTCAGCGAAGACAGCCGCAAGAAGGAAAAGATCGGCGGCAAGACCGACGCGAGCGTCGCGAAGGCGTTGTGCCCCAAGTGCAAGTCAAAATTCGGGAACATCACGCTGTACGGTTTTCCGACCGCGGGTGGAACGACCGCCTGAGGCATTGGTCGGGGCGACCGTCAGTTATTCGCGCCGGCGATTCCGGCCATCGCGCGGAGCACGGCATCGGGAGTGGCGGCGGCCCGCGGCAGCTCCGCCACGATCCGCCCCTGCCTCAGAACGACCACGCGCTGGGCGAGTGCCAGGAGTTCCGGCAGGTCAGACGAAACCACGATCACAGCGGCCCCTTGAGCCGCCTGACGTCGAACCAGATCGTGAATCTCCCGCTTGGCGCCCACGTCGACCCCACGCGTCGGCTCGTCAATCAGCAGAATGCGGCACTCCGCCGCCAGGCCCCTGGTCAGCACGATTTTCTGCTGGTTCCCCCCCGAGAGCGCCGTCACAGGCGTTTCGCCCGAAGGAGCGCGAATCGCCAGATCCAGACGAAAACGGTCGGCGAGTGCCCCTTCAGCCCGCCGATCAGCAATCCCCAGCCAGCGCCGAAACCGGTCGAGAACCGGGAGCGTCACGTTTTCGCGGACGTTCATCCCCAGCACCAGACCCTGGCGTTTGCGATCTTCCGGGATGAGGACCATCCCCTGTCGCTGCGCCTCCCGCGGCGACTTGATGGATACGGGATTGCCATCGATCCAGACCTCGGCCCTGGCGCCGTGGTCGAGGCCGAACAGCGCTTCGAGCACTTCGGTTCGCCCCGCACCCACCAGGCCCGCCAGCCCCACCACTTCGCCGGCCCGCAATTGCAGGTGCACGTCGGAAAACTTTCCCGGTGACGCCAGCTTGCGCACCTCGAGCCGGATCTCGTCTCCCGGACGGCCGGTCTCGGATGGCTGGTCGAATTCGACCGAGCGGCCGACCATCATCCGCACCAGTTCGTCGTGATTGAGCGTCTCAATCGGCCGGGTCGCGATGTGCCGTCCGTCGCGCAACACAGTCACCGTCTGGCACAACTCGAAGATTTCCTCCAGCCGATGGGAAACATAGATGATTGTCGTCCCCGCTGACTGCAGCCGGCGAATGAGCTGAAACAGCCGCTCGACTTCTTCGCGTCCCAGCGAGCTCGTCGGTTCGTCAAATACAAGAATCCTGGCCCCCAGGCCGACGGCCGCGGCAATCTGCACGAGTTGTTCCTGGGCGATCGACAGCGATGCGAGGGACCGGTCGACGTCGACAACCAGCCCGATCTCAACGAGGAGCGCCTCGGCCCGCCGGCGCAGCTCCCGCCGGTCGAGAAACCAGCCCGTGCGGGGCAGATCATGCAGGCACAGATTCTCGGCGACCGACAGATTCGGGCAGAAGACCAGCTCCTGGTGAACGATGGCGACTCCGCCGGCGACGGCCTCCTGCGGCGATCTGAACACCACCTGCCGGCCGTCGATGACAATTTGCCCCGCGTCGGGTGCATGCAAACCGGCCAGGATTTTGCCGAGCGTGCTTTTGCCCGCGCCGTTCTCTCCCAGCAAGGCATGGCACTCACCCGTGCGGACCGCGAAGCTGACGTCGCAGAGTGCCGCAACGCCGGGAAAGTTCTTCGAAATGTTCTGAAACTCGATCACGGGACGACTGTCCGCATTGCATCCGAGAAACCGATCCCCCCACACTGTGGCACAAATCTGTCCGCGACGGAAGGATCGGCAACGCCGCCACCGAGTGACGGGCGCTAGTCGGCGAGGGGGTAAGCCCAGAGGGTGGCCCGGCCGCCCTGCGGGACGGCCACCCCCACGACTTTCCGCACCAAACTGATTGACAGCGCCACGGGCCCGTGCGACGATGGACTTTCCGGGCCACGGCTTTCTTCACCGATAACGCGAGGTCCCTGAATGAATCGCCTGCGACGACGAGCGAGCGCGTTCGACACCACACCCTGCGCGGCCGAAGTGCTGGAATACCGTTCGCTCCTTTCGGCCGCGGGTGCGGTCCACGGGGCGATCCACCATGCCGCCGCGCACACTTCAGACGTCGCCCCCCTGGCCTTTCACCAGACCGGGACTGCCGACGTCGTTGTCAACGCCAGCATTATCCCCATGCAGGGCAAGATTTCTGTTTCCCACGTCACGCTCACCCAGGGAGCCGCGCTGACAGCGCACGTCAACTACGCGCTCAAGAACCCGGGGGAAAAAGTCACGGTCAAAGGCACGCTCAAGGGGATCATCTCGAATATTCAGACAGCCAGCGGGACATCGACGGTCACGCTGAGCCCCAACGGCGGCAGACTGACGTTTTCCGCCAGAAACCCCGGCGTCCATGCGAAGGGAATTGCGTTTCCCTCCAATAAAATCCTGGAGGCGACGTTCCTTGGCGAAACGTTTTTTTCGATCGCAGCCACCGACATCTTCGCGGCGAGCGCGCCGCCGCAACTGGCCGGAAAAACGCTCAGCATCGAAACCAGCCCCTAGCAGAGCGTTGAAAAACGGGGATCAGGGCAATGCGAGGGGTGGTCCGGCCGTGTGCCCCGGGCACCGGCCGGGTCGCGAAGCGACAAGATTCGGCGCCATGCACGTTCCCCGACTGAAACGAATCAGTTCGCCGACTTGCACGTGAATCGGAACCCTGAAAAACCAGTTGCAGCCGAACGGTGTCGAATCTTTTCCCGGCAAGCCGGGACCCAGCCGCCCTGCGGGACGGCCACCCGCGCGTAACGGCAGCACCGCCGGCTGTCAGACGTCGCACGTCCCCAGGCCGGCCAGTTCGCGAAGCGCGGCAGCCACGACCGGCTGCGGGCACGACCAGACGAGAAAGAACATCGCCTCGCGCACGGCCCGTTCAGCGAAATGCCCGGAAACGAACCCGGCCCCTTTGGAAGCGGCCAGGAGCGCCTGCGTCGATCGCAGCGCCAGCGAGTTGGCCCGACCGCGGATTGATTCGGGAGACAATGCGGGGTTCACCGCTGCCGCGCTATGTTCCGCCGCCTCGGCGATGGCGACTTGCAGCCCCTCACATTCATCTGCCAGGGGTTGCAGGATCGGAGCCAGCTCCGGTCGCACAGCCGCCTCGCTCGCCAGGTGCTGCGTTGCGGCCAGCGACAACCCGACCGCGAGGGCCGACGTTCCCAGCGAGCCCGTGCTCCCGGCCCCCTGGCGCATCACCTGTTCGATCGGGCCGGCGATCAAATCATTCCGGCCGACAGCCACATTTTCGAGCCGGACCGAGCTGGTGTGCGATGCGCTCAGCGCCAGGAGCCGCGCCGGCGCACCGACCTGGATCCCCGGCAGCTTCGTCGAAATCGCCGCCAGAACCTGCCGGCCATCGGCCAGAGTCCCGCCGGTGACGATGAAATCAGCCTCGGCCGCACCGGTGACCCAGGGGACATCCCCGTGAAAGCGAAACCCGCCGGCCTCTTCGACCACCTGCACGGCGGGCAGGCGCAAGTGCTGCCGCGACGTCGTGAGATGGGAGATGCCGACCGTCGCAAACAGTTCGCCCCGCGCCAGTTTCGGAAGCAGTTCGGCCTTCAGCCGATCGTTGGCCGAGGCGGCGATCCGCTGGCAGGCGCCGTTGCGCTGCGTGAGGACAAAGGTCGTCGCCAGGCACGCTGAAGCCAGTTGGACATACCCGGCCAGCAATTCGCCCTGCGTAACGCCAGAGCCACCGAATTCCCGCGGGATGACCCAGCCCAGAACGCCGGCCTGCGCCAGGAGGCCGAACTGATCGGCGGGCCATTCCTGCCGCGCATCGAGCCCCCCGCTCAATTCCGCCAGTTTGTCGACCAGTTCATTCAAGCGGCGCTACTCGTCCTCAAGGTTTTCCTTGACGAACTTCGACATCACCTTACCGACGAAGCGAATCAGCCCCTCGTCGTACTTCGCGTGCAGTTTGACGACTTCCCCTTCGCGATGCATCGAGAACGTCATGACGTCCTGACCCTGGCCGAACGTCTCGAGCGCAATCGCCCGCAAGTCGGCCGGCGAGATGAGCGCCTGGACACTCTTCTTGTCGGTCGCCTTGGCGGCGCCCTTCTTCTTCGGGGTTTCGATCTTGGCCGGTTCGGTCGCCGGCTTGCGTTTGCGGTAGTTGTCGAGAACCCCGACGTACGGGGCAATATTCATCGTCAGGTCGACGTCCGGGCCGGGTTTGGGTCCGGCGGCGGCCGCTTCCTGAATCGCCTTCTTCAAGCGATCGAGCGAATTGTCGCCGGCCGACAGCCAGCCGGTCTCTTCGCTCAGGGCCACGTACACCACGCCATCGGCTCCCGTCAGCTCAGGAAGCAAATCGTGGAACCGGGGGAGGGTCATTTTATGAATCTCGATCTCCCCTTCAGTATCGACCTTCTTTTCCACCTTGCTCTCCGCGCCGCGCGACGCCAGATTGTCGAGGATCTTCTCGATCTTCGGCTTCTGGCCTTTCGGAATCTTTCCGCCGGCAACGGTGATCAGCGAACTTCCCGAGCCCTTCCAAGTCCGGACAAAACCATTCGCCACCCCCAGTTCGCCCGTGCCTTCCAGGAGGTCGAAGAATATGTCCGCCAGGTCGCCGTCAACCGCTTTCTGTTCGGCCGATAAGGTTTCATGATCTGCGATTTCCTGCTTCACCAGCGCCCGTTCGAGCTTGACGGAACTCTTGACGAAGTCCTTGCGCAGGTCGTCGAGCGCCAGGTTCACCGACAGGCTGAATACGGTGTCGCTCTTTGTGACTCCGGCGAATTCGTCGGGCCCCTGCCCGACCAGCAGCACGCTCTTGGCGAGTTCTGTCCCCGGCAGCGCTTCGAGATCGAGATTCAGCTCGGCAGATTTCTCGGTTTCCGAAACGTTCCACCCCACCAGAATCTGCGAGGCTTCGACAAAGAAGCGTTCGAGTTCGGCGATCTGATGCTCGCTGATCGCCTTGCGGACCGCAAAGGTGGTTTCCGTCTCATGTTCGCCGCGGGTAATTGCCGCCAGCAGTTCCGCCTTAACTTTGGCAAACGCCACCTTGCGCTTCTCGGGCGGCTGCGATTTGCCGTCGATCTTGACCGCCAGATCGTGTCCCTTGACGAGGTTGACCGGCAAGGCCCCCTTGGCGGCCCGCACCTCTTCGATGCGTTTCCCCATATGCACGTGCTGAATGCCGGGCTCATGCGACAGGAAACCATCAAACAGCTTGAAGACCATCCGCTCGTTCGGCGCCAGCTTCAGTTTCTGTGCCTTTTGAGCGATCGCCGGCGGAATCTGCCGGATCAATTGCGGGGTCGGAGCGGGTGCCGTCCGCACGTCGAGATCCCACATATTGCTCAAGAACTTCTTGAAGTCCGAAACCGGAAACGACACGACCGACTGCAGACCATCGGCCGGGGTCGCAAAAATGCGGATCCCGGCGGGCTTCGACATATCGACCCCTACCAGAAACGTGTCGATCGTGTCCTTCAGGGTCTTGTAACCCTTGTCGTCATTGGCCAGATCGAAGGCGAGTTTGAAGTCCTTGTAGACCTCGTCGGTACTCGGAAGCACCACGATGATGCTGGGTTCATCGGCCGAGGCAACAAGGGGCCGGGCCAGAATGGCGGCAAGAATGGCCCACGAGCACAGCAACATTATTCGGGCGCGAGAGTTACGCGTCACAGCACGACTCCTTGGTTCACCTGGTCAATTCGAAAACGGTCCATCCAAATGGAAGCCAGACACCTGGCGACGAATATCGGTTTGGCTGGATTCCAGACAACCGTTCGAGGGCCCTATCCGTGTTTTTTCAGACTCTGTGAGAACCCCGATGGGGGGCGACGAGACGGCGGCATTCTATCGAACCGGGGAGATTTAGAAAAGACGGATGCGCCCCGGACTTTTCGGCGGTTTTGACGCAGATCGTGCGTGCCGGGCAGGTTGGATTTCGTGTGAATCCTTCCTGTGCGTCGCAATGTCAGTCGCTAGAATCACATCCCGTCCGGTCGCCGGGACCTGCCAGCATCGGTCTCCCAATGTGGCCGGCGATGTCCGAATGAGAAATCGACCAGTTCGTCTCTGCGATCGTCGAGCATTCGCAACAAGACTCACCAGCACGATGACGAACAGAAGGCGATGGGCGACCTGCAACTGGTTGTCCAACCAGCCGGGACCAATTCTCTTCGAATCGGTGCCCGCCGGCCGCTCGCCGGGCTGATGGCGCGAGCGGCGCTCAAGTCAATATGACCCTGGCGAGCGGGGCCTGTTAACGCCCCCGGTTTCGTAGCGCGCCTATTGACGTCCCGATCCAACGCGATCGGACGATGTGGAAGCGAGTGTCCGCTGGCGGTGAATCTCGAACAGGAACACGGCCGCTGCCGCCCCGGCGTTGAGGGAGCCAACTCCCGACTCGATCGGAATGCGAGCCAGCTCATGGCAACAGGCGGCAAGTTCGGGATCGATGCCGGTGCCTTCGTTGCCGATGACGAGCGCGGTCGGTTTGGAAAACTGACAAGCCGTCAGCGGGCGTTCGGCCTTTTCGCTGGCGCCGATCACCTGTACGTTTCGTCGTGACAATTCACCAGCCAGTTCACAGAGGTTTTCGACCTGGGCAATCGGGACTCGATTGACGACTCCCGCCGAACTGCGAGCCACCTGGCTGCTCACCGGCGCCTGGTGGAGGCGGCCGATGAAAATCCCGTCCACACCGAAGGCCCCGGCCGAACGCACGATCGCTCCGAAGTTAAAGGGATCCTGAATCCGGTCGAGGATCAGAAACAGCGGCCGCCGTGTGCAGGCCAGCAGATCGTCAGCCGGTGCATACGGAAACGGCCCCATCTTTGCCAGAAAGCCCTGATGTTCCCCGGTGTGACCGAGCTGTTCCAGCCGCTCCCGCGCGACAAACTGGACTTTGGCATTCAGGGCACGCCCCGCCGACTCAGTCTCGGCGAGCACCTCGGCAGGGAGGTCGTCCGCCAGATACAACTCGACGATCGGCCAGCGGGCGGCGGCAAGCGTTTCGACAACCAGGTTGCGCCCCCAGATCCAGGAGCGCGCGTGACTCCCGAGCAGCTCATTTCGCCGCCCGTGCTTCCCCTTGCCCCGCCGCGACCGTTCGACCATAACCTGACTGTTGTTGTTGAATGTTCTCGATATATCTATCCGGCCATCCCGACGATATTACTCAGAATCAGATCGTTTAACCCGGAGCCAGCGGCGACGTCCGTTCAGACTGGAGCCTCGCCGCTGGCTCGGGGTTAAACAAGGTTTCCCTCCGTGAAAATCAGCTGGATTGGTGAGCCCTTCTAGGGGTGTCGAGTTTTCTATTTCGTTTGGGCGAGGGAAACCTGTTGCCGACGGCCGGCATTCGACGACACGACCTCCATTGGAACATCCTTCCAATGGAGGCCGGGCCAGATCAATTATGGTCGCCGCAGGCTCACTTCGCCAGAGCGAAACGGCGGCTGAAGACCAGAAGGGTGCATCTGCTCTGTGAGGATTGGGAAACGCGGAGGGTGGCCCGGCCGTGTGCCCAGGGGCACCGGCCGGGTCGCGCAGCGACAAGATTCGGCGCCATCTGCGTTCCAGGAGTAAGACGAATCAGCTCGCCGGGCTTCTCCTGAATCGGAACCGTGAATCACAAGTTGCACGCGACCGGTGTCGAATCTTGTCCCGGCTCGCCGGGACCCAGCCGCCCTGCGGGACGGCTGGGCCACCCACGCATCACTGAGGCACTCAGATCAGAACTTCTGCACGGATTCCTCAATCGGTCATTTCCGTTCCGGTACCGTGTCCGGCCGAAACTCCTCACGAACACCGGGAGTCGCCGGCTTGCGAAGGTCCAATAATTCAGGCGGCGCCGAATTCCGTTCCGTAGTGGGGCGATCGCCGGTCTCTCGCTTTTCGCCGGGCGCGAAAGGCTTCTTCCGCTCGGAAGGTCGCTGATTCGCCATGAGTCGCATGAAATGGCCGATGGCTCCCTGGTCTTCGGCGCTGGCGGTAATCTGCAGCCCATTGTCCTTCACTTTGACCTCAATGTCGTCATCGAGATTGGCAGTGAAAAACGCCGCCAGTGCCTCGGCCTTGCCCGGCGGCAGCTTGTATGTGATGCGAGTCAGAGAAACGGTTTCGACCTCGCCGCGCCCATCGGCCCCCGGCTTGACCTTACGAACAGCACCCGAGAGCGCCGTCAGATACTTCTCCTTCGTACTCATATCAGCCGCCTCGGCAGAGCGCGGCACGGCTGCCGGCATCGACACTTGGTTCGGTTGCGGTTTGGCGGTGGTATCTCGCCCCCAACCGGTAGTCCCCGTGGATGTCCGATTGCCACCCCGCGACTCGCGGAGTTCGGAGAGCAGCGCATCGAACCGATCCTCGAGTCGTTTGAGCCGATCTTCACTCGAAGCGGCTGCCGGGGGCTCCCGTCCCGCCGGTGTTGCGGAGGGTTGAGCCGCGGTGACTCCGTCTGACAGAATCGGCACAGCCTCCAATCGCGTTTCAGGCGGAGTCGCAGCCGGAGCCACTGCCGGCCTCGTGGGCTCGGCAAACTGCGCGACTTCTGGCTCGGTCAAAAGGGGCAGTGCAAATTCATCAGCCGCAACAGGTTGAACCTCCTGCACTCCCCCGTCGGTAAAGGCAGCCCGCCCCTCCTCACTGGCCTGACCCAGGCTGCAACCTGGCATGACGACCAGTGCCAATAAGAGAGTGCTGATCGTTCCCAGCACTCCCATCTGATAACGGACCCGGTTTCCCAGAATCATGACGAGTCTCCTTTCGAAAAGTTTGCGCGAACCATCGCCGACACCGAACGCCGGCGCGGCCGCAGTTTTCAACGAATCGAATTCCGCCAGGTCGACCAGAGCCCGGGCATACGCCCGCCGCTCGTGCGGGCAGATCCCGGCCACCCAGGCATCACACGCCAGCTCGGCGTTTTCGTGCAGTTGATGCCGCACGTACCAGAACAGCGGGTTCCACCACCACGCGCAGCCGGCGGCGAGTTCCATCCAGCCGATCCAATGATCGCGCCGCGCGAGGTGCGCCAGCTCATGCACGACAATCGCCCGCCGACCTTCGGCCCCCAGAGCGGCCGGTCCGGACGCCGGCCAAACCAGAGTCGCGCGCCCCAGGGCACAGACGACCGGGGATTGAATCTCTTCCGAAAGTCGGACCCGCGGAGGGGACACGCCCATTGTCGCCGAGAGTTCGCCAACCAGCAACGTGACGTCAGGCGGACCGGCGACCGATCGATTCAGCAGCCGGCGCAAACGCAGCAGGCGGATCCCCTGGTAGAGGACGACGCCGATTGTCGCCAGCAGGAATCCCGGCCCGAGCAGCATCTGATACGTGAAGGCGAATGCAGGATTTGAATCGCTTTCCAGTCGGTCCTCGTTCGCGAAGGCCGGCACCACCGCATGCTGCTGGAAAGTCGCCCCTGCCACCTGATCCTCGAGAAAAGGCTGCACAGCACCCACCGGCTGTTCGAGGGTTCCCACCAGCGACGTTTCGCTCAGTTCCGCCAGCCTGCCGAGATCTTCCGCTTCGGGAAGCACCGTCGTTGATTCAGCCAGATTCGGCCGACCAGCCGGCAGACCGCTTGCTGCGCCGGCTGGCTCGAGCGTGCGAATGGCCTGTGATTTCAATCCGCCGGCAAACTCCGCGAACTCATCGGGAAAGGGGACATCGATCGAAAACACCGGCGGGGTAATCAGCTTCACGAAGACGACCAGCCACAGGCCGTGCCGAATTACAGGCGGCACGCGCCGCGAACGGCAAACGAGCATGACCACGACCGCCAGCGCGGCAGCGATCAGCGTGTTCTCAACTATCCACCAGGGGATGAAGTCTGGCATCGGACGTCATTCCACAGCATTCAAGATCAGTTACTTCTTACGCTTGCGGGCCGGCTTGGCTGCGCTCTCTTCGTTTTGTTCCAATTCGTCCAACAGGCGGCGCAGGTGGGCAATGTCGCCGCTCGAGAGCTGCTTGCCCCGGACCAGCGCCCGCACGACCGGTGCTGCCGTCCCCTCGCAGAAATCGTCGACCAGCCGGTTGAGGCGCTGCGTGAGCAGCCCCTCGCGCGACACCTTCGGCTTGAAGACGTTGGCCAGCCCCGCCTTCTCGCTTTCGACGTAACCCTTGGCTTCCAACCGCGCCAGAAACGTGAGGACCGTGGTGTAGGCCCGCCCCCGTCCGTCGCGCGACAGCGCGTCGAAGACGTCCCGAACGGTCCCCGAACCGAGTTTCCACAAGGTCTTCAAGACCTCCTGCTCGGCGGCACTCAGTTCTTCCCGCTCTCTCGCCATCGAACGATTCCCTCCCGGCCGAAGATCGTTTCCATCACAGCTACTACATTGCGTCTGAGATCCTACTACACCGCGTCGTAGGTTGTCAAGAGATTTTTTTCAGCGCCGACGAAATCAAATCATCTCCCTCTCCCCTCGCGGGAGAGGGCCGGGGTGAGGGGGCGCACGGTTCGTCAACGCTGAAGGCGTTGAACCACCAAAGCGCAGGGTTGCCCGCTTTCGGGCTACCCTGGGTAACAATGCCCTCCGCAAAACGAACCCTGTAAGAGTTCCACCCGTCACGCGATCCCGGTTTGCTTCCGCAGTGCGTGGAGTTGTAGGGTGCGTCAAGCCCCAAGGCGCCGACGCATCGGAACGGCGGAGACGAGTTGAGTCGACCGTCACTTCGCTGATCGCCCTCAAGCGCCAGTGCGTCTGCGCCAATAGGCTGGACACACCGCTACGAATACTCGGGTGGACTGAAGTCCACCCTACGAAACATCGCTCTCGCCGGGGTCAGAACACTCCCGCCGCGCCCCCTACTTCTTCGCACTCGGCCCCGGCGCCGCCTTCAGATCGGGCGCTAGGTCGGTCGAACTCGTCACGATCACCGCGTGGCCAAAGTACTTCTTCACCACGGCGACCACATCCTCCACCTTCACCTTGCCGATCCGCTCGGGGAACGACTTTTCGTAGTCGTGCCCCAGCCCGTACAGTTCGTCGATCGAAGCCTGAAACGCCAGTTCCGTCGGGGTCGTGTTGCGCATCGTGTGCGCGACGATCATTTTCGCCTTGGCCTTCTCGAACTCGTCGGCAGGGATCCCTTCGCGGCCGATTTTTTCGAGGCCGGCGCGGATCCGCGTGACGACCTGCGGCAGACTCTCGGGACGGGTTTGCGCGAGAAACACGAAATAGCCCGGCGCGAAGCCTGTCATCTGCAGGCCGAACACGTAGTACACGAGCTGTTCGCCGCGCAACTCCTCGTGCAACCGGCCGCCGGCCGCTCCGCCGCCGGTGAGGACCGCATCCAGCACGTCGAGCGTGGCCCGCGTTCGTTCGTCTTTGACCGAGACGGTCGGGAACGCCAGCAGCACCATCGCCGTATTCTGCTTCTGGTGCGTGAGGTGCTTGATCACGTCTGCCGGCAGGGGCGTCTGCGCCAGCGAAAACTCAGGCCACTTGAACCCGGCGGCCTTCGGCACCTTGCCGAATGAGGCTTCGATCTGCTTCAGCATGGCGTCGGGATCGATATCGCCGAACACCGACAGCACCATGTTGTTCGGGACGTAAAAACTCTTGTGAAACTTCTTGCAGTCGGCCGGCGTCAGCTTCGAGACGGCCGCCGCGTCTCCCAGCGACGTGCGGCTATACGGGGAAAGCGGCGGCAATTGCTTGGCCCAGAAATCCAGAATCTCAGCCCGCGGCTCCGACTTCCGGGCGGCGATCCGGCCCAGTTGAATCTGCTGCACGTTGGCAAATTCTTCTGCCGGGAACGTCGGTTCGAACAACACCTGATACACGTAGTCGAGGCTCGTGTCGGCGTCTTCCTTGAGCACTGCCGATTGCAGGTAGCTCGTGTTCGACTGGCTGTTGAGCGCCAGCGTGCCGCCGATCGAATCGAAATGCTCGGCGATCTGCTCGTCGGAATATTTCTGCGTTCCCTTTTCGAGCATCTGGTTGGTGACGGAGGCCAGGCCGCTCGCTTCGGCCGTGTCGGCGACCATCCCCCCCTTGATGTACGCCTGAATCGTCACGAGCGGCAGCACCGGCTGGCGTTTGAGCAGGACAGTCAGACCATTAGCCAGTTGCTTCTTGATGACCGGAGTTTCGACATCCTTGGCGTCGGCCGCGGCCGTCTCAGCACCGCGGCTCCCCAGCGGCTCGATCATGACGGTGTTCAACCGGTGCGGCACGAAATACTTGAGGGCAACAGCCACAATCTGCTCAGGCGTCACCTTCTGGATCTCGTCGACGTAGTGCGCGTCGAACAGCGGGTCGCCGGTGGAACGCCAGCTTTCGCTGAGCATTTCGGCCTGGTTCTCGACTTTCTGCTGCTGAAAGACATGCTCGGCGGCCTTCTGTCGCTTGGCCTTGGCCAATTCATCGGCGCTGGCCGGCGCCGTTTTGAGCCGCTCGATCTCTTCGAAAATGATCTCCCGCACCGTCTCGACCTGCTTCGGTTCGCACTGCGCGACGACTTCGAACCAGCCTTTGACGAAACCCGGCGTATTCGAAACGCTGGTGACCGAAATCGCCAGCGGCTGATCGACCTGGAGCCGCTTCGTCAGGCGCGACGAATCGCCATGCGTCAGGATAAAACTGGCGACGTCGAGCGCGTAGAGATCGGGATCCTGGAGCGGCACCGTTGGCCAGGCAACCCCCAGGTGGGTGGTCGGGCCTTCCATTTCGAGGCGCGCCGAGCGGGGGGAGGCCTGTTCGGGCTCGACCGCCAGGTTCACGAAGCGTTCGGTTGTGCGCTGAAAGTTCTTGAACAGCGACAGCAGCGTCTCGAGGACGTCATCGGTCTTGACGTCGCCGGCAACGACGAACGTCATGTTTTGCGGAACGTACCGGTTCTTGTAGAAGGCGATCACTTCTTCGCGCTTGACCTGCTGCACGACGGCCAGGTAGCCGACCGTGGGGTGCCGCGCGGGGTGCTCGGTGTAAATGAGCTGCTTCATCGTGTTGTACAACACGCTCGCACGCTCGGCTTCGTACATTTCGAGCTCGCGCTGGACGACCCCCATTTCCTGGACGTACTCGTTTTCCGGGATCACCGAGTTCTGCATGTTGTCGGCGATCAACTCGATCGCCACGCTGACTCCCGACGCGGGGCAGTCGATATGGAACGCCGTCACTGAGTCTGAGGTGTATGCGTTGGTCTGGCCGCCGAGCGAATCGATGATTTCGGTGATCTGGGCCTTGGTGCGGCGCGTCGTCGTTCCGCCGGCGAGGATGTGCTCGAGCATGTGGCTGAGGCCCGCGCCAAGGTCTTTGCCTTCGTAGGCGCTCCCCGTGTTGTGGACGTAGCAGCGGACCGTCGCCACGGGGGCTGAGTGATTTTCCTGTACCAGCACCGTCATTCCATTGGTGATGCGGGCCAGCGTCACTCCTTTGCCCAGCGCCTGCTTTGACGCATAGACAACCTCGGCTTTGGCAACCGGCCGGCCGTTGTTGACCAACCCCGGCTTGATCGCCGGCTTCTGCGCCAGCGCCACACCCGCGATCAAACCACCCAGCAACACCGCGCACCCAACCATCCGTGGAGCCATGGCAAATCCTCTCGAGTGAATTCAAATTCCGCCCGCGCAGTTGCCCTACTCTCTACTTTCAACCATCGCCGTCATTCCGAATTCCGAACTCTTCGTCATGCGTGCCTGATTAGACATTCGTCTTCAAGTCCCGGTCCCCATTCCCCGGTCCACTCATTTCACTTCTTCTTCGTCTCCGTCACCGTCACCTTGTTGATCTTCACCGGCGTCTGCGGACGATCCTGCGAAGCGGTGGGAACCACTCCGATTTTCTTGACGACTTCGAGGCTGGCCGCGTCGGCCGTTTTACCGAACGCCGTGTACTGGCGATCGAGATGCGGCACTTTTTCGAGGCAGATGAAGAACTGCGAACCGGCCGAGTTCGGATCGCTGGTGCGGGCCATCGACAGCACGCCCGGATCGTGTTTCGTGTCATTGAATTCGGCCTTGATCGTGTAGCCCGGACCGCCGGTCCCGGTTCCTTCGGGGCAGCCCCCCTGAATCATGAACCCCTTGATGATCCGGTGAAAGACCAGGCCGTCGTAGTAGCCGATTTTGGCCAGCGACAGCATGTTGGTGCAGTGCCCGGGGGCCACGTCGGCGAGCATGTCGAGCTTGATCTTGCCCAGCGTAGTATCGAGTTCAATCTGATATTTGTTGGCGGCAAAGTCGAGCTCTTTGGCGGCGGCATCGACTTCGGCTTTTCGGCTCTTCGACATGGTGCATTCCTGTGGGTGACTCGAGGCCGGTTTCGGCCGCGGCGGCGACATGAAACCGCGGTCCCTGCCGGCGGAATAGCCGCGGAGACGAGCGCAGTCCGGAGAGGATTTTCCCCGGCGGACTCACTGTAACCGATTACAGGCGATTCACAAGCTTCCGGGGCCGGATCCGCGGTTCCGCTCGGCCAGTTGTGGCCGCGTTGGCAGGGCAGGAGACTTCATCTTGCGCTCCCTTCGAACCAGAATGGACACAGGCGGACATTTCGTTGTCGCAGGAATGTTTTGAGAGGAAGCAGCGGGGTTAAAATGCCCGGCGGCGACAAGCTGATTCTCGTCGACAAGATCGAGTCACGGATCATCGAATTGAGCGGCCAGAATGTGTTGCTCGACCATGATCCAGCCAGCGCCTGTACGGGTCGTCGACGAAGGTGCTCAGCCAACGGAATGTCGAGCCATGGGTTCTTCATGACGACCAGCGATCAACCTCAAACTGATCAGGCGGTCTTCAGCTCCACGAGATCCCACCGATTCCCGTACAGGTCCACGAAGACCGCCACGGTGCCGTATGCTTCCGAGCGCGGTTCCCCCTCAAACTGGATGCCACGCGACCGCATGTCGTGATAATCACGCCAGAAGTCGTCCGTGTGGAGGAACAAAAATACGCGTCCGCCTGTCTGGTTGCCGATGCGCCCGTCCTGCTCCACGGTGGCGGCTCGTGCGAGAAGCAAAGAGGTTCCGGCAGAGTTCGGCGGGGCAACGAGCACCCATCGCTTCCCTCCGCTCAGGTTCGTGTTCTCGATCAGTTCAAACCCCATGACATTCGTATAGAACGCGATGGCCTCGTCATAATCACGAACGACTACGGCGACGTAACCAATCGTCTGCTTCACGCTGGCCTCCCTTCCCGTGGCGTTCGCCAACGAGTCCTGAAACCTTGATGCTCTCCGTGGCTGACCAGACGCCCGGGCCGGACCGGCGCAATGGGTTGCTGCGCCTGTCGGAATGTTGAAAAAGGGGACGGGTCTTTCGCGAGCCCCGGCTCGCCGGAACGCGGAGCCAGTCCCCTTTTTCAACGGGCGCTAGAACCGCAGGCCGATGCGGCCGATGAAGCCGCTGTTGATGTCGAAACCCGGGGTGCCGTGCAGGAACCGGACCTGCCGGTCGAGAACCCAGCCGACGTCAACGAACCCAGTCACCCCGCGGCTCTCGGTCCGCAGGCCCAGGAGGGCGCGGTAGTCGGCGAGCTGAATTTTTTCAGCACCACCCGTCGGGCTCGCCAGGTTGATCTGGTAGGCTTCGACGTTGTACTCGAGCGCGGCATAAGCCCACGTCGCGGCCCCCCACCAGTTCCCCAGGAAGTAGCTGACACGCGTCTTGGGAAACATCAACCGGAATTCCCAGTAGTCGTTCGGGGTATACACGATGCCGGCGTACGGCAGCAGGAAGTCGTCCACCCGGTGCCAGTAGACGGCGCCTAACGCAAACATGAGCTGCGGCGAAGTCCGCAAAAAGGCGACTGCCCGCGCGTCGTAGTTGAACGCGTCGCTGGTGGGGTCGGCTGAAAAGTCATTCACGAATGCGGGCGTGAATCCCAACTGCATCGACAGGGGATAATTGCCCGGCGTTGCCAGTTCGAAGTCGGATGCAAACCGGTAAACGTTCGCCGGCAGGTCGGGCGTCGTCGGTCCCGACCAGCTCCGGTAGTTGAACTCGGGAGTCCACGAGAAAATCAGATTCGAAAACCCCTGCGGCGCGCCGGTCGTATAGCGCCAGGCCGCGTTCGTCTCGAACACCGACAGAGATCCTGTCGCGCCGGCGCCGTGCACCGACTCACTCGACAGCCAGGCGACGTCGTAGCGGGATGACCAGCCGAAGCGATACGGCTGCGGACCGACTGCGCCGAATCCCAGCGCGGGAACCCCCATGTATCCGGCCGGATCGCCGGGGACCTGGTCGTACGGAACGGCCGGGTCGAACGATTGCGCAGGGGGCGAACCTCCCAGCGGCTCTTCGTCGTACGTTCCCGAATTCTGTCCGCGGACAGTCGGGTCGAGATACGACTCGGCGTTGAAGTAGGTTTCCTGGGTCCAGGAGAGCGGATCGGCTGCCAGAGCGGCCGACGCAACGAACAAAATGAGAGCGTTCACACTGAGACCTCCCGTGCGGGAATGGGGGGACAGGTGTGTGGTGCAGTGCCACAGCGAACTACAGTGGCCCGACCTGCGGGGGGCGGAATGTGCCAGAAACGTCCAAACGGGTCAAGGTCAGGGGCGGACGACAGGGGTGCCCATTAAGTGAGGTCCCCACCGACCCCTAGTCGGTGGAACCGGTGACTGAAGGCTAAAGTACGATTGCTCTTGCGAGTTTCTCCCTCTCCCTCTGGGAGACGGAATACGTTTGGTGGCTATCTGCTGAATCCGCTCACGAACCGGCGATCTGCTGCACGAGAGACCTGGGGACGCCAATATCGACAACGTGCACCTGGCCCGTGAACTGCCTCGCGACGGGATGATCGAAGCCGATTTTGCGGGCCACAAAAGTCGCCGTGTGGTCGGCCCTCACGCAGTCTCCCAGCGCGAGGCCCGTGTCGCAGTCCATCCCCGAGGGAAGATCCACGGCAAACACTTTTCTGCCGGCCCGATTGATAGCGGCAATTGCCGTCAGGTACGGTTCGCGAATCGAACCCTGGGTCCCCGTCCCCAGGAGCGCGTCGACAATCCAGTCGGCCGAAGCAAGTTGCCGGTCAAGCTCAGCCTGGTCAACCGGTATTTCCAGAACGGTGATGGAGTGGCGGGCCGCGGCAAGGATGCGGTCGTTGATCGCCGCATCTCCGGTCAGTTCTTCGGGCCGGCAGAACAGCAGCACCGGCGCTTCGACCGACCGGATCGCGAGATGCCGGGCGATCACGAAGCCATCGCCGCCGTTGTTCCCCTTTCCCGCGCAGATCACAACGCGTCCCTGGATCCCCAGGCTGGCAAGCAACTCGGCAGCTCCGCGACCGGCATTTTCCATCAGCACGACGCCGGGCATTCCGTACTCACTGATCGCGCGGGCATCGACCGAGCGAACCTGGGCACGCGTCAACGAATGCGTCATGGGGATCGTTCCGGGCTGGCGAACGACGAGTTCAAAGTGACTGCAAGCAGCAACTGACGCCGGCAGTCGGGCGAGTTCTGCGGCTCGCCGGCGGGGCAGATTGGTCGTCTTTTCAGGCCGGGTTTGCTAGGATTCGGGCCGGCTTTTTCCCGAGTCGGGTCATTGTCGCAGTTTTTCTTGAGTTCGCCACCGAGGAGCGTCGCACGCGTGCTGAAGGCTTATGCCGATCAATGGGCCCTCGTGACCGGAGCATCGTCCGGAATTGGGGCCGAATTCGCCCGCCAGCTCGCGGCGCGGGGCATGCATCTGGTCCTGACGGCCCGGCGCGAAGAGCTGCTTAAGCAACTGGCGGCCGAACTGCACCAGACCCACGGCACCAAGACCCATCTGATCATTGCCGACCTGGCCGTTCCCGGCGAGCCCGAGCGGGTGCTCAAAGAGGTCGAACAACGGGGTCTGACACTCGAATTGCTGGTGAACAACGCCGGTTTTGGAATCGTCGCCGAGATTGAACAGACCGACGTCGCCCGAATGCTCGATTTGATCCGGGTGAATGTCTCGGCGCTGGCCGAACTGACGCTGCGGGTCCTGCCGGGGATGCTCCAGCGAGGGCACGGGGGGATCATCAACGTCTCGTCGGTCGCGGCGTTTCAACCGGTCGGCTACATGGGGGCCTACGCCGCGAGCAAGGCGTTCGTCCTGCATTTCAGCGAGGCGCTGTGGGCCGAAGCGCGCGAGCGGGGCGTCACCGTCACATCCCTCTGCCCGGGGACGACGCGGACTGATTTCTTCAACGTCTCGGGAGTTCCCGGCTGGCTGGAGCGGCATTCGTCGCAGGAAGTCAGAACGGTGGTGCGAACGGCCCTCAAAGCGCTCGACAAACGACAAAGCTATGTTGTGTCGGGGTGGAAGAACTACATCCTCTCGCTCCTGGTGCGGATCGCCTCGCGGGCGACGGTCGTCAAGGAATCGATGAAGTACTTCAAGCCGCCGAAACGATAAGCAGGCGGGCGCTGGCAGCGAACCGGGTGGCACGCCCTGACGTCAGGAAGGGCGTGGTGACTTGGCGGGGGTGACTCTCCCCGATTTCAGCAAAAACATGTGGCAGAGACGCTCGACCACGCCCTTCGCACGGCTCAGGGCGTGTCACCCGTTGGAACACCTCATCCACCGACGGGCGCCGCAATGTCGTAGAGCCGCGCGACATAATCTTCGATCGCCCGTTCCAGACGCGCGGCGCGCGGATCGTCGGCATGAACGCTCTGGCGCTCGCGGACCAGCGAGCCCACTTGCCGGGCGATGGCGTCGTCAAAACCCGGCAACGGAAATTCCCGCAAGACGTGCGCATTGATCTCGAGGTTCACGCCCCGGCGCTTGGCGTGCCGATCGAACCACGAGGCGGCGAGGTCCGAATTCAGGATCCCGGTGAGAGCCGCCAGATCGATCGCCCGCTCCACCGGCCGCACGATCAGGTTCACCGAGAAACCGACAAACGTGGGGCGCTCGGCGAACACGAACTGCGGCCGGCGTCCCATCTGCACGGCCAGGATGCGCGGCTTTAGGAAAATCCCTTCGTCACGCGGCCAGTGCAGATGCCACCAGGCACTCTTCCCCTCCCGCACTTCCCGGCGGCGTTCGAGGATCGGACGAAAACGCGCCAGATGCGTCGCCACGGCCGGCAGACCCTCGAGCGATTCGGCGGTGTGCCGGGTGAGATACAGGACCTGCTGTGTCGCTTCGTCAGGGAGCCGATAGCGCCCGACCACGCGGGTGTCGAAGTAGGGGCGCAGCAGCCGGCGCTCGGTCGCCGACAGCCCCAGTCGCGCGACTTCGTCCCCGCCGAGGACAAAGACTCCCTCATCGATTTCGTACCGGCCGGCAAACTCCTCATGCAATCGGCGATTGATGGCCGGCGGATTCTCAGCCATCCCCTGCCGCGTCTCGTAGGATTGCCCTAACGTTTTCCGGCCGACGAAAACCGTGTGCCTCACATCAGCGGGCGCCACGATGAGCCGTCCGTTCTGAAACAGCTCGCGCTGGGTAAGAACGTATTCTTCAGGTTCGACCGTTCGCCGATTCGATCTCTCTGTCGGTTTCGCACGACCAGCCCGAGCGTTCGCACGACGTGACTCTCCCAGGACGATGCGGCAGGGCCGGTCATCCGGTAATCGTTCAGGCACCACTCCTGCCTGTTTTCGCAGCCGAAAAATCATGTGACGGCCGGTGACCGCCGCAAAGACCGGCGCGTCTTCGAGGAGGACGATCTCCTCAAAATGCGTTTCTCGCGCCAGTCGGTCGATGAGCCGGCTCGCGCCGCGCGAAGACGTCCAATAACTGTTGACGATGAACGACAGCGTTCCACCGGGGCGCAAGAGGTCAAGCCCGCGGTGCAGGAAGTAGAACCACAAGTCCATCCGTGCTTCGCGCCAGCGGCGGCCCAGTTCGGTCGCCGCCAGTGAATCGAACAGGGGCTTGGCATTCCGCTCGCGGACGTACGGCGGATTGCCGATCACGACATCGAAGCCTCCTGCCGCGGCGGCTGCAGGAAAGTCGAGCTGCCAGTTGATGCTTCCCGTTGGCGACTGTCGTAGTGAGTCGTCGATCGGGGTCGCACGGTCCGGTACCCGCACAGCCCCAGTGAGCGAATCGCCGCAGCGGATGTTCTGTTCGACGACCGCAGCGGCTTCACGGGGCAGCGTCCCGGTGCCGCCAATTCGATCGAGCAGCCTGGCTTGGAGCGTGTCTACCGCCGCTGGATCGATGTCGGCCCCGAAGATGTGGTCGCGAACGATTCCGAGCCGTCGGTTAACATCGGCGGCGGCATTTCCCAACCGCCGACACAGTTCGTCGAAGACCTCGATCAAAAACGCGCCGTCGCCGCACGCCGGATCGAGGATGCGGCACGGCGACGTCGGCAGTTGAGCACTCCCCAGACCAAGGCAGCAGTCCAGGCACGCGACGACCATGCGGCGCGCGATCGCCGGTGGGGTGTAGATGCTCCCCAGCTCGCGAGCGGGGGAGCCGATCATGGAACTGCGACGTGGCATTCGGTTAGTAATCCCGGATGGACAAAGTATTTTAGCGTGCGATGTCGCGCGGGCAGGTGCATTCGCGAAACGGGGATCCGGCTAAGCTGGAGGGTGGCCCGGCCGCGTGCGCAGCACCGGCCGGGTCGCGCAGCGACAAGATTCGGCACCATCCGGGTTCAAATGTCATCAATGGTACGTCATCGCCACACGCGTTCAATTGTTGCCGTCAAATCGAGGGCATCAGCAAGAGTGGACAAATATGATTCAGACTTCCTGCCCGGACAAATCTTGTTGGAAAGCCGGAGGTTTGCAAAGCGAACGGTGTCGAATCTTGTCCCGGCTCGCCGGGACCCAGCCGCCCTGCGGGACGGCTGGGCCACCCGCCGGTGATTACCGGGCAGCGGCGGCTGCATCCGTCGCGGCGGGGGGGAGCGGCACCTGCTCGGTCGACATCAGGTAGCCCACCAGATCGCGGATCTGTTCCTCGTTCAGCGTCTGCAGCAATCCGTCGGGCATGAGAGACGAGTTCGTGCTGCGGGTCTCTTCAATCTCAGACTTGTCGATGACAACCCGTTCGTTCTGCGTTTCGAGAGTCAGCGTCCGCTCGGATTTCTCGACGATCAGCCCGTTGACCACCCGGCCGTTGGCGAGCGCGACGACCGACATCCGAAAATCGACCGCCACCGACGCACTGGGGTCGACGATGTTTTCGAGCAGGTAGTCGATGTTCCGCCGATTCGAACCGGTGAGATCCGGCCCCACCGTCTTTCCCTGCCCGTACAGAACGTGGCAATTGGCGCATGATTTCGCAAACAGGGCCCGGCCTGCCGGCAGGTTCGCTCCGGCCAGTCGCTCGGATGTGAGCGAAACTTTGTAGCGTTCGATCAGCTTCCGCTTCTCGGCGTCGGTGGCACGCGTGTCTCCCCAAACCTCCGTGAGCCGGGCGGTGAGCGCTTCATCGTCGAAGCTGCGGATCTGGCGGGCATGGAAGGCCGAAAGGTCACCGCGCGCGATCCGGCCCGCCGCCACCGCGTCGAGCAACGCCCGCGCCCAGGCGGGACGGGAAACGAGCGTCGTAATGGCGAGCCCCTTTCCATCGGGATCGAGTCGGCTGAAATTCTCGAGCACCAGCTTCGGAGTCCCGGGCTCGTCGCACGTTGCCAGGCCGCGGACCGCCTCATTCGCCAGGACCCGGTCGCCGATCAGCTTGGGAAGCAGACGGCCCAGGTTGTCGACTCGGCTGTCGATCAAAGTCCGTAGCGCCTGCCGGCGCAGCTCGGGATCGGCATTGCCGTTCGAAGCGATGGTCTGCAATTCGTCGAGCGCCCGCCCATCACCGAACACGACTGCCAGCTCACGGGTCAGCGTCTGGACGCGCTCGTCGGCGGAGGCCGCGAGTTTCGTGGCGGCGCGCGCCCACGCCGCCGGTACCGGCGCTTTGCGCCAGCCGCGCAGCGCCTGACTCATGCCAGTGAGAAGATCCGTCTGCACAGCCGCGTCGCCGGTTTCGGTCAGTCGCGTGACGAGCGCGTCGACGGCCGCCGGCAGGTGTTCAATCTCGACAGTCAGCCGGCGCGCGATGTTCTGCCGCACAATTGGCAGCCGGCTGGCCAGCGCCAGCTTCACACCGCGCTCGGGCTGTTGCACGATGGCCGGCTCGATCCCATACCAGACCATGAGGGGCAATTCGCGATCGTCGGCGAATTCGTCGTTAGATCCGAGCGCTTCGGCGATCGGCCAGCGCTCGGCGCTGGGCATCCGCTGCATCGCCGAGGCCAGGTACACTTGAACGAGTCCCGACTTTTCCCGCGTCGCCAGTTCCTGGAGCGCGGCGACGGCAGGCGGCGAGACCTCTCCCCGATCGACCAGCAGCCGCACGCCCCAGGCGCGAACGTGTTCGTCGTCGTGCGCGAGTTGTTCGATCAACCACGGTTCATCGAGTCCACCAATTGCCGCCAGGCACCACAGGGCGCGCAGCTTCTGCCCCACGGTGTACGGCCCGTTGAATAACTTCAGCAGAAGCCCTTTGCAATGGGACAGATCGCGGCCGGCGGCAGCCCGCTCCTGGAGAATGCGCCGTGCCTGCCGCACAACCCAGTCGTTGGAATACAGTTGTGCCCGCACCAGATCGACGTCGGTGGCAGTGGCCAGATCGACTCCCGCCCAGGGCTTCGGTTTGCCGTACGTGACCTTGTAAATCCGGCCCGAGTTGCGGTGTACGCCGTCGTCTTCGTGGCATTCGCCCACATCAGTCCAGTCGGCGATGAAGACGCCGCCGTCGGCTCCGTAGATCAGTTCAATGCCTCGAAACCAGGGATCATCGGACCGCAGGTGATCCGGCGCGTGCCTGCCGACATATCCCGCTTCGTGCCGCTCGAGGCGATCGTTATTGAGACGACGGCCGTGCAGGTTGACGGTGAAGACCGAGTTGCGGTACTCGTCGGGCCAGTTCCCCCCCAGGTAGATCATCATCCCCGTGTGCGCGTGGCCGCCACCGGCTTTGTCGGTCGTGGCGCTGATCTGCTTTCTGACGTCGCTCCAGTTTTCTCCGGTGTCCCAGTGAAAATGGTCGGCCGTCTGCTCGATCAGTTGATACAGGTACGGATTGAAATCGGTCCCGTACATCCGCCGGTAATGGGCTCCCGGCACGACGTGCCACAGGTGGCCGATCACCGTGTTAATGAAAAACATCTCGCCGTGGTCGTCGTAATCGAATCCCCAGGCGTTCGTCGTCCCCTGGGCCACGACTTCGAAGACGCCGCGGGTGGGGTGGTAACGCCAGATGCCGCAGTTGATCGGCACCCGCTGCGACGGCGCGGCGCCCGGCTTGCCGACGAGCGAGGTAGCGAGGATTCCGTGTCGGCCGTAGAGCCAGCCGTCCGGGCCCCACTTGAGGCCGTTGACGATGTTGTGCCGGACGGCGCTGGCATCCCACCCATCAAGGACGACGATCGGCTCGCGATCGGGAATGTCGTCGCGATTGCCGTCGGGAATGAAGAGCAGGTGCGGCGCGCAAAGCGCCCACACGCCGCCGAAGCCGACTTCCACGCTCGTCAGCTTGCGGGCCTGGTCCCAGAACACGGTCCGCTCGTCGAACTGGCCGTCGCCGTCGGTGTCTTCGAGGATGACGATGCGATCGCGCAGGTCGTCGGCGAAGTTCACCTGCCGTTCCGAATAGGTGTAGTTCTCGGCGACCCATAGCCGCCCCCGTTCGTCGGTGGTGATGGCGATTGGCTGCTGCACGTCGGGCTCGGCCGCGAACAGCGACACGTGGAAGCCTTCGGGAACCGAGATCTTCGCGAGGGCTTCGGCCGGCGAGAGAAGTTTCTCCTTCGTCGCCTGCGTGTCGTAGATTTTGGGGAAGGGAGCGGCGTCGGCTTTCTTCCGCGCGTCTTCGGGTTTGGCCTCGTCGTCAGCCTGCTTTTCAAAAATGAGGATGTGCTGCCAGGGGAGCGTGCCGATCGTTTCCGTCCATTGCAGGTGCAACTCCGGCAGGCTCAATTCCTTTTTGGCCTGGGCTTCGGTCATCTTGTGAACCAGCTTGATCGGCACGTTTTCGTCTTCCATTCGGAATTCGACGAGCACGACCCGCCCCCCGACTTTCATCGCCTTGGAGATTTCGAGCATCATCTCGTAGGGAAAGGCGAACTCGTGATAGACGTCGACAAACAGCGCCAGATCGAGGCTTTCTTTCTTGAGCTTCGGCGACTTCGTCGTCCCTTTCACCAGCTCGACGTTCTTGATGTTCCGCTGCTTGAGCTTGACCGAGATGATGTCGAGCATTTCCTGCTGCACGTCGACCGCCAGCACCTTGCCATCTTTGCCAACTTTATCGGCCATCATCAGCGTCAACCGGCCGGTTCCCGCGCCGATGTCGGCGACGGTTTGGCCCGGTTGGAGCTTGAGCTCCTCGATCATCTTCGTCGACGCTTCTTCCTGCTCGCGCTCGGGGCGCTCGAGCCAGTCGGCCCCCCCGCCTTGAAAACCCATCACATGGGCGATTTCGCGCCCCATGTAGAATTTGCCGATGCCGTTCGGGTCGTGGTCCTGCCGAGTGATATAGCGCGGCCCCTGGCGCTTGGCCGGCGCCTTGCCGGGTTTGGTGTCGGCCTGGGCAAGCAGGTCGCCGGCGGGAGATTCGTCGTCATCCGACGCGTCGGTAGTTTCGGCAGGGGATTCCTCTTCGGCGCTGGCTTTCAGAGCGGCAACGGCCGTCGGTTTTGTCGCGGCGGTAAAGTCCGGTGTGGAATCGCCCGGCGGATCGGCTGTCGGGGGAGTTGCCGATGGGCCAACCGATCCCGATCCACTCATCGGCGCAGTGCATTGACCCGAGCAACCGGCCAGGAAAGCGAGCAGGGAGGCGGCAAGCGCACAAAGGCAAAGGCGAACCGACAATAGCTCCCTCCCCCCTTTGTGGGAAGCAACGGAGGCCGCCGAGCGAGCGAGGATTAAGGCCGACGGCGGTAGCTCTCCTGCAATGCTGCGTGGGGGGGCGAGTGCCGATTGACGCTCGCACCCCCATCCTAACCTTCCCCCATCGAGGGGGAAGGAATCAGTTTTTGCGACGAGCCTTTTGATTTGTGTAGATACCTTTGCCCAGAGGGAGTGGGGGAAAATCGCATGAAGCCCGCCAGCATCGCGTCGGTCCAGAGCATCCATCGCAGCCTCTCAAATTCGGCGGAGGTGATTAGGAAGCGGGTTGCAGCCCGGTCACCGGATCGCGACCGGCGCGTTGCATCACCGGTCCCCATTCGACCAGCGGGACGGCGACCGCTTCTTCAACCAGCATGTTCGGTATTTCGTGATGGATCGCGTAGCGCATCCGGCAGTCGGGGGTCACGCACACGAGTGCGTCGGTGTCGCGCACCAGATGCGATCGGCACCTGGTGCATACCAGAATCTGCTCGAGCAGTTGTGGGTCGAATGACATGGAATTCCGTTCAGAATCCTCGGGCCTGGCGAATATGGTCGAACGTCCGCAATTGATAGTCGAGACCGACGTAATCGAGCAATCCGCACAGAGCCCGGCAGGCGACTCCCAGCCCGTCGGGCCCGCTGAATCCGCCGAACTGGCCACCCCCCTTGAGGTGCGGCTCGAGTTCCAGGAACACCCCCGGCAGTCCGAGCTTTTTCATTTTTTTGTCGATCGCCGGCAGGTTGTCGCGCAAGTCGCGGAAGATGGCCTCGTGCCCGCTGTCACCGCGGTCGCACGGCACGAAATTCTTGAGCCGCTCTTCATCGACGACTCCGGTCCATTTCAGCGCCGGATCGATCTTGTAGTCCTTGATGTGCAGGTAACCCAGGTACTTGCGCATCGCCTGAAACTCGGCGAAACAGCGGACCGGGTCGAGATTTTGCGACGAAATGTTGCCGCCGTCGAAGATGCAGACCAGATTCGGCTTGTTGACGCGCGACGCCAGGTCGGCCATCAGACGACCGTTCTGCCCCACCAGATTGGCTTCGACTTCGAGCGCATAGACGATCTCGGCCTTGGCGCACTTGTCGGCGATCGCGGCCAGTTGCTCGGCAGCCTGTTTCACGTGCGGCTGCGGATCGGTGCCGCGCGGGTGGTAGAACGAGAACCCGCGAATCATTCTCGCTTCGAGCGCGTGGGCCCGCTCGATCGCGATCGCCACGTCTTCCTTCAGATAGCGGGCGAACGGAACAAACCGGTTGTGAGTCCCGTCGTCGAAGTCGAACAGCTTCACCTTGCCGATCGGCGAGCCGATGCTCGCCACTTTGAGGCCGTAGTCGGCCTGCATCGAGCGTACCGTCTTCAGCTCGGCTTTGTCGAGCTTCATGACGTTCTTGACTTCGCCCGACACGTTCAGGAATCGGGGGCTGTAGTACTGGAGCCCCAGGGCGGCCAGCACGGCGAACTGCTCGACGACCGATTTGGAATTGGCCGCTTCGTCGGCGAAGGCACTGATAATGATGCGGGGACGATCAAAGCTGGAGGCTTTCGATTTCGTGTCGTCAGACTTGGGCACAGGTTCGGTCACTCGCGAGGGACAACTGGCTGCAAAAACGCACGCAAAAAAACGTGAACTGTCATTGTCAACCAGCCGACGCACAGTTTCAAGGGACGGAGCGATGAGCTAAGCTGAGGACTGCGCGAACGCATTCTGTCGGTAGCTGAATTCGTGAGAATTCAGTTTTCTATGGACAGCCGGAACTCTCACGAGTTCCGCTACCGCGTCAGGCGTTACCGAAAACTTGAAGGAGCACGCCATGGCTGTTGAAATCGACGTTGTCTACGAAGGGCAGCTCCGCTGCCGCGCCACCCACGGCCCCTCCAAAACGACTCTCACGACCGACGCGCCGGTCGACAACCACGGCAAGGGCGAGAGTTTTTCGCCGACCGACCTGGTAGCCACTGCGCTCGGAACCTGCATGACGACGCTGATGGGAATCGTCGCCGACCGCGGCCACCTCGACATCACCGGCACGACGGTCCACGTCGTCAAGGAAATGGTGCAGGAGCCTGTCCGCCGGATCGGCACGCTGCGGGTGACGATCCGCGTTCCGGCCGACAAAGGGGCCCGGCTGTCGGCCGAAGAACGCAAGAAGCTCGAAACGGCCGCGATGCACTGTCCCGTGCATAAGAGCCTGCATCCCGACATTCAGCAGCTGATTGAGTTCGTTTACGAAACATGAACGCACCCCCGAAAATCGGAACTGTCGGCGAGCGCAAATTCACGGTCGATGCGTCGCACGCCATCAGCTTCGCCGCCGCCGGATTGCCGCCGGTCCTCTCGACGCCGTGGCTGGTCTGGTTTCTGGAGCACGCGGCGCTCGACGCCGCCCTTCCCTTCCTCGAGCCGGGCGAAATCACCGTCGGCACGAACATCGAGGTCGACCATCTGGCTCCGACGCCGGTCGGAGCCACAGTGACCTGCACCGCCCGCATTGTCCACAGCGAGGGGCCGGTGATTTCGTATCAGCTCGAAGCGGCCGACAACCACGAAACAATCGCCCGCGGCTTCCACAAACGCCGCGCGGTCAAAATCGATCGCTTCGCGGCGCGGGTCAAAAAGAAGAGCGAAGGGTGACGAGCATCATTTCCACTGAAACGTCTTCCCCGACAGCCGTTCGTAGGCTTCCAGGTATTTCTCGCGCGTCTTCCGCACCACCTCTTCGGGAAGCGCTGGCGGCGGACTGTTTTTGTCCCAGCCGGTCGCCTCCAGCCAGTCGCGCACGAACTGCTTGTCGAACGACGGCTGCGCGTCGCCCGGCTCGTACAGATCGGCAGGCCAGAACCGCGAACTGTCGGGGGTCAGCACTTCGTCGATCAGGATGATCTCCCCGCCGCAATCGCCGAATTCGAACTTCGTGTCGGCGATGATGATCCCCCGCTCGCCGGCGTACTCGGCGGCGCGCAGATAAATGTCGAGGCTGCGCCGCCTGAGCGCGTCGGCCGCCTCGGGTCCCACGATTTCGCACATCGTCTCGAACGGAATGTTGATATCGTGTCCCGACTCTTCCTTGGTCGCCGGAGTGAACAGCGGGCCGGGAAGTCGATCGCTTTCGAGCAGGTCGCGGCTCAGCCGGATGCCGCACACTGAACCGGTCTTCTCGTATTCCTTCCACCCCGAGCCCGAGAGATACCCGCGAACCACGCATTCGACAGGGAAGACTTTTGTCTTGCGCACCACCATACTCCGGCCGACGAGCGAATCGCGGTCGGTCCCCGGTGGCAGCGGCACATCGCCGGGATCCATGCTGAGCAGATGATGCGGCGTCTCCAGGTGACCGAACCACATCTCGCTCATCTGTGTCAGGATCCGCCCCTTGTCGGGGATGCCGGTAGGGAGCACCCAGTCGAACGCGCTGATCCGGTCGGTGGCGACGATCAAGAGCCGTTCGCCGAAGTCATAAACGTCGCGCACCTTCCCGCGCCGGACCGGGATTCCGGGGAGTGATGATTCCAGCAGAGCCGTAGCAGGCATGGATCAGGCCATCTTTCAGAAATTGGACGACAGGCGAATTTAACATCACGAGTTGCCTGTGACCAGCGCCCGAGATCACGGTTGCCAGTGTCGCAAGGCCGCCGGGACTAAAGGCGCTGGCCCGGCCGCGGGGGGCATCCGTTAAGCGGGGGGCGAGTAAACGCGGAGGGTGGCCCGGCCGCGTGCGGGAGCACCGGCCGGGTCGCGAAGCGACAAGATTCGGCGCCATGCGGGCTCATATGCCATTACCGCTGGAGCATCGCCACACGCGTTCCCACGTTGCCGTCCATTCGAATGGACTGCTACGACAATTCAAGCACGACTCAGGATTCGCGGCATGACGAATGTTGTGGGAGAGCCCAGTCTGTGTAAAGCGAACGGTGTCGAATCTTGTCCCGGCTCGCCGGGACCCAGCCGCCCTGATCGGGACGGCCGGGCCACCCCCGCATAACGGATGCACCCGGCCGCCGGGCTCGTGTCGCGATGATTTGTACGGCATCGGGAACCCGAGTATAATTCGATCCGCAACGGGGACGTCGAAGCCTTTTCGGCGCGCTTCGTCCAGGCCGGAGTGGTGGAATGGCAGACACACCGGATTCAAAATCCGGCGCCCCTGACAGGGCATGTGGGTTCGACTCCCACCTTCGGCA
>Ga0137463_1000015_pt1 | contig 80357 bp, 64 predicted proteins | sample EasRivERMGT800_2_FD_102333 | JGI IMG/M metagenome (GOLD analysis project Ga0137463, IMG submission 102333) | Soil microbial communities from meander-bound floodplain in the East River, Colorado, USA - East River MetaG ERMGT800_2 | ecosystem: Environmental > Terrestrial > Soil > Floodplain ...
ATCCACGCATCCGCGGGGATCAACAGCCGCTCGCGGCGTGGTGGACGCAGTTCAACGATCCGGCGCTGGATGGCCTCGTCCAAACTGCCGTCGAGCAGAATCTCGATCTGCGAACGGCCGGCCATCGTCTGCTGGCGGTACAGGCCGAACGGAACATTGCGATTGGAAATCTGCTTCCCGATGCACGTGCCGTGGGAGCTTATAGCCGCGCCCAAATCAGCAAGAACCTGCCGGCCGTCGGCCTGGGAACGCTGTTCGACTTCTGGGCGCTTGGCCCGCTGGCGGCGTCTTGGGAAATTGAGTTTTGGGGGAAAAACCGCCGCGCCATCGAATCGGCCGAGGCCGAGTTGGAAGCCTCGCAGGAAGATTGTCGCAATGTGCAGGTGCTGCTCGTGTCCGACGTGGCCGCGAATTACGTGCAATTGCGCGGGTATCAACAGCGGATCGAATTCGCCCGTGAGAACGTCCAGATCCAGCAGGAAGCGCTGCAACTGGCACGGGAACGGTTCCAGAATGGATTCACCACTGAACTCGACGTCCAGCAGGCCAAGGCCAGCCACGCCGAAACCAGAGCGGAGCTCCCGCCTCTCGACACGGGACTTCGGCAGGCGAGTCATCGGTTGTGCATTCTGCTCGGTTCGCCGCCGGGAGACATTACCGCTCGGGTCGGAACCGGGCCGATTCCCACCGCTCCCACGGAGCTCGCCGTGGGGATCCCCGCCGAGTTGCTGCGGCGGCGTCCCGATGTCCGGAAGGCCGAACGCCAGGTGGCCTCGCAATGCGCTCAAATCGGCGTCGCGGAAGCCGACCTGTATCCCAGCCTGCAGGTGCTGGGGTTTGTCGGCTACACGTCGAACTCGTCTGGCACACTGTTTACGTCCCCCAGCTTCACGGGCATCATTGCGCCCGTGCTGCAATGGAAGATCTTCAATTACTACAAAATCAAGAACAATGTCCGCAAACATGAGGCGCTGTTGGATGCACGGCTCACCGACTATCAGCAAACCGTGCTGAAGGCGCACGGCGAAGTCGAAGACGCGCTCGTGGGATTCGTCAACTCCGGGAAGCAGGCCGCTCGATTGGGCGAAAGCGTGGCAGCCGCGCGGAGCTCTGTGGACATCGTCCTGGGCCAGTATCGCGAAGGGAAGGTGGACTTCAGTCGCGTTCAAAACGCCCAGGCGATGATGGTCAAGCAGCAAGACCAGCTCGCGGTGGCGAACATGGAGTCGATCCTATCGCTGATTCGAGTTTACCGCGGCCTGGCCGGCGGCTGGGAAGCATTTTGTGATGACTCGCCGGCCGCACACGTTGCCGTTCCGGGTGCCCCGGCTGTTCCTCCATCTGTTCCTCCGGCTGTTCCGGGAGATCATGCCGTCACACCATGAGCGTTGGGAAGGCCGAGTCCAATAATTCTACAGCGCACTGTTGCATCGTTGCTCGGGAATTCCATTGAATCGTTTAACCCGGAGCTTACGGCGACGCCGGCCAAAGTCGGCTCCGCCCGGTCGGCAACTTCCGGTCGCGACGGTTCGCTCGGCAAGGTCCACTGTCGCGACCGAGAGCGATCACACAATTTGAAACCACCAAGGCCGGCCTCGCCGCTGGCTCGGGGTTAAACGACTCGAATTGACATGATCTGTCAGCACAAAGTGCGCTGCCGTACTACGACCGGCCTGCGTAAGTCCGCAAGAGTTGGTCGCGAAAGCTGACCGACTTCTCCATGGCGGCATGGAAATCGTCCCGACCGAGGACATAGACCTCGACCTCGTCCACGGCACGAACCGTCGCATTGCGAGGCTGGTGCTTCAGCAATGACGTTTCGCCGAAGATGTTCCCTTTTTCGAGCCTGGCGACCACTCTGGGCCCGTTGTGCCCATTGATGACGACCTCCACTTGGCCTTCGCGGATGAGAAAAAACTTGTTTCCCTCTTCCCCTTGATGAAAAATGACGCCGCCGGGCGGATACTTTTCGTACGCCATTTTTTGAGCGACTTCCGTGAGCTCGCTGGGCGACTGATGCGCAAAGACGGGACACTTCTTGAGGAATTCGCAGATCAGGATTGATTCGCCGACTTCCACGCGCGAGGCGATTCGGCCGTCGATGAGCGTCACGATGCGGTCGGCGACGTCGAGAATGCGGTTGTCGTGAGTCACCAGGATAATGGTGGCGTCTGCTGCGCGGGCGTGCTCCTGGAGCAGGCTGACGACAATCCGTCCTGACTCTTTATCGAGCGCCGCAGTGGGTTCATCGGCCAGGATGATCAGGGGCTTATTAACGAGAGCCCGAGCCACGGCGACGCGCTGCTTCTGGCCCCCCGACAGCGAACTGGGCTTATAGTGCATGCGGTCTTCGAGCCCCAGCTTCGTCAGGATGTCGGCGGCGCGGTCGCGCTTCTCGCGCGTCGAGTACGGATGCAGATCCAGCGCCAACTGCACGTTTTCGAGCGCCGTCAATGACTCGAATAGATTGTGGAACTGAAAGATGAATCCGATACTGCGACGGATTTCGACCAGTTCTCGCGCGCTGAGACCGTGCATCTCGCGGCCCAGGACATTTAGGCTCCCCTCCTGGACTTGCCGCAACCCTCCCGCCAGGACCAACAGCGACGTTTTCCCCGAACCCGACGGCCCGGTCATAATCACGATCTCGCCGGGATACATGGCCAGATGGACGTCATACAGAACTTGCCGGCGTGCCTCGCCCTGGCCGAAATAATGATTCAGCCCGGAAAAACTCACGCTGGGCAACTTGCCCCCGGCGGCGGCTCTGCCGATTTTGTTCGAATGCTGTTCCAAGTCGGTCCTCAAAATCCCGGCGGCTGAGAAGCAGCGGATTAAAAACAGTCGGCCGGATCGATGCGGATCACTTTGTAGAGAGCCATGAGGCCGGCTACCAGGCACATCGCCAGCGTCAACAACAGAATCGTGGCCATCCGCGATGGCGTCAACGCCATCGTCAGCCCCGTTTGTGACTCCATGACCCAATAGAGAAACCACGCGCCGATCAGTCCCGGCACAAAGCCCAACAGCGCCAGGAACGTCGCTTGTTCCAGCACGAGCCTGACCAGACGACTTGTTCGGTAGCCCATCGCCTTCAGCGTGGCAAACGGCAACAAGTTGTTGCTGATATCGGTGAACAGGATCTGGTAGCACACGATCATCCCGATCAGGAATCCCACCACCACTCCCATGTTGAATAAGAACCCCACGGCCGTATTGCGGCTCCAATACGCCTGCACATCGTCGCAATAGTCGGATAAAGTCAACACGCGCACGTCGTCAGGGAGCAACTTGCGAAGTTCTTCCGCCGCTTGACTCGGGTCGATCCCGGCCCGCAATTGGATCAGCCCGTAATCGACATCCCGCGGGGTCAAGCGGCCCTTGTCGGTCTCGCCGAAGATGGCGAAAAACGTGCTTTGGTCTACAAACAGGTTGCCGTCGGTATCCAGATCGGCTCCCATCGGGGCCAGTCCGACGACGCTGATCGTGCGGCCATTGAGCTCGGTGACGGTCCCCGGGGCGGGTTTACCCAGCAAGGCTCGCGAACGCGAATCGAACAAGACCGCTCCGGGCTGACGCAGGTCGTCGCGCGGAGCGAATTCGGCGGGCCAGAACGGCCGTTGCCGCGTGTCATATCCAAACACCCGGACTCGCCGCAGGCCCGCATTGCCCGGGATCTTCCACTGGGCGCCAACCTGCACGTACATCGGAATGACGTCGGCCACAGCGGGCGACCGGCGCGCCACATACAATCTTTCCCGCACGAATCGCTGCGGCGACGCGGGAGTTGAGATGCGGTTGACGATCACCAGGTCGGCATTGAACAGTGTGTAGCCGTGGGTGGCCGTATCGAAGCAGCCGTTCGAGAATCCCATCTCCATAAACATCAGCAAGACGACGAAGCCGATCCCCGCCAGCGACAGCAGCAACCGTCGCAGATGATGCGTCAGGTTTCGCCAGGCGAGCGGGGTGGCCATGAACAGTTTCCAATCGGAATTTTTGCCCGCTCAGAACAGATCGGCGGGATTGGCAGCCGTCAATTTTCGAAGTGCCAGCGCGCCGGAAAAAACGCTTAACAGCAGTATTAATCCCAGGACGAAGCCCGCCCGCGCCGCGGTCATCGGGACGGGCAGGCCGATGTTCACGCTCATCAGCCAGTACAGGCCGAACGCTCCCATCAGCCCCGCCAGATAGCTGGCCAACGCATACAGAACTCCCTGTTGAAAGACCGTTCTTTTGATGCGCCCGTCAGAATAACCCATAGCCTTCATCGTGGCATATTCCCGAAGGCGATTGGAAATATCATTGGCGAGCACCTGATACAAAATCACGGCCCCGACAACCAACCCAATCAATACTCCCGACCGGAACATCACTCCAATCGGCTTGACCCAAACCCAATAGCTGACTTCGCGATCACGGTAGTCGCCGCGCTGCCATACGGTAACGTCCTGGGGTAGCCGGTGCCGCAAGGCGCCGGCTACCGTGGCGGGATCAGCCCCCGGCTGCAGCTTGATCAGTCCCAGCGTGGCCTGATTCAAGGGCAGGCCCAAATGACTGAACGTCCGGTCGCTGACAATCAGCAGGCTCCCGGCACTCATTCCGCCACCATTGGAAAACAATCCGGCAACCTCAATCCTGCGGCCGGCAATCTCCGCGACCTGTCCCTCACGAATTGTGCCGAAGTTCGCCAGCGAGCGGCGGTCCATCAGGGCGGTATTGGTGCGTTGCAGGCGAGGCAGCAATGCCACCACTTCCTGTTTGGCGAAGACGGGGTCCTGGGGCGACAGGCCGATCATCATCAAGACGCTGCGACTACCGTCGTCGACACTGCGCCGCGGCACCGACGAGAGATACACCGGGCAAACCGTAGCCACTCCCGGAACTGAACGGACCTGGTACAACCGCGATAAATCGACGTCTCCCGGTTGCTGCAGGTTGTAATACTGCAACGAGGTCAGCAGCAGATCGTAATCGAACATATCGGTCACGACATTGGCCGACGACTCGCAGGTGTCGAACAGCGCAAGCTGCATGAAAATCAGGACGACCGCAAAGGTGATCGCCGAGAGGGCCAGGAGCGTACGGAACTTGTTGTGCGTCGCATTCCGCAAAGCCAGCGGCACGCTCATGGGGTGTCCCCGTGGCCAGACTCGGTCGCCGCGCCCAGCGGAACCGCCTCCGCGGGCGCCTCAATCGCCACGGCAACCTGCAAATTGACCAGTCGCGAAGCCGGGTGAGCCTCATCGAGCAAAATCCGGATCTCGGCGACACGCGAGTCCGATGGACTCGCCGGATCGAGATCATAAACGACCTGCTGGTTGATCGAGCGACCCACGAACAGGACATGTCCGGTGAGCGGTCGGGGAAGCGCCGCGGCCGTCACGACGGCCTTTTGTCCTTCCTGCAACCGCAGGAGATCGGTCTCGTAGATTTCAGCCACGACGCACATGGATTCGAGATCGGCCATGGTCAGGATCGTCTGGCTGCGCACGACCTCGCCCGGCCGCGTGCGAATCTTGAGGATCTGGCCGTCACTGGGCGCGCTCACGACGGCCCGCGACAACTGTGCCTTTGCCATTTCCACGCTGCGCTCCAGGGTCGGAATGTCGATCGTGGACTGCGCGAGAGTCAACGTGGCTTTGGCCAGCTTCAGATTGCTCTCGGCTTTGACCAGCTCCAGCGGAAATCCGGCTTTGAGCTTACTCGTCTCGGCCTCGGCCATTTGCAGTGATTTACCCCGCTGAACGACTTCCGTCGTTTTCCGGTCGAAATCTTCTCGCGAGACCGAGTTCGCGCGGTACAGCCGTTCGTACCGCTCAGATTCCTGCCGGGCCAATGCCGACTCAGACTTCAGTTTCTCGATCGAGGCCTCTTGAATCTCGAGGTCTTTGGGGTAATTGATCTTAAGCGAATTCACGTCCGCCTCGGCGCGGGCGATGTTCGCCATCTCGCAATCGAGGCGCGCGGCCAACTGGGCCCGACCACCTTGGAGCCGACTGGCAGCGTGTTCGGCGGCAGCCTTCAGTTCTTCGTACTCTTCGAGATAAGCGAGGACGTCTCCTTTTTTGACCGACTGGCCCTCTTTCACAAGCAGTTTTGCCAGCCGGCGGCTCGCGTCGACGCCCACTTCGACAACGTCGTGCAGCGGTCGGATCCGTCCCAGTGCGGAGACGCTGTTCGAGACCGCAGGTTGCCCACGAGCTTTCGCGGCCGCGATTTCCTTCTGTCGCGCCTGCCAAACGAACACGCCGCTTCCGGCAGCCAGAACCAAGATGACGATCACGAGCCAACGCATACTTGCGAATCCATCAATCCATTGCGACGCTGCGGGAGAGGCGGACGACCCTCTGGCAACAATTGCGATTGCCCGCCCCAGCGGTATTCGCAAATTTTGAGTGTAATCGGCGGCAATTCCAACGGCAACGGACTGATGATTCGCCCGTTCTATGCGAAACGTCGATTGCGCATCCGACCGCGGCACTTTGAAATAGGTCGTGCCAGCGTTTATGGATTTCATGCTGGCGGTTCGTCTTTGAAACAGATTCCATCAGCCCCTCAGTTCGGATGACCCATTTTGGCAGATTCTGGCGGACGTCGATCGACCAGGAAAGGATCTTTCGAGAAAATCTCACAGAGTCTGTCGAAACCGTGAGGTCTCATTCGACTTGATTGCAGAGCCGCGTTCCCGTCCGGTAGTGTCTGGCTGGGAGCTCGGGACCAAACGTCCAACGAATCAGGAGAGATTGACGATGCGTTACCTGGCAGTTTTTAAGACGGCGGAAACCGAAGCTCCTCCGACCCCCGAGAATATCGCCGAAATGGGCCAGTTGATCGGCGAAATGGCCCAGTCCGGCGTGCTCCTGGCGACGGAAGGTTGCCAGCATAGTTCCCGCGGCGGAGCCCGGCTCCGCAAGTCGGGGACGAACTTCTCTGTGACCGACGGCCCGTTTGTCGAAACCAAAGAAGTGATCGGTGGCTTTGCTCTGCTCGAAGTGGAATCGAAGGACGAAGCGATTCAGTGGACGAAACGATTTATGAACGTCGCGGGTGACGGTGAATGCGAGATTCGCCAGCTTTACGAAACGCCGGCCTTTACAAAGTGATTCCGGGCCGCGGGATCGCGATCAGCCTAGAATCACCAGTTACCAGAACGCCAATTCCAGGAGTGGCACCATGAAATTCGTCTGTTTGTCATACCTCGGCCCGATCACGTGGAACACGATGTCTGACGAGGATCGGAAAGCGTCGATGGCGGAATTCTTCGCCTACGATGCCGAGTTGCGCAAGAATGGCCATCTGATCGGCGGAGAGGGACTCCAGAGCGCCACGACCGCCGCCACGCTGCGGTACAAATCGGGAAAAGTTGTGGTCACCGACGGACCTTACGCCGAGACGAAGGAACAACTGGGGGGCTACTTCATCCTGGAAGCCGACGACATGAACCAGGCCGTCGAATTGATGTCCAGGAATCCGGCCGTCCGGGGGGGCGCGATCGAAATTCGTCCGGTGGCCGACACCAGCGCCATGCAGGCCGAGCGCGAACGGTTGGCGGCCCGGACGACGTAAACCTCGAACCTTGCGCGGCGATTGCAACCGCGACGGTCCGCCGCCGTTCGCTGCCGGATGTGTTCGAATCAGCCAGGGAAAACGAGCCCCGCACGCAGCAGACGGCGCGGCATGATGCCCTTCTGGGACTTCCAGCTCGCCGGTGGCCCGCCGCTGCTGAGCTTGGTCTTTCGGCGGCAAAAGATTTTTTCCGACTCATTTCCAGCCCGGCGCGCAAATACTCTAGTACGTTATGCGTCAGAAAAAACAACGGCAGTCCCGATCCATCAGGAGACGTTTATGCCAGCCAAGATCACGAAGACGATATTCACCATCTCGGTTCTGACCGTTCTGCTCGTGGGCGCCCCCAGCCTGTGCTTCGCCTTGAGGGAAATCACGGTTCTCACAAGGGAAGAGGCCAAAGGGATGGATATCGAAGTCCGGGCGAAGCCCGCTGGCCCTGATGCCGTCTGGCTGGAGATTGAGTTCAAGCCCGAGGGCAAGCTGAAGGAGTTCAGCCATGTGGAACTGAAAATGACCGAGGGAGAGAAGTCGCTCGTTGTTTCCGCGGGATTGCGGGAGACGCGGTCGAGTTCGGGGAGCGTCGTCGTCGCGTTGACTGCCAGCCGAGCCTACCTCGAAAAGACCACCCTGTCGGTAGTGCAGCGTGGCCCTCGCGAGGCGGGTGACCATACCTACGAACTCAGGATGAAGGATTTTGTGGATCTGGAGAAAGTCCGCTGAAGCCCGCAACGCCTGACTTCTTAAGGATTGGAGTTCGCGCCAGTTGCGCGGCGATGCCCGGTGAGCGTGTTCGCCGAACTCCAATCCTCGGTTCAAGAAGCCCGATTTACTAAGCGCCGGGCGGCCGCCTTAGGGAAACGCACAGGGGCGGAGGCTCGGCGTCCGGCGTCGTCTTGTCAAGAAGGGGCGCGTTCGGGGCGCGAGGCGTGGGCTTGTTCGCGTCACGAGCCGTGGTTCGCGGGCGAATCTCGACGGTTCTGTTAGTGTCCGGCGGGAAAGCGGATCGACCAGCGCACTCGAGAAAGCCCTGCCCGATTGCAAGATCGAGTGGGACGGAGCCGCAAGTTCGATCGCCGAATAACGATGCGACTGCAGGCCGGAGCGGCAGAAGGCGTGCGTTTCCCTGCAGGAGCGCATGCGCGGGACTGCGCGGCTCCATGCGCTCTGCCCTAATTCGCTTCGCGCACGTCGCTGACGCAGCGAAATCCCAGACAACGGCCTCGCGCAGAGGGTGAGCGGCCCCGACGATGCGAACTTCGGCAGAGTTCGGCAGGTCCGACCCAGCTTCCCCCCCGTTCCGACCGCGCGCCGGACGGCGACCTATTGAATGCATTCTTCTCACTTGCTTCCGGTCTGGAATAAAACCGGTCGTCGTACCAGTCCCGGCACAACTGCCACACGTTTCCCGCCATGTGATGCAAACCAATCGGTGACATTCCCAGAGTCTCATGGACCGCCGCCATCGGGAGGCTCGTGGCGGTGTAGGTTTCGGAAACCGCGTGTTGCCCGTACCGCAGTCGGTCATTGGAGGCTGTGTCGTCACCCCACGGATAAGTCCTGAACTCAGGTCCGCGAGCCGCATATTCCCATTGCGCTTCAGTTGGAAGAAAGCTGCCCCCCTTCTCATCGCGGTAAGCCCGCCAATCCCGGCCGTTGGCCCACAATGAATAGGCATTCGCGCCGTACCACGACACCAGAATCATGGGCCATTCTGCACAGCCATGAAGCGGTTGCCACCTGATTTCCGACTGAGCGATCAGGGAATGCTCCTGGCGATCGTCCGACTCGGCAAGTACAAACCAGTCGGTCAGGCATCGCTGATCTACTTCGCCAATCGTATTCAGGAACCGGCAATAAGCCGTCGTCGAAACCGTCTCCGCATCGATCAGGAATGCGTCGAGAGGAACATGATGTTCTGGACCCGAGTCTCGATCATACGTGGGATCATCCGTTCCGATTTCAACCGTCGCAGCGGGAAGCTCGATGCAGCGCATTCCATCCGAACGGCGGCGATACCGGCGATACGATCCTCGTTCGTCGAGCCGCTCAAAAAGCGGGAGATCTCGGTCGGAATCCCACGTCCCGCCGAGCTGGCTGAACGGCAGTTCAATCCGTGCTCGCGCTGCGGGTTGCCTCCCGCCCCGCAGAGTTCGAAGCGGCTTGCCGGTCCCCCGCTCGAGGTAAATGACCTCGGCCAGGTCCGACAGGCGGAATTCGCTGCGCGTGAAAACGGCCTTGCAGAGGGAATTGACATCTCGATCGCGAATTGTCACGTCGAACCGGTCTTCGAGTTCCATGAACAGTTCAATCACTTCGATACTGTCGCAATGGAGATCGTCGATCAGGCGGCTCGCAGGGCTGACTTCATTCCGCGGAATCTGCAATTGTTCAGCCGCAATGTCGCACACCTGCTCTTCAATTTCCGTAAGCGTCGGCGTTTGTACGGTAGCCATGTCTCCCTCGAGCTTGAGTTGCGAATCGTCGTTCCGACCGATTCGAGTTTCAAAACCCCCGTTTGAAAGTTGACCAGCTCAGTCCTTCCCGCAGCGCACCTGCAATACGGCTGAATCGATGCCCGCTTTGATTCACTCTCTCTGATTTCCCGATGGCCGAAGGCTGCCTGGCAGACGGTCGCCAGGCCGAGGCGCACAATTCTATACTACCGTCGGCGTTCTCAGTGGCGGTGCTGTTCGCTTCAATCTGCAGGGCGAGATCGACAGGCCATTACAACGAAAATTCCGGTCGTCGAGAGATATTTTATCCTCATCCGGGGGAAGAGCATTCAGCAAGATGTCGAGCGCGTGGACCAGCAATTTGATGTGACCGAGCCGATCCGCCGGATCTGGCCCTCACCGGCAAAACCCCGGCGATTCGGCAAATGAATGGACGAACAAGCCAGGAGCGACACCATGACCGACATTCCCAATCGTGAAACGTTCGCGTCGATGTACTCGGGCAAAGCACCGTGGGACATCGACAAACCGCAGCCGACCTTTGTGGAAATCGCTGATCAGGTTCGAGGTGCCGTACTCGATGCAGGTTGCGGGACCGGGGAAAATGCAATCTTCTTTGCCCGGCGCGGACACGCCGTCCTGGGAATCGACTATCTCGAATTCCCGATCGAGGCGGCAAAACGCAAGGCGCAGGAGCGCGGGGTACCGGCCGAGTTCCTCTGCCTGGACGCCCTCACGCTGACGACGTTCGACCGCAGATTCGACAGTGTGATCGACAGCGGCCTGTTCCACTGTTTTTCGGATGACGACCAGAAGCGATACGTCACCGGCCTGTCCCACGTCACCAAAGCAGGGGGGCGCCTGTATCTGATGTGGTTCAGCGATGCGGAGCCTGGAACAATGGGCCCGCGCCGAATCTCGGAGTCAGCCCTGCGCTCGGCGTTCGCCACCGGCTGGACCGTCGAGATCATGCGCCCGGTCCGGTTCGAGGTCATCCCCGACCTCAAAGAATTCTCTTTCAGCGCAGGGGGCCCGAAGGCCTGGTTTGCCGTGGTAAAACGAAATCCGTGAGGCGCGCGGATCCAGGCATCATCGGACCTTCCGCGTCTGCCGGTTGGCGGCTCCGCCGAGTCCGCGCGCCGCCAACTGGCCTGCAACTAACTCAAATTGTCAAAGATCAGACGCAGGAGGGCGCACTTTCGCGGGAGCGAAAGGCGACAGTAGGCGCCAAAGAATTCGGGCGTCGTGGAGCAGGGTCATCGAGTCCCGGCGCGCCGGGGTTTATTAACCTGCTCGTAACACGATCAAGAAGGACGAACAGGTATCCACAGATTGCGCAGATTAACGCAGACGGGCACTTCACCCCGTCCGTATTTATCTGCGTCAATCTGCGTCATCTGCGGATCTCAGTTTTCGTCGTCTCGTCGGCCCTGATCGTGCTTCCCGGGTCCCTTCATTTTCCCGCGGTTTTGCCAAAGACGCCAAAGAATCGCGGCGCGCGCACACCGGCTTGCCCGGTCAATCGGATTGGCCTCCCGCGCCGTTGGGCCTGCTTTTCAACTTTTCACGAAATTCAAAACTCGTTTCGATTCGCCGAAGTGGGACCAACAAGCGGGGACCAGGGACCAGGGACCAGGGACCGGGGACCGGAAACAGGCGAACGGCCATTCCGAACTCCGCATTTCCTCGTTACTTTTCATACTTTTCACGATTTGCAGATCACGACGGACATTTCAGGAACACTCATTTCCACTGATCAACACGAATTGATTTATGGAGATCAGTGCCGATCAGTGTTCCCGCATCCTGTCCTGCCCCCGGCCGGAAAGCTGCAGCGCGCATCACAGCAAAAACCGCCGAAATCGTCCCGTGATGCGCCCCCTCGCCTGTGATGCGCGCTGTATCACTGCACGCGACCAGCTCGATGGGGGACCGGGGAAATGGGACCGGGGACCGGAAGCGGCCTGGCCGCTATTCCGAACTCTGCCCTTCCTCCTAAGATGCCTAAGATGACCACGTTTTCAAAAACACACCGCCCCGCGTCACCATTCCGAATTCCGAATTCCGAATTCCGCATTTCCTCCTAAGATGCCTAAGATGACCACGTTTTCAAAAATGCATCACCGCGGGTCACCATTCCGAACCCCGGCGCGCCGGGACTTAACGGCTCCGAATTCCGAATTGTTTTGATTCCGAACTCCCCATTTCCTCCCTTCCATTTTCCCCCTGTCAGGCATTTCGACAATTCCAGTTTGCGCTAGTTTGGAAACGACAAACAGGCACTCATGCCATTCCTCTCCGGAATCGATTGCCGAGCAGCACGTTGCGTCGATCGAAAATCTGTCTGTATTTCAAAAATAAGCAAATAACTGCCGCGGATCTGCTCCCCTCTTCGATCGCGCAATGAGGGCCCTTCGCTGGCAATGGACGGCATCTTCGGGGAGAATGACCGCACGCTGAATCCGGGCCCTTGTCCAGCGGTAACCTTCCGCCGATGCCTCCTGTTCCTCTCGAACAATTCGTCAAGCACCTCGAAGAGAGCGGAATCCTGGCGGGCGACACGCTCCGCGAATTCATCCCCCCCATCGCCAGTCCTAAAGACGCCGAAGAGCTGGCCCGTGAACTAGTCCGCCAGAAGAAGCTGACGAAGTTTCAGGCGGCAGAAGCGTACAAAGGCAAGGGCAAAGCGCTCGTCCTGGGGAACTACACGATCCTCGACAAGATCGGCGCGGGCGGGATGGGGCAGGTCTTCAAGGCCGAGCACCGCCGCATGAAGCGGATCGTGGCGGTCAAGATGCTCCCCACCGCCATGATGAAGAACCCGGCCGTCGTGGCCCGGTTCGAGCGCGAAGTGACAGCCGCCGCCCGGCTCAACCACCCCAACATCGTCACCGCCTTCGATGCCGACAAGGTCAACGGCACCCACCTGCTCATCATGGAGTATGTGGAAGGGAGCGACCTCTCGGCGATCGTCAAGAAAAACGGCCCGCTCCCGCTCGACCAGGCAGTCAACTACATCCTCCAGACAGCGCAGGGTCTGGAAGCCGCGCATGCCGAAGGGATCGTGCACCGCGATATCAAGCCGGCCAATCTGCTGCTGGATAAAAAGGGAACGGTCAAGATTCTCGACATGGGGCTCGCGCGGATCGGCGGCGATACGCCAGGGCAGGCTGAACTGACGAACACCGGAACCGTGATGGGGACGGTCGATTACATGGCCCCCGAGCAGGCGCTCAACACCAAGTCGGCCGATGCGCGGGCCGATATCTACAGCCTGGGCTGCTCGCTGTTTTACCTGCTCACCGGCAAGGCGACGTACAACGGCGATTCGCTGATGGCCAAGCTGTTGGCGCATCGCGACGAACCGATTCCATTGCTGCGGGCGATGCGCGCCGACGTCCCCGACCGGCTCGAAGCGGTCTTCATGAAGATGGTGGCCAAGAGGGTCGAAGAACGCTACCAGACGGTCACCGAAGTCATTGCCGACCTGGCCCGCCTGACGAGCGGGCAGGCACCGGCGGCCGTGCCCCAGGCCTCGGATTCATTCGCCGATACGGGGCTCACCGATTTTCTGCGCGACGCCGCCCTGGCCCCTGCCCCGCCGGTCCGGCCCCCCAAACGCCAGAAACCCATGGTGAACAAAGAGTGGATCAGGAAGAATCAGAAACCGCTGCTGATCGGCGGCGGCGTTCTCGGAGCGCTGATTCTGCTGGCGGGGATCATCATCAGCCTCCAGACGGATGACGGCACGCTCATCGTCAAAGTGAACGAACCGAATGCCGAAATTCGAGTCCTGGACGCAGAAGGCAAGGTCGAGATCACGCGCCAGGGAGAAAAGGAGCCGCTGAAGATTTCGGTCGTCCCCGGCAAGCACCGGTTGCAGGTCCAGAAGGACGGGTTTGAACTCTTCACCGACAATTTCGAGATCAAGTCGAAAGGGACCGAGTCGATCACCGCCAGGCTGGTGCCAGCGAAGAAGGCTGCTGCGGCTGAAAAGCCTCGTGAGAAATGGCCTGACACGGCCGTCGCCGACAAATCACCTGCCGCAATTGATGGGGTCTGGAATTCGATCAGCGAAGAGGTGAACGGGAAACCGTGGGACCAACAGGTGGTCAAAGACGGCAAGCGCCGCGTCACGTTGCGGGGCGACTCATTCACGATGTCCCGGGAGTATCAGGGAAAGCCAGGCACTTATGCGGGAACGTATCAGTTGTTTCCGGACGGCAAATCCTTCGACTTCTCGGGGACCGGGCCGGGTGGAAATCACGTCGATTTCCGGGGAATCTATGAGCTGTCGGGAGACACGCTGCGGCTCTGTTACAAGTACACGGCCAACTCAGCGATCCGTCCCACGTCCTGCAAGACCGAACCCGGGGGACCGATTGCCGTTCTGCTGGTGTTGAAGCGGGCCGCAGTTCAGAGCCCTCCCGAGGATGCCACGGTTTTCAATGTCCATGCCTACAAGTTTTTTCCCAACGTCCTGACGTGGCACGAGGCGAAGGGTCGCTGCGAAGAACTGGGCGGGCATTTACCGATCATCGATTCGGATGCCGAAAACAGCTTCGTCGCGGAACTGGCCAAAAAATCGATCGCCGCGCCGGCTCCCATGGACGGAGTCTGGATCGGTGCCACCGATGAACAGAAAGAAGGTGACTGGAAATGGATCGACGGCAAGCCGCTGGCGTTTACGAAATGGGGCCCCGGTCAGCCGAATAACAAACAGAACGAAGAACACTACCTGATGCTGTATCTCGCGGAACGGGAGTGGTCGGACCAGCCGGCACGATCGACGCAGCACAAGACTTACTTCATCTGCGAGTGGGAGGCCACCCCGCAGGTCGCAGGGACGGCCAATCCGGCCCCAAGGGTGGATGCGGCTGGCAAAGCGGGGGGGAACAGCTGGGTCTCATTGTTCAACGGCAGGGACCTCGCGGGGTGGAAGACCCACCCAGCGGACAATGCCAAATGGGAAGTGAAGGACGGAATCCTCATTGGCAGCGGTCCGAACGTCGGCCATCTCTTCAGCCAGCGCAGCGATTATGAGAACTTTCACTTCAAGGTCGAGGCCAGGATCAACGACGCCGGCAACGGCGGTCAATACTTCCGCACCCAGTTCGAGAAGAGCTTTCCTCGCGGATACGAGGCACAGATCAACAGCGCGGGTGCCGACCCGGTGAAGACCGGCAGCCTCTACAATCTGGCGCCGATCAAGGAAATGCTGGTGCCGCCGGACGAATGGTTCACCCAGGAAGTGATCGCCAACGGGAATCACATCGTCATTCTGGTCAACGGCAAGAAAGTGGTCGACTTTGTGGATAGTGCGAATACCCACACTACAGGCCACCTGGCTTTGCAGCACAACAGGGGTTTCCAGGGGAAGGACACTGTCGTTCAATTTCGCAAGATTGAAGTGCGAGAACTGCCCAGGCGAAAATCCGGCACCACTGCAATCGAGTCGAGCAAGTCATGGAATACCCCCGCCTTCCAGAAATGGGAACAGGCAACGAAGGCGCTCCCTGAGAAGAAGCAGATCGAGGCCGTCCTCAAGAAGCTCAAGGAACTCAACAAGGACTTTGATGGAAGGGTAATAACTGAAAATCCGACCGGCACTTTCCTGAGTTTCCAGTTCTCGATCGACTTCGTAACCGATATATCCCCGGTCCGGGCTTTGACGAACTTGAAGGGGCTGAACTGCTACGGCACCGCACCGTGCCCGTTCCATGACCTCTCTCCCTTGAACGGACTACCGCTGAAGGCGGTGACATTTTCAAACTGTGATATCGAAGACCTGTCTCCGCTGGAGGGGATGCCGCTGACTTCATTCATGGTCGGGATAACACAGGTCACCGACCTGTCGCCGCTCAAGGGAATGTCGATCGAGACGCTTTCGTGCCACGCGTCGCCAGTCGCCAGCCTCGAGCCGCTGCGCGACATGCCGCTGACGTATCTGGACATGCACGACACCGAGGTTTCCGATCTCTCTCCCCTGGCCGGCATGCCGTTGAACTTTCTGAACGCCGGCAACACGCGCGTGACCGACCTCTCCCCGCTGGCAGGTCGGCCGCTCACGGAGCTGACATTCAATCAGCCGAACGTGACCCGCGGGATTGACGCGATCCGGAAGATGACGACTCTCCAAAAAATCGGTACCGACGCAACAGCCCTATTGATCGCCGCGGAGTTCTGGAAGAAGTACGACGCGGGCGAGTTCGGCAAGCCGGTCAGTGATGGCCCGGTTCCAGAACTCGTCGCGTTCACGGGGCATTCGGCGAAGATCTGGAGCGTGGCGTTTTCCCCCGACGGGAAACTGGCCGCATCCGGCAGCGCCAAAGAGGCCGACGGGGAATCCAGCGTCCGGATCTGGGAAACTGAAACAGGCAAAGAACGCCAGCGGCTGGTGGGACATACCGACGCCGTCCGCAGCCTGGCGTTTTCGCCCGATGGACTGCGAATTGCTTCGGCAAGCTGGGACAAATCGATCCGCGTGTGGGAGGTCAAGACCGGCAAGCTGCTGAAGGTGCTGGCGGGGCACGATCGCGCGCTGACCGGTGGCCTCACGTTCACCGCCGACGGCAACCGCATTTTCTCGGGAGCCGTCGATGGAACCGCCCGGATGTGGGATTCCCGCACGGGGGCCGAGCTGAAATCGTTTGTCGCCAAGGATGAAGTGCATTGCATCGCCCTCTCGCCGGATGGACAACACCTGCTGACCGCCAGCCTGCGAGGCAAAGACGAAGTGATCCTGATTGTGTGGGACGTCAAATCTGGATCCGAGCTCCGCCGTTTCACCAACGCCGGTGACCTGAACACCGTCTGTTATTCTCCTGACGGCCCGCAGATTCTGTGCGCCGGCCCGGCCTGGATCATGCGGCTCTGGGACGCCACCACGGAAAGTTCACTCAACACCTACGAAGGTCACGCCGCGTTTTTCACTCCCGACGGCCGGCACGTGTTTTCAGACCGCCGGGACGGAACGCTCCTTCTCTGGAACGCCGATTCGGGAGCCGAAGAGCTCCGGTTCAAACCCCATCCCTGCATCTGCGTCGCCGTCTCCAACGACGGCCGCCGTGCACTCTCGGGTGGGGTCGACAGCGTCGTGAGGGTGTGGAACCTGTCGCTAACTTCCGGCGCGTCGGGAGCTCTGCCTGCCAGGTGACGGTGCGAACCCCGCTCGGCGCGCGTCTCCCGACCCCGCCGCAGACCCGACCGCAGGTCTGCTCCACCCCTTCGTTGATTGGTTTTCCGATCGGCATTCATGCCGCGAAGAGCAACTATGCCCCAGGCGTCGCTGGTGGAAATACTCCTTCTTCAATCAGCGCCTGCCGGTGAATCAGGCGGTGGCGAAGGTTGATTTCGAGCACAGCGACCGTTGACCTGCCGATCGGCGTGAGCCCAACCATGACCGGCCCGCGCCACGCGAAATGCTCATTCCAGCGATCCTGCCGGGGATGGAAGAGCTCCGTCACCTGTCCCGTGTCAGGATCGACGCCGGCAATGTTTGGCCCCTTGTGGTTGTTGCACTGAAAGCAGGCCAGCGCGAGATTTTCAGACGTCGTGGGGCCGCGGTGTTTTTCGGCGATGATGTGATCGACTTCGTGGCCGGCGTCGGTGAGGCTCTGCGGCATCTGGCAGTATTCGCAATGCGACGCCGCGCGTTGCCACACCTGGTCACGAAGCAGGCGGTCCATCGGTTACTGGCCCGAACCGTTTTGCAGCGAGCGACGAGCCTTAGACTTCACCAGCCCCAGGAAGCTGGTGACCCGTTCATAGCCTTCCGATTCCGCTTGCTCTTCGGGGGTCAGCGTCCCCTGGCGGGCCTTGGCGGCCAATTCCGTCATGCGCTGCTTGTCGGCGTCCGAATAGCCCCACTTGAGCAGTTCCGACGCCACGGCCGGTGGCAATGTCGGCGAGTCAGGCGCGATGACACGGGCGAGGATCATCGCTTCGGCGTTTTCGACGATCGAGGTGTTCATGCAGTGATTATAGCATTTTCGAGCGTGACAAACAGCACTTTTCCGCACTGCGAGGGACGCTCGCCCGATCGGGTGAAACCTTCGAAGGGCATGCGGCGTTCTTCACCCCTGACGGCCGGCATGTATTCTCTGATCGCCGGGACGGAACGCTCCTCCTTTGGAACGCCGAAAGGGGAGCCGAAGTGCTCCGGTTCAAACCCCATCCCTGCATCTGCGTCGCCGTCTCCAACGACGGCCGCCGTGCCCTCTCGGGAGGGGTTGATAGTGTTGTGAGAGTGTGGAACCTGTCGAGGGCTTCGGGCGCGTCGGGAGTTCGTTCGACAAGGTGACGGTGCGGTCCATACTTTGCCTGTCCCGAATATCGCCAGGTGGCCAGCAGTTGTTAGGCTTTGTTCGGCGCGGGATACGGTACAAGTTTTATAGTCTCCGCATCGCCCGCGTGACACTGAAACGCCATGGCACGGATCGTGGCGTCCGAGACGCTGCGGGATTTCATCCCACCCAATGCCACCCCCAAAGCCGAAGAGCTGGCGACGCGAACGAACCGGCTGAAACTTGAGAACGCCGGCAAGGCTGGGACGACATTTTCATGCCGTCGCGGCGTCGGGAGCGGGAGATCCCCACTCCCGCTGCCGCGTCACTGCCAGCCCGGTCGGCGCGATTCCGAAACGGTTCCGTTGCTGATTGATCGATCCCTCCTGGTCAATCAATAGGGAGCACCGTCAGGCGTTATCGTCTGCTTCTCCTTCACCGCCAGCGTGAACGTCTGGACGTTATCGGGCAGACCCTCGGCCTGGGCGTCGATATCGACTTTAAATTCACCCACGTTCGCATCGTCGGCCGCTTTCAGTTTGACCGTCGTCGATACCTGGCCGGCCGGTATGACGATCTCGGTCGCAGGCGCTTCAATCCCTTGCGGTAATTCCGACAGTCGGATCGTGACCGGGGCGTCGAAATTCTCGCGACTGATCTTGATGGCGACGTCATCGGTCCCACCGCGAATGATGGTTTGCTGGGGGGCCGCAGTCAGTGACAATTTCTTGACCATCGGCGTTCCCGTTTTTTCATTCGACATCACGGGGCCGGTGCTGATGGTCGTCTGCTCACAGCCAGCGGCAAGCAGCACGACCATTGCGAAAGTGCTCAACAAGATGATGAGTCTCATGGCAACCCTCCTTGAACAAGGACGAGCAACAAAGTGACGGCTGGGCGCACAGTGCGCTGCAGCACAAAATCGAGCTGCAAAACCAGATGAGGAAATCAGGGCCACGTTGCTGATGCTCGGGTGCAGCCTCTCCTGAATCAAAAAATCCGCAAACGGCGCGCCACAGTCATGTTCACCGGCGTGCGACCTCGAAATTGGCGGGGACGCTCATCGATCCGCCGTTGATCAGCGGTGAACCGGGAACCAGGTTGGTCATCGGAAGGCCATTCCCGGCATCGGGGATCTGCTGATAACATCTGCGCATGAATTCGATTACATTATAATGAATGCAGTGGATCCGGAACGAGAACCATCGATTCCACCAGGTGCTGAACAAAGAGGATCCCGGCCCGGCAAGACTCCGAGCCAGTCGCCAGCATTCAACCAGCGATTAAGCTGGAGGAGGTAATCATGGACCGTCAGATGATCGGACTGCGGGTCGCGAGTTTTGTTTTCGCGTTGGTGTGTCTGGGACAACTCATGAGGCTGGCTTTGCAGGCTGAGGTGCAGGTAGCAGGCCATGCCTTGCCGTTATGGCCCAGCGTGGTGGCTGTGGTTGTTTCGGGCGGATTGAGTTTCTGGATGTGGTCGCTTTCGCGTCGCTCGATGCATTGAGGGCCGTTCCAACGGCGAAGCCACCTTGCTATTGCAGCGTCGGTCGATAAAATTGGAGCTGTCGGAGGCGGACGCGCAATCGTCTGCCCCGGTGCTGCGTAAGCCGAATCGTTGATTCGACTTGCTCGGATGACTAGATGAAGGGCAACCCGGCCGGTCTGACCAGAGTCGGGGGGCCTGTTAGATAGTAAGCCGATGTGGTGTAACACCCTCTGGTGTTCCACCACGTCGGTTTTTTTTTGATTGTCAGCCGTCCGCAGAGACAGCGTCTTCGAGCAGCGAAACGGCCTCAGGGACCAGAGGGATCCGCCGGGACGCGAAACCAGCCTGCGTTTTTCAACGGGCAGGCAACTGTCACGCGACAGGGATGGACCCCCTCGTCCCTCCCTGATGAGTTCCGCTTGCCGATCCTGCTGCACCGCAGCAACGAAAGCCGACCATGTTTCATGTCATCGAGGACCGGGGAAATTGCCTGATCGCGAAACGCTATGGCGTTGACGTTGCCGACGGATACCCGGCCGCGACATCACCCACGGCGCCGCAGAATTCCGGCGACTATACCGGGTTCTGGGACGGCGGCCGCTGGGTCGATCGGCCGGATCTGGCTTTGAAGTTCGAAACCAGGGCTCACGCCCGTCGCTATCTCTCGCAGAATGTACGCGAAATGTAGCCAAACACCATGTCCGGGCAGGACTGTCACTGACTGTCCTGAAACGCCACGATTAGATCGCAGACTTTAGAGTTCCTTCCCCCTTGATGGGGGAAGGTCAGGATGGGGGTGGGAACGTCAATTGGCGCTCGCCCCCCCACCCCGGCCCTCCCCCACGGAGTGGGGAGGGAGAAGATGACTGTTCGAATCACTCAGCGGGAACCGACGACAGAAATGGGCGCGGGTTTTGACTCATCCCGGCGCCCCAAAGTTTTTTTGATCAAGTTGATTAACCGGCCACGGAGCTGAATGGCATGGCAAGTCGAGAAGAGCGTGAGGTCGAATTGCGGGAGCTGCTGCATACGCAGGAGGGACTGATGCAGATTATGGAACTGTATCGTCAGAAGTCGGCGGCCCCCGGCGGTTCGGCCACGCTCGGACGGATCGGGCTCCTGGCCAGTCAGATGATCCCGCGGATTCTCGACGCCGAATTCAAGGGCACGATCGGTGTATGAGCGAATCGCTCATTTTTACGCTCGCTGGAATCGCTGCCGTCGCGGCGCTTATCGCGCTGTTCCGGGTGCGCAGTGGCAACACGGGTCGGGGCAACCGCCGGGCAGCGGCGGCCGCGGCTGTGGACGATTATCGACGCAAGCGGGATAAGGCGGACCTGGGCCTCATGTGCCCAGTCTGCCGGGCAGTCGCCGAACCGATCGCCGATACGCGCGATCGCTATCGGTGTATCGCCTGCGGACACGAATTCGGGGCCGACCTGCACGAATGGAAGACGGAATGAACGGCGAAGACGCGACGTGCGCAAAATCGTACGAGAAGAATTGAACCACAGAGACACAGAGGCCACAGAGATAGAAAGTTGATTCGTCGAACTACGAAAGAAACGAATTGAACGGAGAACGAAATCAACGGAACACTAATTCACGCTAATTCTCACTAATGGATCAGCGCGGATCAGCGGCGATCAGTGTTCTTGATCGTCTCTCTCCAGACAATCACTTCCCATCAACAGTCCGAGTTGTCGAGGTCATCATGCCGAATTGTGTCTTCTGCAACCAATCGGTTTCAAGAACCAGCACCAAGTGTCCGCAGTGCGGAGCCGCGCTGTTTCCCGGCGACGTGGCGCGCGCGGCGCCTGCCGCTTCGTCAGCCACCGAAGGGGCAGTGGTTTCGATGCTCGAACAGGGACGCAAGGGGGACGCGGTTCGCATCTATCGCGAGCAGACCGGGGCCGGCCAGCGCGCGGCGACCGAAGCCATCGACGCCATTCAGCGCGAGGAGGAGACACCCACGGCCCGCACTTACGTGGCCTCCTCGTCCGTGGATGCCGATCTCAAAGCCGATTTGTGGGCGCTGATGCAGAACGGACAGAAAATGGAAGCGATCCGGCTGTACCGCGAACGGACGGGGTGCTCGCTGCGGACCGCCTCGGAAATCGTGGAAGGGGTGTCACAAGAGCACGGGGTCGTTCCCGGCGGAGCGCGCGCTGGCTGCCTCGGCATGCTTGTCTTGTGTCTGGCGGTGCCGGGGATTGTTGCCTATCTGAATTCCTAGTCAGACGGGCAACCACGAGGCAACTTGTTCGTAGAGGCCGCAGACGGCTTCCCAGCGCTCTGATTCTTCCGAATAGAAGGCGTAGCCGCGGTCACCTTTGTCGCCGTGACTCCCGACGAATTCGAAAATCTGTACTTGTTCGCCGCTGGGAGCGTAGCGTTTGCCATTCCACTTCAGGAGGACCGCGCGGGCACTGCGTCCGGCACCCAGGTCTTCCAGCAATTCAAAATGTCGGATTCCTGCCATCTGATCATCCTCCTGTGCTGAAACGACCCTGAAAAAGCCTGTCCAGCATCATTTATCGGGAAAACGGCAGTTTTGATCTTACAAAAACGTAATGTTTCGAAGAAATCTTACAGAATCGTAAGGCTTTGACGATTGGGAAAACTGGCCGAATTGGCCTGATTAATGCAATTCTCGATGGACCCCTGGTTCCTTATCAAAGGGCGGAATAAATGTCGTTGGACATCGATCATTCTCTAATGTCGATGGGGATTTGTCGTGCCGGCGCACGATTGGCCACGAACGTTCGGGTGGACCGAAGTCCACCCTACATTGTCCCTACAGGTTGGCGGGCAACACGCGGCTGGCTGATAATCTGTAGCGGATTCCACGAAGGTAGAGACGCGCGGCTCCAGCGTTTCCAAACAACCGGAGCAATTCTCAGAAACAGACCGACTGGTGTGTCTGGCCGGGTCGATAGATTCCTCAACGCCCGCTGCGCGGCCGACGCAGTTCGAATCGGCTGGATCCCACGTCGCCTTCGTGCGACAGACAGGCATGCGTCTATGCGCCAGGCCCCTTGGGGAAAGTGTCTGTGGTTGCCATTTGTCGCGCTCCATCTGGCGCTGCTTGGCGGCTGCAGGACGAACGAATGGATTGCCAACCGGTTTGAATCGCGCCCCAGGCCGGCCACCCAGCAGCCCCTCTCGAACGTCGTCGTCGTGCACAGTTCGCTCGGCTACTGGCCCGGCTGCAACGATTTTGTCGCCGATCTCCATGAGCAGGGGGTCGCGACCACCATGATCCGGGGCTGGGACGTCAACTACGCCGCGCAGCAGATCACCACCGCGCGCCGCTCCGGATCGCAAACCGGTCCGCTGGTGCTGGTGGGGTACAGTCGCGGCGCGAATAGTGCCCTGAAGCTGACTCGCCGCCTTCAGAACGAAGGGATCACCGTCGATAAACTCGTGCTGCTGGAAGCGGCAGTCCACGACAGTATTCCGGCGAACGTCATGTCGTGCCTCAATGTCTATCGCTCGACGATCGCCGACGAATGGGAGCCGCTGCGGGCCCAGGCGGTGACGGTCGAATCGGCCGAAACGCAACTCGTGAACTACAACATCCGCTTCCACGATGCAGCACCCGACAGCTCGCTGCTCACCCACTTCACGCTGTGCCGCAACGAAGCGGTCATGGGGCTGGTTGCCGAGCACGTGACGTCCACTCTGCGCACGGGCAGGCCGCGGAGCGAGTGGATGTATGATGAAGGGATCGAAGTCGCCTCTAGCCGCGGCACTTATCGCGGACGATTTGTTCCATCCGAGTGACGACGTCTTCGAAGCCCAGGTCGCTGGTGTCGATGATCAGGGCATCGTCAGCGGGCTTGAGGCCGCCGATTTCGCGAAGCTGATCGCGCTGATCGCGCCCTTCCTGCTGCTCCAGAATCTCTGCCAGCGGAATCTGTTCGCCGGTGCTCGCCAGATCCTGCTGGCGGCGCAAGGCTCGCTTGTGCGGGCTGGCGGTGAGATAGAACTTGCATTCGGCGTTGGGAAAGGCGACCGTCCCCTGGTCGCGCCCTTCGGTGACGACGTCGTGCCCCTGCGCCAGTTGCCGCTGGCGTTCCACGAGATACGCCCGGGCCCGGTTGTTGCCGGCGACGAACCGCGTTTCATAGGTCACGGCCGAGCGGCGGATTTCTCGCGTCACATCCACCCCGTCGACCAGCACGCGCCCCGCGTCGAACTGCAATTGCCCGCGGCGGGCCGCGGTGGCGACCGCCTGTTCGTCGCAGAGATCGATCCCCTCTTTCAGACACAGCCACGTCACCGCCCGATACATGGCCCCGGTGTCGAGAAACAGGAATCCCAGCCGCGACGCCAGCTCACGCGCTGTCGAGCTTTTTCCGGCTCCCGCAGGTCCGTCGATTGTCACAATCATAGTCAGTCGAAGCGAATCTCGATGTCGGCGATTTCAAAAGAAGTCAGGTCAACGAGCACGGCGTCGTCATCGACGGCCAGTTCGCAGACCGTGTTTCCGATCAGGTCACGCTGCCGCGCGCGGCGCGGGCTGCGAAAGCAGCGCAGCCGCGCCCGAACCGGGCGGCCTTCGGTTTCCACGAGCCTGAGACCACAGCCACATTGAACCGGCACGTCGACCGGCGCGGGGGGGGCCGCTTCCCCTTCGGCAGCGGGAACCACGGTCCAGTCAGCCAGCGGGAGCATCTGCAGCACCTGCACCTGACGCGTCGCCAGGTGAAAGAACCAGCCGGCAGTACCGCTCTGCGGTGGACCTGAGCTGGTCGCCACGACGACGGCCGGGTGCAGGGCGTCGAGCGCCGCCTGCATGGGATAGTCCTGATCGATGGCCACCACAAAGCGAAAGGAGCGCTCGGTCTCGCGGGCCACGAGCAGGATGGTGTCGATCATCCGCGGGCCGGTCTTGCGGTGAAACGGCAAGCCCGGGGCGACGATCGTCGTCCGCTGCTCGGGGGTGGCGATCTCCAGATAATGCAGACTCTCGATCCGCTCTTCGGCCGCCTCGCAGGCCCCCATCATCGTCGACCGGGTCAGTGAGGCCGTTTCGTCGTGCCAGGCAAAGCGCGACGTGAAATAATTGTGCCAGGGTTCCCCATCCGGATTTTGCGCGAGGTCGAGTTCGACGTCGATTTCGACCACCGGCCGCCCGCGCCACACGCGGACCGTCTGGCGGAATCCGGCCAGGCGGGCCCCCTCCTTCTGATCGACGATCTCTCCGGTCGTCACGATTTCACCCAGCGCCGGGCCGGTGCTGGTGACTTCGCTCGACAGTTGCCGCATCTCGGCGTAGTGGGTTTTGACCTCTTCGCGGCGTTCCCCCTCGCCCACCTGAACGGTCCGCTCGCGGGAGAATCGGTAGTTGAGCTGCTGACTCAGGCGGTTGGGACTGCGCCCGTACCCCTTGATCTGGGCGATGCCTCCGGTGAGATCATTCAGATGCACCTCGAAGAATTCGTTGCGCAGCAAATTCGGGGAGGCGAGCGCGGCGGCCGGATCGGCAGGGGGTGGCACTGCGGTCGGATCGGCCGGAATCCAGACAAATCCGGCCCCGGGCACATCGACCGACAGCGAATTCCGCTGGCCGTCCCATTGCACCCACGACTTTTCGGCAGTCGGCCGGGGGACCGGCGCACCGGCCTCGAGACCAACGCTGACAATCCTCCTGAATCCCAGCGTGTTGAAGACGAAGTAGCCGGCCGAGTTGCCCCCGCGCTTCGAAATCAATTCGGCCAGGCGCCGGGCTGCGTCAGCGCGCGCCGCAGCGACCTGGTCATCGACCGCCCGGGCAGCTTCGATCGCCGGACGCTCACCCAGCATTTCGACGCTGCGGACCAGGGAGTCCAGCGGTTCTCGAGCCGGCGCCGAACCGGCCAGAACCGACCGCATCCCCGTCAGCCAGGCGGCTTCGTCGAGGCGGGCGCGCCGCGCGACGTGCCGCGTAAAGCGGCTGATGCCGTTTTCTTCTTCCCGCGCGACAACCTGAAACAGGTAGGGGCTCAGGTACTCACCCGGCTTGTACGCGGCATGCCGCGTCGCGTCGTCGGTCCGTTCGAAGAACTCAGAAAAGGTCACGAACCTGCCCAGCACCGGCGCATAACTGTGGATCCGGCGCAGGTCGTCGAAGAACGGATTCTTGACTTCGGGCCAGCGGGCCAGAGCGACCGCCGCCACATGGTCGTTGTCCATCGATTCCGACATCCGATCGGGGAATCGGAGAAAGCTGACGGCCGCGTCGCCGGCCAGCGGAATCCGCGACCAGGCGTCGATCGACGATCCCCCCATCCCTTCCCAGCGAAACTTGCTGTACTCGGAATCGGGATAGATGCCGTCGTCGAGGACCACGTGCAGGGCCGCCTGAAAGCCGGCTTTCTTGAGAAGCTGCGGCAGTTGCGGCACGATCCCGAACCGCCGGCGGCCCCAGACGCGCGGGGAGCGATCCAGCAGGCGCTCTGTCACCCGGTGCGCTTCTTCCATTTGCCAGACGACGGATTCCAGTGGCAACAGGGGCAACGGTCGCTCGCACAGATCGCCGCAGATCACGTCGGCCGATCCCCGCTGGCACGCCTCTTTCAAAAGTCCGAACGCTTCCGGTGACTTGCCGGCGATCTCGTCGAAATCGACTGCCGAGGCGAGTACGCTCATGGGCTTCAGGGTGAGCAGTGATCGCTGGAAGTGTTCGTCTGCCAGGCGCGGAATCAACAGGCACAGGTCGATCAGATAACAGTCAACCGGGTAAAACCGCTCGCGGGCCTCAGCGAGTGCGTCGAAGCAGGCGCGCAGCCGGGTGCGCGCGGTTTCACCGTCGGCCGCGAGGGCCGCTTCGGCCGCGGCCACCGCCTCGCGCTGCAGATGCACCTCATCGAGATTGCTGAAGTGCCGCATCTTGCGCGTCAGCAATTCGATCTGCAGGTGGCAGAACCCCAGCGCCATGAAGTCGGCGGCCAGCTCGGGATCGACTCTGATTTCCCCCAGCGGGGCCAGGGCGGCCGAAACCATCTCGGCGCGGTCGGAAATCCCGCGGACGACGACGCACCCTTCGGCAGTCACGCGGTCGCCCCAGTCGTGGGCCACGAGCCCTTCGCACGATTTCGGGAGAAAGATCAGCCGCTTCTGCGCGGCATCGGGAGGATCGTCGGCGCGATGCCAGCGCGGCAAGACTCGGGCCCGTGCCAGCAGGGCCGGATGCCAGGCCACGGCGAACGCATTGAGCAGAGACGTAGCGTCCTCTTCACCGAGTTCAGCGGGAAAGTCTTCGAGGCTGTGGCTCGGGATGAGAACGATCAGGTCTTCATACGGCATGGCAGGTTCATCTTAGCGATCGCTGGAGAACGGGAACAGGCACCGCGGCGCGGCCTTGACGCATCCGATTTCGGGCCTGTCTTTGGGATATCGAGACTGCTCCAGCCACCGCCCGGAACGCTGGACCAGCCGGTACGAGTCGCTCCCCATGATCCGGATTTGCCGTCTGAAGAGACCTGATCGCGGTATCAAATTGCGCGCGATGTGCCGGGGCGGCGGAAGGTCGGGAACGAGGCGCGGGCGAAGCCCGAAAAAACGGGGACGCACCCGGCCAATCGCTTGACGAGGGACCGGGGGACCCGTACCATCATATCGAAAGAAACGATAGTGAAGCGGTCATAATATCACTTCTACTTATAGTATTCCATTTTTATGCACCTCCGGTTCGTTGAGATATTCTGCGATGTGGCGCAGCGCCGCAGCTTCTCCAAAGGAGCGAAGGTCCACGACGTGTCGCAGTCGTCCGCCAGCCAGGCGGTGAGCCTGCTCGAACGCCGGCTGGGGACGCGCCTGCTCGACCGTTCGAAGCGGCCGCTGGAGCTGACCCCCGCCGGACAAGTCTACTTTGACGGCTGTCGCGAGCTGCTGGAGCGCTTTCGGGCCGTCGAGGATCGAGTCCAGGCAATTGCCGACCGCGTCGCCGGCCCGGTCCGGATTGCCGCGATCTATTCGGTCGGCTTGATGCAGATGGAAGAATTCGTGCAGCGGTTCGAGGAGCTGTACCCCGATGCCCGGTTGCGGGTCGAGTATCTGCATCCCGACAAGGTGTATCAGCAGGTGCTCGATGACGAAGCCGACCTGGGGCTGGTCTCGTATCCGCGGCACAGCGGCGACATAGAAAGTCTCGACTGGCAGGAGCAGCCGATGGTGCTGGTGGCCCCCCCGTCGCACCGGCTGGCGAGCCGCAAAAGCGTCCCGATTGCCGAACTCGAAGGGGAGGACTACGTCGGGTTCACCAGCGAACTGACGATCCGCCGCGAGGTCGATCGCCAGCTCAAACGTTCGCGCGTGACGGTGCAGATGGTGCACGAGTTCGACAATATCGAAACGATCAAGCGGGCGATCGAGATCGGATCGGGGATCGCGCTCTTGCCCGGGCCGACGGTCTGGCAGGAGATCTCGGCGGGGTCTCTGGTCGCCATCGACGTGTCTGACGTCGAACTGGTCCGGCCCCTGGGAATCGTGCACAAGCGCAATAAGCAACTGACCACCGCCGTCCGCAAATTCATCGAATTGCTGCAGCACAACGTTCCGGCGCCTGCCAGCCGCGACCGCTTGCAGCCATCGCGGGCCCATAAATCGAATGGGCACCAGAACGGCCGGACGGCTCTGGTCGCCGTTCGCCGCCGGAAAAAAGCCAAACGCGGGTGAGCGACCGGCCCGGCGTGCGAACGCCGCACCGGTCGCCTCCTGAGCAATCAATTCGCCTTAAGATTTGAGTCACTGCGTCAGAGAAAATGAGGAACGGCCATGTCATCAAACGCCCATTATCGCCAGCAGCCTCCCGAAGCTCAGGGACTTTACGATCCCCGGAACGAGCACGATGCGTGCGGCGTCGGATTCATCGTCAATATCAAGGGGGACAGATCCCACCGGCTGGTCCAGGACGCAGTCGAAATTCTCGTCAACCTGCAGCATCGCGGCGCCTGCGGCTGCGAAGACAACACCGGGGATGGGGCCGGGATTCTGCTCCAGGTGCCGCACAAGTTCCTGAACAAGGCCTGCCGCCAGGCGGGCATCAAGCTGCCCGAGCAGAATTCCGACTGGGGCGTGGGGATGGTCTTTCTGCCCAGCGATCCGGCCGAGCGCCGCTTCTGTGAAGAGGCATTCGAGCGCGTCGTTGCCGAAGAAGGGCAGATTTTTCTGGGCTGGCGCGATGTGCCCTGCGATAATTCACTGCTGGGGGCGACGGCGCTCAAAGTCGAGCCGGCGATCCGGCAGGCATTCATCGGTCGCGGTACTGCCACCGCCGATGCTGCCGCGCTGGAATGGAAGCTGTACGTCATTCGCAAGCGGATGGAACGGCTGGTCGCCGAGAGCGAGCTGGCTCAGAAGAAGTTCTTCTACGTGCCGAGCCTTTCGAATCGTACGATGGTCTACAAGGGCCTCCTGCTGGCGACCCAGATTTCGACGTTCTATTGCGACCTGGCCGATCCCGACATGGAATCGGCGATCGCCATGGTTCATCAGCGGTACAGCACCAACACGTTCCCGACGTGGGACCTGGCGCACCCCTTCCGGTATGTGGCGCACAACGGTGAAATCAACACTCTGCGCGGGAATCGAAACTGGATGCGCGCCCGGCAGACGATGTTCAAACATCCGGTCTTCGGTGCCGACATTCCCAAGCTGTTCCCCATCATTCCGCAGGGCTTGAGTGACTCGGCCGCGTTCGACTGCGCGCTCGAGCTGTTGCACGCGACCGGCCGCTCACTGCCGCACGCAATCATGATGATGATTCCCGCCGCCTGGGACGGCCACGAATCGATGCCCGACGACGAAAAAGCATTTTACGAATATCACTCCTGCCTGATGGAACCGTGGGACGGCCCGGCGTCGATCGGCTTTACCGACGGCACCGTCATGGGAGCTGTCCTCGACCGCAACGGCCTGCGCCCTTCGCGTTACACTGTCACGAAGGACGGCTTTGTCGTCATGGCCTCGGAAACGGGCGTCCTCGAAATCGATCCGGCCAACGTGCTTTACAAGGGGCGACTGCAGCCCGGGAAGATGTTCCTCGTCGACACGGCCCAGCAGCGCATCATCGCCGACGAAGAAATCAAGGCGGGATTTGCCAGGCGGCAACCCTACCGCAAGTGGCTCAATGAGCAGCAGGTGCGGCTGGAAGACCTGCCCCACAAGGCTGGCATCGAGCCCGATTTCGATACGTTGCTGATCCGCCAGCAGGTGTTCGGTTATACGATCGAAGACCTGCGAATCATTATGGGCCCGATGGCGGCCAATGGCGAAGAGGCGCTGGGTTCGATGGGCAACGATACACCGCTGGCGGTCCTCTCGAACAAGCCGCAGCTCCTGTACAACTATTTCAAGCAGCTCTTTGCGCAGGTCACGAACCCACCGCTCGATGCGATTCGCGAAGAGATCGTCACGTCGATGGTCACCACGGTGGGGGCCGAGCAGGATTTGTTCGAAGAGACGCCTCAGCACTGCCACCAGTTGCGCCTCAAACAGCCGGTGCTGACCAACGCCGATCTCGAGGCCGTTCGCGCCATGTCGGTCGGCAAGATCAAAACGCAGACGATCTCGACGCTCTACGAGGTCGCCGGAGGCGGCAAGGCACTCGCGGCGGCCATGGAACGCATTCGGACCGAAGCGAATGACGCGGTCCGCAGTGGATCCGCCCTCTTGATCCTCTCGGACCGCGGAGCGACTGAAACTTTGGCTCCCATCCCGGCGCTGCTGGCCTGTTCGGGAGTTCATCAGCATCTGATTCGCGAGGGAACGCGCACCCAGTGCGGCCTGATCGTCGAATCGGGTGAGCCGCGCGAGGTGCATCACTTTGCATTGCTGTTCGGCTACGGCTGCGGAGCGGTCAATCCCTACCTGGCCTTCGAAACGCTGGCCGATCTGTGCCGCCGGGGGATGCTCAAGAACGGCAAGGGAGACCTCGACTACACGACCGCCGAGAAACACTACATCAAGGGGATCAACAAGGGGGTGCTCAAGGTAATGTCGAAGATGGGCATTTCGACACTGCACAGCTACCACGGCGCCCAGATCTTCGAAGCCGTGGGGCTCAATCGCGATTTCGTCAACGATTACTTCACGCACACCGCCACGCGGATTCAGGGAATCGGCATCGACGTCGTCGCTGAAGAAGTGCGGAAACGCCATTCCTACGCCTACCCGGGCGTCGATGTTCCCGAGAATCTCGATCTCGACGTGGGGGGGCAGTACCAGTGGCGTCGGCGCGGCGAACTGCACATGGTCAATCCCGAGATGGTCGCCCGGCTGCAACACGCCGTCCGCATGAACAGCCCCGCCGCGTTCAAAAAGTACTCCGACTTCTGCAATAACCAGTCGAAAGAGCTGGCGACTTTGCGCGGCTTGTTCGAATTCAAGGCCAGCACGCCGGTTCCGATCGAAGAGGTCGAGCCGGCCACCGCGATCGTCAAGCGCTTCGCCACCGGCGCCATGTCGCTGGGGTCGATTTCGAGGGAAGCCCACGAAACGATGGCCATCGCCATGAACCGCCTGGGAGGCAAGAGCAACACGGGCGAAGGGGGCGAGGATTCGGTGCGTTACAAGCCCGATGCCAACGGTGATCTGCGCCGCAGCGCCATCAAGCAGGTCGCTTCGGGGCGCTTCGGGGTGACGAGCGAATACCTCGTCAATGCCGACGAACTTCAGATCAAAATGGCGCAAGGCGCCAAGCCGGGCGAAGGGGGCCAGTTGCCAGGCCACAAGGTCGACGAATATATCGCCAAGGTGCGGCATTCGACCCCAGGCGTGGGGCTGATCTCTCCGCCACCGCACCACGACATCTATTCGATCGAAGACCTGTCGCAATTGATCCATGACTTGAAGAACTCCAACCCCGAAGCGCGGGTCAGCGTGAAGCTCGTGTCGGAAGTCGGCGTCGGGACGGTGGCGGCGGGGGTCTCGAAGGGGAAATCCGACGTGGTGCTGATCTCGGGCTACGAAGGAGGGACCGGCGCCAGTCCCTTAACTTCGATCAAACACGCGGGCATTCCCTGGGAATTGGGGCTGGCGGAAACGCATCAGACCCTCGTTCTCCACAACCTGCGCAGCCGGATCGTCGTCCAGACCGATGGGCAGATTAAAACCGGTCGCGATGTGGCCATCGCCGCCCTGCTGGGGGCCGAAGAATTCGGCGTCGCCAGCGCCGCGCTGGTGGCTGCCGGCTGCATCATGATGCGTGTCTGCCACCTCAACACCTGCCCGGTCGGGATCGCTACGCAGGATCCCAACCTGCGGAAGAAGTTCGCCGGCAAGCCTGAGCACGTCGTCAACTTCTTCATGTTCGTCGCCGAAGAACTGCGGCAGATCATGGCCCAATTGGGCTTCCGGACCGTCAACGAAATGATCGGCCGCGTCGATCGACTCGAAACGCGAAAGGCAATCGAGCACTGGAAAGCGCAGGGCCTCGATTTCTCAACGCTCTTGTACAAGCCCGACGTGCCGGCAAGCGTCGGAGTGTACTGCACCGAGAAGCAGGACCACGGCTTGCGGGCCGCCCTCGACAACGATTTGATCCGCAAGTGCGAGCCGGCATTGGAGCGCGGCGAGAAGGTCGAACTCAAAGTCACGATCCGCAACATCAATCGCACGGTGGGAACGATGCTCGGCAGCCGACTGACCCGCAAGTGGGGGGGCGCCGGGCTCCCCGACGACACGATTACGCTGAAGTGCAAGGGTTCGGGCGGGCAGAGCTTTGCCGCTTTCGTACCGCGCGGTATTACCTTCCAGGTCGAGGGGGACGCCAACGATTACTTCGGCAAGGGACTGTCCGGCGGCAAGCTCAGCATCTACCCGCCGAAGACGGCCACATATGTTCCGGAAGAGAACATCATCATCGGCAACGTTGCCTGCTACGGCGCAACGGGGGGTGAAGTCTTTATCCGCGGTCGCGCGGGGGAACGGTTCTGCGTGCGGAATTCGGGGGTCAACACGGTTGTGGAGGGGGTCGGCGATCACGGTTGCGAATACATGACGAAGGGAACGGTGGTTGTCATCGGGCCCACTGGACGAAACTTCGCGGCCGGCATGAGCGGCGGCTTTGCCTACATCCTCGATGAAGAAGGGCGTTTTCCCACGCTGTGCAATCAGGGCATGGTCGACCTGGAAACGCTCGAACTCGACGAAGACATCGATACCGTGCAGTCCCTGCTGCGCAAGCACATCGAGGCCACCGGCAGCGAACGGGCGCAGTGGGTCCTCGAAAACTGGGATCGATTGCAATCGAAGTTCGTCAAAGTATTCCCGCGCGATTACCGCCGGGTGATCGAGTCGCAGAAGCAGTCTGCCGAGAAATCTGCCGAGCGCGCCCCGACGGCCAGCGTGCCGGCCTGACGGGGTTAGATGATTCATCGGGAGAACACCGCCGGGGCATGGCTGCCGGGTGGTTCAATTTGTTTTTCGGGAGATTTGGACCAAATTGACGGACGACAGATCTGAACCACAGAGACACAGAGATCACAGAGGCAAGAAAGTTGGATTCTACGAGATACTGAACCAATCAGACTGATCCAACTTTCAGGACATGGACATTCAAATTGAGAATTTCTCTGTGTCCTCTGTGTCTCTGTGGTTCGAAACTTTTTGACGTAGTTGAAAAATGAACGATGAATGAGATCCATTGACGGCACGTGTGATTGGTGCAGCGATCGAAGTTCATCGAATTGTCGGGCCGGGTTTATTGGAATCGGTTTATCAGAAATGCATGGAAGCCGAGTTGAAATTGCAAGGCATGGATTTCAAGGCGCAGGAACCTTTGCCGATCGAGTACAAAGGAAATCAGATCGACGAAGATCTGAAGATTGATTTTTACTTTCCAGGACAACTCGTGGTCGAAGTCAAAGCGGTGGAAAGAGTCTTGCCGATTCATAAAGCGCAACTTCTGACATACCTGCAACTCAGCAAGACACGCGTAGGTCTGTTAATCAATTTCAATGTGCCGGTCCTCAAGGACGGCATTCAACGGATGGTGCGGTGAGTGAGGGCGACGAAGAAGATTTTGAACCACAGAGACACAGAGATCACAGAGAAAAAGAGGAGAGTTAGAGGTACCGAGAAATGTTGAGCCTTTGAGGGGGATCGAACTGTCAGGGAATAAAGAATCAAATTGAATCGTTCTCTGTGTCCTCTGTGTCTCTGTGGTTCATTAACGTTTTTCGGGCCAAGTTGTCATTGAGTGTCATCAGAGCGAGGGAAGTGTCATGGGGAAGCCGACAGGATTTATGGAATTCAGCCGCGAGACGCCGCAGTGGCGCCCCGTCGATGAGCGGCTGGCGGACTGGCACGAAGTCTATCAGCCGTTCCCCGAGTTGAAACTGCTCGAGCAAGGCGCCCGCTGCATGGATTGCGGCGTTCCTTTTTGCCATACCGGCTGTCCGCTGGGCAATCTGATCCCTGACTGGAACGACCTGGTCTATCGCCACCAGTGGCAGGAAGCGATCCGCCGGCTGCACGCCACCAACAATTTCCCCGAGTTCACCGGCCGGCTCTGCCCGGCTCCGTGCGAAGAAGCCTGCGTGCTGGGGATCAACGAACCTCCGGTGACGATCAAGAACATCGAGAATTCGATCGTCGAGCGGGCGTTTGCCGAAGGCTGGATCGTTCCCGAGCCTCCGGCTCATCGCACGGGGAAAAAGGTGGCGGTCATTGGTTCGGGCCCGGCGGGACTGGCGACGGCCCAGCAATTGAACCGGGCCGGGCACCTGGTCACCGTGTTCGAGCGGGCCGATCGGATTGGCGGCCTGTTGCGCTATGGAATCCCCGAATTCAAAATGGAAAAACGGGTCCTCGATCGGCGACTGGCGATCATGCAGGCCGAGGGAGTCACGTTTGTGACGAATGCCGACATCGGTGGCACGACTCCGGCCGCTGACCTCCAGAAGCAATTCGATGCGATCATCATCGCCGCCGGCTCGACGATGCCGCGCGATTTGCCGGTCCCCGGCCGCGAGTTGAAGGGGATCTACTACGCGATGGAGTTCCTGCCGCTCCAGAACAAGCGCTGCGAAGGGGATGTCGTTCCGGACGACAAGTTCATTTCAGCCAAGGACAAGCACGTGGTCATCATCGGCGGCGGCGACACCGGGGCCGACTGCCTGGGGACAGTTCATCGGCACGGGTGCAAATCGGTCGTGCAGCTCGAACTGCTCCCGAAGCCTCCCAAGGGACGGGACGAAACGATGCCCTGGCCGTACTGGCCGACGATCCTGCGCAAATCCAGCGCTCACGACGAAGGGGGCCAGCGGGACTGGAGTGTCGCCACCCAGAAATTCTCAGGTGCGAACGGGCAGGTGGAAAAGCTGCACGCCGTCCGGCTCGAATGGGTCAAGGAAAACGGCAAGACGGTGATGAAGGAGGTCGCCGGCAGCGAATTCACACTCGATGCCGACCTCGTTCTACTGGCCATGGGTTTTCTCGGCCCCCAGAAGCAGGGGATGCTCGAACAGCTCGGGGTCGAAATCGACCCGCGCGGGAATATCAAGGCCGATGACGACTACATGACGACTGTCCCCGGTGTCTTCGCCGCCGGCGACGCGCGCCGCGGGCAGTCGCTGATTGTCTGGGCCATCTGGGAAGGGCGCGAGGCGGCTGTCGGGGTCGACAAATATCTGATGGGGCGCAGCGATCTCCCGACCAATCCGCAACTGCTGGGGCGGGACGTCCGCGCCGGCGTCTAGGTGTTTCGTCCGCAGGCGGTCGAGCGCACCGTCGGCGGGGCGGAGCCAGGGGGTCGCATCGCGGGCGGGACGTCGCCGGGATCCCGATCAAAGATTCACCAAATCGGCAGGCTTCCTAATCGCCCGATTCGGTTGAACCGGTATAATTGGTTGACGGCTGTCGCCTTTTGGCATCATGGCTGCGGCCGTTTCGGGTGAATCATGCTATGGTTGACCTCGAGAGAAGACACCATGCCGATCCTGGCCCATGAACCCGATCTGTTTCCCGACGACCTGCTCGAACGGGAATTCAGGCCCGAACAGACCGAGGCCTGCTGGTGGGCGCTGTATACGCGGTCCCGCTGTGAAAAGGAATTAATGCGCCGGCTGCGGGCGTTCGAGATTCCGTACTACGGCCCGACGATCGAACGCCGGACGCGGATGCCAAAAGGTCGGATCTGCACTTCGCATGTCCCGCTATTCGCCAATTACGTCTTCATGTATGGCGATGAGTCTCAGCGTTACACGGCCCTGACCACAAATTGCATCTCGCGCGACCTGGTGGTTGTCGAGGGGGTGCAACTGGTGACCGATCTGCGCCAGTTGCGGCACCTGATCATGAGCGGTGCCCCGATTCAACCCGAGGCGAAGCTGGAACCTGGTATGCGCGTCCGCGTGCGATCTGGTCCGCTGGTCGGCCAGGAAGGGACGGTCCTGCGTCGCCACGGTGAGACGCGATTGCTGGTCGCCGTCAAATTCCTGCAGCAGGGTGCGACCGTGCAGGTCGACGAGTGCGACCTGGAACGACTCGTTTGAGCCAGTCGGGCCGGCTGTCGCCGCCCGTTGCTATCGGTTCGGACTCTTGATCGGCCAATTGTTTCGGCCAAGTCCATCTGGCCGGGTCTCCGTCCAGCGATTAAGATCAGTCACTCTGGTACGCGATCAATCCGTGGGATCGGGTTATGGCTGAGTCGGCTTGTCACAAAGGGATCATTCTGGCTGGGGGGGCCGGGTCGCGCCTGCATCCGGTTACGCTGGCCGTCAGCAAGCAATTGCTGCCGATCTACGACAAGCCGATGATCTACTATCCCCTCTCGACGCTGATGCTGGCGGGGATTCGCGACATTCTGCTGATCTCCACGCCGCAGGACATCGGCAACTTTGAACGGGTCCTGGAGGATGGATCGCAACTGGGCATTTCGATTCGATACGCGGTGCAACCCCACCCCGGCGGACTCGCCCAGGCATTCATCATCGGCCGCGAATTCGTCGGCCGCGACCACACGGCGCTCGTGCTGGGCGACAACATCTTCTACGGCGCTGGCCTGCAGGAAGATTTGCGCTCCGCCGCAGCCGAAACAAACGGCGCCACGGTCTTTGCCTACAACGTCAGCAACCCCGGGGCGTATGGAGTGGTCGAACTCGATGCAAACGGCAAGGCGATTTCGATCGAAGAGAAGCCCGCCAAACCGAAATCCAATCTGGCCGTGACGGGGCTCTATTTCTACGACAATCAGGTGGTCGATATCGCCGCCGCGCTCAAGCCCTCGGCCCGCGGCGAACTTGAAATCACCTGCGTCAACCGCGAGTACATGCAGCGCGGCCAACTGCGCGTCCAGGCGTGCGGCCGCGGCTTCGCCTGGCTCGACACGGGAACCCCCGAATCGCTGATCCAGGCGGCCAACTTCGTCGAAATCATCGAGACGCGACAGGGGATGAAGATCGGCTGTATCGAAGAAGTGGCCTATCGAATGGGGTTCATCTCGGCCGACGGTCTCTTACAACTGGCCGGACGCTACAAAAACGCTTACGGCAATTACCTGCGCTCCGTCATTTGCTAAAATTCCGCGGATTGTTCATGAAAAAACTGCTCGTCACCGGCGGTTGCGGCTTCATCGGTTCGGAATTCATCCGCCAGCAACTGGCGCAGTACGACGATCAGGCGATCGTCAATCTTGATTGCCTGACTTATGCAGGAAATCCGGAAAACCTCGCCGAAGTCTGTGACGACCCGCGGTACCAGTTCGAACATGGCGACATCGCCGATCGCGAGCACGTCGAACGGCTGTTCGGCGAACACCAGTTCGACGCGGTCGTGAATTTCGCTGCCGAAAGCCACGTGGACCGCAGCCTGCTCAACTCGGGGCCGTTCGTGCGGACCAACGTCTGCGGGACGCAGGTGCTCCTCGATGTCTCCCGCCAGGCGAAGATTCAGCGCTACGTGCAGGTTTCGACCGACGAAGTCTACGGCAGCCTGGGGCCGACCGGCTTCTTTACCGAAGAGACCCCGCTGGCCCCCAGCAGCCCCTATTCGGCGTCGAAGGCGGCCGCCGACATGCTCGTGCACGCGTATTACCATTCAATTCAGTTCCCGGCGCTGATCACCCGCTGCTCGAACAACTACGGACCTTACCAGTTCCCCGAAAAACTGCTGCCGCTGTTCATCACCAACCTGCTCGAAGATCAGTCGGTTCCCGTGTATGGCACAGGGGCCAATGTCCGCGACTGGATCCATGTCAGCGATCATTGCCGTGGGATCAACGCGGCACTGCGGTTGGGGCGGGTCGGCGAGGTCTACAACTTCGGCGGGCGGACCGAAAAGACGAATCTCGAAATCACCCATCTGCTGCTGGGGCTGCTCGAGAAACCCGAATCGCTGATTCGTTACGTCACCGACCGCCCAGGCCACGATCTGCGTTACGCGATCGACTGCACCAAAGCCGAACGCGAGCTGGGGTGGAAACCCGAGATTGGATTCGACACGGGCCTGACTGGCACCATCGACTGGTATCGCCGTCACGGCGATTGGGTGGAGCACGTGAAGTCAGGTGAGTATCGGCGCTATTACGCCGAGCAGTACGGAACGCGCCTGGCCTGAGAGTTGGCTGCCGCAAGTCCCGACCGCGCCCAGTTCTCCCAGATTGACGCCAATGGCGTGATCTGGAGTCGCATCCGCCTCAGTGCGTCGATGTCTCGACCACACCGGCACTTTGCCGTATCTCATTGATCTGATTTATTTTCCGGTCATTCGGAAGGTGTCTCTGGCTGTTCGCCTGATCTCTCTATCAAGCCCGATGTTAAAGTTTGCCGATAAAGACAAAGAGGCTGACTTTAGCGGTTGTGCCGACAAGGTGCGCCTAAGACGGCACAGGTGAATTCGGTTCATTCAAGAACGATGTGGCTGTAAAGGGAGATTTCCCGTGAGAGCGTCCGCTCCCCTGAAATGGTCGTGCAGAATTGGAATCTGGGCTGCCGCCCTGAGTCTCCCCGTCTGTGCGTTCCTCGCCGAACCGGTGCAGTCAGCCCCTCCTGCCGCCAGGAGCGGTAAGGTGAAGATCGACTCACAAACCCTCGCCGATGGTGATATTGACCCGTCGACCACCTCTGACAACGGACCAGAACGCGCCACGATCAGATTGAACTACGTCGACAGTCCCTGGCAGAAAGTGCTCAACGACTTCGCCGAGGCAACGCAGACGGAACTTGTGGCCGACCACGTGCCGACGAAGAAATTCAGCCGCTGGGACTGGCAGCGCCACTCCCGGACCGACGCGCTGAAGATCCTGAACGAGGAATTGCAGCCCTTGAACTTCAGGCTGCAGATTAAGGGACGGTTTCTGGTCCTGAACTCATTGCACGATTTCCGGCACGAATATCCGGCGGCTGTTCTGCGCGGGACTGCTCGCGACGGCGGCGGAGCCGGTGGAGACGTTCGCACGGCCTCGGCCGAAGTCCCTGCTGATCAGGATCCACGGTCAGGAAGGCAAGCGTCTCGCAGCGCGCCGCCGTCCGGCAAGACGTCGGCGGCGACCTCTCGCAGCCGTGGAATGATCCAACAGCTCTCGGGCGAAGAAGAAGCCCGACCGGCCGCCGCGCATCAAGCGGCGACCGTCGCTGAGGCCGATCCCGTCGTGACGGCCGTCCGCCTGAAAACTCGCGACTCCGTCAAGGTCGCCAAGCTCATGTACAATGCGTTCAAACCCGAATCCGAAATGACTGACGCCGGTCCACAGGGACTGCAGGGCTTTCTCGTTCGCCGCGCGGCAGCCGGAAGGGTCGCTGCGGCCGATCTCGACGAAGCACCGGTCCGGTTCGCGATCGGCATCGACATGAACAAGAATCAGTTGCTCGTCGAGGCGACTCCGTCCGAAACCAAGTCCGTGGTGAAGCTGATCAAGTCGCTCGACAACGTCCCGAAGGTGCCGCAAGGGACGTCACGCCTCGTAAAAACGGCCAAAGACGCCGGAAAGATCGCGGCCGCCCTGCAACCCGAACTGGACCGATTGCGCGGCGCAACTCGTCGCACGGCGGGCCGGCAGCCGGACGCTGCGGAAGACGACGACGAACAGGCTGATCAGGCCGACGAAGACCAGATGCCGCGCCGGGCACCGCAGCGCGGCAGCGACGTTCGCGGCCGTCAGGACGATGATGATCAGCGCACTTCGCAGCAGGCCCTGCTGGGCAGCCTCAAGGGTGAGGTGCGAGTCGAGTCGGTTCCCGAACTGGGAATCCTGGTCGTCACAGGCAATCAGGGAGACGTCGAATCGGTGATGGCAGTGATCCAGGAAATTGAACGGCTCAGTAAGGGAACGGCGCCGCAGGTCAAGCTGGCGCTGCTGCGACATGTTTCCAGCGAAGCGCTGGCGTCGCTGCTCACGACGGTCTATGAGCGACTTGGCACTGTGCGCAGCGGCAACGTCCAGCAATCGCAGGCAATCAGTGTCTTCCCGGTATCGCGGCCCAATGCGGTGCTCGTCGTCGCTTCGAAAAACGAGATTGATGGCGTTTTCGACCTGATCGATGAGCTCGACCAACCGAGCGACCCGGCGACCGAGTTCATGGTGTACCGGTTGAAGCATGCGGTGCCGTCGCAAGTGGTCGAAAAGGTGACGGCACTCTATCCGCCGCAGCAGGCGGCTGCCGGAGCGGCCAACCAGCAGGGGAACGTGGGGCTGATCCCGCGAGTGCGGATCATCGACGATCTGCGGACTAACTCGGTGATCGTCCAGGCCCGTCCCCGCGATTTGCGCGAGGTCGTGAAACTGATCGAAGGCCTGGATGCGAAAGATACCGATTCCCGCCAGCAAGTTCGGATCTTCCGGCTCGAGAACGCGGTCGCCGATGAAGTCTCGGCGACACTTTCGGCCACAATCCAGAACGTTCTGGCGCCGGCCCGGGCCACGACAGTGACCGGAGGTGGACAAGGAGGCCAGGGACCGGGAGCCCAGTTGGGCAATCAAGGGGGCGCAACGACTGGCCAGGGCTCGGCTGAAATCAAAGAAGTGAAGTCGTCGATTCTTGAATTTCTGCTGGAAGACGGCCCGGACGGGCGAACGGTGCGCTCCGGGATCCTGGCGGATATCCGCATGAACCCCGACCTCAGAACCAACAGCGTCGTCGTGACGGCCCCCGAGGAGAGCATGGAACTCGTCGAGGCCCTGATCAAGCGGCTCGACCGCCCCGCGGCCGCCGTTGCGGAAATCAAGGTGTTCAAGCTCGATAACAGCGACGCGACGGCCATGCAAACGCTGCTGGAGCGGCTGTTCAATATTCAGCGGCAGGGCCAGGCTGGAGCGGGTGCACAGGGCCAGCAAGGCGGAGCCCAGGGACTGCTGCTGGCCGGGGCCGAAGATTCCAGCAGCATGCTCATTCCGCTGCGGTTCAGCGTCGACGTGCGCACCAACAGCATTATTGGCATCGGCGGGGCCGAGGCGCTCCGCGTCGTCGAAGCCGTGCTGTTGCGGCTGGACGAGAGCGATATCCGCCAGCGGCAAAACGAAGTCTACCGGCTCAAGAACAGCCCGGCGACAAGCGTCGCCACGGCGATCATGCAGTTTCTGCAGAACCAGCGGACTGTCGAACAGGCCGACCCGGGGCTGGTCAGCCCGTTCGAACAGATTGAGCGCGAAGTGATCGTTGTCCCCGAAACAACCAGTAACAGCCTCTTGATCAGCGCCACGCCGCGCTATTTCAAGGAGATTTACAATCTGGTCGTCAAGCTCGATCGGTCACCCAAGCAGGTTCTGATTCAGGCTCTGATTGTCGAAGTCGAGCTTCACAACACAGATGAATTCGGGATGGAACTCGGCCTGCAGGATTCGATCCTGTTTAACCGCAGTATCGTGCCGGCTCCCGTGACGATTACGAACACGACCACTGCGGTCAGCGGTCAGCAAACGACCAACCAGCAGATCATTTCTGAATCGGCCACCCCCGGATTTCTGTTCAACGGGCAGACACTGGGGAACAACACCTTTGCCGGCATCAACCAGAAATCCGTTGCCGGCCAGGGGAGCACGCTGTTTAACACCGGGCTGACGAATACGCAACTTGGCTACGGCGGATTTGTCCTGCAGGCTGCGTCGGAAAACGTCAACTTTCTGCTGCGGGCACTCGCAGCCCGGACACGGGTCGATGTCCTCAGCCGGCCACAGATCCGCACAGTCGACAATCAGCTCGCTCAGATCCAGGTCGGGCAGGAAGTTCCGCGAGTCAACGGATTCACTTCGAACGGCACCGCAGGCGTGATCGTCCCCACGATCCAGCAGCGTGCGATCGGGATCATCCTGCAAGTGACTCCACGCATCAGCCCCGACGGGCTCGTGATCATGGAAGTCGTGGCGCGCAAAGACTCGTTAAGCGCGAATCAGGTGTCTCTGGGAACCAGTGCCGCCGGATCGTCGATCACGTCCCCGATCATCAATACGACGAACGCTCAGACTGTGATCGGAGTCAACTCGGGCCAGACCGTGATCCTCGGGGGAATGATCACCAAAAGCGACACCGTCACCGAACGCAAGGTGCCCGTCTTGGGAGACGTCCCGGTGCTCGGACGGTTCTTCCGGTATGACCTGAAATCGATGGATCGCACCGAGCTGTTGATCTTTCTGACACCGCGAATCATCAACAGTGACGAGGAAGCTGAGATGTTCAAACAGATCGAGGCCGAACGTCTGAACTTCATCGAATCGGAGGCGGAACGCCTGCATGGTCCGCTGTTCGGCATGCCCGCTCCGTTCGATGCCTCGGGTTCAGTTCCGGCGAGCCCGACAAAACCGGCTGGTCCGGAAATGCAGAAGGAACCGCTGCCTCCGCCCCCCCCTGATGCGAACATCCCGGCGCCGAAGACGAGTGGGCGTTTCAGGGAGCAAACTCCGATCCCGGGCATGCCCGACGAGTCCGCGACCGGCGCGTCGCTGATTCAGGCCGACGATGAAGATCTGGATGCTGCGTTCCTGCAGACGAACTACCGCGTTCCGCAGAAGAGTTCCGATCGAACAAGCCGACTGACACCTCGTAAGACTGGCGACAAGCCATCCACGTCCGCGAGAGCCTCCAGGGGCGCAACGAAGCCCAAGGCAAAACAGGATGATGATCAGGCCTGGCGCTAAGCGTCAGACGAATCTCAAAAGGTACCCTGATGATGAAGACTTCATTCGCTGCTCTTACAGCCACCGTAATTGCACTCAACCTGGCCGGCTGCGCGTCAAGCAGCCTGTTTAAACTGGGTAAAGACGACTTTTCGAAGACCGGTCCCCGGAATCCTATGTACAAGATTGTCGCACTCTGGCAGGCGGGCGAGGGAGCCGGGATTGAGAATCGGACGTCTCGCGGTTTTGCAGGCCAGATCCTGTTTTTCGGCAAGAGCAATGAACTCCCAGCACAGGTGGAGGGAGGCGTACGGATTTACGTCTTCGACGATCAGGGAACTCCAGAGGAGCAGATCAAGCCGATCCATGAATTCAATTTTACACCAGGCGCATGGAAAGCGCACTTATTTAATGGCAAACTGGGGCCCACATACGACGTCTTCATTCCGTACACGCGGCCCGGATACCACGAGGCGAAGTGCACGATTCGAATGTGCTATACCCCTCCCGACGGTCCTCCAGTGTATTCCGAAATGGTCAATGTGGTATTGCCGGGAGCCAAGAAGAATGCGTCAGGTCCTGCTGCATCGTCTGTGAACGAGGTTCCGGAGGAGGCGACGAATTCCGGAGATGAATCGGGGGAATCCGGGCGACACGAAGCCTTTCAGCGAACGCCGTCGCGCGCGCACTCCCTCGCCGAAGGCCTGCCCTCACCCGAGCAACTTGAAAAGCTGCTCAATCGACGCCCGGTAGCCGCCGCCGAGCTGAATGCCGTGGAGCGGAGACGAATTCTTCGCGAAGCCCAGGCCAGGATCAAAGCCGACAGTCATTCCGAGATTGTGCTGGCAGGCTACGAAGAGAGTGACGATGACAGCACCACCCCAAGGTCCACCAGCCGACGATCCCGACACAACGACGAAGAAACGAGAGAATTGGAGCAGCGTGACTCCGAAGCGGCGGCCGCTCCTTCAGGCCAGGCCAGAGAACCCCGTCACTTGCTGGACGACTGACCCCAGCCCGGGACGGGGTCAGATGTACACTTCAAAATCCGCCAATCCGAACTCCCAGTTGCTGACTCACTCGGGACCATGCCCGACGGATGCCGAATACAACCATAGGACTGACCGGCGGTTAGCCAGTTTGCCCAGGGCTTGTTGGATCGCATCCGAGAATGTATATTCAATAATGCTGATTTCAGCTTGAAATCGAGGAGATCGTGATGGCCCTGAGATTTCTCTCGCGCAACCTGGTTGCCTGCGCCATGTGCGGCGCCTTTTTGGTCGCCGGTGCTGAAGTGCAGGCCCAGACGAACAGCCTGTTCGGCGCCAATGGTGCGATGAGCGGCGCTTCCGGTATGGGAACGGCGTCTGCCAACAATCTCGGTTCGTCGTCGTCGGGGATGGGCGGGGCGGCGATGCAATCGAGTGCCTTTCCGGCGACAGCTTTTCCTGCCGGGGGAGCCAACACCTCGGGAACCTCGATGGGAGGCACGGCCATGGGTGCCCAACAGGGAATGGCAGGTGCAGCCGGTGGTCAGCGAACGGGACTCGTCGGCCAGCAGAATACCCGCTTCGTCGGGATGGCGGCAGCCGGGCAACAGCAAGCCGGACAGATGAACCAATTCAACAACCGGCAAGGACAAAATCGCAATACGAATCGCAACCAGGCACAGAATCAAAACCAGAATCAGGCCGGTGCCGGGGCCAGCAACCAGCGGACAATCCGCCCGCAGTTAACCGTCAACTTCAAACACCCCATGGCATCCTCAGAGAAGACGTCCACGATACTCCTGACGCGGTTTGAAAAGCTCTCGAAGCGCACCGACTTCAAGGGCATTACGATTGACGCCAATGGCAGTCGCGTCACGTTGCGCGGCGAGGTCGACTCGGCCGAGACCGGCCGACTGGCCGCGATGCTGACTCGCCTGGAACCGGGAGTGCGCTCAGTTCAGAACGAACTGACGGTGACAAAAGCACCGAGCCCGGATTCGGAGACGGAGACGGACTAGGTCGGTAGCGGCAGCGAAGCTAGAACAGCTCTCTGACCGGCTGGCCGTTGTTGTCGACAATCGGGCGGGGGCGGCCCCGGTGGTCGAGATAGACCGCGTCGAGAGGCACATCCATGTGCCGGTAAATTGTCGCAGCGAGATCCTGCGGCGACACAGCCCGTTCCTTGATCGCACCGCCGTCGGGTTCCGATGCGCCGATCACATGGCCGTGCTTCAGCCCGCCGCCGGCCATGAGCATCGACATGATCGCCGGCCAGTGATTTCGTCCGTCGGTGCTCTCCTGCGTCCCCATTTGCGGCGTGCGCCCGAATTCCCCCATGGCAATCACGAGCACGTCGTCGAGCAGGCCGCGCTCCCCGAGATCGGTCACCAGGGTCGTTATCAGACGGTCAAATAGAGGCAGCAGAGGCGCCAGTCCCCTGGAAATCCCGCCGTACGGGGGAATATTGTCGCCATGCGTATCCCACGTTCCTGAAGCCGTGTGGTAGCTTAAATCCAGCGTGACAAATGCTACGCCAGCCTCGACCAGCCGCCGGGCCAGGAGCGCCTGCTGGCACCACAGGTGCCGGCCGTATCGCTCACGAACGGCCGGCGACTCGCGCTCGATGTCGAACGCTTGCTGTGCCCGCTGCCCGAGAACCAGGTCGACCGCCTGGCGGCCGCTGGTATTGAGTGCCGCCATGGTTCCCGATTGATCGAGATCACTTCGCAAGCGGTCGAAATCTTCGAGCAGCGCCCGCCGGGAATGGATCCGATCAGGGCTGAGTCCCAGCGGAAGCTGGAACAGATCGCCGCCAGATGTCTTCCCCGTGTCGCCGCCGACCAGATCATACACCGGCAGTCGCGCCGCCTGATTCGCCAGGAACGGGTCGTATTGTTTTCCCAGGAACCCACCGAATGCCAGATGCGAGCGCGACTTCATGAAGGCCACGCTCGCCGGCATCCGCGGGTGATTCGCTCCATGGAGCTTGGCCGTCAGCGACGCGATCCCCGGATATTTGTCGGCCTCGGGATTGGTCCGTGGCTCGGCTTCGTTGTTGGCCGTCTGCATCACGGTATTTGGTTCGTGATTGCTGTGGCGAGCATCAACCGACCGGATGATCGTGAACTTGTCGAGCATCGCCGCCAGGTGGGGGAGATGCTCGCACACGAGCACGCCCGGCAGCCTGGTGGAAATCACGCCGAACGGTCCGCGATTCTGGTACGGGCGATCGGGCTTGGGGTCAAGCGTATCAATGTGACTGGGACCGCCGGCCATCCACAGCAGAATGACGCTCCGCCGCGATTTCATGCCGGCGCCCGATTCGGAGGCGTGTGAGCGCGCCTCGAGCAACCCGGGGAGCGTCAACCCGGCAACCCCGGCCAGTCCTGCCTTGAGCATTCCCCGGCGGCTGACGAGCGCCAAACCTTCGCGCTCCCGCCCATAGAAGTTTTCAAACGCGTGTTGCCGGTGCGCCGGTCGGTGGCAGCCGAAGGATAACATTCCGCTGGTCCTGCCCGAGGCTCAATATGGCCGATGCCGTCTGGACGGTGAACTGAGCCGAATATATCGACGCCAGTGACTGGCCGCAACGGCGTTCTGGTTGCCGGCAGCCAAACGTCGCGCCGTCATTGCCCACTGGAGGGCGCGGTGTATTTCCACCACAACCAGATGACAGAGCCCCAGTAGTAGGCCGAGAACTCGCACGCCGTGAAAACCCATGCTGCAAAGGTCTTCAATCGACCCCTCTGTTCGATCCACCGGCCCGCAAGCGTGAACGGGATCGCCGCCGCAAAACCGCTCAGGAAGACCCACTCAAATGCCAGACTGAGCCGGCGGCACAGCAGATAGTACGCCACGCAGATCGCACCAAACGTCAGCGCGGCCAATGTCGATCTCCTGGATCGCGCCGAATCGAGAGTTGCAGTTCGTCGCAATGGCATATGATGAACCGTCGCCTGATACGCAACGAAGAGTGAAACCGGCCAGGTGAAAACGAACTCGCCGTAGCGCAGGCTCAGTGGAGTCATTGCGACGGCACCGAGAACAAAGCCGAATCCCCAGAACAAACGCCAGCCGGCATCGGCTCCCGGCGCTTTGCGCAGCGTCAGGCGTAAGAAGAGAAGGGCGACGCCCGCGGCAATGCCGGCCATCCCCAGCAACTGCATGCCGGTCGAATACCAGCGACGCAGCCATGCCACGCTCGGAACGTCGAAAGCGTATTCCGGCTCGACTCCCAGGACCGATGCCAGATTGTGAAATTTGCCCTGCGGAATCTCGGCGACCGTTGCCAGGGGTCGTTCCGACCGGCGTTCGAGGAGATCGCGCTCTCCGATGAAGAGGCAGGCTGCCTGCCGCCGGTTGCGAACGTACACGCGACCGCGATCGAGCGCGGGTGGAGTCCAGCAAATCTCCCCGGCGAGCACACTGACCCGTGCCAGTTCTTCATATCGGTCGGGATTGGCACGGGCGAGGATCAGTTCCCCCTGGTCGTTGAACAAAATGAGTTTGCCATCAGCGATCAACACCGCGGCATGACCAACCTGCTCCGTTTCCCAGATCGACGCTCCCTTCGCGAAGTCGACGCACCGAAAGACTCCTCGTGAAGAACGATGAGATTTGGCCTGCACGTCCTTCAAATCGAAGCCGAAGACATAGTCTTCGTGATAGACGCTTGAGAAAACATCATTGGCCAGTCGATTGGTATGCCAGACGGTCTCAGGAATTTCTCCGCCAGTCGGTGAAAGATTCAATACGCTCGAGCCCCAGCGAAACGGAGCGGAAATCCACAGGTTGGGTTCGATATAAATCGGCCAGGCCGCATGCTCGTCGTACCCCTGCGAGAGTTCGACTCGCCAGATTAACCGGCCATCGTGCTGGTCGAAGCACGCCAGCGCGTTTTCGAGGTAAGCAATGACAAGTTTTCGACCGTTGAGTGAAATCGGAAGCGCCGGCGTGTAACTGGCCGAGTCGTCTCCCGACTGCCACTTCGTCGAGCCGTCCCGCGCGTCGAGAGCGACGAGCGCCGCGCCTGGTCCGCCAACCGGCAGCAAAACCAGTCCATCGACGATCGTCGGTGAACACGAATATCCGAAGTCTGCGCCGCGACCTCTGAACTTCACCCGTGTCTCGACTGACCAGACGAGGTTGCCGCTCCAGTCAAGACATCCAACGAGTCCTGATGGTGCGGCAAAATAGATGCGCTCACCGTCGAGTGTGGGGGTCGCTCGCGGTCCCGGATACATGCCCCCCGCCTCGTACGGCCAGTCATACCGGTATTCCCAGATGGTTTCTCCACTTTCGGCGTCGAGGCAGATGACGTATTGGCCGCTCAGTGATTGATACTGAGTAAAAGCGCGACCGCGAGCGACCGTAATGGCCGAATAACCCTCGCCCAGTGCCCGATGCCACAGCACCGGAGGCCCCGTCGCCGGCCATTCGTCGGCCAGGTGAATTTCCGGTGAACGACCGTCAAATTGCGGCCCGCGGATGAAGGGCCAACCTCGATCCGGTACGTCCGCCGGCAGAAATGGATTGCGACTCGCTGCCTCGGTATCAGCGACCCGCGTCGACACTGCTCCACTCGGGACGGGCGGATTGAGCCGGCGACCAGCCTGCCAGGCGAGCGTCACGAACCCCGTGCAAGCCAGACAGCCAACAGCGAGTGCCGACCTGCCCAGCGACATGCACCACTCCTTGCCGAGGCGATTGCTGCATCTGGGGACCAACGGCCGATCACAGACTACTTCACGTACTTAACCTCGCGAACCTCGATTTTCATTTTGCCCAGCGCGCCGACCATCGGCACGAAGCAACTGATGGGTGGCAAATCATCATCGTCTGAGAAACTCGAGTCGGCGAATTTGATGTGGTCGGCCGAGATCCCTCCGTTGCCCAGTGTGGCATCCAGAGGAACCCAGACACCCCGCACAAATACCTCGGTCCACATGTGACCGGCAAAGCTCGACAGCTTGGGCACGTAGACGAGACCTACCACGACGCGTGCCGGAATGCCGCGAGCGCGGCACATCGCAGCCAGCAGGACCGCATGTTCCGTACAATCGCCCGACAGGTCACGGGCGACCTCGGCTGCCGAGGCCAGAAGCGTCGAAAAGTTCTTCTTCTTCAAGTTTTGTGACACCCAGCGCTCCATCGCCTGCGCCGCTTTCCAGGGATCGGTCTCGGCGCCGGCCGCAGCGGCGGCATGCTGCGTGACGAGCTTGTCATCAACTTGCATATACGTATTTGACGACAGGAATTCCTTCCCTGGCACTGCATTTGAGCTGGTCGGCGCAGCCGGGGGAGAGATGGCTGTGACAGTCAGATCAACGGTATTCGGCCCGACTGATGCAATCTTTTGCGTCGGGCCGGAGGGGAGTGTTTTTTGCGGATCGTCGCCGGGGACTGTGATCCGGTAGGTTACCTGTCGCGACTCGGAAGCGCGGTCGATCGAATTCGTCTTGACGAGCATCGTGACGGCCAGATCGACTCCATCGCCTGTCAATGCCTCTAACGCCTGCTCTTTGCTCACCGTGTACGTCGTCATCGACATCAGATTGATGGCCGACTTCAACTGCGCTCCTTGCTCATCGAGGTATTCCAGAATTGCAATTTGCGGAATGAGGCTTTGCGTGACGGTGACTTCGAGCAGGCGTTGCGACTTCTCGGCAAGCAACTTGGTTTCCTTGAAATCACCCGCCTTCAAAGTGATCGTGGCGATCTTGGTAAACTGGGGATCGAAGCTTTTGAAAGTGCGGGTCTCGCCTGGTTTCAACGGATTTTCGCGTAGCAGCCGGTCTTGATACGCGGGGGACTTGATCGACTGATCCCAGCTCATCTCTCGAGATTTCAACTGGCCGTCAGTTTCGGTCGAAAGCAGCAGCTTGTCGCCCACCACACGCCCCCTGGTACGTGTCGGTGCCGCCGGAGGATTCAGCATCTCGTAGTCAAACCCAAGCAGGTCGCCTCCCGGAGTCTCTTCAGCATGAATGAGTGTCCTGGTTTTCGTTTTCTGGCCAAATCGCGACAGGTCCATCGCCATTTCGGTGTCACTGATGACGATTTCCCGACCATCGCGCGTCAACCGGCCAGATGCCGACCGTTCGTAGCCAACCCGCGAATTGGCGATATAGACGACGTGCCAGGATTCCTCGAACTGCGCGAGTTCCTGCGGTTTGGCGGTTGTCGCCTGCTCGTCGGCCCACAGCCGATTCGCCGTTGCGAAAGCCAGCCACAAACAGAATGCGGCCAGCAGCCAGAAACGGACCGGAATCGCCGATCGTGAGCGACCCAGAAGCGCCCGCCGAAAATGTAAAGCCATTTGAGATCCTCACCGTTGAACTGCAGCGCAAAAACCAATGGGGGGGCAATACGAGTCGTTTCGAATCATAGGACGTTGATCGGCCAAATTCCAGAACGATCAGGGCCGCAGGTCGCTCGTCGGCTGCCGCTTCCCGCAGGGGACCCTATGTGGTAGAAATCTGGTTTGTGCAGGCCGCTGACCGGCGGCCGGCAAGTCGTGGTCACAAGTGGAGACAGACGAGAGAACATGGCAGTCCGGGGAATTCGCGGTGCGACCAGCGCTCGGTCCGATACGCGCGACGACATCCTGCAGGCCACTCGCGAATTGCTGGCAGAAATCCTGCGAAGTAACGAGATCGACCAGTTTGATGAGATCGTGTCGATTTTGTTCACGACCACGCCAGACCTGACGGCTGTCTTTCCGGCTGAAGCAGCCCGGGAAATGGGGATGCACGCCGTGCCCCTGCTGTGCGCCTCAGAGATCGCCGTCCCGGGCAGGTTGCCGCGTTGCGTCCGGTTGCTGATGCATCTCAACACCGAAAAACCGGCTGCCCGGATGGTGCACGTCTACCTGGGCGAGGCCAAATGCCTCCGCCCCGATATGAGCAGTGCTCAGTAACTCCCGGGTCTGCCCGGGGCTGTCCGATCAGCGGATTTCTTCGTCGGCCGCCGCGTCGGCACCGCCCACCAGGGCCCGGTCGCGCGACCAGGTGATGTGGTCGTCGGTCTCCTGGCCGGACGGCTCCTGAAACGGCACACCCCGATCATCCAGAATCGTGGCGAATTCGTGGAGCGGATTGCGGTTAAATTCAGCCGGCAGGACGGCCTGCAGCTTACTTTCGTTTGCCTTGACCAGAACCAGGTTCTCGGGGTGCACAAGTTTCAAACGCGAGGCCCGGTCGGCCACCGCCAGCCAGCCGGACTGCTCGTGCAGGAAGTATGCCTGTTCCTCCGGGAGCGAAGAGAAGATCCGGTGATCCTTCAGCAGTTCACCAATCGCCCGCTTGCCGCGCAGCAGTATCTGGTCGAGATCGCGGTCGGCAGGCAGGCGCCCGCGGCTCAACGTCGTCCCCAGAGCCAGGTAGAGGCCAACGAACTGTTCAATTGTCAGATGTTCGCGGCGCAGGGCCCGCTTCAAAAAGCGCGATTGGGGAAAATGTCCTATGTACCATTCGATCGACTTGCGGACGGCCAGTGCCTTTTCTTCTTCTTTGACCAGTTCGTTGACCGGCAACGTCCGATTGCGGCTCCACTGGGGCGCCGGCAGCATGACGGCGGGCAGAGACGGCAGCTTCTGATCCGGCAGGCTCTCCACGATCGCCAGAAACGAATCGACGTCTGACTGCGTCAAGCGGTCGTCGGCGCGCTTCGGCTCGGGCTGAACAACTTCCGGCTCCTCGCACCCGCTGCTGGACAGCAGGACCGAGGCCAGGACCATCACCGCGAAGAGTTTCATGCAATTGTTATCGGGCACCGCGTCGCACACGATGCAGGACCAACCCTGCGGCTGCCACCGCCGCGGGAGACCATTTGCCGAGGCCACGCACGGTCTACGCAGGCGGCACAAACTGCGGATAGTGAAACCCCGCGATATGGGTCACGATCGCCATCGTCGTCACAAGTTGTAATGCCAGGGCGATCGCCCACCCGAACCCGGTGCCCAAATTGCCCCCCACACCCCCTGACCCTGGGCCACTCCCTGCCGATTCGAACAGCGGCCCGACGACGCAGATCAAAAACGGCATCAGAAAAATCCACAATCGTGCGGCTTCGCCCATATTCTTCCCTGACAGCCACAGACTGCCAATCGTGATCAACCAGCCCAGAGTCAGTCCACATGCGCTCCGTCCCACGCGGCCCCCATCGCGAAAGATCGACCAGCCCGCCAGCAGCGACAGAGGCACCCCGACAGCCACCGTAAACTCGAGCGGGTTGACCAGCAGCCACTTCCAATAAGTCCGCTGGTAGGCATCGTAAAAGCCTGCATGGTTCTGAAAATTGAGCCGCCAGACCGCCGGCAGATTCACGTTCCAGACGCACCACACGATCGTACAGGCCAGCAGAAACGCCCCCACGGCAGCGGCCGCCTGGGGCAAAATTCTCTGGATCAATCGAGGAATTGCCAGTCGCGATTCACTCCCACCACCCGCCGAAGGCCCCTGGGTCTGCGGGCCGGCGCCGACAACACACATTGCCGAGACCAACGCAATTACCGCCACTGGCAACATGGCGAGACTACAGGTCATTCCAATCCAGAAAACGAGCCCAGCCAGCGCACAGAGCAACCACGAGCGGCAGGTGATCCCTCTCAACCACAGCCAGAGAAATCCCGTAACGAGCATTGGATACAGGCAGTCGGACTTGGGACAGAAAACAGCCACGGCCGGCACTGCCGGCCAGAAGGCCGCAGCCAGCCAGCTCGCCCGCCGCGAGCAGAATAACCTGAGCAGACCATAGAGTGGAACGATCGTCAGAGCCACACTCCCCTGCACCACGAGCGCTGCCAGCCAGAGCACGGCCCGATCGACAGGCGAAACCAGGCTACTCGAGTGCCGGCTGGTCTGATTCAAGACTGCGAACGCCGCTCGGACCGATTCCGGTTCGGTCGCGTTGGCCACATCGGCGATCACCGGAACTGTGCGGCACAAGCCGAGCAGTACACGGACCCCTGCAATCAACCCCGGGGGATGCGTACCGATGTGGAGTACATCTCCCTCACTCATCTTTTTTTCATAGTTCGCCAGGTATGTCTCGAGATCACCGGCCTCGTCTCGGGCTTCAGAAAAATAACCCGAGGAACCGCGAAAATAGAGAACCCAGGCGGTCTTCGAAAGTTGATAGCTCTCGGGTGCTGCCTCCTGGACGATCCACAACCAGGCAAAACCGGCCACGACCAGCCCCGCCAGCCACAGTGTCAGTTTCGCCGTGCCGCTGCCGTCGATTCGTGCAGCCCCCAACCAGACAAAGCCGACATACAAGGCCGCCGTAAGCGCAGGCAGCAGCAGCGCAATCCCCAGCGATTCAGGGACCGACACGCGGTCCCATTCCCACTCCCCCGGCATACCGAGCGGGAACGGGGCACAGAGGACTGCGCCGACGATTCCCAGCGACAGAGCCGTGAACAGGACCCAGAACGCAATCGGGCGCATACGTCAGTCGGTGCCAGTCGGAAACAGGGATCGGCTGCCAGGCATTCGCAGGGTGCCGTGCGAGGTTGAAGCGGATCAGCAGCGCGGCCTTGAAAAAAAAGATCCACGGGAGGACGAATCTCCCGTGGATCGGTTGCGAGTCATTGGCTGCCCAGGAGTCATCATGCCGATGACACCAGATTGGTCAGATTCAGTCAATCGAATCGGTGATGACCTGTGCCTGCAGGAGCTTTCGAATCCGTTCCTGCGAGTCGAGCAGGTGCGCCTTCGAGTAGTCATCAAGCTTGACATCCGGAGCTGCGAGGAGCGCGGTCACCTGTCGGTCCATCTCAGTCAGGTACATCCGCACGAGAGTCCGAGCATCCTCGGGAACGCCGCCACCCCCACCCCCCAGCAGAAATGCCAGCGGGCTCGACACGGGAGAAGTGACAAGCGCCGCCAGCCGTTTGAGCGTCGTGCGCTGCAGATTGCGACGCAGGCTGGAAATATACGGCTTGCGATTGGTGTATTCACCAGGTCGGGCGGCAGTCCGCCATTCGGTGAAGACCCCGTCGACCAGCGTCCGCAAATGCTCGGCCAGAGTGTAAGCGTCGGCATCCACCGCCTGCTTGAGCTCGCTGTCGTGCAGGCGGGCCAGCGTCGACGTGGACAGCAACTGCGACAGAATATTGCTCTGGAACAACTCGATCTGCCCGTGGACGGGATAGTCGAGCCGACGTGGCTCGCGCAATCCCCAGTGACTCCAGCGGGTGGCAGCCAGAGCGTTCAGGACCTCGGGGGGTGGCAGCGGCGGAGTATTGAACGCAGCGTCCACCAGCAATTTCATCGCATCGCGCTGTTTGCTCGCTTCCACGGGGGTGAATGGAGCACGGCCATTCGGGTCTCCCTTGTGGTCACGATGCACATAAATCCCGCCAGGATAACGCGCCACGAACGACAGCGTTCGCCAGTATTCGTTGAGCAGCATTCCGAAGGCCTGCCGAGCGCGCTGGTATCCGTCGCCGTCGGCAACCGCCCGTTCGACGACCTTGTTCCACAGCTCGGAGGAATTCCTGGTCTGGCGACGGGCGAAGTCGAGCGGGTCTTTCGAAAAGTCGAAGCGATTGACAAGCGGGTCCGAGTCAATCCCACCGCGGGTATCTTCATCGGTCGCATAGTCGAGGCCTGGCTCGGCGCTGCGAGCGGCAATCTTCTTCAGCTCGGCGGCTTCATTGCCGTCAATCTGCTTGTAACCATATTCGATGACCCAGTAGTCGTACGGGCCGATTGTCTGCGGATAATACAGCCCCTGCTTGGCTCCCTTGGGGGCGATATTCGTGGGAGTGTAATCCATGACGCTGGCGACAGTTCCTTCGGCGGCCGCCTTGACCGGGTCGTCAATTTCGGCCAGCGTTTTCCAGGAACTGGCCTTGAAATTGTGCCGCAGTCCCAGCGTATGGCCGACTTCGTGCATCACGACTTCCTTAAGGCCCTGAGCGATGAGTTCTTCGGGGAGTCCCGCCCCGGGAGCGGCGATGTCACCGCGCGCCGTCAGGACTGCCATCGCAAAGCCGATCTGCTGCTGCATTCCAATGCAGTAATCGCATTGTCCTCCGACCCCACCGTGGGAGTGCGTCTGACCGAGAGCCGAACCGAACGCCGCCTGACCCGGGTCGATCTTCTGACCGGCCGGAATGGCCAGTGGCTGCCCCATCAATTGGGCAACATCGGCAGCGGTGAACGTTTCATACTGTTGTTTCCACGATGTCAGGAAGTCCGAGTCGAAGATGATGTCGGCATCGAGAATCTGCCCGGTCATCGGGTTGACTCGCGACGGCCCCATGGCAAATCCAGCGCCGGCCGTGATCCAGCGGAATGTATTGTAGCGCACATCCTCGGGATCCCAGTCGTCGTCGTCTCGCTGCTGCCGGACTTCAACCGCATTCGAAAACCCGAGCTTTTCGTAGGCCTTGTTCCATTCCTCAATCCCGGCGCGCACGTACGGCCGCAGGTTGATTGGTACCGTCTTCTCGAGGTAGAAAATGATCGGTTCTTTCGGCGGCGATAGCTTTGCCGAAGCATCGGCCTTCTGGAGATTCCAGCGGTTGATGTACCGGACGAAATGCTCGTCGTCTTTCTTGTCGGAAAAGTCCTTGAGAACCGTCAGGAAGTATCCGATCCGGTCATCGGCTGCACGCGGACGATAATCGCCCGTGGGCAACAGGCTGATGCTGTAGTGCACATTCACCTGGGCGCCGCGCGAATCGGCGACGGTATCGAAATCACGTCCCCCGGCGTAAACCGCCGCAACCTGCAATTCGAGGTTCTTGGGGAAGGCCTTGACCTTGGCCCACGTCGAGCGATCAGAGGCGAACGACATGCCGATCGAGCGGCCAATGTTCTCATCGTCACTCATGAAGATGCGGGTCATGTCGACCAGCATGCCTCCCGTCGGGGTCGTGGTCAGGATCGGCAAGGCGTAGAGGATGCTGTCGCTGTACGCCAGCTTGACGGCGTTCGCCTCGGGACTGCCGGGATTCGCGCGAAAACGCACATTGCGGCGCAAGACCTGCAACTTTTCTCCCGACTTGGCGAAGCTCCAGATCACGTCGTCACCAAAGCCCCACGACATGCCTCCCAGAACCTGACCGGCACTGATTCCACGCGCGATGGACGTCAGGACGATGAAGTTCTGATTCAGATGACCGGGGCTGAAATCGACGAGCAACTGCTGGTCTTTGTAGTACACCGTCCAGAGACCGGCTTCCCGCTTCATGCCGGTCGTCATCGTCTCAAACGGGGATTTTTGCGGAGCCGCTGCCGCTGCCGGCTGGGCCTGCGCCTGGGCGTCCTGCCCGTGGACCAGACCGACACCGCAGGAGCAGATCAGACACAATGTCACGATTTTTAGAAGAGAACTCTGTCGCATCTTCGGATCTCCGGCGTCTTTCAGGGATCAACTGCGGTGGGAGCCAGTCTGGCAAGTATATCCAAGCTCCCTTATTCTACGCCATCTTCTGCGTAAATTCGAGAAATTATGCAAGATTTGCTGGTCAGAGCCGAAGCAAGCACCGGGCAGGTCGCGCGGGCTGGGCTGGCTGTTCGGATTGCGCGATCAGTCGACGTAAGCCGTTACGCAGGTGATGTTGTCACGCGAGCCGGCGGTCTGGGCAGCGGCGACAATCGCCTCAGCGGCCACTTGCGGGTCGTTGTTGCCCGCCAGGAGGTTTTCGATGTCCTTATCTTTCAGGCCGTCGGTCGCTCCGTCTGAGCAGATCATGAACCGATCTCGCGGCTGCAAGTCAACCGCTTGAGCCTTGGCCCCGGTTCCCCCCTCTTTCGTCCCCAGGTACCGATACAAAACGTTGCGGTAGCGGTGACGCTCGGCCTCTTCTTCAGTAATCGTTCCCGCTTCGAGCAGTGCGTCGGTCAGCGAATGATCTCTGGTCAAGCGTTGAATCTGGCCGTTCCGCAGCAGGTAAACGCGGCTGTCGCCGATGCCGGCGACGTAAAACCTGCTTCCCGCCTTGACGATGATGGCAATCGTCGTCCCCATGTTGTGATAGTCAGAATCGAGTTCGCTGAGCGCCATGATTTCGCCATTCGCATGGGACACAGCCTGGTCGATCGCCACAGTGACCTTGTTGCCCTCGTCGCGGGAAAAATCAATGAGTTGTTCCAGCTTTCGGGAGATCAGTTCGATCGCCATCTCGCTGGCTTTTTCCCCGGCGCACTGCCCCCCCATCCCGTCGGCGACGAGGAAGTAACGTCCCTCGGCATCAGCCAGACAGCGATCTTCGTTATTCTCACGAAAATCGCCCGTAATGCTGACCGAGCCCCACCGCACTGCAACTGCCACGGCTGCGGATTCCCTTTCCCGATTGGAAGTGACTGTATGTTTGAACTGTGTTTGAAGTGACTTAGGCTGAATTCTGACCGAGGAATTATGGACACACCATCTTAACGAGGTCGTGGGTCCCCAGCGTTGCCGACGAGAGAAATAATTCCCCGACATCAAATCCGGCACTGCCGCCGTAGAAGCGATTCTGCCCCTCGAGCGTCTGAAACAATCGGTCTTTCGCCGGCGGAAATTGCGACTTGTAAGCGCGAATCGCCTGCAATTTTATCGCGAGCGTATCGCTAATATCCACGACAAAGTGCCCTCCCGCCGCCGGGATCTGCAAACTCGAAAAACCCAGCGGAAACCAGACCTGGCGTTTGATGGTGTGCACCGGCAGTCCACCGAACTGATCATCCCATTTGCTCAACCGCGAATAGAATACGGCCGCGTCAGTGATCTGGACAGCCTGGTAATGATCGGGAGAAGCCAGCGGCGTTTTTCCGGCCAGACCCAATACGACTTTGGGACGATACTTCCGGAAGACGGCCGCCAAAGCGACCCGCGCATCGTGCGAGTCGAACAACCGGCGATTTGTCAATTCGAGGGTCTGCCGCATCTGAACACCCAGAATCTGCGCCGCTTCGGCGGCTTCAGCCAGGCGGAATTCCGGACCCGGGCTGCCGGGGGTCGGTTCGCCGTCGGTCAGATCGACGATGCCGACCCGGTATCCCTGGCGCACGAGCTTCGCCAATGTGCCCCCGCAGGCAATTTCAACATCGTCCGGGTGAGCCCCGACGGCGATGACATCCAGCGGTGCGGGGAGATCCTGCGACATGTTCTGTTGAAGAGACGCCTCGAGTGAACGTCAATGAACGATGAACTCTCCCTTAAGCTTAACGGATTTCCCTGCGGAAATCTCCACTGCCGAAGCCAGCTCGTCCTCGCATTCAGAATTTGGAAGTGCCGCAATCAGCCCAGCAAAAATGAACGCAGGGCCTTGGCCAGCCGATGCGGGTGCGTCAGAAAAGGAATCTGACCAGTCCCGTGCATCGGCTCAAGTCGCACGTCAGGGAGTGATCCGGCCAGCACCTGACTGCACGACTCGAGCACTTCCCCGTCTCCCTCGCTGCGTACCAGGAGCACCGGCTGCCGGATGTTGGGCAATACAGTCCGCAGATCAGCATCGCATGCGAGAGCCGCCCTTTGTGCCAGATCGGTCAGTCGCGTCGCGCCGGTGTTGTCGGAGAAGAAGTTCCAGCGCGTCGTATCAAACGGTGGGAACCAGCGCCGGTGATTCTGCAATTGAATGGTCGTGCGCAGCGGGCAGCGACCGAGTGGAATCGCAGCATACCCGCAGAGCCTGACCAGCATTCGCTCAGCCACAGAATACCGGCGGTGTGCAAAGCCCGCTGCCAGCACCGCCCGCCGGATCCGGTCCGGGTGCCGGTGCATGGCATTCAGTGCCACGAGCCCGCCAAACGAGGCAGCGAATAAATCAAACGATTGATCGCGGCATGTGTCGGCGACAGCGACGAGGTCGTCCGCCAGTCCGTGAAGTGTCAGGTGTGGACCTGCCGGTGAGGGATAGTCGATCAACACACAACGGAATTCGTCGCGCAGCAGCCAGACCAGAAGCGCGTAGAGTTCGTGTGTGCCTGTGAATCCATTGAGAAAGTAGAGTGTTGGCCCGGAGCCAAGTATCCGCCCCGAGAGCCGATACGCCTGACGATCAAGGTACCACGCTTCCGACTGCCGGTGGAATTCACCGACCACCTCTTCCCAGGCGAGAGGTGGTGGACAAGCTCCATCGGCAGCCGGAGCTGCCACATCGGCCGCGGCTGAAGGAGCCGAATCACCATGATGTTCAAACGGCGCCACGCATCATCCTCGATAAACTGAGTTCTGTCAGGTCCCATCGTAGTCGCTGCCGAACCGGGGAAAAAGGGCTCGCTGACAACAGCGGGAGCGTGCCGGGAAGTCTGCCAGGACAGTTGACAGCGCCGTCCGCACGAACGCCACGGTGCGTCTCGTCCAGCGGCGCAGTCGATCAGCCGGCACCCAGCCTTTCGTCCGCCCGGCTGATGATGGCGTACGACGAGGAGCTGTCGTCTGCCGCTCGCAATTCGTCGAGGAAATCCGGGAGCTGCAGCAATCGCCCCAGGCGAGCCAGCACGGCCAGATGCGTCCGCGGATCGCGGCACAGGACAAGGAAAAAGATGTCGGTCAGCTCGCGGCGAGGCGCCCCGAACGGGATCCCCGAAAACGTACGTCCGTATGCCACGATCGACGCGCCGAGGGCGTGGGGCAGAGGATTGCGAGGATGTGGAATAGCCACTCCGCTTTCGAACGCCGTCGACATGAATTCTTCGCGTTCCAGAATCGCCGTCAGCAGCAGGGCTGGTTCCCAGACCTGCCAGGTTCGGCCTGCCACTTCCAGCAGCGATTCCATGACTGAACGTCGGGTCCGCGCTTCGAGTGGAACCTGAACCGTCTCGCGCATGAGAATTCCCGAGAGCAGCGCCCCCTCTTTACCTTCACCCGTGTTTTGCAATTCTTCGACCGCCGCCAGCTCAAGGCTGCTGAACCCTCGCATCTCCTGCTCAAGCCACTGGCGGATTTCGGCCGGATGGAATCTCCAGGCCCCCTCAACCCGGCGGCCGGGTATTCGGCCGCGACTGGCCAGGCGTTCGAGGTCGCGCGCATCGCGTCCGAGTTGAGCAGCCAGGTCGGTAATCGACAGGAATTCGTTGGGCATAAGTCGCCCGATCGAACGCTTCCGATGGAAACCACGAATTGAGTGAAAACCTGCCGTCGCAGACGCCGCCCGCCGGGCTGGCGGACACGGTGATGTGGCACGTTGCAGCGATCACCTACAGGCCGGCACGCTCTGGCTGCCTGCCTGTGTTCGCGGGAACCGCGAACAGTTGCGGCGTCAACGTCATCAATGCCGACAGGCAGTCACTCAGCAGGGTTCCATAATCTGACCGCCAGCAATGGTCGCTGATCAACTGCACGTCATAAGCGCCCCTGTAACCGGCAGCTTCCAGTGCCGTTACTATCTCCATGAGTGGTATTTCCCCCTGTCCGGGGAGTCGGCGATCGTCGTCCGAGCTTGCCGGGGGCTGTGCGTCGCAAAGCGCCGCCAGTTTGATCCAGGGGGCGAAACCGGGAATCCGCCGACACAAATCAGGTTCGCGCCAGACCTGGAACAGGTCGAACACCATCCCCACGTGCGGATGATCGCACCAGGCCAGCATTTCGGTCGCCGCGTCGAGCGAGTTCAGGAACGACCAACGTTCGATCGGCCGGCGATGCATCGGCTGCATGGCGATCGATACGCCCAGCTGGCCCGCCGCGTCGCCCAATTCGCGCAAAGCATCCCGCAGGAGCCGGCGGGCGTGATTCAGCGTGTGTCCGGCACGAGCGCCGGTGACGACAACCAGGCACCCGGCCCGCAGTTCGGCCGCCAGCCGCAGTGCGTCGAGTGCGTCGTCAACCGCCTCGCGAAACGTCTGCCCGTCAGAACCGGTGAATCCGCCGGCACTGGAAAAACTCGAGATTGCCAGGCCGCTGTCACGCAACAGCTCGACGCCGCGCTCATCGCCGAAATCGGCCAGCTTGCGGCGCCAGACACCGATGCCTTCGATTCCCGCTGCCTGGTATCCGACGACATCTTCAACGAGCGACCAGTGGTACGTGGTCATTTCATTGATCGAGATTCTGGGCATGGCGGGCCATCCTTGTGCGGCTGCCGCACGAATCTGACGACGGGTTTGTGGCATTCTCGGTTCAGCCCCGCGCATTGAGCTTGAGGGTGGAGTCGTCGGCGACGTTGACCCAGACATGGACGTGCGGAACGCCGCGGAAGTGCCAGACGAACGACGGCCCTTCGATCCGCCACACATCCCATTCTCCGTCGTCCCCCAGGTCGAGGGATGAACCGTCACGCGCCTTGCGGTAGAACGCCAGGCGGCAGCCGTCGAGTCCTCCCTGAGCATCGAGCATCTTCATCGCTTCGGCCTGATCGGCGCGCCGATACGGTTCCAGCAGCGTTTTCAGGACTTCCTGGGCATGCGCCTTCTGGTCGGCGGACAGATCTGCGATCGGCACTCCGGCAATCGGCTGCTCCTTCCCCTTGAACTCGACGCGACTTTCCTGCGGCGCCGTCTCAATGAGCGCTTGTTCGCGCTGCTTCCCGGACAGCATCTGGAACAGCTTGTTGGCCTTCTGGGCCTGATGCCAGTAGACGTTTCCGGGGTGGCCGACCTCTTCGTTGAAACCGGATGCGGCATGGCCGTAAAAAATCGGACCACCAAAGGCCACGTGACCGGTACTGTCGCCATCGCAGCGGATCGTCAAATGCCGACCGGTCATCACAAATTCAAATTTCCCCGTGCCTGGGGCGCCGAAGATTGCGATCGTCTGGTGCTTCCCGTAGCCGTCAGCATCGTCCCGCAACTGCTTGAAGATCCGTTCGTGCCAGTCGGGGTTATAGAGTCCCAGGAAAATCTCACGAACCAGGTCCTGCTGGTCCTTCGAAAAGAACTCACCGCCGACATTGAATTTTGATTCGTCGGTAATATTCCAATTATTCGAGACGTGCGTTCTGAGCAAGCCGCGTTCGTCGGTGTAGTCCCAGTCGAAGCAGATTTCCTCTTTCTGAGCCGGCGAAAGGGTATCGAACAACTTTTTGACAAGGGTTTCCGACGCCGGAGCGACCCCCGCAGCTGATTTTGCCTTGTCTTCAGCGGCCAGATCGGCAGGCCACGCTGCCGCGCCCGCCACCGCCGCAGCCGAGGTGCCAACAACGCGGATGAACTCGCGGCGGTTGAAGGGGTACCCGGCCTCATCACAATCAGGACAAACGATGCGTTGAGTCATGAGCTTCGCCTCCGGAAATCCTTCGGGTTGCTTTCGCGTTCCCGTCACGCCCGACAGTATGACGACGGTCCCGCCAATTTACCAGCAAGATTTTTTCCGACAGCGCGACGAGAAACCAAGGCTGATTTTTGGCGCGCGACGTCCCGCTGCGAAGCTCCGAAAATCGCCGCGTTGCCCGCCGCAGGTGCACGGCGGCATTTGCCGCGAATCAATACGGAGCCTGACAGCGGCACTGCAGTGGATCGGCCAGCGATGGGGCCAGATCACTGGAAATCATCGCCGAGAATCACGACCGCACATCGGGAGCCGCAGTTTTCGGCGTCGTTCCCAGACGCGCTTAATCTGCAGCGGCAGCCAGCGTGCAGGCGAACTCGAGCTGAACGGCAATTTTTCCGGAAACTTTGATTCGACCCGTCAGGAAGCAGGCATCTGCCAGTTTTTCGACAAGTTCCACGTCTATTTCGATCGTTTCGCCCGGTCGAACCATGCGCCGGAATTTGACGTTATTGAGCCGCGTCGCGACCGGAACTCGCCCCGGCACCTCCTCGAGCATCCCTTGCCGTGCAATCAAGACCGCCCCGGCCTGCAGAGCCGCCTCGCACAGCAGGACCCCCGGCAGCACCGGTTGGCCCGGATAGTGGCCGCGAAATACATCCAGGTCGGGAGATACGAATTTCCGCGCTGTCAGCCGGTTCTCGGATTCCTCAACAACTTCGTCGATCCACAAAAAGGGATCGCGATGCGGAATCAACTGGCAGATTTCATCCCGGGACAGCACGAACTCCTCCTTAAAATCGCCGCTCGCGTCAACCCGCCGGCACTGTCAGGAACTTGTCGACGTCGTTCGCGACGATCACACCGTAGTTCACAGCCCCCAACCAGCCCGACATGATGATCCCCACCGAGCCCGCATGGTACAAGCCGGGCACCTGGTCGGGTAACTCGCGGCTGATTTTCAGTCCCTCAAACTTCGTCCCAAACGAAGCTCCCTGCGGATGCCGGGTGTAATGTTGAAACGTCCGCGGCGTCGAGGCTTCGACGTAGTCGATCTGGCTGCGGACGTTCGGTACGTATCGCTCAAGACAGTCAATCGTCGTCTCGCACAAGTCGCGCTTCGAGGCCTGGTAATCGTCTTCCGGCAGGTCGGCCCAGTCGCGGAAATTGGCATTCGTCGACGAGACAATCAGCGAACGATTGCTGCCTGGCCGAGTGCGCGGGTAATAGAACGAAAACGTACGACTACTGACCTGGCGGCTGAGCATCGCCTCGACGTCGAATCCGGTATGCTCGGAGTGGAACAGCAGATCACCGACGTCATCAAACTGCTCGCCCGGTTTGAGCGCGATGTAAACCTGGCAACTGCTGTTGTTGAGTCGCACCGCTTCGACCTCATCGACGAAATCCCGATCGAGCGACTCCGGCCCCACCAGATTCAGCACCGTCGCCTTGAGATTGGCGTTCGAAACGATCGCGCGGCAGCCGATGTGGTGGCCGTTCACCACGACGCCGCGCACCCGGCGGTCGGGAGAAACCGAGATTTTCTCGACCAGAGAGCGGATTCGCACGTCGACGCCATTCTTTTCCATTTCCGCCCGCATCAGCGTGACCAGGCGATCAGTCCCCCCTTCGAATGTAAATACTCCTTTGCTCATGAAGTTCGAGAAGACGATTCCGTAGGTGATCGCCGGATCCTCCAGCGTGGAACCGTTCGCATACGTGATCGGCTCCATAAGCAGCCTCACAACGTCTGAGCGACCCGGGAAGAACTCGTCAAAGAGACTGCGCGTGGTACGTGACTGGTCGTCAAAGAAGTTCATGCCGCGGGCCGTGTCGAAAAACCGTGTCACAGTTTCTTGGGCCACACCGAATTTCTGCGTCAGGATCCGCGTGAAGTCATCCCGGTCAAACGTCGTCTGCAGCGAGAATTGCGGGTTCTCGAACCGGATGCCCTTCAGTTGCACAATGGAATCGGCGATTTCCTTTGTCCAGTACTTCCGACAACTCTTGATCATGCCCACCGGAAACCCGTGCAGCGAAATATCGAAGATATGGCCGCCGCGCCGTTTGAACCAGGTGGCCATGCCCCCCAGCTGGTAATGGTGTTCCAGCAGCAGGACCGAATGCCCGGCCCGGGCCAGGATGTTGGCCGACGTCAGCCCGGCCAGGCCGCTGCCGATCACGACCACGTCGTACTGGTCGCGGACGTCTTTGAGGAAGTCCTTGGGCATGAGACCGATCAGGGGCAGCACAGAAAACCCCGCCGGAAGGCTCCGGCAACAGGGGCCTAGCAGTTTAATTTCGAAGCGCCTCGCCGAACAGGGGTCGGGAAGCCTAAAGTGGTACAATGGCTGATCTTTCACTTGAGCACGGGTCGGGCATCGCGCCGCTGAATGCATTTCCCTGGCTCGCAATCAGCCCTGAAATCGGCGCTTTGACGGTGCAGGCGACCAACCACGCGACACGAATCAACGCGCTTGAATTCGACTGAGGATCTGGCGTATCGTAAGTTGCAGGTCGAACGGGTCACGCCACTTTGGCAATGCTGGAAACCATCTTGCCATGCAGACTTCGGGCAGCGTCAACGTCAGTGACCTTCTGGAAAAGGCCCGCAGCGGAGACGATGCAGCCCGCGATCGCCTGTTCGTCGTCTGCCGCAACTATGTCAGCGTGGCCGCCCGCGTTGAGATGGCCAGTTGGCTCAAAGCGAAGGTTGACGCCTCAGACCTTGTTCAACAAACGCTGCTCGAGGCGCATCGCGGACTCGAGAATTTCCGGGGAACCACCGAGGCCGAGTGGCTGGGCTGGCTGAGGCGGATCCTGGTGCATAATGCAGCCGATTTTGTGCGGCGGTTTCACGGGGTTGAAAAGCGATGTGCGGGGCGCGAAGTACCGCTTGCCTCTCCGGACGATTCACAATACGGCGCACCGCAGCCGAGCAGCGGCGGTGAAACCCCGAGCCAGTTGTTGATGCGGAAGGAACTGCAGTTGCAGGTCGCCGACGCTGTGGCGCGCCTGCCCGACGACTACCAGGAAGTCGTCATCCTGCGAAATCTCCAGCAACTGCCCTTCGACGAAGTGGCGCAGCGCATGGGCCGCTCCCGACCTGCCGTACAGATGCTCTGGATGCGCGCCATTCGCAATTTACAGGAACTGCTGGGGACTGGCGAAAGCAGTAACGACCATGCCTGACAGCGCAGATCAGGCCGCAGACGTTGAACTCGCCGAGGCACTCGACCGCTACCTGGCGGCACTCCACGCGGGGGACGCCGATCACTGTCACCGCTGGCTCGCGGAACATCCGCACCTGCGGGCGCTGGCGGGTTGTCTCGATGCGCTCGGCCAGTTCCCGTCGCCGCAGAGAACGGTCTCAGGCGGAACGACCGGTGGCGAAGGTTTCGATCCCGGTCTCGAGCAAACAATGATTGCCAGTCGCAGCACATTTGAATCAGGTAGCGTCGCCAATGCCCCGGGGGTCGGCGAATTCGGAAAATACGAACTGGTCGAAGAGATCGGCCGCGGCGGTATGGGCGTCGTGTTCAAGGCGCGACAGCGAGATCTCAATCGCATCGTCGCGTTGAAGATGATTTTGTCAAACCACCTTGCCGGCGATGATGACGTCAAGAGGTTTTACCGCGAAGCCCGGGCTGCCGGGAGCCTGCGGCATCCCCACATTGTCGGGATCCACGAGGTGGGCCAATTCAACGGCCAGCACTATTTTGCGATGGATTTCATCTCTGGAACGAGTCTGGCCGGGCTCACCCGGTCGGGACCAATCGATCCCGAAGAGGCGGCCCGGTGCCTCGTCCGTGTAGCGCGGGCCGTCCAGTATCTGCACGAACATGGAATCGTGCACCGCGACCTGAAACCATCGAATATTCTGCTCGACGAGGCGCGAAACCCTTACGTCACCGATTTCGGACTGGCCAGGGTGTTTGGTGACCAGGACGAAAGGACTCAGTCCGGCACAACCCTCGGCACTCCAGGTTACATGCCGCCGGAACAGGCTGCCGGAAAGATCAGCGACATTACGTGCCGTAGCGACGTGTACAGCATGGGAGCCATTCTGTACGAAATGCTGACAGGCCGTCCCCCCTTCCGTGAGGACACTCCGCACCGAACGATTCTGCAAGTCATCCACAGCGAGCCGACTCTGCCCAATCGCCTGAATCCGCGCGTCCGCCCCGAGCTGGAACGCATTTGCCTGAAGTGTCTCGAGAAGAATCCGGACCGGCGGTACGCCTCGGCAGCGACGCTGGCGAACGACCTCGACCGATACCTGCGTCGTGAGCCGCTCGAAGCCAGGGCTGCCGGCTTCACCGATCACTTCAGGCGCTGGATCCGCCGCGAATCAGGCCTGGCGGCGCGGCTGGCAATCATGCTGGCCGCATTGCTCCTGATGGAAGCCGAGCATCTGCTCAGTCACCGCCCCTGGTCATACCACCTCGAAATCAAGATTGCTTTCGTCGCCTGGTCGATCCTGGCGCTCGTCTTCCAATGGTTTCTGCGGCGACCGAAGACTGCTGATTTTGCGCGGATTGCCTGGGCGATTACTGATCCGCTGCTCTTGCTATTTGTATTGAGTCACGCTGAGGATGTTGGCCCGATACTCGTCGGCTATCCGGTGATTGTCACGGCGGCCGGTTTGTGGTTCAGCGTGCGATTGGTCGCGACGTCGACGACGGCCTGCGTTCTGTCGTATGTCGCCCTCTTGGCGATCCGGCATGAGCCGACAAACCAGGCCCATTACCCGTTGATTTTCGTGACGGCGCTGATCGTCATTGGAGCCATTGTTGGATTTCAAGTGCACCGAGTGCAGACGTTGAGCCGCTATTTCGACCAGGCCCAGCCCCGTGAACCCGGCCAGCCGGGGGGCTGACTGAACCGGGACGACCTGGAGGCCCCAGGGAATTAGAAACCCGCGATCTTCAGGAAATACCCGAAACCTTTGCGTAACCGGGGGGTTACTTAGGGTAAGAACACCGGCGGGGACGGTGCGCTTGGGAGCGAGGTCTGCGGCGGCCGACGATCCAAATTCCCCCCGCTGCCGGTCGAATGGCATTCACATCCAGAGTTCATACAAGAAAGGGAGGGCACAATGCGGCGTTTTCTGAGAGTTACGTTGCCCGTCGTGGCAGTTTGCATGCTGGCAAGCAATGTCGCCCTGGCTCAAGGCCAGGGAGGACGTCGGGGCGGCGGAGGGGGAGGCTTCGGCGGCGGGATGGGAGGGGGCGGGGTCGGATTCCTGCTCATGAGCCCGCAGGTTCAGAAAGAACTGAAATTGTCCGAAGACCAGGTCGCCAAGATCGGCGAAATTAACCGGGAAGCGTTCGCGGCGTTCGCCGGGGGCGGTCAGCGGGGCCAGAACCTGAGTGATGAAGAGCGCGCCAAGCGGGACGAAGAGAGGGCCAAGCGGACCGAAGAAAACAATAAGAAGCTGCTGGCAGTTCTCGATGCAGACCAGACCACCCGCGTTAAGCAGATCCAGCTCTGGGTTGGCGGGACAGCTGGTGTTGCAAACAATGAAGAGGCGGCGAAAGAATTGAAGCTGACTGACGATCAGAAAGCCGCTTTCAAGGCGATCAGCGAAGAAGCCAGAAAGAAGCGTCAGGAATTAGGGGGTGGCGGCCGCGGCGGTAGCGATGAAGAGCGTGCCAAGCGCCGCGAGCAGTTTACCTCGTTGCAGAAGGATACCGAAGCCGAATGCCTGGCAGTTCTGACCGACGAACAGAAGTCGCAGTTTGCCAAGATGCGCGGACCGAAGTTCGAACTTGACATGGCCGCATTGGGTGGTCGTGGCGGTCCCGGCGGCGGTCAGCGTCGTCGTGGTGGCACCAACAACTAACCAGAATTTGCCCCTTGCTTTCCCTTGGACCCCTGCCGGCGCCGCCGGCAGGGGTTCTTTGTTTTTATGCACCGGGCTGTGCCAGGATTTCGCGGAACAGGCCGAAGGCTTCCTTCCAGGGTCCCTGGTCGCGCGGTTCGTAGTGTTTGAGTGCGCTCGAGGCGCGGACGACCGATCGCATTTCCGACAAAGTTGAAATGGAACCACTCGTTCGAGCCTGAACGAGCACATTCCCGAGCGCGGTTGCTTCGACAGGTCCGGCCACCACCGGACGGCCGCAGGCGTTCGCGGTGAACTGGTTTAAAAGCTCGTTCTGCGATCCGCCGCCAACGATATGAATCACTTCGACACGCGAGCCGGCGAGTTCCTCGAGCCAGCTCAAAACCAGGCGATATTTGAGCGCCAGGCTTTCGAGTGCCGAACGGATGAATTCTCCTTCCGAAGCAGGGGCCGGCCGACCCCGCGCCTCGCACCAGGCTGCGATTGCTGCCGGCATGTCGGCCGGGGCCAGGAATGCGGCGGCATCGGGATCGACGAGTGATCGGAACGGTCGGGCTTCGGCCGCCAGGTGAGTCAGCTCGGCGTAATTCAGCGATTTTCCCTGCCGTTCGAAGCCGCGCCGACATTCCTGCACCAGCCACAACCCCATAATATTCTTGAGCAGGCGGTACGTTCCATCGATCCCTCCCTCATTTGTCACGTTGAGTTCGAGGGCCCGCGCCGTCAGAATCGGCTGGGCCAATTCCAGTCCCATCAATGACCAGGTTCCCGAGCTGATGTAGGCCCAGCTTGCCGATCCGGTCTTTTCGGTCGGAATTGCCGCCACTGCCGACCCCGTATCGTGGGTGGCCGGTGCGACGACCTCCAGCCGGGGAAGGCGGCAGCGTTCGGCGACGTCGCTGCGAAGCTTTCCAAGTCTGGCTCCGGGCGGAACAACTTCCGGAAAGATGCCGGTCGGGATCTCGAATCGCCGCAGGACCTCCCAGGCCCAATCGCGCGTCGTGGCATTGAGGCACTGGCTGGTCGTGGCGTTGGTAAACTCGACCACCTGGCTGCCACACAGCAGCCAGTGGAACAGGTCGGGCATCATCAGGAATCGCTCGGCCTGGGCCAGCAGCGACGGATTGGCCTGCTGCATGGCGATCAACTGATAGAGGGTGTTGATCGGCATGAACTGCAGGCCGGTCGCCGAGAAAACATCTTTCCGCGGCACGCGTGAGAATGAGCGTTCCATGACCCCCGAGGTCCGCGGATCGCGGTAGTGATACGGCTGGCCCAGCATCTCACCCCCGCGCGCGAGGAGCACGTAATCGACCCCCCAGGTATCAACCCCCACCGAGATGGCGTCGCCACCAAACGACTGGGCCGCCTTGCCCAGTCCCGCCTGAATTTCGGTCCACAACCGCAGGACGTCCCACCTCAGTGATTCGGCAACGGGGACGGCTCCATTGGTGAAACGGTGCATTTCCTCAAGCCGCAGCCGGGCGCCGTCGAACAGCCCGGCCACGACGCGCCCGCTTTCCGCTCCCAGGTCAATCGCCAGATAGCATTGTTCAGCCATGCGTTCCAACTTTCCTGCGATTCAAGCGTTGAAATGACTCTCCTCAGTATACTTCCCGGCACTGGAGTGCCAAGCAGGCGGGCTGATTGGCAACCGTTCAAACCGGTGACGCAACGGCGGCGGGAGAGTGCGGTTTTATCTGCTTGGTCACGTTTGAGGCGAAGCCTTCGGTCGCCGGCTGATCGGCAGTGAAAGCGGGTCCTCGACCACTCAGTTGCCAGATCTCATCGGGCACGCTATTTAGCTATTACTTGAGCGAAAATCAAAAGTTACGGTCGAAGATTTCCGGGAGCATTCATGGCAAACAAAGTGCGGATCGCGATCATCGGTGCGGGAGCTGTCGCCGACTACCACCACGTCCCCGGGATCCGCCTGGACCCGCGCGCGGAACTGGTCGCCGCCTGCGACCCGAATCAGGCGCTGCTCGCCAAGCGCAAGTCCGACTGGTCGATTACGAAGGCCACGACGAACTACGCCGACATCGTCGGCGACCCGGCCATCGACGCCGTCATTATCTGCACACCCAATGACACGCACTTTCCCATCACGATGGCGTGTCTGAACGGTGGCAAGCATGTGATGTGTGAGAAGCCGCTGGGGCTCAACGCGGGTGAGGCGTACCAGATGTACCGCCTGGCAGCCGAAAAAAATCTTCGCCATATGACCGCCTTTACCTATCGATTTGCCCCATCGATGCGATATTTGCGGCATCTGGTGACCAGCGGCAAGCTCGGAGTCCCGCGCCATTTCCGCAGCCAGCGATTTCTGGATTGGCCGGAAACCAGTTGGGGCTGGCGGCAATACAAGAAGAATGCCGGGGCTGGCGACTTGTTCGATATGACGATCCACCGGATCGACTACGCCCAGGACCTGATGAGCCGGATGACTGCCATCTGCGGCGCCGTCGCCCAGTTTGTGCCCCGCGACAAGAATCCCGACGGCACCCCCTGCCCCCCCTCTGAAGTGGACGACTGGTCGGCGCTGATCTGCCAGTTCGAGCGCGGCGGCGTCGGGGTACTCGAAGGGACGACCCTGGCCAAGGGCTATCATTTCGACGGGTTCGGCCACGACTGGGCCGAAGTCAACGGCAGCGAAGCATCGGCCGTGTATCAGCTCAAGGAACCGAATACGATCTTGATCGGGCGGCATGGCCAGTCGCTCGAGAAGGTCGAGGTACCTGCCGAATTCCTGGCGCCGGCAGGTTCGCCCCGCGACCCCCGGCAAGGAGTCCCCAGCACGGTCTTCCGGTACGACTTGTCGTGGGAGTTCGTCTCGGCGATCGTCGAACGGCGCAATGCGATTCCCGGGTTCGACGACGGCGCTTCAGCCCAGGGGGTGGCCGATGCAGTGCTCGAATCGTTCGAAAAGCGGACTTGGGTCACCGTCGCAAAAAAGTAGTCTGCATCCCGCACGAGCAGGTACCGCGATGCGCGTCGTTGTCCCCATTGAAGAAGCAGACCGATGAACGCCGACGAACTTCGCTCGCTGCAAGCTCCGCTGAAAGCCCGTTATCAACTCGATCCCGGGGCGGCGCTGGTGACGTTGACCGCTGCGGGGCGGCTGGGTGACGAGCGGATCACCTGTTCGGTTGAAACCGGGCGAGCCGTTCTCGAAGCCGGGTTGCACCCGGCAACCGGGGGCGACGGGCTTTCGGCTTGCTTAGGCAACATGTTGCTGGAGGCGCTGGTCGCCTGTGCCGGTGTGACGTTGCGGGCTGTCGCCACGGCTCTTTCAATTCCCCTCCGCGGGGGAACTGTCTGGGTCGAGGGGGACCTTGATTTTCGCGGGACGCTGGGCGTCAGCAAGGAAACCCCGGTCGGATTCAGCGCTATTCGCCTGAAGTTCCAAATCGACAGCGATGCCACACCTGAGCAACTGGCGACGCTCTTGAAGCTGACTGAACGGTACTGCGTCATCTACCAGACTCTGAAAGCTCCGCCAGCAATCAGCGCGGGCTTCGCCTGAAGAGCTCGGGTACCAGGTTCAGATTCTACCAATTGACGGCAAAATCGGTCGGACAGGCCGGACAATTGTCTCGCTGCGCGTCGCCCGGGCTGTCTCAAGTGGATTTCTTCTCGACGATCCAGATATTCCGGAAATGGACAGCATTGCCGTGATCCTGGAGCTTGATCGGTCTTGGATCGCCCCCTTCGGCGGCGCCAGCACCGGTTTTCGCTGAAATCTCGACGTTTTCTTGAACGACCACTCCATTGAGACGGACCTTAATCCTGGCATTCGCGGTCTTTTTCCTGGATTCGTCGAAGCGGGCGGCCGTGAAGTCGATGTCGTACGTTTGCCAGGCCAGGGGCGGAAAGCACATATTCAGCAGCGGCGCCCGTTGGCGATACAGAGCACCGCATTCGTTAAACGCTCCGTCGAGGCCGAACGAGTCCAGAATCTGCACTTCGTAGCGACCCTGAATGTAGACTCCGCTGTTGCCCCGCCCCTGATCGCGCGCTTTGGGGAGATAGGGGGTGCGAAATTCCAGGTGCATGCGAAAATCGCCATATTGTTCTTTGGTGTCGGCTCCTGCAACCAGGAAATGGTCGAACGTCACGACTCCGTTTTTGAACTCGCGTCCATCGCGGCCAAAGAACAGCACCTGCGCCCCGGGAGCCGGGGCCGCATGGAGTGTTTGACTCATCCGCTCGTACTTGCGCAATCGTCCCAATTCCTTCCCTGCATCGTCCCGCACGACGGCGATCCCGCGACGGACGACAAGACGGCGTCCCGCGCCCGATAACTCGGCAACGTCGCGCGAAACGAGAGAACCGTTCGTCTTCCGTCGAGTCTGTCGGTCCCATCCATTGCCAGGCAGTCCGCCGGCGTATTCAACGGCCTGGAATTTCCCGTCCCCCAGGGCGATCACCTGCAAGCCGACTTTCGCCGACGATTCACCAGCCACCTGCAACTCGCCGGCGTATTCACCCTGCAGGAAGAAATCGACATCCAGTGGCGTGGCAGATTGTTCGGCGGCGGTTTTGCCGTCGGCGGCCACGGCGAATTTCGAAAGTAACAGCGCCAGGACGAAGAACAGCGAACGGCTACGCATACAACGAGTCTCCAGACAGGCGGGAATCCAAGATTTCCATTCTACGGCGAACCGCGCGCGACGCAACCAGCAGACTGCGTCCACGCGCGATGCCTCGTGGTGAATGAAATGTCGCGTCAATCTCTGAACGCGTAGCGGATAATGCACCACAGCGCCTGAAACCCGTCGCGCCAGCCGATCTTTTTACCCTGATCGTAGGTGCGCCCCGAATAGCTGATCGACAATTCATAGATTCGCAGCCGGCGGCGGGAGATCTTGGCGGTGATTTCCGGTTCGAAACCGAACCGGTCCTGTTTCAGTGTGGGCAGGATCTCTTTGAGAACGTCGGTGCGGAACACCTTGTAGCAGGTTTCCATGTCGGTCAGGTTCAGGTTCGTGAAGCAGTTCGACAACGTCGTCAGGAACCGGTTTCCGAGGTAGTGCCAGTAATACAGAACCCGGTGCGAGTAGTCGCCCAGAAATCGCGATCCGTAGACGACATCGGCCTTCCCCTCGACCAGGGGCTGCAACAGTCGGGGATATTCGGAGGGATCGTATTCCTGATCGGCGTCCTGAACGATGACGCACTCGCCATTTGCCTCATGAAAGCCAGTGCGCAAGGCGGCCCCCTTCCCACGATTCCGTTCGTGGAAAACGACCTTCACCGTATTCAAAGAATCATCCCGGGGATCGGCCTGCAATGCCGCCAGCAAGTCCCGGGTGCCATCCTGGCTGCCATCGTCAACCAGGATGATCTGTTTGCGGATCGGAACGTCCCGCACCCGGTCAACGAGCTCCAGCAGCGTGGCGCGCTCGTTATAGACCGGGATCACCACCGACAGGACGAAGTCGTCGGGGATCGCATAGATCCCCAATTGCCGGCAGGCACCATCCCCCAGGCTGCGGCGAAACGCGTCGTACCAGGGCTGGCTGTATGGGGGGGACTCCGTCCCCCCCTGGAATTTGCCGTCCGCCACAGCAACGATCGTCCTTGGATCTTAGAAGGCCAGCGGCAGCGGATTTGGCTGCAACAAGAACGGAAACACCCGCAGCGGTTTCCCGGTCGGATAGCTCGTCTTGTAGACCAGTTGTGCTGCCCGGTCAGCGGCGTATTGCAGCTTGGTGAATTCGAGGCCGCAGAAGAATTCGGTGCTGGCTTCGGCAGCGACGTCGGCAAAAACCTCTCCTGCCGAAGCCGCATGCCTCCGCACCCCGTGCAGGCTGTGTTCCCGCACCTTGACGCCCGCGGCTGCCAGCTTGATCAGCCCTTTCAGAAACCGTCCGCAGGTCGAGTCAGCTCCGGTGGCGCGGAGCAATCGTTCCCATTCTTCATGAGCTTCCCAATAGTAGCCCAGATTGAACAAGTCGATCGCCCACAGATACCAGCGGTTTTCAGCCCACGATTCCGGGTCCAGAGCCATCGGGGGGGGCTGCTTCCGATTGTGGCTGTGACCGCGCGGGTCACGGATCGGGTGCGGCGAGCCGGCACCCGGTACGTACGTATAGCGTGGCAGTTCAGCCGACGGAAGAAGGCGGGGCGCCGCGGAATCTAGCTGCATCATCCTAGTGTTCTCCAATTCCTGGTCGTTCTGCGTGCATCTGCGGTCGTTGTGCGACAGGCGGGAAGGAATAAAGGCGGGTAAATCTCGTGACCGCAGCACTACTAGAGTACCGAATTCCTTCGGCAATGCGAGAGGGGAATCCAGAAAAAAGGCCAGAATTTGACGAAACGCCGGCCTGGCCTGGAACAGCTTCTCATCGGAAATTTCGCATGCTTTTAGCCGCGGCGGGCCACATCGCGTTTGATCCGCGAAACAATCCCCCGAAATCCACGCTGCCGCGTCATTCCCAGCGTTTCCGACAGCCCCAGCAGGGGTAGAAAATCGTCGGGAAGCGACCCCACTTCGGCAGGAGTCGCCCCCGAAACCCCCTCGACGAGGAGCGCCACAAAGCCCCGCACCGTGGGGGACTTTTCCGGTACTTCGGCTTCCAGGCGGACTTTTCCACCTTCAACGTCAACCCACAGGAATACTGGAGTCTGGCATTCCTGGATGCGACATTCAACGGGATGCACCTGTGCGACCCGGCCCGGCGAGAGCGGAGGCAGTTTTTCGCCGAACTCGATCAACATTTCGAGCGATTCTTCCGGGTCGGCCCCATCAAAATCGGCCAGCAGTTCAGGCAGTTTCATCGGGAACGGCAAAGCTCATATGCAATTCGGCATGGCGCAGGTTCAATGACGTCCATTCCTGGCTCGCGAGTTTACCAAAGGCCGGATGCTCGGCAGTCGGCGTCTCACGCTTGCTGCGCGCGACAGCCTGTCGCAGGCTTTCGAGCGCCGGCCCGAGCGCCGCATCGTCAGCGGGTAAGAGTGCGCCGGCCAGCCTCTTCGGAAGCTTGAATCCCGGCTTCATCGTTTTGGTCAGGAACGAATTCTTGATGAGCGGCGCAATGAGGTAACGTACGAACCACGGCGCCCGAAAACCATAGCCGTCAAATCCGCAGCGCATCGTCCTGCCGAGGTGGTCGAGAATCTGGGCGTAGGTCCATTTTCCAACCGTGTGGTGCTTCACGTGCGCCAGGTGCTCGGCATCGGCAAGGAACTCATCGAGGCTGGCGTAATGCACTTCGCGGCGTAAGGCAGAAGATGCGGACGGCATGGCTGATTCCTGAACGAACATGACGAAATCTGATGACATGCTGCATTCTCGTGGCTCCCCGTGCGACACTCAAGCTGAGATACCGCCGCCGGGGAGCTTTTCTCAGAATTGAAAGTCCCACGGCGAGATCTCGCAAAGCTCCCCGGCACTCTGGGTTTTGCCCCCTGCAGCAGACTTTTTGTCCCGCGGAATTGACTGCCTCGGAACCGGGGATTGCCGCTGGCTTTGCAGCGGGTGAACCGTCAATTATAGTCGACTTGGCCGTTTGAAATGCTCCCAGCGTGTCGGCCTAGAAAGCTCCTTCGATGCCGCAGCTTCCCTCTCTCTCGCCCGATTGTCTGGCGGCGCTGGCTCGATTCGACACACCCACCGTCTGCAATGCCATCGAACTGTTCGAGATTCGGCCCCGCAATGCCGGTTTCATGAATGGCAGCATCCGGGCCTGTTTCCCGCGGATGCCCCCCATGGTCGGCTATGCCGTGACGTCGACATTTCGCAGCATGTCGCCTCCTCGCTCGGGCGATGTCTACGCCAGCTTAAGCCAGCAGGTGGAGGCTTTTTCACAGGTCCCCGGACCACCCGTGATGGTTTATCAGGACCTCGACGATCCGATCATCTCGGCGACATTCGGTGAAGTGATGTGCTCGGTTTACAAGGCCTTCGGCGCGAAAGGCCTGATCACCAGCGGCGCCGGGCGCGATCTCGAACAGGTCGAACAGATTGGTTTCCCGACATTCACCTCCGGAGCGATTTGTGCTCACGGGTACTGCCATACGCTGGCGATTAACGTTCCAGTGACCGTCGGTGGAATTTGCGTTTACCCCGGTGATCTGATCCACGGCGACCTGAACGGCGTCACGACGATTCCACACGAGATCGCCGCCGAAATTCCGGCGGCCTGCGAGGGACTCGCCAAAGCTGAAAGAATTGTCCTCGACTACGTTCGCGGCCCGGGGATCACCCCGGCGGGACTGGCCGCCGCGCGCCAGGAGTGCTCGGCTGTATTCGCCAGACTGACCCAGCAGTTTCGGTACAAGGGAAATTCGGACCAGCGATCTTGAGCGAGGCATCGACGACTCCCCAGACGCAGCGCAAGTTCAGCGCTGTCTGGCTGTTCGTGGCGCTGGTGCTGGGAATTCACCTTGTGCTCGGGATCGACTCGGCCCGCCGTCTGACGGTGACGCACGATGAATACTGGCATCTCCCCGCGGGATTGGCTGTCTGGCAGACGGGCCGGTTCGATGCCGACAATCTGAATCCGCCGCTCACGAGGATCTGGGACGCACTGCCGCTGCTGTGCACGTCCGCCCGGATTGACCCGGCCGTCCAGCCGGGAGACGCCTTCCAGCTCGGCGACCATTTTCTGACTGACAATCGCGCGCGCTACGAGTTTTATCTCGCGCTGGCGCGCTCGATGAATCTGCTGTTTTCAGTGAGCACCGGTTTGATCCTGGCAGTTTGGGCAAAACAATTGTTCGGTTCCGGATCGGCATGCCTGGCCGCGTCGTTGTGGGCATTCTGCCCCAACGCATTGGCACATGCGGCTCTGGTGACTCCCGATGCGGGGGCAGCGTGTCTATTCACGGCGACACTCTATGCGGCCTGGTACTTTTCCAAACGCCCCACCTGGAGCCGCGCGGTGCTTCTGGGTGCGCTGCTCGGCGCAGCTCAATTGACCAAATTTACCAGTCTGCTGCTTTATCCGCTGTGCGTGGCCGCCTGGCTCATCATTCGGGTGCGCAACCGAGGCATCCTGTGGGAGCCTCGCGGCCGACTGCTGTTTCAATGGCTCCTCGCCTTCGCCGTCAGCCTGGTCGTGCTTAACCTCGGTTTCCTGTTTCGCGGATCCTTCGAGCGACTCGATAACTATCGGTTTCAGAGTCGCGCGCTGCGGGAAATTGCGACTGTGTTGAAACCGGTCGCCGGAGTCCGTGTGCCGCTCCCGCGCGACTTCCTGGAAGGACTCGATCATCAGCGGCTGATGATGGAAGGCCAGCACCCGGTCTACCTGGACGGCGAGTGGAGGCTCGACGGCTTTGGCGATTACTACCCGCGAGCGATGGCATATAAAATTCCGCACGCGACGCAGGTTTTGTGCCTGCTGGGACTGGTGTTTGCGGCAGTTCCTGCCGGCCTCTTATGCGGTGAGCGAGTTTCGTGGCTCCTCTGGGTGACTGTGCTGGTGACAATCGGACTGGCCAGTTGCATCGGAATGCAACTGGGCATCCGTTACGCACTGCCAGTTTTACCAGCGCTGTATCTGGCAAGTTCTCAGGCAGCGCGGTGGCTGGGCTGGAATCGTTTCCTGGTCCGTACGGTTCTGCTGCTGATCCCGATGGCCGGACTCCCGCTTTCGCTGCGGTATCACCCGCATCATCTGGCGTACTTCAACGAACTCTCAGGAGGACCTGCCGGGGGACGCGCGCACTTGCTCGACTCGAATCTTGATTGGGGGCAGGATCTGCGCGAACTGGCCGACTATTTACACGAGCATCCAGTCGAGGACCTGGGATTGGCCTATTTTGGAATGTTGCCGCCATCAGAACTCGGAATCGATTATCACCTTCCGCCGTCCCACAGGCCTGAACCAGGCTGGTACGCGGTGAGTGTGAATTTCGCTTTTGGCCGTCCGCACCTGATTCAGAATCCGGATGGCCAACGACGACCCGCGGATTTCCAGGAATTCGGGTATTTTCGCCGGCTGGAGCCCACTGCCCGGATTGGCTACTCAATCGACCTGTACCACATCTCTCCGGTCGACCGCTCTGGTCCCTAGTTCCCTCCCATTTGGGCCCGCCTCCCGCGCAGACTTCGAGAAAATCGAGTTTGCCGGTCATAACGGTTAAAGCGCCGCGCGCGATTCTGCCGATTCGGGAGATGGTGGACTATTTCTATCAGCCGGGGGGGAGCGGTTCGTCCATGGGTTGGTCGGTTTTGCAGACGCTGGCGTGTGCCAGGACCCGTGCTCTCGGCCGGCGCCTCGCCCTGGGCCTGGTCGCCCTCATTCTCATCCTGGGCGGAGCGTCAGGATGCAGCATGGTCCCAGTAAGCGTCGGAAATCCGATCCCCGGGATGACAACTGTCGCGGTTGCTCCCTTCTTCAATTTGAGTGCCGAGCCGACGGTGGACGGCAGGCGATTTGCGATCGCGTACTACAGCGAATTACAGAAGACGTCGAACTACCAGTTGATTCCTGTGGGTGTCGTCGAGACGGCAATTCGCGAAAACGATCTCGACATGACGAGCCCGGCAGATGCCGTCAAACTGGCGCAGATCCTGGGCGTTGACGCCGTCGTGGTCGGCGCCGTCACCGAATACGTTCCGTACTATCCGCCCCAGTTGGGAGTCCAGATCAACTGGTATTCGCCTCGCGAATGGGTGTTCTACCCGGGAATCATTTCGAGCGGACCTGCGCCAGTGCCGGAAACGCCGGCTTATCCACCAGCCTGTCCGCCAGGTTGCCCGACAGGTTGCCCGACAGGTTGCCCGACAGGCGAAGCCGGAACGCCACTCGTCCGTGGTCAATCGTCCGACGACGACGAGTCGGATCGAAATCGCCCGTTTCCTCCGGCACCCTCGGTGAAGGTCGCGCAGGCGCAACGATCGGCAACCAGTGGCAGCTCCGCCTCAGTGGTGCCGCCAGTCTGGCCTCCCGAGCCCGAGCCGGGAATCTCCCACGGCTTGGCCAATTCGAATGGACCGGAATCCTCCGGCCGACCAAGCCCCGGATTCTGCCCGGCAGCGCAACCGGAGGCGGTGCATCCGATCATGTCGTACACACGCTTCTTCGACGGCGCTGATCGGGAACTGATCCAGGCACTGAAAGGCTATTACATACTTCGCGGCGACATGCGTTCCGGAGGCTGGCAGGCCTATCTGCACCGGAGCGATGATTTCCTGCGGTTTGCATCGCACGTTCTGGTCGTCGAAATGCTGACTCTCCATGGGGGTCCGCTGACAACCGAAAAGGTATTTCTGCACGGCAAGTGAGCGGCCTCGTCACCTGAAAAAGCGCCCGGCCTGCGGAAATCAGCAATCCAGCGGGCCTTTCCGGTCGATAATTGAGACGAAGAGGCAGATTAGGCCTCCCGGACAGGGAACTCCACGATGGAACGCGGAATCAACGTTGTCGCTCTGGTCAAAGATACCGAGCGGTACATCTTTCTCTACGACAACGACAGCGCTCCGGCGCTCATGCAGACGCTCGGACGTTTTGCCGGCGATCCGGACTTGAGCTTTTCGTGGTACGATGCCGCCGTGCTCAGCCAGAAGGTTCGTCGGTTGAACCGGGAACTCGTGGAAGAACAGGAATCCCTCTCCCGAGCGCCGCGGACATTGCGGTAAGCGGCCGCGAGCTGCCACCATGCACTCTGCCGTCTCGGGATTTCTGCGGTTCCTCAAAATCGAGCGCAATTGCTCGCCGCTGACGATTAAATCGTACGGCGAAGATCTCGAGAGCCTGCTGGAATACTTCCGCGACTTCGCGGGCGGTATCCCGGCTGTTCCTGATGTCACCGTTGCCGCACTTCGCGGTTACGTCGCGTACATGCACGAGTGCAACTACTCGAGGAGCACGATGGCTCGGCGGCTGGCGTGCCTCCGCAGCTTTTTCCGATATTGCTGCCGCGAAAAACTGGCGGCGAGCAATCCGGCCAAGGCCCTGCGAACACCCCGCGCCGGGCGGCGGCTGCCGCACTTTCTATCGACCGAGCAGGTCGCGCGACTGCTCGAAGCGCCGCCGGCCAACACGCCACCGGGCCTGCGCGATCGGGCGATCCTCGAAACTCTTTATTCCGCCGGTCTACGCGTGGCGGAACTGGCGGCGCTCAACGTCGGCGACTGGGATCGCGATGCCGACATTTTGCGAGTCATCGGCAAGGGACGGAAGGAGCGCGTGTCCCCGGTCGGCCGATATGCCGCCCGCGCGCTGGCCCGCTGGATTGAAGTTCGCGAGCCCGACTCGACCGCATCCTCACTTCATCAGGGAGCCATGTTCCTGAACAAGCGCGGCCGGCGACTGACGACCCGCAGCGTCGGCCGATTGCTCGAAAAGTATATTCAGCAGACGGGCCTCGACCGGTTGACGACGCCTCACACGCTCCGCCACAGCTTTGCCACCCATCTGCTGGATGGCGGAGCCGACCTTCGCAGCGTTCAGGAATTGCTGGGGCACAAAAGTCTGACGACAACCCAGATCTACACGCACGTCAGCACGAAGCGCCTGCGCGAAACCTACGAAAAGGCGCATCCCCACGCTGCGGGCCAGCGCCGAGGCAGGCCCTCCGGG
>Ga0137463_1000016_pt1 | contig 77012 bp, 61 predicted proteins | sample EasRivERMGT800_2_FD_102333 | JGI IMG/M metagenome (GOLD analysis project Ga0137463, IMG submission 102333) | Soil microbial communities from meander-bound floodplain in the East River, Colorado, USA - East River MetaG ERMGT800_2 | ecosystem: Environmental > Terrestrial > Soil > Floodplain ...
ATCACAGCCGGTCGTGCTCAATTAACCGGTTGTGCCGTCGAGACCGGCTGCCCCTCGATGACGCTAATTTCGGTCGCTGTGGCGACGATCCGGCTCAATCGATATCCGGCGGCCGCGAATAACTCCCGGTACTCGGCTTCGGTGCGCTCCAGCCCCCCGGGAATGACGAGCATGTTCAGGTCGAGCAGCTTCCCGAACAGCGGATCGTTGCCGGGCGGAATCACCGTTTCCAGGATCAGCAGGCAGGCGGACTTGTTCCCAGCCATCGCCTTGTGGCAGTTCCGCAGAATCGTGACGCATTCGTCATCGTCCCAGTCGTGAATGATGTGCCGGAGCATGTAAGCATCGGCGCCGGCCGGGACGTTTTCGAAGAAGCTGCCGGCGCGGCACTCGCAGCGCTCCGCCAGGCCGGCCTTCGCAAGATTGGGGCGGGCCCGTTCGATCACCGGAGCCAGGTCGTACAGGATTCCCCGCAGTCGCGGATTGTTTTCCAGCACTGCCGAAAGCAGGCTGCCATTCCCGCCGCCGATATCGGCAATTGTCCGGAATTGTGAAAAATCATATGCCGCGACCGCCGCCGGCGTCTCGCTCCCATGCACGCTCGTCATCGCCGCATCGAAGATCGCCCCCTGTTCGGGGTGCTGCGACAGGTAATCGAAGGGGCGCATCTCGTACAGTTTTTCGAAACCGGTCTTTCCAGCCTGAACGCAGTACAAGAGTTCGCTCCACGAACGGTAATGTTCTTCTCCCGACATGATCGCCATCGCCCGCTGCGACCCGGGATATTCATCGAGCAACGCTTCGGCGGCCGGTGTCAGCGAGAATTGCTTTGATTCCCCCTCGGCGAAGATGCCCAGGCTCGCCAGCCCGCGCAAAAGCCGATAGAGCGACCGCGGGTGCGTTTCCGTCGCCCGGGCCAGATCGTCAGACGTGCGCAGGCCGGATTTGATCAGTCCTGCCAGGTTGAGTTTCGCCGCCACATAGACCATCTGGCTGGTCCAGTATCCCGTCAGGATCCGTGCGATATGCCCCTGCGGAGAGTTGTTCATCGATTGAAAATCCAGTTGGTGATCGAGAAGTTGAACCGAACCGTTGTCATAATATCGCACTCATCACGAGTGGCTAGTTCCGCGCTTCCGATTTTTCGGAGATTGACTCCATGCGAGAGTTCTCCTGCCCCGACACTGTGCGCGTTGACGCCTATCAGGCCGGGCACTTCGCACTGATCCCTCCCGGAATGGAAGACTTCGAGTGCAGCCAGGGGATTTTTCGTCGCCCCCTGGCCGGGACGACAGCGCCGGCCGACCTGCGGTTGATCTCGGCCGGCATTGTTCCCTTCATCAAGCTCAATCTCGAGCAGCGGCTGACTGCCGCCGACATTGTTGAGGCCGACGATTTCTGGTCCGACTTCCACGCCGCCGCGCAACCTCCCTTCCGCAAGCCTTATCCCTGGCCGCGCGAGATTTTCGTGCGGATCCTCAAGGACCACGGCGGAAGATTTCCGATTGTCGTCACCGGCCTGCCCGACGGTCAGGCACATTACGTCGGTGAGCCGCACGTCCAGATCTGGACCGACGTTCCGGGAATGGGGGAATGCGTGGGGTGGATCGAAAGCACGATGCTCCCGTACCTCTGGACGTCGGCGACAGTCGCCACGCACGGCCGGCTGCGCAAGGAGAAAATGCTGGGGGTGTTTCGCGAGTGTTATCCGTCGCGGAGCGCCGCCGACCGGCACGAAATGGTCAGCTACAAATTTCATGATTTCGGTCGGCGCGGAGGCGCTGCCAGCCAGATCACCGGAATCGCCCACCTGATCAACTGGCTGGGGACAGACACCTGTGATGCGGCGTACGCTGCGGCGAAGTATCTCAACGGCGGCAAGCGATTCGGCGCATGCAGCATCATGGCCGCCGCCCACCGCACGATCACTCCCTGGCCGTCCGAGATCGAGGCGTACCGCCATCTGATCGACCGCTACAAAAATGGCCTCATCAGTGTCGTCTCCGACAGCTACGATTACCGCCGCGGGATGGAAATGCTGGCGGGCTTCGCCGACGTGGTGAAACTGAACGGCGGGTTCCTGATCGGCCGCCCCGATTCGGGCGACCCGGTCGCGTGCATTCTCGACGGTCTGGAAATCTTCGCCCGCGCCTTCGGCTGGACGCTCCAGGAACAGGGCTTGCGCGTCCTCAAGAACTCTGCGATCATCCAGGGGGACGGCGTCTCGGACGAAACGATCTTCAAGAAGATCTATCCCGCCGTGATCGCGGCTGGGTACTGCCCGTCCAACGTGGCGTTTGGAATGGGGGAGCATAATCACAAGTGCGTCCGCTCCGAGACGGAGCATGCGTACAAGACGTGCCTGGTGGGGACACCGCGTTTAGCCGCGGGGCTGGCCAGCGATGAAGCGCTCGACTATCGCCCGGTCATGAAATCCTCGGAAAGCCTGTTTAAGCGAAGTCTCCCCTGTCCCGTGTCGCTCGATTTTTCCGCGGCAGTGGCTGGCTCGTTCACGAATCGCGTGCGGCAGGCGAGCGTCGCCGACCTGAAAAGGGGAACAACCGGCGAGCTTCGCGTCCTGTACGATGGTCGCCCCCATCCGCTCGACTGCCATGTCGAATCCTTTGAACGCACCCGGCAGCGGGCCTATGAATCATGGCAAGAACTCGCACCCGATCCCGGCGACACGTTCGACCCGGCCATCCGCACATTGCAGGAGTCCTACATCCAGCGCGTCGCCGGCACCCGCACCACCGTGGAGCAGGTTTATTAACCTGCTCGTAAGTGAGTCAAAGACACAACGGACGAACAGGCATCCACAGATGGCGCCGATTACCGCAGATGGGCAACGTCACCCCGTTCGTGCCTCACCCGAGCCCCTCGGAATTCGGCGCGAGGTAACGAACAACTGTCCCGGCCCCAACTCCCGGGCATCTGCGATTCCTTGTCGGGTTGCCATCGCGCAGTGCTGCGACCCGCTCCGGGGTCGGATCGAATAAGGACGTCGTTCCGGGGGTGTCGTCCGCCCGAGGCGGACTCAACCCCCGGCTAACGGATGCGACCCCTCGCCGGGGTCGAGCTAAAGACGCGGCGAGCTGCCGCTCTGGGTCTCGGTCGCCGCGCCCGGCGCATTTTGCTGCGGGCATTTCATCTCGTCTTGCGTGCGATCGTTCAGTAAGATGGTGAGACGAGGCTGCATCGCGCCCGAATTGTCGCTGACTGACGCACTGGGGATTTATTCTCTCAAGGAATTTCAAAGTGGCCCGCAAACGAAATGCCGCTCCCAAAGTCGCCAACTGGCGCGAGCGGGTCTCCGTCAATCCGCGAGTCTGCCACGGCAAGCCGTGTATCAAGGGGACCCGGATCATGGTTTCGGTGATCCTGGATTATCTCAAGGCCGGCGAATCGGAGAAGGAAATCGTGCGCCAGTACCCGACCCTCAAGCCTGCCGACATTCACGCGGCCGTCGGCTACGCGGCGTGGCTCGCGCATGAGGAGGATGATCATCCGCTCCATACCGAAGTGACCGTGTGAGGTTCAAGCTCGACGAGAACATGCCAGCTGACCTCGCTGTCATGTTGCGGAAGGAGGGGCATGATGTTCACGACGTCGGCGGCGAGGGATTGGCAGGCGAGGACGATCCACCCGTTCTCAGAGCGGCGACGCGGGAAGAACGCATCCTGATCACGTTCGATCTCGATTTTGCAGATGTCCGCGAGTATCCGCCTGGAAGCCACTCGGGGATTGTGATCTTCCGTCTTCAGGACCAGCGCTGGACGATTCTGGAGGGGCCCGCCCGGCGCGCATTGACCGACAGTAATCTCGCAAAGCTGGAGGGCGGACTGGCGATCGTTGACGAAACACGGATTCGCTTTCGAAGGCCACGAAAGAGGGATGATTCATAACAATCCCCTGGCCACGCTGCGCGAGTAAGTAGAGGGTGGATGGGCCGGCGATGCTCGGACTGCGCGAATGAGTCGCGCTACCGCGCGGGGCTCAAGCTGGCTTGCCCTCACCCTGGCCCTCTCCCAGAGGGCGAGGGAAAGCGCGCCCCTGGCAGGCGCGGGTTTACTTGCGGCGGCGGGCGCCGTTTCTCGAGACGGGGCGGGCCTTGCGGGCGAGCTTCGCTGTTTTGCGCGGCGACGCGTTGCCGGAATCAGCGGGTTGTTCGCCGTGCGAACGCTGCTGCCAGGGAATGGGGATCGTGGGGGGCTTCCGATGCAGCTCCCGGCGGACGTCTTTCGGGCGCGGGTGGAAGTAATTCACGAATCCGCAAAGCTGTTTCACGGCCTCGCGATAGACGCGCTCCCCTTTTTCTTTCGTCGCCAGTGCGGCGGCGCCCAGGACGCCGGTTTCGGAATAGCTGCTGGTCCAGGAGATGACCGTTGCCGGTCCGGCCGCGAACAGATCGACCCAGTTGTACGGGCTTTCCTCGTTATTAAATGAAATCTCGCCGCTTTTAATTTTGTCTTTGCGGACGTTGTCTTCATCGAGATACAGATACAGCGACGTTTCGAGCTCGCAGGCGTGCGAGCAGCCGCCGGGGAACTTGCTTTCCCGCCAGCTCGGGAGGAACTTCTTGTCGACCGTCAGCAGGTTCCACCAGGCCAGGACCACGCACTCGGCGTCGGTTTCGAGGTTCGTCCGGCGAGCTGCCAGATCGAGGTTGGGCATGTTCGAGCCGTGGCCGTTCAGCAGAATGATCTTCTTGAAGCCGTGATACGCCAGCGAGCGGGTGACATCCAGGACCTGTTCGATGAACGTCGTATAGTTGGTGTTGATCGTCCCTGGAAAATCCATCACGTGTCCGGTGTAGCCGTAACAGATCGTCGGCAGGACGAGGATCTTGTCAGCGAGAGCCTTTCCGGCGCCGGTGGCGATCCCGCCGGGGCAGACGAGATCGACGTCGAGCGGCAGATGATGGCCGTGCTGCTCAACAGCGCCGCAGGGAAGGATGCACACCTTCCCCAGATCGATGGCGTCGTTGATTTCGGGCCATGTCAGTTTTTCGTAACGATATTCGGTTTTCGCGCGGCTGGTCATGCGGCTGTCCCCTTTCGAAGTCGCGGTGCGGATTTGGCGAGAAGGGCAGTATAACAGGGAGCGGTTCGTGAAAGGATGAAGGCGGAAGGACGAAGGATGAAGTGCGGAATTCGGAATTCGGAGTTCGAAATGGGGCGCTGCGGGAGTGCGGGAGAGAGGGTGGAAAGTAGCGAGGAGACATGGAGCGACGGTGGACCGGGGTTGGGGGCGCGGACCGATTAATGATCCCACCCCCATCCTGACCATCCCTCATCGAAGCGGAAGGAGCCTGATTTGGTGATCGACTCCCGGCGTTTTAGTCCCGTAGGTCAGGCTCTGCCTGACGGGTTGTGCGCAGGGGATCGTTTGGTGATCGACTCGGGTGTATTGCGTGAGCCCCAACGGGGCGGGATTCGATAGCCCAGGGCGAGTAGCCCTGGGTTTCGAGTCGACTAATAAGCTAAGCCCTGAAGGGGCGAGATTCGTAGATCGTCGATTGTAGTCCGCCTGGAATCTCGCCCCGTTGGGGCTGACCTTCCCAATCCCGGACCAACCCAGGGCTTCGCTGCGCTGCGCCTTGGGCTATCGAATCTCGCCCCATTCGGAGCTGACGCGCTGGCGCCGGTAGCCCCGGAGGGGCGACAGATAATAGCCAGGGCGTCAGCCCCTGGTTTCGAATCGCGAGTGATCGCAGCCCTGAAAGGGCGAAACCGTACGACTCTGTCGCCCTTTCAGGGCTCGCAATTTTCAATTCCCGTCTTTCCAGGGGCGGGCACCGCCAACAGGTGGTCCCCCTGGCTATTTACTTCCGCCCCTTCGGGGCTGACGCGCTGTCGCCATGGTTGAACGACACAGCTCCGGGTTGAACGAATGCCCGAGTGCTGGCGTTCAGCGGTCGGCGTCGGCGTGGACTGACAGCATCTTCAGCCGCATGAGTTGTTCTTCGGCGGGCGAGCGGAAGCGTTCGCGGCGTGGGGCTGAGACGGGCTTCAGTGTCACTCTCGGTTCACTGGCAATGGCACGCTGGGCCACTGCCGGCGCCCGGCGGAACTGCCACAGGATCAGAAGACAAAGCAGCATGCCGGCGACGCAGGCAACGGCCATCGGCAAGCCGGTCCGCGGACCGCCGCGGCCTGTCGTGATTGACGCTGGCTCGATCACTTTCGGGATGCTCCGCTGGACGTCGTGCCGGGAGCTGTCGATCTGTCGTTTCAACCGGTCGTGTTCGCCGTGCAGAAAGGCGAGTTCCTGACGCGTCTCGGCCAGGCGGGTTTCGAGTTCCTGCTGAGTGCCCAGGCGGGCGAGCACCGCATCGCGGCGCGTTTGCAGATTTTTTTCGACGGTGGCGAATTCAGCCGCTTCCGCCTCCAGCGCCTTGAGCACGATCGATGCCGGCGAGGTCTCGCCGCCGGCAACTTCGTCGGGATTGGCGCCGCCGGCCGCGCCGGCGACTTCCTGCTGGAGCGAGTCAATCTTCTGGCGCAGCTCGACCATCTTGGGATGATTGCGTCCGTAGATCGACGACCATTTCTGGCGCTGGCTTTCCTGGCGGGCGAGTTCGTCCTGGAGTTTGAGCAGGTTCAGCCGCTCGAGGGCCCTGGTGCGCACGGGAATCGAAACAATGCGTGCGGCGACCACTTCAGCAGCGATTTGACTCTCAAAATCGCGGCGCGCCTCAGCCAGCCGCTGTTGGGCTTCGCTACCGGTTCGGCGGGCACTGACGAGTTCGGTTTCGAGAACGACCGGATCATCTTGCGGCTGGCCGGCGGATTTCATGTCCTGCAATCGGGCGGCCATGTCTTCGATCGACTGCTGTTGCCGAACGATCGCGTCGGCAAGTTGTCTGCGTTCGGCGGCCGTGTCGTCCGACCGGGAAACTGGTGGCTCCGCTTTTGAAGTTCCGGTCGCCGCCAGGCAGGCATCGACCAGCGCCGTTACCATCTGCACCGCTTCGTCAGCACTGTCGGCGCGGCAGACAATCCGCACGTCATCAACTTCGCCGCTGTCCGGGACGATGACGTGCGTATGGTCGCGCAGATAGTCGGTGACTGAATCAAACGGCGATTCGAGCGAGAGGGGGATGCCGCGGTCGGCCAGCAATCCGGCGGCCGCCGACACGATGTCGGGATTCAGAATTCGATCCTCGATCCGCGATCCCGAACGATGGTCGCCGTCGCCATTCGAACTGAAGGGATCTCCCGCGAGCGAAATCCTGGCGCCCGCCTCAAACTGAAATCCCGACAGCGTGGACCAGAGCCAGGCGGCCGACAGGCAAACCGCCAGGCAGAGCAGGGCCGCCGTCAGTCGAACGAGCCAGCGCTTCTTCATGGTTTGTTCCACAGATCTCCCACGGCCCGCTTGATTTTGCTGCCGGTCGTCGGCTCGACGTGCAGGACGTCTCCCGGTTCGACCATGGGTGAGGCCACGGGATGTTCGCTGTAGGAGGGAACGCTCAGAACCCAGCGACGGGCTCCGCGTCCTTCACCGGCCGGGCGCAGCAGAGTGATTTTCAGCGGAACGCTTTCGTCGCGAGCACCGCCGGCCATCTCGACTGCCTGCCAGACGTTGAGCGTCCGGCCCGGCGGCAGGGGAATGCTCCCCGCGCGATTGACGCTCCCGCCGACACGTACCGGGAGAGTTGCCGTTTTGACGGTGACGGTATTTCCTTCGGCCAGCTGGAGAGTCTTCAACTGTTCGCGATCCTGGGCAATCGAAACGTCGTACCAGACGATCGAATCGTCACGCGGTCCGGGGGGGCTCGTCGCACCGCCGGTTCGGGGTTTGGCCAATTCGGATTTTCCGGTTCGGGAGGTGTTCCCGGCGGCAGGGCGGGCCGGTGCGCCGATGATCGCCTGGCCGTCGGGGGTCGTGTCGATCACCGAATAGAGCCCGCGATTGCCAGCTTCATTGCGGCCTTCGGGCATCGTCTGCGGAACCGACAGTTCGTCGAGGTTGTTCGAGCGCTGCATCGGCTCGTGGGGGAGAATGTTCGGTGGCTGCGAGCCGCCAGGGTTTGTCGTGGTGGGCAGATTGGGCTGCGTGTCTGGATCGAGTTTCGCGGTCGGTTCGTTGACCGGCGGCGCGGCCTTGCGCGTCACTCCCACCTGAGTGCCCGACATGCGCGTGAGGCCGCCGGCGGAAAGGATGGCGGCGTAGACGCTGCGGTCGGCACGATTCAGTTCGACAAATCCCGGTCGGGCGACGGCCCCCGAGACATGCACCTTGGTCTGCGGCGCATCGAGGCTGCGGACGAGCACTTTCGGGTTCAGCAGGAAATCGCCGCGGCGAAATCCGTCGACCAGCGTCGATTCGACCTGGCTGATCGTGCGCCCTTCCACCGAAACTTCATTCAGCATCGGCGCATCGATCGTTTTGCGTTGCGAGACACGAACCGGATAGGTATACGGCTTGCCCGGCTCGTAGAGATCCCAGACCGTGACTTCCAGGAGGTCGTCAGGCATGACCGTCGTCGGCGCGGGGGGCGGTTTGAGGGTTTCGATGTCGAATCCCGGCGCCAGCTCCATCGGCTGGCTGACCCAGTTGGTCAGCCACGACAGGGCGGTGGGTTGTGTCGCCGCGGGGGCCGTCGTATCGAGCATCGAACAGCCCGGCAGCGCTCCGCAGATGAACAGCATCTGCAGGATGCGGCTGGACCAGGCCAGCGGCCGGAAGTGAGGCGATCGGGACATGGAATTGCTATGAGTTGCCGCGGTTGGGGTGTCGAACGGGCGCACAGCGTGCGCGCCGGGACAGACCGCGGCGAGATGACGGGGAAGTTCGAAGGGTATGATCTGGAGAGAGGAGAGTTGTCGGAAAGAATCCCCGGCGCCTTCCGCCACGACGGCAGAAATCACCAGGAACCAGCCCGCACGGCCGGGCGTATTATCGCAATTGGGAATCGAGGTCAAGACCGGGTCGATTGCCCTACCAGATCGTCATCGATTCGCGGAACAGCTCGGTCAGCTCGGATTCTCCGGCGGGGCGCGGCGACAGTTTCGTCACGCGGTGCTGGGGAAGAGTTCCCTGGACGAGGGCGGGAATCTCGGCTTCGGTATAGCCCACTGCCGCCAGGCCGTTGGGCATGTTGAGCTGTCGCATCAGGGCGATCACCCGTTCGGCGAGAATCGGACCGGCGTCTGCGTTGTGAGCACCGGCCGTTCTGGCCCCCAGCGCGCCGGCCGCGCGCAGATGGCGCTCGGGCCCGGCGGGGGCGGTAAATCGCACCACGGCGGGTGTATTGAGAATCACCGAGATCCCGTGCGGTACCAGCGGGTGATCAACCTGATACCCCGGCGGCTGAAAACTGTGCACCAGACCGGCGACCGGATACGACATGCCGTGCGGCAGGTGGACGCCCGCGTTGCCGAACCCGATTCCCGCCATAGCCGCGGCCAGGAGCATCTGGCTGCGGGCTTCGTCATCGGTCGTGTCGGCGACGGCGCGCGGGAGAAACTCGGCGACGATCTCGAGCGCCCCGAGCGACCAGATGTCGCTGATCGGGTTCGACCCCTGATAGGCCGGGCGCTCCAGAGGCCGCGCCGGTTTGGGACGTTGATTGAACGGCAGCGCGGTATACGATTCGAGCGCGTGACTCAAGACGTCGAGCCCGGCCGACGCGGCCACCGCCGCCGGCTGCGTGCGCGTGTTGTCGGAATCGACCAGTCCCAAGGTCGGTTTCAGATAGCGATGCGCGATCCCCGTTTTCAGCTTGCGGGAGACCATGTCGAAAATCGCGACGCCGGTCGTCTCGCTGCCCGTGCCGGCAGTCGTGGGAATTGCCACCAGCGGTTTGAGCGGTCCGGGAACCGGCTTACCGCGCCCGATCGGCGCGTTGACGTATTCCAGGAACTCGGCAGGCCAGGTCGAATATAAGTTGGCCGCCTTGGCCGTATCGATCGTGCTCCCGCCTCCCACGGCCAGGAACGCATCGACCCGTTCGTCGATCGCAACCTGCGCTGCCTGCTGAAAGACCGCGTCGGTCGGCTCGATGCGCACCTTATCGAACAAAACGAAATCGATCCGCTCGGCCCGCAGCGCTTCGATGACGGCGGCCCCCGTCGGCAGGTTGACGAGGGCCGGGTCGATCACCAGCATGACGCGCCGCGCTCCCAGGTCTGTGAGGTCCATCCCCACTTCACGGGTGATCCCGGCGCCGAAACGGATATTCGACGCAGCCATCTGGAATGCAGAGTCGTTCGTCATGAGGAGCATCTTATCGCAGGGACTCATTCCTGGCACCATTGCCGGGATGGACCGCCTGTCGATAAACGTCGCGCGGAATTTTCACAAATTCCGCTACTCGCAGAACGTAGCGGAACTCGTGAGAGTTCCGACCGTCCACGACGTCCGAATTCTCACGAATTCAGCTACGTCCAAAAATCGTTGCCGTATCCAGAGCTTCTTGGTTCGCCCTTGTCGCGAATCCCTGCATCGCGTCGTAGTGGAACTCGTGAGAGTTCCGGCTTTCCAGGAAATCTGAATTCTCACGAATCCAGCTACCGCCAGGAAACGTCGGCGGAGCAGGGCTGTGAACGATTGCCGGACAGGCTGACAATCCCGATTTGAGCCTGCTATAACACCACCGTCCGGGGCGAAGTTACCAGATATCGAACGGGAGCTGTCTGTCATTTCTCAATCTTTCGATCCACGTCTGGAGAGTGTGGAGGCGCACTTGGGCACGACGGCCGAGGTGCTGCGGCTGACAGGTGCCGATTGCGGCTCGTCGATCCTGGCGGCCGCCGACATCATCGCCAATTCGTTTCGCAGCGGCGGCAAGCTGCTGTTGTGTGGAAACGGCGGGAGTGCGGCCGACTGTCAGCATCTGGCGGCCGAGTTCACCAGTCGCCTGACGGCTGATTTTGCGCGCCCCGGTTTGCCGGCGCTGGCGCTGACGACCGACACGTCGTTCCTGACGGCGTACGCCAACGACTTCGACTTTGACGGCATCTTTGCCCGCCAGGTCCAGGCGCTCGGGAAGCCGGGGGATGTGCTGCTCGGCCTCAGCACGAGCGGCGGCTCAAAGAATGTTGTCGCCGCTGTTGAGTCGGCTCGAGCGCTGGGAATGAAGGTGGTTATCCTGTGCGGCAGTCGTGGGAGGCTGCGCGAACTGGCCGACGTGGCGATCTGCGTACCCAGTGATGTCACGCAGCACATTCAGGAAACGCATCTCGCCATCGAACACCTGATCTGCCATTTTGTCGAACGGGCCTTGTTTCCCGTCCACTGAAGAGAACCCTGTTCCCTGCTGGAGCTGTTTTGATGGAACCGTCGTCATTGATTCTCTACTCAGTCAGTCGCGTGTTTCACGTGGGGACGGCCATCGTGATGGTGGGAGGGGCGTTCTTTCTGCGGTTCGTGCTGCTCCCGGCGGCGAAGGCGAGCCTGGCGGACGACGTGCATGCCCGATTGCGGTCGGCCGTCATGGGAACCTGGAAGAGGATTGTTCACATCGGGATCGGATTGCTGCTCCTGACCGGCGGACTCAATTATTATCGTGTGATCGTTGAGGGGACTCATAAAGGAGACGCACTCTATAACGCGCTCATCGGAATCAAGATCCTGCTGGCCCTGGGGATCTTCTTCATCGCCTCGGCCCTCGTCGGACGATCGGCGGTCTTCGAAGGGATGCGCCGCAACGTGGCGAAGTGGCTGACAATCAACCTGCTCCTGGCGGCGATCATTGTCGGCATTTCGGGCTTCCTCAAGGTTCGGCCCTTTACCCCCAAACCGGCTCCAACCACGGCCGCCGCGCCGCCGACAATTCCCGTTTGAGTTTGAGCCGCGACTGAGAAAATCTCGCCACCTCGACCCGTGCACTGCGCCGCCACACGAACGAATGCGGGTTCGAGTTACTTCAGCGGCTCTTCGACGCCTTGTCATTGTTGAAATCGGTGTGCTGCCGGTACGCTTAGACTTGAGAGTCACCTGGTGAATTCGTTTCCAGTGCTGGCGGGTAACTCACCAGCGTCACTCGCATCAAACAAAGTGGCTTGCGAACGCCTTCTCAGAAGCAGATAATGTACTTTTGAACACTCATTTCTGATTCTGCGGTGTGGTCAAATTGGCCTCACTCGGAAAGGAAATTTGGACAAAAGTCGTTCGTATGCGAACTTTTCGATGATCGGGGCGTCTAATAGATACGTATGTATTAGAGGCAAGGCAAACTTGCCGGCGAAGTCAATGGCCGGCCAGAACGATTTGACCGTAAGCAATTGTTAATTTGCGATTTACGGCGAATCAAACTTGCTTTTCAGAGCAGACTCGAATCGTTGGCAAGTGTAGTGGGCTGAGCGATAAGTTGGGGTTGAGGCTGAATCCGCAGGTTCGGAATAAACTTTGCACTAGTAAGGGTTTGGGTTTAGAGCAGGAAACTCCTGGAGAGACGGCAAAATTCTGGAAGCCGTAACGCATCATGGCACACTATAAGAATCCGGCAATTCGACAGCTAAAGGAACAACAGGTTCGCTACGCGCCCCGTGACGCCCGTCTCGAGCAAATTGAAAAGGCAGAGCGCCTCCTGGAAGAGCTCGATCTGGCACGCGAATACCGTTACCAGGACCTGTGCTACAAGATCACGACGTACAAACCCGAGATGTATCCCGATCTGGTGGTCACCGGTCAGGATGCCGCGCACGATCTGCGCCTGTTCATTGAAGACCTTTCCGACAGCGCCAATATCAACGCGGAAAACTCCCCCGAGCACGTGCTGACGGTCGAAGACGTCAGCCGGCAGTTCAAAGTGTCGACGAAGACCGTCGACCGCTGGCGGAACCGCGGGCTCGTCAGCCGGCGCTTCATGTTCGGCAACCGCAAGCGGATCGGCTTTCTGCAATCGTCTGTCGAGCGGTTCGTGGCCCGGCATGCGGGCGACGTCGAACGCGGAGCCCAGTTCACGCAGATGACCGACGCCGAGCGCGATGACATTATCGGTCGGGCCCGTCGCCTGGCCCGGGCTGGAGGCTGCCCCGCCGAGATCAGCCGCCGGATCGCCCGCAGAACGGGGCGCGCCGTCGAGACGATTCGGTACACGCTGAAGAATCACGACCAGCAGCATCCGGAAGCGGCGATCTTCCCGAATGCGCCGCAACCTCTGACTGAAGATGTGAAGAAGGAAATCCATCGCGGGTTCCGCCGGGGGATGTCGGTCGATCGTCTGGCGCGGCGCTATTGCCGCACGAAGGCCAGCATCTACCGGATCGTCGGCGAGATGCGCGCCAAGCGCCTGATCGATCAGCCGATCGAATGCATGTACCATCCGTCGTTCGAAGCGCCGAACGCCGATGAACTGATCCTGGGCCCCCCGCCGGTGAATTCCGAAAAGCATTCGGCGTTTCGTCCGCCGCCGGGCTTGCCCCCGTATCTGGCGCAGTTGTACAGCATCCCGCTGCTCAGCAAAGAGCAGGAAGCGTACTACTTCCGCAAGATGAACTACCTGAAGTATCGCGCCGCCCGGCTGCGCGACCAGCTCGACGTTTCACGGGCCAAGTCGCGCGTGATGGATCAGGTCGAACGCTGCCTGGATGAAGCGGTAGAGGTCAAGAACCTGCTGATCCGCAGCAACCTGCGGCTGGTGGTTTCGATTGCCAAGAAGCACGTGAAGCCGACCGGGAATTTCTTCGAAATGGTCAGCGACGGAAACATTTCGCTGATTCGCGCAATCGAGAAATTCGACTTCAGCCGTGGTTTCAAGTTCTCGACGTACTCGACGTGGGCGATCATGAAGAATTACGCCCGGTCGATTCCGGCCGAGCACACGCAGCTCGACCGTTACCGGACCGGCAGCGACGAGCTGTTCATGGCGTCTCCCGACCAGCGATCGGATCAGTTCGAGCAGGAGCGCGTCAATCATCGCCAGCACGAGGCGCTGGTGCGGATCCTGAACCGGCTCGACGAACGCGAACGGAATATCATCATGTTCCGGTTCGGGCTCAATCAGGACACCGAACCGCAGACGCTGGAACAGCTCGGCGGACGGTTCGGAGTCACCAAAGAGAGAATTCGCCAGCTCGAATCGAGAGCTTTGAACAAGCTGCGGAAAATCGCACTTGATGAAAAGCTCGACATTCCGGGCATCTGACCGACAGCTTGATTCTGCAACTGACGCGGCCCGGTGACGCACCTTCGTTACCGGGCCGCTTCTCTGTCGTAGCGGAACTCGTGAGAGTTCCAATCCCAGCGATAATCCCGGCACAGCAGGACTTTAGACAATCGTGCTGGCGAACAGGCTGCGGCCGACGATGTGAATCTGCGGGAACGACAGATTCTTCTGGAACCGACAGACGACGTTACAGCCCCCTTCGACTGACGGCCGGCACCGTAACACAATGGCAGCCGTGTCGACGTAGCGGTCGATCGTCAGGTTGGAAATCCGCAGCAGCACCTTTTCGCCCGGTTCCAGCGGTTCGGGAAGATAGAGGGCAATCCCGCTCATGCTGACGTCGAACAACTGTCCTTTGAACCGGGCAGCGTGCAACTTCCAGGAGATGCGTTCGGCTGTCAGTCGTTCGTCGGGGAGACATCGCACGACGGCAACGACACATTCGCTTTCACGACGCGGAAGTTGTCGTCGATCAAGAGACGAATTCGATGCAGCGCGATCCGCCGAAACGCCTGGTGCATTCGGAATCGGGCCCAGCGGAGCTGGAATCAGCACGGCTGCCGCAGATTCGCCAGGCCACCGCTCACCGGAGCGGTTGGAAAGGTGAGTCAGACCGGCCCCGAAGTCCTGATACTGATCGACATTCGGCAGAGGATCGAATTCACTGATCTGAAAAACCGCCTCGAGCAGGCTATCAGTCAGACTGGCTGCCGGGGGATGTCGAACTGTTGACGGGGCTGGTGTCAGTCCGAGTCCGGCTTGACCGCCGGTCGCTGGCCTGCGTTCAGTGCCTGTTTCGTACAAGCGATTCAGTGACGAGCCGAGCAGGCCCGGATGGTAAGGGCCGGCCGGCTGCTCAGCCGATTCGGGTTGATGACCGGCTTCCGAGCGAGTTGGTTCCTGCACCGGGTTCCGGTCGACCGCGGAGGGGGCCGATGGATTGGGGACCGTGCGCCCGAGATTCGAGGTGTCGGTTGCGGGTGGGCTTGCCAGACTCGCCATATATACACGTGTACCGTAGTTTCCAGGAAAAAATCTGGATTCCGCTTGCGAGAAACCCTAGCTCACGAATGAGAATGTGTCAAAACGGGCTCAGTTTGCCGGCTGGGTAAACTGGTTCGGGGGGCCAACGTTAAGCCGGGCAGTGTCCGGCGGATGTACGCATCGACGATCGTCAATGGGTGATGTGTTTCGCATTTTTGATGGCTTGTGGCGAGCGAATTTGACGAATATACTGCCTGTTCTCGGGAGTGAGGTGAATGACAGTCGATGGGTCCTGCGAATGCGCTTTACGCTGATTGACCGAATTACTTCCCTGGACCCAGGGAAGTCAATCACGGCAATCAAGAACCTGTCACTGAGCGAGGAGTACCTCGCGGATCACTTTCCGGGCTTCCCCGTCATGCCCGGCGTCCTGATGGTTGAAGCCATGGTGCAAACGGGCGCCTGGCTGATGCGGCATCAGGAGAAATTCGCTTACAGCATGGTTTTGCTGAAAGCGACTCGGGCCGTTAAGTTCGTAAACTTTGTGGCTCCCGGCCGCACACTGCAAATCACGGCCGAATTGCAGGCGTGGAACGGGGCTGAATGTACATTCAAGGGGACTGGGACGGTCGACGGCGCAACGGCCGTGTCCGCCCGACTGACGCTGGAGCGGTTCAATCTGGCCGACCAGGAACCGCATTTGAAGAGTTCAGACGAAATGCAGATTTGTGCGGCACGGGAGTTGTTTTCGCAACTCTGGCCGGGCGAATCTCCAGCGACGACGTAGCCGGCGGCCCGTCCCCATTTCGTACGGGCCGCAACGAAAGTAAAGTATTGAGATGACGAAACTCGAAGGGAAAACAGCGTTGGTCACCGGCGGGAGCCGGGGCATCGGTCGCGCCATCGTGCAGACGCTGGCCCAGGCAGGCGCCCGCGTGGCCTTCGTCTATCAATCCAATTCGAAGGCTGCCGAGCAACTCGTGGCAGAACTGGCCGAGAAGCAGCTCGTGGTTGCCGCGCATCAGGCCGACGTCCGCAATAAAGAGGCAGCCGACGAAATCGTGCGGGCCGTCGTCGAGAGCTGGGGGAAGCTCGATATTCTCGTCAACAATGCGGGAATCATCCGGGATACGCTGCTGGCGATGATGACGCCCGAACAATGGCATGAAGTGATCGAAACGAACCTGACGAGCGTGTTCAATTTCTGTCAGGCGGCCACGCGCCCGATGATGTCGGCCCGGTACGGGCGGATCGTCAATATGTCGAGCGTGGCGTCGGAGTTCGGCAACAAAGGGCAGACCAACTATGCAGCCAGCAAAGGCGGGATCGAAGGCTTCACCCGCTGCCTGGCCAAAGAACTGGCCAGTCGCGGGGTCACGGTCAACGCCGTGGCTCCCGGCTTCATCGAAACAGATATGACGGCCGCGGTGCGAAACGCGGCCGAATCGGAAATCAAGAAGGCTATTCCGGCTCGTCGCCTGGGCAAGCCCGACGACATCGCGCAAGCGGTGTTGTTTCTGGCCGGGGAGGGGGCATCTTACATCACCGGCCAGGTGCTCAAGGTGGATGGGGGCCTCACGCTGGGTGGGTTTTAGACATTTGAGGAGAACAATTGATGCCAACGGCTGATGAGATTCTAACCAAAGTTCGGGAAACGCTGGTCGACGCGCTGGGGGTCGATGACGACGAAATCACTCCCGAAGCGACCCTGGTCGGTGACCTGGGCGCCGAATCGATCGACTTTCTCGATATCGTGTTTCGCCTCGAGAAGAATTTCTCGATCAAGATCCCTCGCGGTGAGCTGTTCCCCGAGAGCCTGGCTGCCGATCAGAGTCTGGTCAAAGACGGCGTCGTCACGCCACAGGGCATCGCCGAATTGCGCGTCAAGATGCCGCACGCCGACGTGGAAAAGTTTTCGAAGAATCCGAAGGTCGAAAATATCCAGGAGTTGTTTACGGTGCAGATGATCGTGAATTTTCTGCAAAACAAGCTGGCGGGCGGAGCGGCCTAGGGTTCCTGCCCGGGACGAAAGTTCCCGGGGTCAACTGTCCGGGAGAGTCTGACACCGGGTAGTCTTACCGGGGGCAACCCGTCGCGAGTACTTCGATGCGCTGGTTCTGGATCGATCGATTCGTTGAGTTTGAAAGTGGTACCCGCGCCCGGGCAATCAAGAACGTCACCCTGGCCGAGGACCACTTGCACGACCATTTTCCCGGCTATCCTGTGATGCCGGGTTCGCTGATCATCGAAGGGATGGCCCAGACCGGGGGGATTCTGCTCGCCGAGATGCTGAATTTTGAGAATCTGGTCGTGATGGCCAAGATTCCCAAGGTGATGTTTCACGGTCGGGCGTGCCCTGGAGATTCATTGTTTTACGATGCGAAAATCCTCGACGGCCGGGAGGATGGTGGCATCGTCGAGTGCGTGGCCAGCAAGGGGGGAGTTCTGCTGGCCGAGGCTGAATTCGTGTTTGCCTGCCTGCCGGGGAGCGGCTCCAAAACCGCCTGCCAGCAGAATTTCCTCAAAACGATGCAGGTTCTGGGTCTGGAGGAAGCACGACGCGGCCCGGCGGAGACGTAAGGGGAATTGACTAACCTCTTTCCTCGCAATTTGTTACAGTAATACATATGGTGACGACATGGATCCATGACGGATCCCTGGTTCGAACCTGCGGCTGATTTCGGACCGTGCGCATGAAGGGAAATATGAGACGGCGCGTTGTCGTCACTGGCATTGGTGTGATTACACCGGTCGGGAAGAACGTCGAATCGATGTGGAAGGTGCTGCGCGAAGGGGGCAGCGGCATCGGCCGGATTACGCATTTCGACGCGGCCCGTTTTCCGACCAAGATCGCCGCTGAGGTCAAGGACTTCAGTCTGGCTGATTACGTCCCCGAGCCGGCCCCGTTCGACGAATGCGGTCGGAATATCCTGTTTGCGATTGCGGCCGCGACGGAGGCGGTCAAGGGTTCCGGCATTCTCGACAAGCAAGTCGATCCCAGCCGGTTCGGCGTGTATCTGGGGGCGGGCGAAGGCCAGCAGGATTTCCCGAAGTTCATGAAGCTCGTCAACGATTCGATCCGTGACGGGAAGGTTGACCTCGAGAAATTCACGCAGGTCGGGCTCGAAAACCTCAGTCCGCAATTCGAGATGGAGCAGGAGCCCAACATGCCCGCCGCGCACCTCGCGGCGCTGTTCAATGCTCAGGGGCCGAATCTCAACTGCCTGACGGCCTGTGCGGCCTCGAGTCAGGCGATCGGTGAGGCGACTGAGATCATCCGCCGCGGCGATGCCGAAGTCATGCTCTCGGGGGGCGCCCACAGCATGATCCACGCGTTCGGGGTGACCGGCTTTAATCTGCTGACGGCCCTGTCAACGCACAACACTGAACCCACGCGGGCTTCACGTCCGTTCGACAAGAATCGCGACGGTTTCGTGCTCGGTGAAGGAGCGGGAATGCTGGTGCTCGAAGACCTGGAGCACGCCCGGGCACGGGGAGCGCACATCTATGGCGAAGTGGTCGGCTACGGTTCGACCGCCGACGCCTTTCGCATCACCGACACGCACCCCGAAGGTCGCGGCGCCGTTTCGTGCATCCAGATGGCCATGCGGGACGCCGGCCTCAACACCGACCAGATCGACTACATCAACGCCCACGGGACGAGCACCGACGTCAACGATCGCGTGGAGACGATGGCAATTCGCAAGGCGCTCGGGCAGAATGCTTACGCCACGCCGGTTTCGAGCATCAAAAGCATGATGGGACATCTGATCGCCGCGGCTGGCAGCGTGGAGGCCATCACGTGCCTCTTGGCGATTCGTGATCACGTGATTCCGCCGACGGTCAATTACGAAACACCTGATCCTGAGTGTGACCTTGATTACGTCCCCAACCAGGCCCGCCAGGCGCCGGTCGAAACGGCGCTGTCAAACAGTTTTGGGTTTGGCGGGCAGAATATCTCGTTGATTTTTTCGGCCTTCACGGGCTGACGCCGCGTTCGGAACGGAGTCCGGCTGTTTACGCAGCTTTTTTCCTGTAGCGCCGACTTGGAGAAAATTGTGAGTTCCTCAGTCCTGATCGCCGTCGCTGTGATCCTCGGATTGGAAATTCTGTTTCAATTGCTGGTTCTGAAATTCGCCTTGCCGATTTTCGAGAGCCGGCCGTTGATTGGAGCAGAGCTCTATCCGCCGCTACCCGATGTTGAGCCGTTGACGATTCCCACGCCCGATGGTCTGAAGCTGGCCGGCAGCCTGTTTCGCACCAGTCATGATGTGCCCCGGGGAGTCGTTCTGTTCTGCCACGAGTTCGATTCGAATCGCTGGTCGGCCTCGCATTATTGCGAAGGGCTCCTGGCTTCGGGATTCAACGTCGTGGCGATCGATTTCCGGAATCAGGGAGACAGCGACTCTTTGCCCGGCTATTCCCCGATGCACTGGCCGACCCAGCACGAAGTGGCTGACGTTTGCGCCGCGGTCGCGTTTATCGAACAGCATCCCGAGCTCAAAGACCTGCCGCTGGGGATTTACGGGATGAGTCGGGGCGGCAGCATCGGACTGGCGGCAGCCGCGCGTTGCCCGAGCGTCGTCTGTGTGGCCGCCGACGGCGCCTACGGCTGCAGCGAAATGCTGCTGCACTTTACGAACCGCTGGGGGAGGCTGTATTTCCCCGAAGCGCTGCTGAGGCTGTTGCCGAAATGGCATGTCGAAGTCAGCCTGTGGTTGATTCGCCGCGCCAGTGAATTTCGGAAAGACCACCTGTACGCCAGCGTGGAGCGCGCCCTGGCAACCCTGCGCCGCCGGCCGGTCTTGATGATTTCAGGCGAACGCGACAACTACGTTCACCCCGAGATCACGATGGCGCTGTTTGCCCGTACCGGTCAGGACGAAGCGGGGGTGTGGATTGTCCCCGAGGCCAAGCACAATATGGCCCGCGACGTCGATCGCGTCGAGTACGACCGGCGGTTGGTCGATTTCTTTTCAAACCTCGACACGGCCGAAGTCCCGGTTCCTGTCGGCGCCGGAGCCGGTTTCACGGCTCGCGGCAAGACACGAAACGTGCGACGGCCAGTCGGCTCGCCTTCGTATTCGTCGGGTTAGTGTGCATGGTCGCCAAACGGGCCCGCCCCTACGAGTTGCTGTTGGCTGACGACGACGCCGAGTTCCGCAGAACGTTGCGACTCGTGCTCGAGCCGCATGTCGACTTGTGTGAAGCGGCCTGTGGCGAAGAAGCGGTGGAAATCGTTCGCACGCGGCACATCGACCTGGTATTGCTCGACATGCACATGCAGGCCCTGTCGGGCCTGGAGACGCTCCGCGTCGTCAAGTCGCTGCGGTCGGCGCTCCCCTGCATCATCATCACCGCCAGCTTCACTGATGAGCTTCGCAAATCGGCCGCCCAGGCCGATGCCTACAGCGTGCTGAAAAAGCCGGTGACCCGCCGGCTGCTCCTGTCGACCGTCTCACGGGCGCTGGAATCGGCTTACGACGACCCCGACGTCGGCAACTGGCTCAGCCCCGCCCGTTAGCACGCCCTCGGGCTGGTTTCGGTCACGGCGTGCGGTCCGCAGATTTGTCGCCGGGAGAGACGTCCTGGTCAATGCGCGGTTGCAGTTCGAGGCCGGGTGCGCGACAATGAGCGCATCAGGCCTGATTCGCAATAATCCGCAAGACACCCGTCACCATGCACGAAATCGACCGCCGTCAAATGCTGGTGCAATCAGCCGGGCTGGCTGCGGTCGGCAGCCTGGCACTGGGGACCGTTTCCATGAGTCAAGAGCAGCAACCGCCCAAGTCCGTCGTGACCCGCGGAAATATCCGCCAGTCGCTCGTTCACTGGTGCTTCAGCAAGTACTGGGACGTGGAAAAAACCTGCCAGATCGCCCGGCAGCTCGGCATTCCAGCGATCGAGATTGTGGCGCCCGAGCATTGGCCGACGCTGAAGAAGCATAACCTGGTCTGTTCGCTGGCCAGCAGCCACGGCTTCGACAAGGGGATGAACAATCCCAAATACTGGCCGATGTGCCACGAGAAGCTGCGCAAGGCAATCGATGCCTGCGCCGAGTTCGGATTCCCCAATGTGATTACGTTCACCGGGTTTCGCGAGGACATTCCCGACGACGTCGGCCTCAAGAATTGCGTCGAGGGTTTCAAGCAGATCGTCGGGCATGCCGAGCAGCGGAAGGTGAACCTGTGCCTCGAGATGCTCAACAGCCGTGTGAACGAAGAGATGAAAGGCCATCCCGGCTATCAGGGAGACCACACCGATTACTGCATCGAGATCATCAAGCAGGTGGGCTCGCCGCGACTGAATCTGCTGTTCGACATCTACCACGTGCAGATCATGGAGGGGGACATCATCACCCGCCTCCGGCAGTACAAGGAATACATCGGGCACTACCATACGGCCGGGAATCCCGGCCGGCGCGAACTCGACGACTTGCAGGAGATCAACTACCGACCGATCATGCAGGAAATCGTGAAGACCGGCTACAAGGGCTATGTGGCCCAGGAATTTATTCCCACCCGCGATCCGCTGGCCGGGCTCACCGAGGCGGTGCGACTGTGTGACGTGTGATGCGATTCTCCCTGCCAGGAGTGACCATGCACTGGGGAAGCTGGGCCGGCGCCTGGATGGTGGTGCTGGCTGCGGCGCAGTTGATCGGGCATTGCCCGGCCAGCGGCCAGGTCATCATTCCCGGTTCCGGAGCCGGCCTGCGGACTCCCGCGCCGGAACAGGAAACCGTCCGTGGCACAACCTCTCGCGAGCTCATCAAACGTTTTCAGCGCGGCAAAGTCCTGCTTGCCGAAGAGAATTACGCCGAGGGAACGCGATTCGTGCAATCCGTGCTGGACGGAGACGAGGACGCTTTCTTCTATCCCGATCCGGCAAACAGGACGAAGGAACGCAGCCTCAAACTCGAAGCCGAAATGCTGCTCGGCCAGATGCCGGCCGAAGGGCTGGCGGTCTATGAGCGGCAGCACGGCCCGGCAGCGCGGCGCCTGTTCGACGCGGCGCTCGCGACCCACGACACCGACGCCCTGGCGCTCGTCGCCCGAAAATACTTTCACACCCGCGCGGGGCGCGACGCGGCGTACCACCTGGCGGCAGACCATCTCGACCACGGTCGCCCGTTGACGGCAGCAGTTGGATTCGAGCGGCTGCTGGCGGCACCCGGTGCAGCGGCGCAATTCGATCCTTATCTGTCACTCAAATGCGGCGCGAGCTGGCTGCGGGCCGGCATGGCCGATCGAACGGTCCAGGTCCTGGTCGCCTTACGGGCCAGGTCCCCGCGGAAGTCTGTAACGCTCGGGGGGCGCCAGCAGGAATTGTTCGACGATCCGGCCCAGGCGCTGGCCTGGCTGACGGCGACGATCGGTCCGCAGAAATCCGATGCGTCGCTGGGCCTCGATCAATGGCCGATTGCAGGAGGCGACCCGTGTCGCAATGCGCAAAGCAACGGAGGCAGTCCGTACCTCAATCGTTTCTGGCGGGTCTCGACGATCACGGGAGCGTCATCATCGGCTGATTTCGATGGGCTGATCACCCGCGCGATTCAGGGGAGCCGCCAGCCCGGCGGCGCCAGCGAAGACGCATTGCTGCCCTTCGTCTCGACGATGCAGCCTTTGCTCGTCGATCAGCTGGTCGTCGTCCGCAGCATCGGCGACGTGCGTGCGTACGACCTGACCTCCGGGAGGCTGGTCTGGGCCACAGGAGAGAAGGATCCAACCCTGCTCGAGACTCTGCGGAGCGGAGGAGGACCCCAAGCCCAGCAGGCCGGATCGGGACCGCTGTCGATGTTGCTGGCCAATCGTTGCTCGGAAGATGCCACTTTCGGCACGCTCAGCTCCGACGGAGAGTTCGTGTTTGCGATCGAAGACCTGGCGCTCAGCCCGGGGGTTGCCATTTCGCTGGCGCGGGGACAGCCGATTCACGATTACAACCGGCTCGTGGCGTATGACCTGAAGACCGGCCGAGCCATGTGGGAGGTCGGAGGGCCGCGCGGCGACGCCAGTGACGAATTGTCAGGCACGCACTTTCTCGGCGCTCCGCTGGTCCTCGACCGTCGGCTCTATTGTCTGGGCGAATCGGGAAGCGAAATCCGGCTCCTGGTGGTTGATCCGCAGACGGGGCGGCTCGACTGGTCGCAGACACTCAATACTTCGAGCCCGTCCGAATTCGATATGTTTGTCCCGCACCGACAGTCGGGGCTTTCCCCGTCGTCTTCGGGCGACGTTTTGCTCTGCCCGATCGGTCCCGAACAGGTCGTGGCAATGAGTCTGGCGCGAAGGTCGCTCTCCTGGCGATACCGATTCAAAGATTCGGCCGAGATGTACCGCGCACCGCAGCTTCAGGCGCCTCGCGGCGTCAATTTTCAGGCTCAGCAGGCGCTGTCCTTCGATCAAAATCGCTGGCTCGATTCCCAGGCGATCATTGCCGATGTGAGGGTGATCGTGACCCCGCACGGTTCGAATGACCTGTATTGCCTCAACCTGCTCGACGGAACGCTGGTCTGGAAGAAGCCTCGCGGCGAAGGTCTGTTCGTGGCCGGGGTTCACCAGAATAAGGTGCTCGTTGTCGGCCGGAGTTATGTGCAGGCTTTGAAGATTGAGGATGGCGAACCGGCGTGGCTCGAGCCGGCTTCGATTCCCGCGCCCAGCGGACGGGGATTTGTCGCCGGCGACTTCCTGCACCTGCCGCTCGCGACCTCAGGCGTTGCGACCATTGGAATCAGTGACGGGCGGATCGTGGCCCAGGCCAGGTCCCTCAACGGCAATGTCTCGGGCAACCTGATCGCCGTGCGGGGCTGGATTGTTTCCCAGGGGCCCGATTTTGTCGAGGCCTTTCGGCAACTCGACGCGCTGGAGGCTGAGATCGCCGCCACGCTGGCCAAAACTCCGAATGACGCCGAGGCCCTGGCGCTGCGGGGTGAAATTCGATTGCAGCGCGGCAACACGGCTCTGGCCTACGCCGACCTGAAGCGGGCTCTGGAACTGAAATCAGACGCCACGGCAGTGCGATCATTGCTTGTCGGAAGCCTGCTGGAAGGGATGCGAGTCGATTACGAATCGTACCGGCGGTTGGAACCTGAGATCGAAGGGTTGCTCCACGAGCCACAAGAGCGCTCGACATACCTGTTGTTGCGGGCCATGGGCCAGAAGCGCTCAAGTGACTTGAAGGGCGCCATGGCGGCATTCCTCAGGTTCGCCGATCGCGGGGTTTCTGATCGTGAACTCGACCGCGTCGATGGTGCATTGGTCGTCCGTCGAGACCGGTTTGTGCAGGCCCGTGCGGCAGAAATCCATGCCGACGCCGGGCCTCTGATCCGCCGTGAAATCGATGCCGACGTTCGCGCACGCGTGGCTGAGCTGCGGGATCAGAACGATCCTGCCGCGATCAGGCGGTTCCTGCAATACTTCAGCGGGATCTCCAGTGCGCCGGAACTGGAGCGGCTCTCGGCTGAAGGGTCGTTGGACGGCGATTCCCGACTCGCGGAGGAACTTCGACTCGAAGGCCTGCAGGGGTCGGGCGACATCGGGACTGTCGCTTCAGCAAATGCCCGCCTGGTTGAGTTATTGCTCGCCGCCGGCCGGTCACGGGATGCGCTTGTCTGTCTGCGCCGCCTGGAACAGGCTGGTCCGGAAGGTGTACGTCTCGACGGTGTGGCCGGCACCCAGCTTGCCGCTGCGTGGCGGACTAGCGCCGACCTGCAGAAGGAACTTGCCCTCGAAGCCCGCTGGCCCGAGGGTCAGATCGAAGTCGAAAAGCATGACGTGATTCCGAACGCGGGCGTCGCCCAGAGGTCCTTTGAACTGCCGCTCATCGGCGACCGCGGAAGATTCTTCAACGACGCCTCGGTGCAGATCAGTTTCAACTGGCGGGATTGTTCGGCTCGCGATGCGCTGGGGCGCCAACTCTGGAAAATCTCGCTGGACACACCGATGACGCAAATGCCACAGTTCAGCCGCGCCTACGTCTGTGGACATTTTGTGCTCCTCTCGGTCGGCGCCCAGGTTCTGGCCGTTGACGTTCTCGGAACCGGAACTGAGCCTGGTCCGCGGCTGCTCTGGCAGATGAGCCTGGGCTGGGCATCGCCCCGGGCCGGAGGAATCCGGCGTATGGGCCGTCCGGTTCCCGGACAGCGTCCGATGCCGCTCAACCAGGATGGCGAGCCGGTCGGCGTCGTGGGACCTGTCTTACGCGAACAAGTGACGCTCCTGTCTGGACGCAGGCTGATGGCGCTCGACCCGATTTCGGGAAAGCAGTTGTGGACGCGCGAAGGCATTCGTCCCGGAACAGAATTGTTCGGCGACAGCCGACTGCTGTATGCCGTTGGTCCCGACGAAATTGATGCAATCGTATTCAATGCCGTCGATGGCACGCTGCTGGGCAGCCGGCGGCTGCCCCCCAAGCGCCAGCGGAAGGAGACCATCGGGAGCCGGATCGTCACCTGGGGGTTATCAGACAACCGGCAGATCCTCAGTCTGCATGATCCGTGGACGGGGACCGACCTGTGGAGTCACAACTTCGAAGATACCGCAGACGCCGTTGTGATCGAATCCGACGAGGCGTTTGTGCTGGAACCGTCGGGCAAAGTCAGTTGCGTGACGCTGGCCGACGGAAAAGTTCGCTTTGTGGCCCGCGCCGAGGCCGAACCCCAGCTCTCGAAGATCCACGTGATCCGCTCGCGCGACGAATATGTCCTGATTGCCAACGAATGGGCTGCATCGCCGACCGGCTGGCAAGAGCCGGTCCTCGGAGCGATTCCCGTCAAAGGTCGGGCCTACGGCTACGACCGGCAGACAGGTAAGCGACTGTGGACAACGCCGATCGACCGCCAGGGTATTGACTTGCGCCAGCCTGCGCACGTGCCTGTCTTGACGTTCGTCTGCCGATTCGACCAGCCGCGAACGAACGGGCCCCCCGGGATCGACAGCCAGTTTGGCCTGACGATCCTCGATAAACGGAACGGACGCCTGGTCTTCGATAACCGGGATTTGAAAGAGCAGATTCTGTTCATTGAGTACACGGGTGATGCAGATCAGAAACTGTTGGAACTGCGACTGTTGCGCTCAGTCGTCCGATTGACGTTCACAGATATGCCGTTTCCCGATGAGTAACGGCAGCCGCGCCGATCGCCGTGCGAATCGGGGTACGATCAGAAGATTGTCTCCGGATTTCTGGCCACCCGCTCACGGGTGCCACTGACGGTGAAAACCGCTCTGGACAGAGTTCTTCAGATTCGGTATCACCCGCCACTCACTTCTCCCTCTCACGTCAATTTCCCCACCAACAGTCGGCGGAGGCAGGATGCCTTCAGCGGCGTCTGAGACCGTGCGCGGCATCTGGACCCGGAATCGGGGCCTGATCGTCCCGGCCCTGATGGCCACGTCGATTCTCGTAATCGTCGTGCCGTTGCCGGCCGCGCTGCTCGACCTGTTGTTGTCGGCGAACATCACGATCTCGGTCGTCATTCTGCTGACGACGATGTACGTCAGCAGGCCGCTCGAATTCAGCGTATTTCCTTCGCTGCTCCTGGGTACTACGCTGGCGCGGCTGGTGCTGAACGTGGCCTCGACACGGCTGATTCTGACCCGCGGCGCGCTCGATGGAACGGGAGCCGCCGGCGGGGTGATCCAGGCGTTCGGCGAATTCGTTGCCGGCGGTCAGGTGGCGGTGGGCCTGATCATCTTTATCATCCTGATTGCCATTCAGTTCCTGGTGATTACCAAGGGCGCCACGCGCATCAGCGAGGTGGCAGCCCGGTTCGCTCTCGATGGCATGCCCGGCAAGCAGATGGCGATTGACGCCGACCTCCAGGCCGGGCTCTTGAACGCCGAAACAGCTCGCAAGCGTCGGGAAGAGATTGCTCAGCAGGCCGACTTTTACGGGTCCATGGACGGTGCCAGCAAATTCGTCCGCGGTGATGCCATTGCGAGTGTTGTGATCACTTTGATCAATATCGTCGGTGGTGTGTATATCGGCATGATCGAGCAGGGCATGCCGCTCCGTGAGGCGAGTCTCGTCTTTACGAAGTTGACGATCGGTGACGGCCTGGTGACGCAGGTCCCGGCATTTCTGATCTCTCTGGCCGCCGGCCTGCTCGTCACGCGCACCAGCGTCGACAGCGATCTGCCGGGTGAAATCATCGGGCAGATGTTCATCCGCCCGGAAGCGATGGGCGTTTCGGCGGTCTTTCTGGGAGCCTTGTCTTTCACCGGGCTGCCGAAGCTGCCGCTCATGGTGCTGGCTTCGGGTCTGTCGGTGATGGCGGTTGTCATGTCGCGATCCCGCAAGGTCACCGCTGCGCTCAAACAGGAACAGGCGACGAAGAAAGTTCAGGAAAAACCCGCCCCCAAGCCCGAAGACAATCTGTTCATCGATCCTATGGAACTGGAATTGGGTTTCGGGCTGATCCGCCTGGCCGATGCGAACTCGGGGGGCGATTTGCTCGACCGCGTCACGCGCGTCCGCCACAAGATCGCCCAGGAACTGGGGATGATTCTGCCGAAGGTGCGGATTCGCGACAACATCCGGCTCGACCAGCGGCAATACCAGATCAAGATTCACGACGTCGCGGTGGCCTGGGGCACGATCTTCGCCGATGGGCTCCTGGCGATCGACAGCGGCGCGACGAGCGGCAAACTGCCAGGCGTCGCCACGACCGAACCGGCCTTCGGGCGTCCCGCCATCTGGATCGAAACCACGCAGCGCGAACGGGCTGAACTGCTGGGATACAGTGTTGTCGAGCCCTCGGCTGTGATTGTCACGCACCTGACCGAAGTGGTTCGACGCCACAGCGACGAACTGCTTTCGCGCCAACAGGTGCACCAGTTGCTCGATAACCTGAAGCAGCATTCGCCCAAAATCGTTGAAGAACTCATCCCCGAAGTACTCAAGCCGCACCACATTCACCAGGTCTTGTGCAATCTCCTGCGGGAACGGGTGCCCATCAGGAATCTCGAGACGATTCTGGAAACGCTGGGCGATTACGCCGATCGCAGCAAAGACCTGGGCTTGCTCACCGAGTTCGTCAGGCACTCGCTCAGCCGCGCGATCTGTCAGCAGTATCGGGACCGCGACCGCGTGCTGCGGGTCGTGACGCTCGACCCGGCCCTGGAAGACATTCTCGGAGCCGGAATCGAATACGGCGAACGGGGACTGATGATCAAGCTGTCGCCGCAGGTTTCCGAAGCAGTGACCCGCGGTATCGCGGCTCAGCTTGAAAACCTGACAGGCGCCGGCTTTTCCCCCGTCGTGCTGACGACCCCGCAGATCCGGGCGGCGCTCCGGCAGATCACTTCGGCAACACTTCCCAATCTCGCCGTGTTGAGCCTGAGCGAAGTGACGCGCGACACGCACGTGGAATCGGCCGGGCAGGTGGGCATCGACGTTTTGAACAAGGAGAAACGGCCCGCCATGGCCGGATCAGTCTAGGAACATCTGCGGTCGTCAGAGATTCGTCTTCCTCACCAATTTCAATACTGAGTTTCAGACTCGTCAGGGAAATTCCATGAGCCAGACTGACGTACGGACGTTTAAAGCGGCGTCGATGCAGGAAGCGCTCGACATCGTTCGCCGGGAAATGGGTCCTGATGCGGTGATCCTGCACACTCGCGAGATGCCGCAACCGCGGTTCTTCAAGTGGCGCAAGGCCACGGAGCGCGTGGAAATCACGGCCGGGTCGGGCGTTAACGTTCGCACGCCGCAGGCCCTGCTGTCGTCGTCTGCCAACCGGGGCGGGACAGCCCTGAATCCGGCGGCGAAGCGACATCGAGACGAATACCTCGCTCCTCCACCGGCGCTGTTGCCGTCTTCAACGCCGGGATTGCCGCGGATGCCTTTTGAAGCCCGGGCCGGGGGGCGCGCTGTATCGCAAGCTGCGAGGCCCGCGGCCTACTTGCCGGAAGTCCCGGCGGCTCCCGTTTCCCGGCCGTCACCGGTCGTCGCCGCTCCACCGGTGCGCGAAGTTGCGGCTGTGACCGAGCAGCAGGCCTCGATCGCCCGACAGTTGAGCACGATCCAGCAGATGATGGCGCAGCTCACGCGCGGTTCGGCTCCCAAGGCCGACGAGATTCCGGCCGAACTGTTCCAGCTTTATACCGAATTGATTGACGTTGAAGTCGAAGAGGAACTGGCACGCGATCTGGTTCATCAGTTGAAGCAGAATCCCGGATCCGACAGCCTGTCAGACGCTCCGGCCTCGAAAGCCCGCCTGCGGAGCATGGTCGAACAGGAAGTTCACTGTACGGCGCCGATTACACCAGTCCCCGGACAGCGGCGCGTGGTTGCGCTGGTTGGCCCGACCGGTGTCGGGAAAACGACGACGATCGCCAAACTCGCCGCCAACTTCCGCCTGCGCGACGGTATTCGCATGGGGCTGGTGACCGTCGACACGTACCGGATCGCCGCCGTCGAGCAATTGCGGACGTATGCCGAAATCATCGACCTGCCGATGAAGGTCGTCACCAGCCCGCGGGAGATGCGCAGGGCGCTCGACGAACTTTCGGGACTGGATCTGGTGCTGATCGACACCGCCGGGCGAAGCCCGCGCGACGAACTGAAAATTCAGGAACTCAAGAGTCTCCTGGCCGAGGCGCGGGTCGACGAAGTGCACCTGGTGTTGAGTCTGGCAGCGAGCCCTCGAAACCTGCAGGCGACGGCCGAAAAATTTGCGCCGGCCGGGACGACGGCGATGATCCTGACCAAGCTGGATGAGGCGGTGGGCATGGGTTCGCTGCTGTCTGTCGCCCGCCGTGTGCCGCTCCCCGTCAGTTACCTGACGACCGGCCAGGATGTCCCCGATGACATCGAACATGCGAGTGCGCGCCGGGTGGCGCGGCTCGTCCTGGGTGAAGAGTCGCTGTTCGGGAGACGGAAGTCGGCGTAAGGATCCCGTAATTATCACGGGGCCGTTTGTGGAAATTGGCATTCAAGTTCCGGTTTTCTGTTGAGCACGTCTCGAATCGTCAAACGCGGGCCATTTACAGCAATTCAGAGCATTCGACAGGTGCTGCCATGCACGATCAAGCACAAATTCTGCGGGGATTGATGGAACGGCTGCCCGAGGCTGCCGTCGTCGATCCGACTGACGCGCCGGCGCGAGCGCGAACGATCGCCATTACCAGCGGCAAGGGGGGCGTCGGCAAGAGTACTGTGGCGTTGAACCTGGCGATTGCGCTTCAGAAGATCGGCCACTCCGTCTGCCTGCTCGATGCCAATCTGGGACTGGGGAACATTGACCTCCTCTGCGGGCTGAACGGCTACTGGAATCTCTCACACGTTGTCAGCGGCGCGAGAACCGTCGCCGAGATTGTTCTCTTGGGGCCCTGTGGAATTCATGTCGTTCCGGGAGCCAGCGGCTTGCTCGACTGTGCCGATTGCTCGCCGATCGCCCAGCGGGAAATCCTGGCCCAGCTCGAAGAGCTGGAGCGCAACCACGATTATCTGATCATCGACACCGGCACCGGCATTCATCGTACGGTCCGGCAGTTTGCCGCCGCGGCGCAGACCGTGATCGTCGTTGCGACTCCTGAACCGACGGCGATCGCCGACGCCTATGCCACGCTGAAAGCGCTCACGGCCGGAAATGAACTGCTGACACCCTACGTGCTTGTCAACCAGGCGGATTCGCCCGAGCAGGCACGCGAGATCATCATCCGCGTACAACAGACCGCCCGCACGTTTTTGCATGTGACCGTTTCGTCGGCCGGTCACATTCCGCGCGATGCGGCGGTTCCGCAATCGGTGGCGCGCTGCAAGCCGTTCGCAGCCGAAAGCGCCCGCACTCCGGCTGGACTGGCCATCGAGCAATTGGCCCGCCGGCTCATCAATCTGTCCCGTCCCCAGGCCGACCGTTCCACCTTCTTTTCGCAATTCACGCGCTGGATCGAGCGCGACGCCGCGTAACCTTTCACCTGCCCGGCCATCCCTGTGCCGGGAAAACGGCCAGTTTGCCTGGTTTACAGAGTCGTTGGTCAACTTTTCCTTCTAGAGGAGATTTTCTCAATTTAGCGATTGTAACTGCCGATAACTTCCAGGTGGGGGCCGTTCGTTCGCGCAGCGCATCTGTTTGCGCCGCGAGAAACGGGCGGCCGCCAGCAAGTGGAAACCGGCAGTGGCGCACCAATACGCAGTCCGACTGGCGCTGATCGCCTTCGCAACGGCAGCGATCCAGGGAGCCCTGAGGCAGTCCGGATTTGAGCCGGCACTCAAATTCGCCCTGGCTGCGGCCGCGGCGTTTTATGTCCTGGGCTGGCTGTGCGGCGAATTGGCGCGACGGATCGTTGAAGAAAGCATACCCGGACCGACAGCACTCGCGGCACCTGTTTCGCCAATTCCACAATCAACCGGTCGTTGAGACGACACCCCTGATTCGAAACTACCATGGAGGGTTCAATGGTTTCCAAGGTCGAGCGCGACATCACCGAAGTCTGGCAGGAATTCAAGAAAGACCAGACCAGCAAGGAACTTCGCAACCTGCTGATCGAGAAATACCTGCCCCTCGTGCGATACAACGCTGAACGCGTCTGGGCCAAGCTCCCCGATGGGGTTGATCTGAACGATCTGATTTCCGCGGGCGTCTTCGGCCTGATGGATGCGATCGAAGCCTTCGATCTGACGCGCGGCGTCAAGTTCGAAACCTATTGCGTGCCGCGAATCCGCGGCGCCATGCTCGATGAATTGCGGACGATGGACTGGGTTCCGCGGCTGGTGCGCAGCAAGGCCAGCAAGGTTGAGGCAGCCCGGAAGCTGGCGGAAGCCGAACTCGGTCGCCCCCCCACCGACGGCGAAATCGCCCGGAAAATGCAGATTCCGACCGAGGAATTCGAACGCCTCAAGGCCGAGGCCAGCGCCGTCAACCTCGTCAGTCTCAACAAGAAGTGGTACGAGACCGACAGCTACAAGGACGTTCGCGAGATCGACATTCTCGAGGACAACAAGGGCATCGATCCCACGAACAGCATCCAGAAGCGCGATCTGATGAAGCTCGTGACGAAGGGTCTCAATCGCAACGAACGCCTGATCATCATTCTGTACTACTACGAAGAACTGACGATGAAGGAGATCGGCAATACGCTGGGCCTGTCTGAGAGCCGGGTGAGCCAGATGCATTCGAGCATCGTGGCCCGCCTCAAAGACCAGCTCCGTCAGCGCCGGCCCGAATTCTCGCAGTGATCCGCCAGATGCGGCATTGAACATTTTCGCCCATGCCCCGGTTCAATATGCCGGGGCATGAGCTTTCGTGGACGGGTAATGTCGCGCATCAACGGACCACTGCTTCGGTCGTGAGGCACCAAACTGTAACGAATAAATGGCCGTTGCGGCCTGGTTTGCGACAATGACAGAAATGTCACCGGTTTCCCCCTTGGCGGCGCGCGGGAGTCTGATTCAATTGATCGTAGAGACAGGATGATGCTCGTCGAGGGATCGCTTCTGCGTTCGCGAACGAATTCGCAGCACAAGGCGGCTGACCATGCGAGGCCCGGGTCAAAACTTTCGTGCAGTCCGCGAGTTCTTCCGGTTTGCCCGGGTCGCGTCGGGCTTGTGGCGCGCCGGCGTTCCGAACGCCGACGACGCGATTCTGCCGCATTCGCTGCGGACACATTCCGGCGGTCGTCAGCCCGACTCGTCGACGAACGCGGCGGCCGATGCGCGACTCGCAGTTTCCGAGCACCTGCTGACGCACTTTGTCATCCAGCAGAACGATCGGTCGTGCTCGATCGCCAGTGCGGTCATGGTCGTCAATGCGGCCCGCAGCCTCCGAAACGGCGGCGCAAATCCCTATTCGCAAGCCGAGCTGCTGGATCTCGTCGGGATCCCGGAGTGGAAGACTGCAGTCGGTCCCGGCGGCAACGGCGTCGTTCTCGATCATCTGGCAGTACTCGTTGGACAGAGTCTCACCGCCAGCGGTATTGGTGTGGTTCAGATTGTAACCGAGCATGTGGATGGGCCCTCGCCGGCCGCCCGTGCCAGGCTGCGAAATGAATTGCGCGCCGCCTCGAATTCCGAAGGGCACTTTGTCATCGCCAACTTCCTGCAGGGCGAACTGACCGGAAACGGCCTTGATCGGAGCGGACATTACGCGCCGGTCGGCGGATATGATGAAGCCGCCGGCCGAGTGCTGATCCTCGACCCGGATCGCCGCGGGTTCGGTCCTTACTGGGTTGCGGAAGACCGTCTGCTGGCGGGACTGGCGACACTCGATGTCAGTTGCAGCCAGTCGCGCGGGTATCTTGCGGTAAAGATCGCGGTCGCCGGACCAGGCTGCGGCTCGCCAGCGTCGTCGCAGGCCTTGCCCTGACCGCCCGCCGACTGCGACATTTGGCCTGACCCTGATCGATTTCCTGACTGGCGGACGTGTCGCAAAGCCTGTTGTGGAAAGTGGTTGTAAATTGGCTGCCGGTGCCTCGGGAGCCCGATCAAGGCACTCCGTCCGACGGCGATTTCACCCCACAATTTGGGGTGCCGACATTGAACGTCGTCACGAAAGTCGCTACGCTACCCGTTTCGACTGCGGTTTCGATTGTTCGGAACCGGGCAGTTGCATACCAGCGATCATGTTGCCGGGTATGCGTTCGCGAGCAATTCCCGACAGTCCGGTTTGAATTGCTGCGAGAGAACGCGACACACGAGTTGAGGAATTTCAGGTGACAAAGTCGTACTTAGCGAAGGCGGGAGAGTACAAAGCCGACTGGATGCTCGTCGATGCCGAGGGGCAAGTGGTCGGTCGATTGGCCGTGAAACTGGCGACGATTCTGATGGGCAAGCACAAGCCCACCTACACGCCGCACGTCGACACCGGCGATTACATCGTCGTGATCAACGCCGAGAAAGTGCGGTTCGGGGGGCGAAAAATGTCGCACCCGACGCATCCCAACTTCACGGCGAAGATGATGACGAAAGAATACGATCACTACACCGGTTTTCCTGGTGGCCGAAAGGTGATCCCGGCGGCCGAGATGCTCGAGCGCAAGCCCGAAGAAATCCTGCGGCTGGCGGTCCGGCGCATGCTTCCCAAGAACAAGCTGGGGCGGCACATGCTCAAGAAGCTGAAGCTGTACCGCGGGACGGCCCATCCGCATCAGTCACAGGTTCCGCAGCCCAAGGCGATTTAATCGATCAATAGTCCCGCGCACAATCGCGGAATATTTCCACTCGCGAATTCAGAGATCTAACGGTTATGGAAAACGCAGCCAGCGATCCACTTGAACAACCTGCCACCCCGGCCGAACCGGAAGCCGCCGCGCCCGCCGAATCGGCCGCTGACGCGCCCGTGCTCGAAATCGGGTCGCAGGCGCCAGAAGCTGAGCCTGTTGTGCGGCTGCCGCACACGATTCGCGGGAAAATTGAGGCCGACGGCACGGCCGTCAGCACCGGCCGCCGCAAGACGGCCGTGGCTCGCGTCCGGCTTCGCAAGGGGACCGGCAAAATCACGATCAACAATCGTGCGTTTGATGATTACTTCCCGGTCGAGCGTCACCGCCTGCTGATCGAAGCCCCCCTCAAGGCGACGGGAGTCTTCGGCCAGGTTGACGTCTGGGTCCGGGCGACGGGGGGCGGCATTAACGGCCAGGCCGGTGCCGTGATCCTCGGCGTGGCCCGTGCCATCCAGGCACTCCATCCCGAACAGCACGGCGCCTTGAGCGACGGCGGATTCCTGACTCGTGACGACCGCATGGTCGAACGCAAGAAGTACGGCCATCGCAAGGCCCGCAGAAGCTTCCAGTTCTCGAAACGCTGACAGTCTCGCTTTAGAGAAATTGCAACGGCTTGATCCCCCGGTGGAAATCGATATTCCATCCGGGGGTTTTTTACTGGAAGGGCCGCCATGTACGATCCCCTGCTGCTTCCCGAACTGCGGGAAATGCTCATCGAAAACGATGCGCGGGCCATGCGGGAATTCTGCGAGGTCTTTCACTCGGGCGTCGTCGCCGAAAATCTCGAGGCGCTCTCGGCCAAAGAATCCTGGGACGTCCTGTCGCACACCAGCCTCCAGCGGCGCGTCGAGATCTTCGAGTTCCTTTCGCTCCCGCGACAGATGGAACTGGTGGCGACGATCGACAAGTCCGATCTCTCGTCCCTGATCGAAGAAATGTCGTCGGACGATCGTGTGGCTCTGCTCAAGAACCTGGACGAGGCCAAGGTCGAACTGCTGCTGCCGCTGGTGGCCCAGGCCGAACGGGGAGACATTCGCAAGCTGCTCTCCTATCCCGAGCACAGCGCCGGGTCGATCATGACGACGGACTACGCCTCGCTGCGCGAAGATATGACGGTGCGGGATGCCCTGGCACAGTTGCGCACGCAGGCCCCCGACCGCGAGACGATCTACTACGTCTATGTGATCGACGACGCCCGCCATCTGCACGGGTTCATTTCGCTGCGGAAACTGTTTCTGGCCCGTGCCGATTCGATGGTTTCTGAACTGATGGATCGCGACGTGATCTCGGTGCGCGTCGATCAGGACCAGGAGCTGGTCGCCAACAAAATCGCCCGGTACGACTTCATCGCCATGCCGGTCGTCGACGATCAGGGGCGGCTGGTCGGTATTGTCACGCACGACGACGTGCTCGACGTGCTCCAGCAGGAGGCGACCGAAGACGTGCACCGCCTGGGGGCCGTCGAGCCTCTCGAAGACGGCTATCTTTCGACTCCCTTCTTCACGCTGGCCTGGAAGCGGGGCATCTGGCTCGTGCTGCTGCTGGTGGCCGGGTTCGGTACGGCCGCCATCTTGAGCCACTACAAATCCGAAACCAACAAGTCCGAATGGCTCGTGTTGTTCCTGCCGCTGGTACTGGCCAGCGGCGGCAACGCCGGTTCGCAGTCGGCGACGCTGGTGATCCGGGCGCTGGCTCTCGGGCAGCTCAACCGCGAGACCCAGTTTCTCATTGGGCGCCGCGAACTGTATACCGGCCTGGCCCTGGGAGGGACCATGGCGCTGATGGGGTTCACATTTGCCCGCTTTTACGTCCCCACCGTCGATGCGGCGGTGGTGGCCGCCACCGTGGCACTGGTCGTGACGTTCGGGACCGTCAACGGAACGCTGTTGCCGATCGTCCTCAAACAAATGGGGATGGATCCGGCGCTGATGTCGAACCCGCTGATTGCCTCATTGAGCGACATGCTCGGCGTCCTGATCTATTACAACGTGGCGCTCCTCGCTCTGGGGAATTAGCCAGCGGGGCAATTTACCGCCCGGGTCGCTCTGGCCGTCGTGCACGTTCCTGGCGAATCGGCGAGCGCTCCCTGCGCCTGGAACTTCCATTTTCCAGCGAACATTCTCTAATCTCTATCTCGTGCTGCCCCTGCCCCTTCCCCATTCCATTCTTTATTGACGGAAATCGGGTGCCTGACCATGTTCGATCCGCTTCTGCTCCCGGAACTCCGGGAAATGCTTATCGAAAAAGATGAGCGGGCGATGCGCGAGTTCTGCGAGGTCTTTCACCCCGGCATCATCGCCGAGAACCTGGAAGCCTTGCCGGTCGCAGAATGCTGGCAGGTGCTCTCGCAGGCCGACTGGCATCGTCGTGCCGAAACATTTGCGTTCTTCGGCCTGCCGCGCCAGATGGAACTCGTAGCGACGATCGACAAGCCGCATCTCTCGGCTTTGCTGGAAGTGATGGCCTCGGACGACCGCGTGGCGCTCCTCAAAAATATGGACCCGGCACAGGTCGAATCGCTGTTGCCGCTGGTCGCCCAGGTCGAGCGCGACAACATCCGCAAGCTGCTCTCGTATCCCGAGCACAGCGCGGGCTCGATCATGACGACCGAATACGCGTCGCTCCGTGAAGATACGACGGTCCGCGATGCGCTGGCACAACTGCGACTCCAGGCCCCCAACCACGAGCTGATCTATTACATCTACGTCATCGACGATGCCCGCCGGTTGCACGGCTTTGTCTCGCTGCGCAAGCTGATCATGGCCAAACCCGAGATGGTCGTCTCGGAAATCATGGACCAGGATGTGATCTCGGTGCGCGTCGATGAAGACCAGGAACTCGTCGCTCGCAAGATCGCCCGCTACGACTTCATCGCGATGCCGGTCGTCGATGCCGAGGGACGGCTCGTCGGCATTGTGACGCATGACGACGTGCTCGACGTCCTGCAGGAGGAAGCGACCGAAGACGCGCATCGCATGGGCGCCGTCGAGCCGCTCACCGAACACTACCTCGAAACCAGATTCGTCACGCTCTGGCGGAAACGGGCCGCCTGGCTGTCGGTTCTGTTTCTGGCTGAAATCTTTACGTTCTCGGCCCTGGCGTATTTCGAAGACGAGATTGAGAAGGTCGTGGCGCTGAGCCTGTTCGTGCCGCTCTGTATCTCCACTGGCGGAAATTCCGGATCCCAGGCGGCGACGCTCATCACCCGCGCCATGGCACTCGGTCAGGTGAAGCTCAGTGACTGGCTGCGGGTCATGCGACACGAACTGCTGATGGGACTGGCGCTGGGGTTGACGCTGGGAGCCATCGGGTTTGTGCGGGCTTCTCTCACTGCACAGAAAACCCTGGGATCGGTCGATCGCTGGATGATGGGGATCGTCATTGCGCAGTCGGTCGCTGCCATCTGCCTGTGGGGCACACTGGTGGGTTCGGCAATGCCGCTGATCTTTAAACGCCTGGGCGTCGATCCCGGGATCGCCTCGAGTCCGTTCGTCGCCACGTTCGTCGACGTGACCGGGATCGTGATCTTTTTTTCGATCGCCCGGGTGTTCCTCAATCTGGGGTGAGCGGCGAATCGAGACGGTTATTACTTCGTCTCGAACTTGTGCACTTTGCCGTCCGACCCGATCTGCACGGTGTAGCTGCGGCCGTCGGGCGCGACCGACGCCTTGATGTAGACCCCCTGGCAATCCGCCGTCGTCCCCGAGTTGGCGATGAATTCGGGCGCCGCCTGGTCGGCTTCGGCAAGATCGACGTTGCGATGCAGCTGAAACTGGGCCTGGAGCGACGCGACGTTCTTCAAGGTTTTCAGGGTCTCGATGTTGCCCCCCTTTTTCGGGCCGTTGCACATGATCGTCACGCGCGGGTCGACCGCCCGAACGAGCACCGGGTTATTGCTCTGATTGAGGCCGTGGTGCGTGACCATGAACAGATCGACTTTGCCAATCGGGTTGTTCGGGGTGACCAGTTTGGCTTCGACGTTCCACGTCAGATCGCCGCAACTGAGAAACCGGAACGGCCCAAACGAAAGCAACTGGCTCAAGCTTTTGGCGTTGTCGCTGGTGTCGGTCGGCTGGGGCTTGTTCTGGTCGGCGAATGGGTTTGGCTCACCCGAATTGGCCATGACGTCACCACTGGCGGTGATGATCTTGATTTCCAGTGGCGTCTTTCCAGATTGCAGCGGGATCATATCCCCCACCTTGAGGGTCTTCGACTTGTTCTGGCTGGCACTGCGGTACGGTGCGATCCGGTCCGGAAACTTGGCGTCTTCGCTCAGCGTGTCGGGAATGCCCCGGTCCCAGAAGTTCTTGATTGGGATTTCGCTGGCCAGAGCGGCGTGATTGCCAAAATGATCGAGATGCCAGTGCGACACGACGATGTGATCGAGCTGCTTGCGGCCGGCAATGTCCTTGAGCACTTTCACAATGCGTTTGAGATCGCGCCCGCCGTTGTCGGGGAAACCGGAATCGGTCAGCAGCGACTCGCCGGCGGGCGTCACCACCAGCGCCGCCGCCCCGCCTTCGACATCGATGAAATAAATATCCAGCCGGCCGTCTTTTTCATCGGCGCGAACGGTAGCACCGCAAACGTGCGACAGAGCAGCCAGTATCAGTCCCCAGACCAGAGCACGCGATAGATAGTATCTCATGAAGTTTCCTGCCAGGGAAAAGGTAACGCGAAGTGGCCAATCCACGAGTCTACAGACGATTGCGAGACATCGATCCACAGATTACTCAGATTCTCACAGATTATGATCTTGATCCCGAATCTGCGTCAATCTGCTCAATCTGTGGATAGTGGTCGAATTTGCGTGCGCTTCCAACTCTGGGAAGGGCGCGATGAATTTACGTTGGCGAGGTTCTCGGTAGTGGGGCATTTTGAAATTGCTGGCCCACCTTGGGGCGCCAGAGAATGCCACTGGCTTACGCAGGCCGAAGAAATTCCTCGAGGCAGCAGCATTCCACGTCGACCGGGATGACGCAATCGTGTAGGTGCTGTTGGAGGTAGTCGTTCAAAAGTGCATAGTCACGACGGCTAGATTCGTCGTTGCAGCGTAGATCATTGAGTCGCACAATTTCAGGGTGGTCACCCGGATAGTCATAGGCACACGTTTTCAGATCGTCCGATGGCCAGCCATAGTCGAGCTTTAAGACAGCGATGGCTTCTTCAAGAATTCTTGCGCTTTCTGTTGCTCCTATCGTTTTCAGTGCCGCCAAGTCTTCGTAGACCTCATCAGGGGAATGATTCCCGAAATATTGGCCAAGGCCGCCATTCAGAACATCGCCGTCAAAACGCATGTACGTGTGGACCAATCGCATTCCATGAGGAAGGCTGAGATCGAATTGTCGCGACTCCGCCGACGTGAAATAGGACTTCCCGCCACCGCCCTCCTTTTCAACGTGCTCTCTGTAGCCGATGTAGAACTCCCACATGGCGCCGGGTAACTCGCCCTCGATTATCTTGGCGATGTTCGATGGTGTTAGGCTAAATTTCATGCCATCGGCTCGACCGTGGAAACCGCCCGATTGTACACCAATGGCGAACTCATCAGCAGGTCCGATCAGCATTCCGCTCGCTGAAGCGATTACGGCAAAAACCAGAAGAGACGGCGGCGCGCGGCGTCGTCGAGCGGTGCTGCGTATTCGCTGATTTCAAAGACCTCGCAAAACTTGATCTCTTCGCCGAGTACTGCTCCATACTGGGCGACGAGTTCGGTCCGGTAGCGCTGGGCAAAGGGTGCAATCTTCGATTCATACCAGGCGCGCAGCCAGGCGAGTTTTTCTTGCTCGCCAACGGGGACATTGGCCAGTTGCCCCGTGTTGTAGGGGAGCCACTCGAAAAACTGCGAACGGTGCGCCGCCATCATCCGGACGATCGTATCCATATGAGCCGTCACGTCGATTACCACGTCACCTCGCAAAGGCGCCGGTCGGGTGAACTGGTCGGGGAGATAACCCACGACCGGGTCGCGGGCGAGAATTGGCGTGTCTGCGCAGATTGGCGGAACAGTGACGAGATATGACGCATCCTGTACCGCTTGGCCGACGGCCCGATGATCGGGGTGATAATCGTTCTGCCGGTGCGTCAGCACGAGATCGGGCCGAAACGTCCGCAGCTCGCGGATGATCTGCTCCCGAACCTCGATCGTCGGCAGGAGCCGACCGTCGGGGTTGTCCCAGACTTCGTAGGGCGCGCCGATCACTTCTCCGGCGGCCCGTGCCTCGGCTCGGCGGATCGCCACTAATTGCGGTCCTGAAACCTTGAAGTGCCCCGACTGGCCGTTCGTCACCGAAACCATTTTGACGACGTGCCCGGCAGCGCGGTAGATGGCCGCCAGCCCGCCGGCGTGATATTCCGCGTCATCGGGATGGGCACCGAGGATCAACAGTCGCAGAGGATTCATCCCTCGACTATACCAACTCGCGGATCGGTCTGCCGTTGTAGATCATCGGCATCGGGCGGCCCGCCTGATCGTGGTACTGCAAGTCGAGGTCAACGCCCAGGACGCTGAAGATCGTCGCCATCATGTCCTGCGGCGAAATCGGATTCGACTTGGGGACTTCGACCTTGGCGTTCGACTCGCCGATGACCTGGCCGTTTTTGAGTCCGCCATGGGCAAAGGCCAGCGTCGAAAGGGGCGCCCAGTGATCGCGCCCGGCGGTCTGATTGATGCGTGGCGTGCGGCCGAACTCCCCTGAGATCACAAGCAGAATTCGCTGGTCGAGCCCGCGCTGCGCCACGTCGTCGACAAACGCGGCAACCGCCTGATCGACGATCGGGCAGAGCGATTTGAGCCCGTCCACAATCTGGCCGTGCATGTCCCAGCCGCCGTGATGGATCGTCACGAACCCGCAACCTCCTTCGCATAGCCGCCGCGCCAGGAGCATTTGTTCTCCCAGCCCCTTGCCGTATTTGTCGCGGAGCCGAGGATCTTCGCGATTGAGATCGAAGGCTTCTTTCGAGCGCCCCAGCACGAGATCGAACGCCTGCCCTTCGAACGCGTCGAGCCCCTTCATGACTCCCGTGCGGTCGGCGTCGCGGTTGATGCGATCGAGCCCTTTGAGCAGTCCGCGGCGATCACCCAGGCGATCGAGCGCGACTTGCACGTTCAGGTTGCGATTGGCATCTCCACCGGCGTCGAACGGGCCGTTCGCCGTCCCCAGCCAGGCCGGCCCGTCGCCGTAGATGCCATTCATCCGTACGTACGTCGGAATGCCGGTCACGGCGTGACTCGGTCCCCGGTAGCGGGACAGGATCGAACCCAGCGCCGGCTTGATCTGCGGGAAATTCGCATCGGCCGGGGGATAGTCATACCCGGTCATGACGTAATGTGTTCCGCCGCCGTGTCCACTGTTGGTATGCGCGAAAGAACGAACGAAGCTGAAGTAATTCGCGTTCTGGGCGATCTTCGGAAACAGGCCACCGATCGTCTCGCCCGGGATCGTCGTGCTGACCTCGCCGACGGCCGAACGGTATTCGACCGGAGCCGTCATTTTGGGATCAAACGTCTCGACATGGGTCGGACCGCCCCCCAGCCAGAGCCAGACCACTGAGGTGTCCTTCACCGGACGATTGTCTTCGCGAGCCACAGCCCGGGCCCGCAGCAGGTTGGGGAGCGAAAGGGCTCCCAAGCCCAAGGTGCCGACCTTCAGGAAATTGCGGCGGCTGGTCCCTTCACAGTTGCGCGTGGTCGCACGTCCGAGGATGTCCAGCATAGCCCTAACTCCTTGGCGGGATTGTCTGTCGGTGGGATCGCACTCTTTCGCTGTTTGGTTCTATCGGACAGCGGGCGCCGTTCCAAAAGGCCAAAAACTCAGCACGCATCAACATATGCTGAATTCACTTGATCGTAGCCGGCAGGCGTTGCCCCCGTCAAGAGAGACCGGGTCAAGAGAGACCGCCTCAAGGAAAACCAGGTTAACAGGAACTGGGTCAAGAGAGACCCGGACACGAGAACCCAGTCAGGTGAAACCCGCCGTCAAGCCGTCCGGACGACTGCGGGAGCCAGCAGACGGTCACACCAGGGAGCGATCTGGCCAGCCACCTGCGCTACGAAGAGTGCCGTCACTGCGCCGGTGAACACATCCATCGTGTAGTGTGCCCGCAGGATGAGGACCGTGAGAGCTTCAAACACGGCGATCGCGACGCCGATCCACGCCAGGGACTTTTTTCCGGTCCGGGTCAACTCGACTGCTCCCAGAACTGCCAGCCCTGTGTGCCCGGAGAAGAACAGGTCGGTCGAAACGCCGTAGGTCACCAGCAGCGTGGGGACACCCGTCGTGTGCCAGATCATTTCTTCGGGCGCCGGCAGCGCACAGAGTCCCTGACAGATCTGTCGCAGCGCGAACAACAAAAACAGCCCCAGGAACGGCCTGACTGATCGGCCGAAAATCGACAGTCCCAGGAGCGACACACCGACGAGATCGACGACAGCCGAACTGGTGATCAAGAGCGCATTGGCTCCCCGCGGATGGTCGATCAGATAATCGTGGAGCGGCGCGGTCCATTGATGAACGACATCTCCCACCGTCCCCTCGGGAAACGAACGCCGGCCAATCAGCGACTGGCTCCAGAACCACAGCCCCAGACCGGCCGCCACGAACAGGACTTTCGTCCAGAGTGGCGCCCGGTTCGGCTCTTCCGCCAGGGATGGATTTAAAGTTTGCATCGCGGCGCTCACGAAAGGGACTCAGCTTTTCACCCGAACCGAAACCTGGACGCTTCACGTTGTCTGTAATTCCGCAGTCCGAACTTCGCATTCCGCACTTTCCCCGATCCCCAGCATCTGCTGAAGTTGCCGTTCGATGCCGGCAATCAACGGGTCTTCTGCCGCTCCCCGTTCTCGAGTGGGAGAGACCGCGAGCGGCTCGCCGATTTCCACGGTCGCCGATAGCGGCCCGTGAATCCTGGCGATGTCAGTCATGTCTTCTTCAAACCGCTCGACCGTTTCCAGCATCCGCTCGGGAGTGGGGTTCGACCGGATGTAATCGTCGGGATAGCAGCAAAGCTGCTGGGCCAGATACATGTCGCCCAGTTGCCGCCACCGTCGTTGCCGTTCAGCTTCGGTGACTTCGTTTCGCACCATGTCCGGCAGGATGGCGGAGCGCAATTTCTTGACTCGACCAATCGTTGTCGCATCGTGCTCTCCCTTGACCCATTCCTGTTCCAGTGGCACGAGCAGATGATCGACGAGCCGCTCGATCCGATCGCCGAGAGTTCCGTGCTGCGGCTCTCCCAGATACTCCAGCTCTTTCAGACACAGCAGCGATTCGCCCACGCGCTGGATTCGCTCGAGCAGGCCGAGTTCGCGTTTCGGTCGCCAGCAGAATCGCTGCTCGATTTCGTCAAGGACCGGGCCGAGCGCCTGTCCGACGTCGCCGTGAAAGCGGTATCGCAGTGCGACCGGATGCACGACCACATTGGCCTGGGGATTCCGGTCGACCCGTTTTTTGGCCGCAGACCGCGCAATGAAACTCGTGCCGTCCATCATCGAATTGAGCCGGTCGTTGTGCCGGGAGATAATTCCTTCGGGAAAGATGAGCAGGGGCCGGCGCGCCTGGTCGAGAATCTCGATGGCTGCGTTCAGCGCCTGCCGATCCATTCCTTCCCGGTAGATGCTGAACGCCCCCGCCCGGCGAAGCAGAAATGCCTTGATCCTACCTTCGGCGAACAGGTGTGAACTGGCCATGACGAGCGGAACCGTCCCGGCCCGACGGCAGACTTCGTTGACGACAAGCGGGTCGCAGGGTCGGCAGTGATTGGGAGCCAGCAAAATGCCGTGGCCGGCGGCCATCGATTGCCGGAGCCGCTCGATCCCCCGGCACTCGACGCTGTGCACGCCAAAATCCTTCCGTAGCCGGCGGCGGGTGAGCCGCTGGATCAGCCAGGGCCAGATCTTGCCGTGGTACGGTGGACTGAACCGATACGGTTGATCGACGACGACAGCCTGCATAACTTCGGTCCCTGCAATGGATTTCCACGGGATGATTGTGCGGCTCGATTCACCCGTCCTGCCTGAGAAATCAGGCGGTTTTCTGTCGCTGATATAACGGAATTCAGCAGAGGCTCGCAGAAAGGGCATCGCCACCCCGCCGTGCGGCTGCTCCGGAACCGGCGAATTCGCTAAAATCAGCCCGTTCCGATAATCGCCCGAATCTCAAAACAGTTATGTCGCCCCACTCCTCTTCACAAGTCCGCCGAGCCGTCGTCCTCCTGAGTGGAGGGCTCGATTCGACGACGACGCTGGCCATTGCCCGCGATCAGGGGTTTGCCCTGAACGCCCTCACGTTCCGCTACGGCCAGCGCCACGCGATCGAAATCGAAGCCGCCACCAGGATTGCCGCGTCGTTCGCGGTGGCCGCCCATGTGGTTGTGGATTTCGACCTGCGAACATTCGGCGGATCGGCACTCACTTCGGACCTGGCTGTTCCCAAGGGACGCAGCGACGACCAGATGGCCCATGGGATTCCGATCACGTACGTCCCGGCGCGCAATACGATCTTCCTGTCGTTCGCTTTGGCCTGGGCCGAAGTCCTGGGGGCCAGCGACATTTTTGCCGGGATGAACGCCATCGATTACAGCGGCTATCCCGATTGCCGGCCCGAGTACATCGCCGCGTTCGAACAGATGGCCAACCTGGCGACAAAGGCAGCCGTCGAAGGAAAGCAGCGGATTCAGATCCATACGCCGCTGATCCGCCTGTCGAAGGCCGACATCATCCGCCGCGGGCTGGAACTGGGAGTCGACTATTCGCTCACCAACTCGTGCTATGATCCCGACGTGGCGACTGGCGCCGCCTGCGGCCAGTGCGACGCGTGCCTCTTGCGACTGAAGGGCTTTGCCGCCAACGGCGTCGCCGACCCGATCCGGTATGTTCGATGAGTTATCAGGTCAAAGAAATTGTGTACACGCTGCAGGGGGAAGGGGCCCAGAACGGGCGGGCCGCCGTCTTCTGCCGCTTCACCGGCTGTAACCTCTGGTCAGGACATGAAGCCGACCGGGCCGAAGCCGTGTGCCAGTTCTGCGACACCGACTTCGTGGGAACTGACGGCACCGGCGGGGGCGAATTTGCGACGGCGAACAACCTGGCCGACGCGATTGCCCGGGCCTGGCGGGCGCCGGTTCCTGTCAGCGGTCCCAGACGGCTCGTCGTCTGCACGGGCGGCGAGCCACTCCTGCAAATGGATGCACCGCTGATCGACACCCTGCACGAGCGCGGCTTTGAAGTCGCCGTTGAGACCAACGGGACTCTCCCGGCACCCACCGGCATCGACTGGATCTGCGTCAGTCCGAAAGCGGGCAGTGTCTTGCGGCTCACTACCGGTGATGAGCTGAAGCTCATCTTCCCACAGCCGGGTGCCGATCCCGACCGATTCGAAGAGCTCGAGTTTGACCATTTCTTCCTGCAGCCGATGGATGGACCCGAGGTCAAACAGAATACGCAACTGGCTCTCGAATATTGCCTGGCGCATCCCCGCTGGCGGATCAGCCTGCAGACGCACAAGATCCTGGGAATCCCCTGAGGACGCCACCGCGATTCGGACTTCCGCTTGATACTCCAACACGTTACTCGCGGATGTCTCTCGCTGCTGGGAGTGTTTGTTCATCCGCTGGGGCGGCTTTGCCGACCGCTAGTCTCCGCGCTGCGCTCAACCGAGCGGCTCGAACATGGATTGGTTCTCGTCTTGCCAGGAATCGAAGGCGAGAGCTTCATGAATCACAGCATCGCCCGCGGCCTGGCGGATGGAGGTGTACCCTCGGCAATCGAAATCTATGACTGGACGACCGGAGTCATTCTGCTCTTTCTGTATCACTTGCGTTCGTCGCGCCGGCACGCGGCACAGGCCAGGCAAATTGCCGAGCGGATTGTTGCTTATCAGCGCGACTATCCCGGCCGGCCGGTCCAGATCATCGGCCATTCGGGAGGGGCTGCCATCGCCGTCCTCGCAGTCGAGAGCCTGCCGGCCGGAGTCAACGTCGACTCGATCATCCTGCTGCAGGGGGCCCTGTCACCGAAATACGATTTGCAACGCGCCTTGGCGCGATCGGAACGAGGTATTGTCAGTTTTCAATCGTTCCTGGACTTTTTATTTCTGGGAGTCGGAACCTCGATTGCAGGAACGATTGATGGGCGTCTCACACCTTCTGCCGGAATGGTTGGCTTTCGTTTGCCGGGAGGTTCGAGTGCCGATGAACAGGAACTCTATTCGAGCAAATTGCGGCAGGTTCCATTTCGTGCCGCAATGATCCGCGATTTCAATTTCGGCGGCCACATGGGAGCGACGAATCGGGTATTTGTCGCCCGCCACGTCGTTCCGTTTCTGGAAATGCCTGCGAGCGGCCGATCCTCATGAGCATCTGCTTCTACGAGCACTACCTGACGGCTCTGCGCGGGCTCATGCATTTCGCGACAAACGAAGGGGGCCTTGGCAACCTCGACGAAGCACGACTCTTTTCCCAGAGGCTGCTGAATCGACTCCTGCTCGTACGCTTTATCGAGGCCAGGGGCTGGCTCGATTTTGAGGGGCGCAGTGACTATCTGCGCGCGCTGTTCGAGGCGGGCGGCGTCGACGGCGGTTCCATCTACCAGACCCGGATCAAGTCTCTCTTCGGGCACCTGGCCGGAACGTCGCGGCAGCCGACATCCCAGATCGGCATTGTTCCGGTACCTGGACCGGGGCCGTTCGACGAGAGCGACCTCGATCGCCGCGTGGCCGACCTGCCTGATGAACAACTCGCGCCGGTCATCGGGGACTTCGGTTTGCTGTACGAGTTCGAGTTCACAATCGACGAATCCACCGCGGCCGGCGGCACAGCCGCCGTTGATCCCGAGATGCTCGGGACCGTGTTCGAAGAACTGGTCACCGGGCGTCACGAGACGGGGGCGTATTATACGCCGCGCGACGTCGTCGCCTTCATGTGTCGCGAGGCGCTGAAAGGAATTCTCGCCGCCAGGACCGACGTTCCGGCGGCAAATATCGCCTGCCTCATCGACGAGCAGAAACCTGCCAATCTGACCGCCGCCGCAGCAATTGAAATTCGTGCGGGTCTCGACGAACTGCGGGTAATCGATCCGGCTTGCGGCTCCGGCGCCTACCTGATCGGCATGCTCGGCGAACTGATCGCCATTCACCGGGCGCTGGATCGCGGGTTTCCCGGAGCGGACCTGACCCCGTCGAGGGAACGCAAGCTGCGGATCATTCGCAATCATCTCTTCGGCATTGATCTGGATCCGCTGGCGACAGAGATCGCCCGGTTGCGGCTGTGGCTGGCGCTGGCGGTTGATGCCGCCGAACCGGTGCCGATCCCGGTTCTGGATTCTCAATTCGTCACAGGCGATACATTGCTGGATAACCTGCCTGCCGAATTCCGTGACGGCAGCTTCGATATCGTGCTTGCCAATCCTCCTTACGTGCGGCACGAATTGATCGATGGCTCGACCAAACGCGCACTGCGCCGGCGCTACGCTGCGATTGGCCACGGCAAAGCCGACCTCTATTGTTACTTCTTCGCCCGCGGTCTCGAGCTCTTGCGCGACGGCGGGATGCACGTCTTCATCTGCTCGAACAGTTGGCTCGACGTCGGGTTTGGGGCCAGGCTCCAGGAGCATCTGTTGTCGCAGGGGGAAATCGTCGCCATCTACGACAGCCAGATCGAACGGCAGTTTTCGACGGCCGACGTCAATACGGTGGTTTCTGTGATCAGGAAGCAAGTGTCGTCAGGAAATCCGATGACCCGCTTCGTCTCGCTCCGTGCCCCACTGGCCGAAGCGCTGCGCGAACCTGGCGCCCGCCGGGAAGTGGCTGTCACACGGGACGAGCTTTGGCAGCCCCGCGGCAGCACGTCGTCGTCCGCAAACTGTGCCTATCGCGGTGGAAAGTGGAGCGGCAAATACCTGCGCGCGCCGGATTCGTTCAGCAAGTTGCTGGAGGCTCCGATCCCGCTCGTGCGATTGGGAGACTTGCCGTTTTGCACGATCGGCCGCGGCCGGCGGACCGGTTGCGACGAGTTCTTCTGCCTCGCGCACGAGCCGCTCGACGATCTGTCGATCGAACCGCGATTTCTGAAGCCGCTGGTGAAGTCGCCGACTGAGTTCCGCTGGCGCCCTCCGTGTACATCGAGCCTGGAATCGTCCAAACAGGTCTTTGTCTGCCACGAAGACCGGTCGGCTCTGGAGGGGACCGCGGCGCTGCGCTATATCGAATGGGGAGAGCGTGTCGGCCTGCACAGACGGAGTGTGACGCCCACTGCCGGTCGCTGGTACGATCTGGGCCGGCAGCCGACTGCCGACCTGATTCTGCCGATCGCTTTCAGCGAACGTTTCTTCGTCGTGGAAAATGATGCCCGGGCCGAAGTGCATCAGCGGTTTGCCACGCTCCACTTTGGACAGGAAGCCAGGCACTTCCTGCCGGCGGTGTCGGCGCTCCTCAGTTCTTCGCTCGTCCCGCTCATGGCGGAAGTTCTCGGGAGGCACAATCTGGGGCAGGGGGCGCTCGATTTTCCCCCCGACGACTGGCGCGAAGTCCTGCTCCCCGATATGGCTGCGCTCCCCCCGCAGACAATCGCCGATCTGGCTGGTTGCTGGAAAGAGATCTCGGCGAAAGTTCCTGTGCGGTTCTCGGCGGCAGTTCGCGACCCGACCTTCCGGCGGCTCGACGCCGTTGTGGCTCGGGCTCTGGGTTGCGACGAAAGCTTGATGGAAAAAATCCGCCGGGATGCACTCAGCCTGATCGAATCGCGATTAGCCAAAGCGCGCCGGGTTCAAAACAGAAAGACTCGCGCTTCCTGACTGCTGTGTTTGCCGGGTTCCGTTAAGACGGGAGCGTCGGCTGTGGATTCGTTTTCAGGAGTCCCGTCCATCAGCGTGCATCAGGGGCGAGGCATGCCGTTTTTCAACGTGCAGTTAAAATCGGTATCGCCGTCAGGCTTAACGCAGTCTCTCTGAAGTCGCCCGGCTGCATTCCAGAAAAACTCACGAAAGTTGCAGGCGTTGGCCGCCGGCCGCCCAAACAGGTGGTAAAGTTCCCTATTGTCGTTCTGTGCCGATTTCCACCGGGAATCTGCGCACTGCGGCAGACATTTCTTATAATCAATCACACCTCTCGCAGACCCGACACCCATGCCTGACACCCTGGATTCGAGGACGACCGTGGAGAGCCAGACCGAAACCACCGTGGCCCACAAGCGCGAACCGCGACAGACTGTCGCCTGCAACGACTTGCTCAAAGCGCTGCGCCAGAAGACGGCGAAAGTCGGCGTGATCGGCCTGGGCTACGTCGGGCTCCCCCTGGCGAATCTGTTCCATCAGAAGGGTTTCCAGGTTTTCGGGTTCGACATCGACCAGCGGAAAGTCGATGCGCTGAATGCGGGCAGAAGCTACATCGGCCACATCGCGAACGAACGGGTGATCGAGCTGATGGCCGACGGCCGATTTGTCCCGACGACCGATTTCTCGAAGATCAAGGAAGTCGACACCGTCTCGATTTGCGTGCCGACGCCGCTCGATGACTACCGCGAGCCCGACCTGTCGTTCATCGAATCGACCGGCCGCAATATCGCCCCGCACTTGCGCAAAGGACAGTTGATCGTCCTCGAAAGCACGACCTATCCCGGCACGACCAAGGAAATTCTCCAGCCGATTCTCGAAGCCGGCAGCGGACTGCGTGCCGGCGAAGACTTCTTCGTCGCGTACAGCCCCGAGCGTGAAGATCCGGGTAATCCGAACTTCTCGACGTCGAGCATTCCCAAAGTTGTCGGCGGGATGGACGCCGAATCGCAGGCGGTCGCCGTGGCCCTCTACGAACAAGCGGCCGCCAAGGTCGTCCCCGTTTCGTCGATGGAAGTCGCCGAGGCGTGCAAGATTCTCGAAAACACCTACCGCGCCGTGAACATTGCGCTGGTCAACGAGATGAAGATCCTGTTCGACCGGATGGGCCTCAGCATCTGGGAAGTGATCGAAGCGGCGAAGACCAAGCCATTCGGGTTCCAGGCGTTTTATCCGGGACCGGGGCTGGGCGGGCACTGCATTCCCATCGACCCGTTCTACCTCAGCTGGCTCGCCAAGCGCTACGGGCTCAACACGCGATTCATCGAACTGGCGGGCGAAGTCAATGCCCGCATGCCGGGATACGTCGTGGACCAGGTGATGCGCGGTCTGAACCGGGCCGGCCGGGCCGTGCACGGAGCCAAGATCGCCATCATCGGCATCGCCTATAAGAAGGATGTCGACGACCCGCGCGAATCCCCCGCCTTCGAGATCATCGAAGAACTGCTGCAACTGGGAGCCGATCTGTCGTACCACGATCCGCACATTCCCAATATGCCGAAGATGCGCAAGCACGACATCAAGTTGGCGAGCCAGCCGCTCACTCCGGAATACCTGGCGGCGCAGGACTGCGTGCTGATCGTCACCGATCACACGGCGGTCGACTGGGCAGCCGTGCTCAAGCACGCCCGGCTCGTGGTCGACCCGCGCAATGCCCTGGGCAAGAGCACCGGCAACCACGAGCACGTCATCAGTTGACCTAACGGACGAGCTGGTACGTCACGAACGCGATGCGGCGTCCGTCGGGTGACCAGCAGGGGACGTTGATCGTCCCCTGGCCGCCGAAGAACTGACCAAGCACGTCGATCTTGCGGTCGGCCAGCGCCATCCGTCGCAGCAGCACGTCTTTGTTTTCGGGATGGCCGGTCACATCCCTGGCATAGGACAGAAAGACGAGCATCCTGCCGTCCGGTGACGGGTGCGGGAACCAGTTGTTGTACTGGTCGTCGGTCAGTTGCTCCTGATTTGTGCCGTCGATCTTCATCCGCCACAGATGCATCTGGCCGGTCCGATCGGAGTTGAAGTAGATTTGCTGGCCGTCGGGAGAATACTCAGGCCCGTCATCGAGCCCGGCGGTCGTCGTCAGCCGCGTCTCTTCTCCGCCGTCGACCGAGATCGTATAGATGTCGAATTCGCCGTTCCGCTCTGCGCAGTACGCCAGCCGCTTTCCGTCGGGGGACCAGCCGTGCCAGTAGGACGGCGCCCTTTCCGTGACAAGTTTCGGCTCTCCCCCATCGATCGGGAGCGTGTAGATTCGCGACTTGCGATCGGCCTGCGACTGGTCGCTGATGACGAGCTGTTTCCCGTCAGGCGAAACGCCGTGGTCGTTGTTGCAGCGCTTCGCAAACCCGGTGTCGATCACCTCCGGCTCACCGCCGGTCGCTGCGATCCGGTACAGCTTACCGCCGCTGTTGTAGATGAGAGTTTTGCCGTCGCGCAGCCAGTTCGGGGCTTCAATGCGGGTGGCAGTCACATAGACCACGCGGCGATCGGTCGAATTCATCGCCTGGGTTTCGAGCGTGCTGTAGAGCGTCGGCGATTTCTCGCCAAAAGTCGTCGTCAGGTTGACCTTCGTGAACACGGCCGTCTCGGTCACATCCTTGTTGTGGGCGCACACTCCCAGGCCGACGAAAACCGGACCATCGAAGTCGATCCTGACTGCGGCGCCAGAAAAGCGCAACTCTTCTCCTGCTGCGGCGGTGTACAGCAGCGTGTATTTGCCGCGTTTCACGAGTTGCACCCGCGCCGGCGCTGAAACATTGGCCTGCACCTCGTGCGTGGCGGCTCCCGCCGCATCGCGGAACTGAAGTGAGGTCAAACCATCGCCGTGGACAGCCACGTCGACATACGCCGAGTCCGACTCGAGGCTCTGCCGAAGCATCAGGCACGCCTTGCGATGCGGGTCCTTGCCGGCGCCCACGAACCGCACGTCGGCCGACAGCGAGACATCCCCTTCCATCTTCTTCCAGGCGAAGTGGAAGGCGTCGGTCGCGAACCACATGTTCTCCCCGCTGCCAGCCATCGTGTACGAGCCGTCAGCCGAATCGAACCTGGCAGTTCCCGCGTGCAGCACCGTTCCCACGTCGCCGTGTGCTTCAAACAGCCCCGGGTCGCTGCGGGCCGTCGCGGGTGTAAGCAAAAGGCAGGCGGTGATAAGGGGCACAGGCAAACGTCGAAGCATACGGCACCTGGGAGTTCTGCAATCTCGGCGAAGGAAACGAAAAATGCACGGAAGAGTTGGATTTCCCCCGCCATGCTACGGCTGTCCCGCAGGACTGTCCAGCAGTGATAACCACGGGTTTGGGTGGCCCGTCTGTCCGGGGCACTGCCGCGAAGAGCGGTGGTCCTGGCGGACGGGTCGCGCAGCGACAAGATTCGGCGCCATCCGGGTTCTTGGCCTGAGACGAATCAGCTCGCCAGTCTTCTCCTGAATCGGAACTTCGAGCGACCAGTTACATCCGGCCGATGCCGAATCTTATCGCAGCCGATCAGGACCACCATTGTCGGCTTTTCCCGCGAGTGACCCTGCTCGCTCACCGCCCATTCTGGTTAGCAAGGGACCAGAACATTCTGGCAAACTGCGGAGTTCGAAGGGCCGAGCGACACCGCAATCGCCAAAGAGGCTGACAAATCGGCTCGGTACGTCAGTTGCGGGCGTCAAGGGAGCAGAGTTGATGTGACGAGCGCACCGGATTGTGACGTCGCCACGTGATTACCCCTTTTGACACAGGAGACCGAGTCATGTCGAGTAAAGTATTCTTTGGAGGAGCAGCGTTTGTTGTTGTTGCCGCGATCACCGCCGGGAGTTTCGTCGCCGCCCAGGACAATGCACAGCCGGCGGCAGCTGCCCAGGCCGCACCAGATGGGCAACCCGCACCGAAAGAGATTCCGCACTTTCGGGCCAAGCAGATCCTGGGGGCGAAAGTCGGCCTGCAAGGCAGTTCGTCCGTCGGGACGGTGGACGACATTGTCCTCGACGAGAACGGAAACGTCGACTATCTGATCGTCATGACTGACGGCAACAAGCTCGTCACGGTCCCCTGGGATGCGACGCAATTCAACGTCGAAAAGCGGATGGCCGTCGTGCAAATTCCGCAGGAGCAATTTCACCGGGCACCGACCTACACCGTCGACCATTACCCAGTGTTCGCAAGCCCGGCGTACCGCACGCAAGTGTATACGTACTATGGACTGCGACCGGGCCAGGAACGTCGGGCGATCCGCCGTGGCGCTGTTGTGGTCCCGTAAGGGCTGAGTGCACATCTCTTCGAAAAAGAGCACGTCGTCGGGCGCGGACCGTCGTCGGACGGTCCGCGCCCGTTGCCGACGTTGCCCGGCGGCAGTCAGCGGTTGTTGTCAAATTGCCAAAGAACGACCGGCGCACGAGCGGTCATCAGCGGTGGAGCGACGTCCGCGCTTTTCAGCGCTACGTCCATGCATGCTCAACGTGCACGCTGCCTGCTCAAGTGGGTGCTCAAGTTGAGCACCCAGAATCATTCATTTTCTCGCAGAATCATCATGCATGCTCAGGGTGCTCAAGGTGCTCAACACATTTCACAACTCGACGGCAGACTGCTCTTTTTGGTTCAAGAACTCTCGGCCATGTGCTTTCCAGAGGATTTTCTGTATAATGATCTAATGTACACTATATGATAGACGCATTCCTTTCGTGCGTCAAGACGTAGCCACGGGATTCTTGTGGAATGCGTTCCAGATTCGCGACTCGCCCCGGTGCTCAGGTTCGACTCCATCCTTTGTAACGTAGGTCCGCTGCGTGACTGTATTGTCGCCTTTCGCTCCTGCGAAAGGACGCCCCTTCGCAGGAGCGAAAGGCGACGGACTGTGCGCCCCACGATCCCCTCGGTGCTCGTGCGCCAACTCCATTTCGCATGGAAACGCGGAATTTGCGGTCCATTTTTGTTGGCAGGCGAAGCTGCCATTCGTCACGCAAGATGATCGGCAGCGATCCTTTACGAGTTTGCCACGGCCGGGTCTGTTATGGGATGATGGGTGCGGTACGCCATTTCACGAATTGACCCTGGCGTGATCCGCGCCGCCGGTCTGTGCGTTTGCGCCCCACTGAGAGCCTCGTATTCGGACCAGCGGCTGACACCGTGTGTAAGCGAAGCATGCAACTTCCACGACCTGGGCGCCCGACACTCGGCATCGCAGTCGTGTTGCTGGTCCTGGGAGCACGAGTGGCATGGCACGCGTCGCATACCACGGTCGGCTGGGACCTGATCCGGCACGATTGGTGTCAAACGCTGGCAACCTTCGTTGGAATTGACCGAATCGCCCTGTCTGCACGGGAGCCGGAAGATCAGGCGCGTTTCTGGTTGAAGGAGGTTGAGCGGCTGGGTCCGGAGAAAGGAACTCCCAATGTCGCGGCTGGTGGGGCCTGGGTGCTGGACGCGCCGGATACGAAGTTTTTGCAACGCCATTTTCGCGAGAATAAGGCGGTGCACGGATTTCCCGGTCTGCCGCTCGGTGCGCACGTAGAGCTTGACCATGACGCTGTCAGTCGTGCCGTCAACAAATTTGAGGATCTGTGCCACGAGCGGTGCATCGGCCTGATGGAACACGCCACGAGCATCGAACCGACAAACATCGACATGTGGCGAACGCGGGCGCTGCTGCTGTTTCGAGAAGACGTCCTGGGGCTGGGATGCACGCCGCGTCGAGCGGATTGGCAGGTGGTCCTTGATGAATGCGCCCAACATGATCCCGAGAACGCCCTCTACGACTATCTGGCCGCACTTTGCGAGTGGAGGAGTTCGGCGGACCGCCGTCTGGACGGAACGGACTTTATCGTCCACGTGCGCGAAGAAGCAGGCTTCGCTCGAGGAAACCGGCGATTCGGGTTGGGCCTCGAAAAGTCGACACTCCTGTTCGGCGCCAGTGGCCACCACGACACCATGGCCTTCCTCGAACTTTCTTCGATTTCTTCAACCGATCGACTGACGGCCGCTGAAAGTCGTGCGATTGACTCGCGCGCGGCAAATCTGCTGTTCAGTCTGTTTCGCTGGCAACACACACAGTACAGCGTCCAGCGGCGAAACGGCGATCCGGAGGCGGCGGCAGACACACTGCGAAGGATTTCGCTGATCGTCCGCCAGGTATCAACAACGGGGGACTCGGCAGGTATGCTTTATGAACCATTGATTCTGCAGGGCTTTATTCTTGCAAACCTATCGGAACTCTCCGGCGCATCGCCCGCTGCTGTCGACGCCCAAGAAATCCAGAACATCGACTCCGACCGTCGTGCGGTCCGACTCGAGCTGGCTGTCATCAGCAAGGCCTACCAGCGTCTCATGGCCAAGGATCAACCGCGGGGACACCCGATCGAAACCGCTGGCGCCAGGTTGGCGGTGATTGCCCAATCGCCTGCCGAAGTCCTGCTGTTGCTGGCCTTGTGCTGCATGGCTGTTGTCAAGCTCTGCGGCAAAGGGGCGCAGCTGGAATTGGCGCGAGTGAGTGTTCGGGCTCAATTGGCGGCATGGTTTTCCGGGTTTGGATCGAGCTATCTGGTATTCGGCATGTGTCCTGCCGGCATCGTTTCCGCACGCAACCAGACATCGGCCGTACTGGCGCTGGTGAGCACCGTGCTCCTGGTCGCATTGATCGGTGCCTTCGTCCTCCTCAACCGGAAATCTCGCATCGGCTTTTCGCAATTGATCGCGTTATCGATTTCATTCGCGCTTTTGTGGACCAGCGTCCTCTTTTGGGATGCCGTTCTCGATTTGTTGATGACCCTTGTGGGTCGTCTCCACCCCCTGGCGACGATACTGCTCTCGGTTGCGCTGCTCGCTGCCGGCTGGTTCACGATCAAGTCTGACCTCGCATTTCTGCGAAGGGACGACGTTTCGGCCCACTTGAAAGCGCGGTTAGCTTTCCTGCTTCAGATCCTTGTTGCCTTCACTATTCCCTGGGGACCGACGATTGCCGAATTTGTCGAGGAGAATCTGGATAGAAGGGTCTGGGTCACGTCCCGGGTCTTGAGCGAGGTTCAGTCGTTGGGATTCGTTGCAGAAGATTTGCGCAGCGGGATGAAACTGGAGCAGCACCCCTGGCTGTGGTCGCTGTTGCAATGGCACTCATACTCTGGGCCGTACGTCGGACTGCTGCTGTCGTTGCTGATTCTGTCGGTGCAGTCTTCAATGTGTCTCAGCCGCGCCACCGCGGGTGGGTTCCGGCAGATTCTGCGGCAACGAAAACTCGACTTCCTGCGGCTGATCGGAACGAACGCCGCCCGGACACTCGCGATCGCCGGAGCTGGCGCTTTGCTGGTGTACCTGGCCTGTGTCCCGACCACGATTAAAGAAAGTGAAGCCTACTACCTGCGGCACTACGCCCGATTGGTTGACCCCATTGGAGCGCGCCGTGAAATCGATGCTGAAATCGCAGCCATCCGCAACGACGCTGCGTTGATGTCCGAATTGCGGCTGAAAGCCGAGAAGTGATGCGACGAGCCTCAATTAGATGGCATCGCCATTGAACCGTGAGTGATTTCCGCCGCGCAATCCGAGTGCGCAGTGTTCTTTATCGATGGTCCGCATTTGAGCATGCTCTACTCCGCCTGTCGTTCGGCGGCCGGATTGGTCAGTTCGACAGCTTGCGGCGGCGAAGGGGGCTTGTCCTGAAGACGCGTGAAGACTGCCAGGACAACCGCCGTGAGGATCGTCGTCCAGGCGAGCGTGGCGACAAACATGGGGGCCGCGCCGACTTTGACCTGCACCGCCGGGTCGCGTTGTGCTGCCGGCATGCCCCACCGGATGAGCTGCGGGACTCCCGTCAGTGCCTGCACTCCCGCGATCATCATCATGAGCAGCAGCGGCGGCGCGGCACCGAGCACGGCCAGCATCGCCGCAGTCACCAGTCCGAACATACTCGCCGTGCTCGCGGCCAGGATCCCGCCGAGCAGCGCCACACGCCTCCAATCGATCTGTGGCCGGCCGTCGGGGCCCAGAATTGGTCGAGGTGAAAACACCTGCTGGTCGGCAGCCAGTCGTTTGCCGACGGCTCGTTCGGCCGCCGCACTCATCCAGAATGCGAGCCACACGCCACCGGCGACGATCCCACAGAGAAACGAAATCGACCCGGGTTGAAATGTGTCCCAGCTCTGTTGCGGATTGAATTGTGAGACCTGGAGCAACCAGGGCTTGAGCAACCCGAATTCCATAATCGCCTGCCAGGCGTTCGTGCCGGGAAGCTGTTCGATGTGGCGGTAGGGCGCCAGGAAGACGACGGTGGACAGTACCCCCACGAGCACCAGCCCGCGAAACCACCACCGCCGCACACCGATTGGCCAGCCAGTCATCCAGGCAGCCCACGGCGGCAGGGGCCCGGGTTCCGGATCATCCGCAGCAGCCGGTGAGAGCCGTGGAAGCTGATCGAGCGGCACCGTCAGCCCGCGCCAGACGAGCAGCAGCGGCAGCAGCGTGCACAGCGTGATCATCACCAGGGCGAACAGCGGGTTGATGTCGGAGGGGCGTGCGCCCCTCAGCGCCAGGCCGGCGATGGTGCAGACTGTCACGGCCAGAAAGCCCATCGTCAGCAGCAGGGCCACACCGGGCGGCCAGGGAATGGCGCGGCCGTTCCGAACGCCGACGATCGGCACACCGAAGATTCGCCACGCCTTTCCCGACTGCTCTCCCCCCTCGGCTTCCACAAAGCTTGCGGTCTCGGGCATTTTGGCACGACCAGAAGAGGTGGTGATCTCTTCGATCTCTGTCTTGAAAAGACTGGCCTGCGAATACCGCAGCTCAGGATCGCGTTCGAGCGCCCGCAAAACGATCTGATCGAGCCGCACGTCAATATGCACTTTGTGCGACGGCGCTTCGATCTGCCGGGCGGGGAGTTCACCCGTCAGCATTTCGTAGAGGACGACGCCGAGTGAATAAATGTCGGCGCGATGATCGGCCGTGCCGGGCCTGCGGACCTGCTCGGGAGCAATGTAACCGGGCGTTCCGGCGAATTTCTCCTCCAGCGGCGTACCTGGCGCATTGAGCATGGTGGCGATGCCGAAGTCGGCGATCTTGACCCGCCCCTGCTTGTCGAGCAGCAGATTGGCCGGCTTGATGTCGCGATGCACGATGCCGTGATCGTGTGCAAACTGGAGCGCTTCGCAGATCGGCGGAACGATGGCCAGCGCTTCGCGCGGCTCGAGCCGGCGCGTCAGCAGCAACTGGCGCAGGTTGACGCCGTCAACGAACTCCATGAGCAGGAAGAAGTACGGCCCCGTCTGCCCGAAGTCGTGAATCGTGACGATGTGCGGGTGGTTGAGCCGGGCCAGGGCCAGTGCCTCGCGGGCGAATCGCTCGGCAAACGCCGGATCCTTCTCCCGTTCCGGAGCCAGAATCTTGAGGGCCACGAGCCGGTCGAGCGACTTCTGCCGCGCCTGGTAGACCACTCCCATGCCGCCGCGCCCCAGGCAGGAAATGATTTCGAGCTGCGGGAAATAGGGGGCCAGTTCCTCGGGGGAGGGAGTGGCAAAGGAGGCCGCGGCCGGTTCGCTCCCGTGAGGATCGAGTGTCCGGCTGTCGAGCCCCCGCTGAAAGAGGCAGGCGGGGCAGAGTCCCTCGGGCGCGTCGGCCGTGAGAGGCTTGCCGCAGGTCGTACAGTGGCGTTGGTCGGTCATGGTCCGTTTCTCCGATTGTGCTTCCAGGGATTACAGAAGCAAATCGAAGCCAAAGTTACAGCCGTTTCGCCGGAATTCTGCGGGCTGTCGCCGAGAAGATCGCCTAACTACAGGCACGACAGCAGGTAACGGATTTCGTCGTCAATTTCGCCGGGATCGGAAACTGTCTGCCCGATCTCATCGCGGAGCAGTTCGCGGTACCGCCTGCGCAGGCGGTGGACCGCCACCTTGATCGCCCCCTCCGACATGCCCAATTCGGTACCGACGTCGCCGTAGTTGAGCGCCGATTTTTCAGCGGTGAGAAACGGTTTCAACCGCTCGAAAAGGGGTTGCTTTCCCTCCGTGGCGAGTTCGTCGCCGAGCCGCGCGAAGACCTGCGCGAGCACGGCCAGCGCCCAGCGACGCTCGAACAGCTTTTCGGGCGTCAGGTCGTGGAAGGGCTCGAGCGCGTACCGGCTGTCGGCATCTTCCCGATTGAGCGACACTATCGTGTGACCCCCGCCGCGCTTCTGCGCCTGCGTGCGATCGTATTCGTTGGCGAGAAAGTGCTTGAGCGAGGCCAGGAGAAACGAGCGGAATTTGCCTTTGTCGCGGTCGACATCAGCCAGCGAGTTCTTGACGAGCAGGCGCGCGAAAAACTCCTGCGTCAAATCCTCGGCCTCGTGCGTCGCATGGCCGCTCCGCCGGACGTAGGCGTAGAGGGGATACCAGTAGCGCTGGCACAACTGGGCGAGGGCCCGATTGGCCGCCGAAGAACCCGCGCCGGCCGCCGCCAGGACGACGGTCCACTGGGTGGTGGCAAAACTCGCCGGCCCGTGTGCCGCGCCCGGCAGTTCGCTCGAAATGGTCATTCCATTCATTCTACCCGACTTGCAACACGGCGGCATCGCCGAAGACTCGGGGTCCCTGCGAACCGCAGTCGCCAGATCGCTCGTGTGTATCGGCAGGTTTTGGAACGTATTCGGACGAAAATGGCATCCTGCGTCGTTATTCGGGTCATCCCGAGTCGGATTGTGCGACTATCTCATCAGATGCTCCTGATGTCCTTAAAAATGAAATGGATCCCATGACCAACGGTGAAATGCCAAATTGGGATCGCATCGTCGAGTGCCACGCGAAACGCGTGTTCCGCGTCGTGCTGCGGATCCTGGGGTCTGTGCAGGATGCCGAGGATGTGTCGCAGGATGTGTTCACCGAAGCCTTCACATTTCATAAATCGGGTCCCGTTCAGAGCTGGGCGGGATTGCTCGTGCGGCTGGCGACGTTGCGGTCGATCGATCGGCTCCGCCGCAAGCGAACGTCGGTCGAACTGCGCGACTGCGACCGGATGTCGACCGTGGAGCCATTCGATGAAGTCGCGGCGACGGAACTGGCGCATTGGCTGCGGAGTGCCCTCGTTCAATTGCCCGACCAGCAGGCCACCGTCTTTGCCATGTTTCACTTCGAGCAACTGTCCCGCGACGAAATCTCCGCTGCCTTACACATCGCCCCCGAAGCCGTTTCAACATCGCTCTACAAGGCCCGGCAAAGTCTGTTGACGCACCTGGCCGTTTTCAATCGAGGAGATTCGCAATGAATCATGAAAATTATTCGCCCGATTCCGAGAGCCTCCCGGCGCCTCTCGAAGCCGCGATCCAGGCTGTGCAGGCGGAACCGCTCCCGGTCGACGCGATTGAACGGGTGATGTTCCGCGCCAGTCAGTTGGCAAAGACGTCGCCGGTCTCAGTGCCGGCCGTGCCCGAGAGTCGCCAGCGCGGCCGGAAAGTTTCCCGGGTGGTCCTCGGGGGTTTGAGCATCGCCGCGTGCGTGATCGCTGTGGCAGGAGTGGCCCTGTTTCTCGACCGTTCCGCCGGGCAATCGTTTGCGCAGGTGGTCGAAAAGGTGAAGGCCGCACGTTCGGTCCGCCTCAAGATGATCACGCGGTTCGGTCGCCAGCCGGAAATGGAGGGGCGAATGTACTTCGACGGCAATCGGATGCGGCTCGAACAGTTCGACGGAATGCTGACCCAGGTGGCCGACTTCGACCGGAAGCAGGCTCTGTTCCTGGACGCTCATCGCAAGCTGGCCCAACCGATCGAAATGGACGCCAACGCCGAGAAGGCGTTTGCCAACCCCATCGACCAGCTCCGGCGCGCGAAAACGAGCGATGCCGAGCGGATCGGGCAGGAAGTCGTCAACGGGCGCCGCACCGACGTCTATCGGCTCCGCAAGGTGGAACTGCTCGGCATGAAGGGCATCGCCGAGATGATTGTGTGGACTGACGTGGAAAGTGAACTGCCTGCAAAGATCGTGGTTCACGACCCCGACCCGAAGGCCGAGATGGAGGTGCGTTTTGAGGAATTCGTCTGGAATCAGCCGCTGGATGCGCAATTGTTTTCGCTCAGTGTCCCCGATGGTTTTCAACGGGGAGTCGTCGTAACGACACCGCGCCCCAGCGGACCGAAAGAGCCCAGTGCAGCGACGACCGGCGCCGCACCCGCATTCGCCGACGGCGTACTCCGCTACCGGGTTCCTGGCCAGATCCTCTGGACTCACCAGGGAACAACGATCACCGCGCTCCTGCGGGATCCCGAATCGGTCCCGCAGCAGGAACATAAGCCTTATGAACTGCGTCAATGGGACGCGGCAACCGGAAAGCTGAATTGGTCCGAAGCGGTGGCTGGTGCGAGTTCGGTCGCCGGGACAGCGGATGGAAAGATCCTCGCCACGGTCATCGGTTACGAAGTGCAGTTGCGCGATGCGGCGTCCGGGAAAGTGACGCGGAAATGGGTCACCAATGAACGACTGCAGCCCCTGGCGTTCTCGCCCGATGGCAAGACGCTGGCGGCAGGCATCACCGAATGGGGCCGCTACGGTGGACGGGGTGGAAAACCAACTGGCGGAGTACAGTTCTGGGATGCCGAGAATGCCAGCCTCGTACGATCGATCGCCGACGACAAGCCGGTCGTGTTCCTCAAGTATTCCGGCGATGGGAAATTCCTGGCGACTTCGTCCAACGAAGGGCCGGTCAAATTGTGGTCGACGGCAACGGGAGAGTTGATTCGCATGATCCCCGGTCTGGCGGGAGCAGATTTCTCTCCTGATGGCAAAACCATCGCCTGTGTTTCGGTGGCGCCGTCCGCTGGCAATACGATCGGGACGGTCGAACTCTACAAACTCGCCGACGGATCCCTGCTCAAGTCGTTGACCAGCGAAAAGGGAGCGACTGCGAGTACCGTGCTGTCGGTTACGTTCTCGCCCGACGGACGCTTTCTGGCGGCGGCCGACTGGAATGGAACCGTCACGATCTGGGACGTTGCGACCGGTAACCGCAAACAGACGGTCACGGAACCGGCGGGCGTCATCTGTGCGGCTTTCGCTCCCGGCGGTGCAACATTGGCTCTGGGGGGCGAGGACACGACACTGCGACTGCTGAAGCTCCCCGCCGACCTGAAGCTTCCGGTTCAGGAGAAGGAATAGGAGGCACAGCTCGGTTCAATTGCGAAGAGCCTGATTTCCCTGCTGACTCGAGTTCGGGTCAGCAGGGTTCGTTACTGAGACGGCTCATAATTCCTGGTTACGGCAGCGGAACCTTGTCGCGCGCCGGCAGGATAAAGACCAGCGTCCCAGGGCGCAGAATTCGAGAGAGCGTCTGACCGGCGGCTTCATCGTCGGGCCGGGGAGGGCCGATTTCCTTCCACAGTTGATGCGGCTCGCCCAGCGCCGGCTGATCGTCTTCCCGAAAGGCGAGGGCCACGACCGTTGGTTTCGAGGCGAAAGCGCGGGCTTCGTCAACTGAGACTTTTCGCAGGTCGGTCTCTTGAATCAGCAGGATCGTCGCCTGCTGGAGGTTCATGGACCGCTTCTGCGGTTCATACGAGGTCTTCGCCGACTGGCCCACATGCAGCCTGCCGAATCTGGTCACGAGCAGTCCGCCGCTCCTGTCGATCCCTTCTGCCAGGACAAATTCCACCTGCACATTCGCCAGCGGTTTGTCGTCGCTACGGCGCCGCTGCAGAGATGTCGGAATATGGTCGCCGTCGGTGAGAGTGAGGTTGTCTCCGTCAAGCAGACAGGCGAACTCGATGGTTTTTGGCGGGGGATAGCCAGCCTTCGCGGCGACGGGTGTCACGTGCAGTTTCCGGGCGTTCGCATCGAAGCGAACCGTTCCCCCGAGCCGGCCGATGTTGCGAAACCCGTGCATCTCCACCCGCTCTCCCTGAATCACCATTTCGGCGATGACCGGCTGGAAGACGACTCCGTTGTTTTCGCCACCCCCCACGAGCCAAACCAGATTCCGTCCAGCGGATTTGAATCCTTGTCAATCGGCGCCGCAGCGACAACGGCCCCCTTGGGATCTGCGTCGGGGACCTGCTGCGAGACGTTTTCGGAGCACGAAACGCAAGCGATGCAGGTCGCGACCGTCAGAATTCGCATCGAGCAGCGAACCATATCCTGGTCTCCATTACGCTCGGAGTGTGATTCCGAAAGAATATTGTTACAAGTCGTCCGATTGCCCGGCCCGTCGTCTCGCGTCAATAGCTTGAGGACTTCATTGCTCTGAGACAGGTTCCGGCGGATTGCCGGAATCGCCGGCGTTTGTCTTCGTCATCGGCGGTGGGTCTTGTTCGGGAGCGGTGAAGACCAGGGGACAGGGGCCGCCGCAGACGCGACCAGCCACGACGGCCGCAACTGCCACAACAGCGAACGTCACGGCGATCCACCGCGACCAGTTCCAGACAATTCCTGCCGTTGCCAGGCCGGCACAGAGAGTGGCAATGCCATAAAAGCCCAGGCGGATGATCCATTGCAGGAGCTTCTCGACCGCTCTGGGAATGTCTTCCGAAGTGGCCAGTCGCTTCGGATTGTCGGCAGGCTGGTTCATCTCGCTTGACGTCCCTTCCCGAGGCCCCGCGGCATTGTCATTTCTCCCGCTCAGCGTCCACTTCCTTCCAGAACTCGGCGGCTGGTTTGCCGTTGATGCGTTCGAGCGTTGTAATCGCCCGGATATTTTCATGGTCCGCGGGCTTCTTGAATTCGCCGATGATGTCAGTGAGCGGCATGGCCCGGAGCGGCGAGAAATCCCCGACCGGCGCGCCATGGCAGGCGAAGTTGATCAGCTTCAGCCCGGCCAGCGGCGAAATGTCCGACACATGACTGTTGGCGATGCTCAGGAACTTCAAGGTCTGCATGTTCTTCAGAGGGGACAAGTCTGAGATTTCGGCTCCCGTGCAGTCGAGTTGCTCCAGCGGGAGACCTTCCAGCGGACCCAGATCGGTGATCCAACGGACCGAACACTGGAGGACCTTGAGGGGCATTCCGCTCAGGGGAGACAGATCCGAGATCGGGCAGTGCGTGACAGAGAGTTGTTCGAGCGGCATCCCCTCCAGCGGCGCCAGGTCGTTCACCATCGTGTAGTTGAAGTTGCAGTGTGTCAGCAGCAGTCCCCGCAAAGGCTTGAGACTTTCCAATTTGCCGGCCGATGCGCCGCTTCCCGCGGCGTTCAGAATCTGTAGACCGACGAGTGGCTTGAGCGGCGACAGGTCGGTCACCTGATCGCTGATCAAGGACAACTCGGTGATGAATTTGCCGTCGGAGTTGTATGTGAGTTTGCCGTCGAAGCCGCGATTCAATTCTTTGAGGCGGCTTTTGATCGCCTCAATCTGCTCCCAGCTCTGCAGCGAAGCCACCTGCCACCTCCAGGGATCGAGCCGGGCGATCCGCGGGTCGGCGCCGGCTCCCGATGGGATGTCTGCGGGAGTCGCATTCTGCGGTTCGTCCCCGGTCGCTGCCCGCCCGGGATTGGTCCTCGTGGATTGAACGGGGCGACCACCCTTGAGCGACCAGGCCCCCGCGGCGACGGCCAGCAGACCGGCGATCCCGCCACCGGCGAGGAACCATCGTTTTCGCCGCTGCGCCTGCTGCCGTTGCGAGCGGGCCACGGTCGGGAGAGTTGCAGCAGTCTGCTCCCCATCGCGGCTGACGAACGTATCGGATGCGATCGGCGCGGCGATTCGCGTGCGAAGGTGCGTCGCGGTGCCGGCCGGGGAAATCGCATCCAGGAAATCCTGGACTGCCGGATCGGAACTGCCGATCGTCTTCGATTCGGCCGACGAAGTTGTCGGCAACCGGACGTCGCGCGCTCCGCTACCGGGCGGCGCAGAAATCCCGGTTCCCGCCAGCCAGGACTCCAGAGCGGCGACGACTTCGGCCATCGTCTGGTAGCGGTCATCCGGGCGCTTGGCGACCATTTTCTGGAGGAGCCGGTCGATGTCTTCGGGAATATCGCTGAATGTGCTGGTCAGACGGGGCACCGGCTGGTCGCGGTGGGCCAGCAGTTTCTTCATGATCGAATCGCCCGAATACATCGTTTTCCCGGTGAGCAGGTAAAAGAGCGTGCATCCCAGGCTGTAGACGTCGGACCGCGCGTCGGCCTGTTTGGTGTCGACCGCCTGTTCGGGAGACATGAAGTCGACAGTTCCCATCACGGCGCCGGTGCTGGTGAGCTCGCTCTGCGCGTCGTGCTCGATTCCAGGATCGAGACGCGCCAGCCCCATGTCGAGGATCTTGACCGTGCCGTTCCGATCGAGGAGCAGGTTCGCCGGCTTGATGTCGCGGTGCACGACGCCGGCCGAATGCGCATAAGCCAGGCCGCGGGCCGCCTGTAGAATGTTGCTCAGGCCTTGTGCGACGTTCAGCGGTCCCTGGGCTTTGACCAGGGCCGACAGATTCGTCCCTTCGACAAACTGCATCACCAGAAAGTGAGTGCCCAGCGCTTCGTCGGCATCGTGCGCGGTGACGATATTCGGGTGGTCGAGTCGGGCGGCGGCCTGAACCTCGCGCCGGAAGCGCTGCACAGTGGCCGGTGATTTCGTCGCGTCGGCCGACATCACCTTGAGCGCCACGACCCGTTTCATGCGGCGGTGCTCGGCCTTGTACACCGTTCCCATGCCCCCCTGACCGAGCAGGTCGAGCAGCACATAATTCCCGAGGACGAGCGCTGTGTGTTGCCCCTTGTATATCTCGGTAGCCTGAAAGGGGGTCAGTTTTTTGAGCCGGACCAGCTCGCGAACGAATTCCTGGCAATTGTCAGGGGTCAGCTTTTCGGCAGGCAGGCTCGCCTGGAGAGCGCGAATCTCTTCGGCGGGCATCACACCCGAATTGGTGAGATGCTTGAGAAATTGCGCCAGCGTGACAGCCATGGCCCGGGTCCGACGATGGGAAAGGGAATGCGATTGTAACACAGGACAGAGCGCGGGGCTATTTGGGGGCACTCGGCGGCGGCGGCGATTGGAACGTGAGGCGGTCTGAACTTTTGCGGCGAAGAGGCAAGCACCATGCGGCCCGTCAGTCCGGCGGCGAGGCGTATTGGCCAGACACTGTTGCTGTTGGCTGCCGGCTGAATGCTATGAATTTTGTGAACGATTTCCCGAAAACCGGTGTCTCCTCCGGCTGTCTGGAAGCACATAATGAGAGAGAGAATGGAAGTGTCCATGGAAATGCAAACACTCGAACGAGAAGCCAACTCACACGACCGCGATTCGCGGTCGGATGGGGAGCTGTTGGACTCATTCATCAGCCGGCGCGACCAGGCTGCGTTCGCCCTCCTGGTGCAGCGGCATGGTCCTTACATTCTGGGTGTATGCCGGCGGGCGACCTTCCATCTCCAGGACGCCGAAGACGCGTTTCAGGCCTGCTTTCTGGAGCTGGTACGAAACGCCCGGGCGATTTCGAGAGGCGACTCGGTCGTCGGATGGTTGCAGACAGTGGCCGTGCGACTGGCGCGCAAGGCGCGCCTGCGGAGTGCCCGACAAAAACAACAGGAGGCGACGAGCCCGATGAAAGCAGCCGCCGTCACCAGCGAAGAGGTCTCCTGGCGAGAGGTCCGCCAGGTGCTCGACGAAGAACTCGCCGAGCTGCCCCAGGACCTGCGTGCCGCCGTGATCCTGTGCCTGTTTGAGGGAAAAACTCAGGACGAGGCTGCCCAATGTCTCGAAATCAATCCGCGGACTCTGAAAGACCGGGTGCACCGCGGCCGGGAATTGCTGCGCCAGCGGCTGATGCGCCGCGGCGTGACCCTGGCCGTGATGGGGGCGCTGTTGACAGGAACCACTGCCGAGGCGGCCGTCTCAGCGACGCTGCAGCAAGTTGTGCTGCAAGGCGCCACCGCGCTGGTCAACAAGGGAGCGCTGACGGGGATTATTTCGCCATCCGTCCTGGGGCTGACCGGATCATCGTCGCTGCTGGCGGGCTGGGGCGCGTTCACTGCGGCAATCGTCGCCTTGGCGCTGACTGTGGGGACGACGTTCGTCGTCTGGAATCACACGGCGCCAGAGCGTCCGAGGCAGACGATCAAGCGTTCGTTTCGAGGTGCGCAATTCGACAACCGGGTTTTCAAATGGTCTCCCGCGGCGGCCCGCAACTATGGCCGGCTTGAAGAGCTGGGACTGCATCTGGCGCTCCCTGCGCAGGACGGACCGGGAGTGCCGACCGGCATCGAGCTGCGTCATGCGGTGCGCGGCGATTTCGAGCTGGAGGCCACGTTCGAGTTTCTGCACGTCGCTCGGCCTGAATCCGGCTGGGGCGCGGGGGTGACGTTGTACTTCTTCATCGATGACGAAGACCGCAGCGGGATGTGGTTCGGCAAAATGAACGAACGCCTGCGCGGGCCGGTCTTTGTGACGGGACACCGCATCGACCGGGATGAAGAGCGCATTAATAATTTCGCCGACTCCGTGACGACTGTGGGTGAAACGGGGATCGTACGGCTGCGCGTGGTGCGCGAAGGTCGTTCGTTCAGCCTGTTCGCCGCCGAAGGGGAAACGGGAGATTTTCAACACGTTCGCACTCTCGAGATCAGCTCTGAGGACCTGCAGATCGTCCGGTTTGCGACCGATCCCGGATGGAATCCCAACGTGCAAATCGACGTGCGATTGCTGGAGTTTTCGATAACGGCGCAGGAACTCGTGGGATACGAGCCGCGAACGCCGTGACGCGTGCGAGTGAGCAGGGTGGGTCGGGCCCGGGAAAGGCCAACCGGGTGAATCGTTCAATTTCGACGAGGGAGAGACGGATCATGCGCAAGATGCCGGTCGAAGCAACCTGGGAAGATCCAGACCTGAAACCTGCCCGCCGTGGCTGCTCAGAAATCCACCCCGCGCGGCATGGGTTCACGCTGATTGAACTTTTGGTCGTGATCGCCATCATCGGCGTTCTGGTGGCGCTGCTGCTGCCGGCCGTTCAGGCGGTTCGCGAGGCGGCCCGGCGGACGCAGTGCATGAACAACCTCAGGCAGATCGGCCTGGGGTTCCAGATGCATCACGACGTGTGGAAGTATTTTCCCACCGCCGGGGGTGACTGGGGCACGCCCCCCACATACATCGGCGGATCCCCGGCAATCGGGCCCAAGCAGGGGGCTGGCTGGGGCTTTCAGATCCTGCCGTATATCGAGGGGGAAACTGCGTGGCGCGGCGGGACGGCGACGACCGATAACGCCCGCCAGCGTGTGGCTGCGGGGACCGTCTTTCCAATCTTTTTCTGCCCGAGCCGGAGGGCTCCCACGACCATCGCGTATGCCGATACTTACATCAGCCAGGGTCCCAACGACCTGGTGACTCACGCCCTCAACGACTACGCCTCGAATAACCTCAACGACGGGACCGGCGCGATCCGCGGGAACGCATTCGGCCCGCCCCTCTCCATCATCGATATGCGGGACGGAACGTCGACCACGCTGCTGGTCGCTGAAAAACGGCTGAACCTGTACTACGCCGGGCAGACGAACCGCTCGGACGACAACGAAGGTTACACGGGAGGGAACGACTGGGACACGATGCGCAGCGCCAATCAACAACCCGGTCCCGACACGAACCAGCCGACGACCGAGCAGGGCTTTGCCGAATTCGGCTCGTCGCATCACTCCGGGATGAACGTGCTGTTTGGCGATGGCTCGGTGAAACACGTGGCGTATGCGATCGAGATGGCGATCTTCAAGCGGCTCGGGACCCGCGCCGACGGCCAACCGGTCGACGGCAATGCGTTCTAAATAGTCGCCCGTGCTCATACAAGAAATGGGACTTCATCAGTTGTCACGCTCCTTCACATCCAGCGGGGTCTGTCGTCGGCTCAACGCCCGGTTTCGCGCCGGCAGAGCTCCAATTCACACTCGCCGTCTGACGTTGCCGGCCTGCATCTGGATTCTGATTGCGACCGCCGCGACGTACGCGGCCTCTGCCGCCGAGATCGGCCAGGATTTCCGCGGCGCGCCCTACAACCCGGCGCTGTTCCGCCCGACGGGTCCGAACGCCTCGGGCGCCATCACCTCCGACAGCCAGGGACTGCGGATCACATTGACCCAAGAGCATGGCATGAGGCCCGCCGTCGGCCTGGCGCTGCGCTCGGGGCTCAAGGGGGATTTTGAGATCACGATGGAGTTTGAGCTGATCCAGGTGGAACAGCCGACCGGCGGAAATGGCGCGGGGGTCAGCATCTGGATCACGATGGTTTCCTACAGCAAAGAAGCGGCCACCGTCGCGCGCTTCGCACGCCCGGGGGGCGAGCAGATTTTTCTTTCGCACCGGGCCTCCACGGAACCGGATGGCAAACGCGTGCATCACGGCGGCCCTCCGCTGACGACAGCAGCCACGTCGGGGAAACTGCGCCTCACTCGAACCGGAGAAATGCTGTCGTACCGCGTCTCTGAGGGATCAAGCGAGGCCTTTCACGAGTTGTACGAGGTCGAAATTGGAGAAGACGACATCGATATGGTGCGGTTCGCCGCCGACAACGGCGGTTCGCCGACGCTCGTCGATGTGAGAATCAAAGAAGTCACGATCCGCTCTGATGACGCTGGCGCGCCGGATATTTTGCCGCCAAAGCCACCGGACTGGCTGCTCTGGGCCGGGATCGGCCTGGGAGTGCTCGTCGCAGGCGGCGGCGGATACTGGTTCTGGTCGCGGCGGTAGCTGCGAGTTGACCTGCTTAGAGAACATGATGTCCCCCACCAGGCGCAACGTTTCGATCGCAGTCGCGATTCTGGCACTCTGTGTGGCCGCGGGTTTTGGCGTCCGCGGCTGCCGCTCGTCGCAGAAACCGACCAAAGGCCGAATTGCCGCAGAGTCACCGCCGATCGCGCCCCAGCAGACGTCAGTCGATTCGACCCGGCCGGGACAGATCTACTTTCATCGTGAATTCGGGCTGGCCAAAGTCATTCCCGGAGAGGGATTGATCAGGAGGTTGCCCGATCCGGCCGAATCTGATCGGCCCAGCTACCAACTGCAGTCCGACCGGCTGTCCCCCGACGCCACGCGGATCGCGTTCGGCAAGGCGGTGATCAGGGAGGTTGACGGGCTTTTCGGCGCATTTCCTCCCGACGCAATCTACGTGCGGCGACTCGACAATTCGGATCCCGCCGAGTTACTGATCAAAATCGAGGGGAGCGAAATTCACAACTTTGTCTGGCTTCCCGACGGCACGCACCTGGCAGTCGTTTCGTGGGACAAGGAGCATGGCCATCGCAACTGTATCGTCGACGCAGCGACGAAGAAGGTCGAGGAAGCTCGATTGCCGCGCTACAACACCGGCGGTGGCGAATATGCGATGTCGATCGCGGCGTGGTCTCCCGACGGCGAGTGGATTCTGGCCAGTGACGATGGCTGGCTGTACCGCGTGCGGATGGAGCACAAAGGCGGGCTCTGGTCCTGGGCGGGAAGGGGACTGTTCACAGCCGATCGGCAAAGCATCCTTTGGAGTGCCAGTGCCTTCTCACCCGACGGCCAGCGCGCGGCCTATGTCGTCATCGAGAAAGACATCAGCATGTCGCTGCAAATCGCCGATGTCAGCGGCGGAGACCGACGGACGATCGTTCCCGCCGGAGCGTTCACCGATCTGTACCCAGCCTGGTCCCCCGACGGTCGGCGGATTGCGTTCAGCGGAGCCCGGCTCGACGCTACGGGGCAGCGCGTCGGCCAGAGCGGAATTTATACGGTTGTCGTTGACCCCCAGGCCGGGGAACCAAGCCCGGTCCTGGAAGAAGTTCACCCGCCGCCTGTATTCCGCTTGCGGCTTCTCGAATGGCGCTAGGGCGCCGGGCTACGTCCCGTCGAATTCCTGGAGGAGCTCTTTGGGAGCCGTGTTGCGCCAGGCGGCGAGCAGGGCGCCGCGGACGGTGAGCTCCTGGGCGTCGTGCAACTGGATGATCGTCGAGCCGCGGCGCCCCCACGCGCCGCTGGCCGGCTGAAATACTTTCGGCTCGGCAGCGACCAGCGCCTTCTGCTGCTCGGGAGTCAGCTTGGCCATCCCCCACGTTTCGTCCGGCCCGAGGGTGGCGAAGATCTTCCCCTCGACCCGAAAGTCGGGATGCTGCACGTGCGATGCCTCTTCGGTCCCGGGCAGGCTGAGGGCCAGACTTCGAAATGTCTTGGGGGTCATGGTGCGAGTGGTTCTCGTTTTCGACCGGGCAAACCGCGATTATTCACGTATCAGTCGGGCGTGTCGAGCCCGAACAGCCAATTGCGCACTATCGGGATGCGTCCGTCACACGGCGGTGGGAGAAATCAACGGGGTGGCCCGGCCGCGTGCGCGGGCACCGCCGCGAAGAGCGGTGGTCCCGGCCGGGTCGCGCAGCGACAAGATTCGGCGCCATCCGGGATCAAGTGGAATTGCAGTTTCAGCATCGCAGATCCGGTCGCCCCTTGCTGATTCTCCCGGGTTGCTGAATTCTTCCTCGTTACCTTTCCCTGCGTTTCGATGTCGATGGGCAATTCGAATGACTATCGCCGTCAGATTCTCGACAGGAGCGGTCAGAGAGAAAATCCATTCCCCGCACGTGATGGATGAATGCTTCCCAGGAACGATAGGGAAACCGGGAATGCAGGAAGGCAGGAGACGGACGGACAGCGCATTCGACTTTTCGCTTGCCGGACAAGGGCTGCGGGATTACTTTTTACAATACGAAATCGGACTGCTTCGGCGGCGGTTCGGACCGGCTCTCGTATCGCTCGAAAGAACCAGCAGGAGGGGCAATGGCGAAATGCAGCGGGTGCGGAACGGCGATTCTGTTCGGCGGCGTCAAGCGGGGAAACCTGCGGTTCTGCAACGAGACGTGTGCGGCACAGGCGCAGTTCCTGCACGCCGCCAACCAGATCCCCGAGGAAATCATCGAGGACCACGTGGCGCAGGTGCATCAGGGAGACTGCCCGAAGTGCGGCGGGCCGGGCCCGGTCGACATCCGGACCTCGCACCGAGTCTTTTCGGCCGTGGTGTTCACTTCCTGGAGCAGCCATCCGCTGCTCTGCTGCGCGTCATGCGGCCGCGGTGAGAAACTGAAACACGGCGCGTTTTCACTCCTTCTGGGATGGTGGGGTTTTCCATTCGGGTTCATCATCACGCCGGTTCAGATCATCCGGAATCTGGCGGGGATCGTGGGGCTCGGCGAGCCCGATCCCGAAGTTCCCTCTGCGGCACTGCACGAGGTGATTCGGCGCACTCTGGCGACGAGTGTTGGTCCGGAAGCGATCGAGGCCGAATCTTAAGTGAGCACAACAAGTTCGCGGACGCTCTACTACGATCCGCGACGGCCGTCTCACACGCGAGAACCATCGTGAGAAGCATCCTCGAGACCGAGCGCCTGTTCCTTCGCGAGTTCGACGAAGGGGACGTGGCCGTCTTCTACGAATTGGGGAGCGATCCCCAGGTGATCCGCTACACCGGCGATCCTGGGGGCGGCTTCCAGAGCCTCGAACACGCGCGAGAAATTCTTAGATCGCACCCGCTGGCCGATTACCGGAAACACGGCTTCGGGCGCTGGGCCTGTGTTCATAAGGGGAGCGGCGACGTGATCGGATTCGCGGGGCTGAAGTACCTCGACGACCTGAACGAAGTCGATCTCGGCTATCGGCTGTTGCCGGCCTGGTGGGGCGCCGGGCTGGCGACCGAGGCGTGCCGGCCGATTCTCGATTTCGGGTTCGCCCGCCTGGGCTTGAATCAGATCATTGCCCTGGTCGATCCGGCGAACAGTGCGTCGATTCGCGTGCTGGAGAAACTGGGGATGACACGCCTCGGCATCATCCAGCTCCATGGGGATGAATGCGTCAAGTACACGAGTGACGCGCCGACATCTCCATGATCGGCGACCACGCCAAGCGGATCAGTGCGACGCTTCGCCAGGTATTCCAGCCTGGGCCACGGTCCCCTTCCGGCGGATGATCCAGTGGACTACAAAGAAACCGACGACGCAGATGAGGAGGCCGGCCAGGATCGGGACGGCGATCGCCAGCACCGACAGGCACAATGACGTGACCAGTTCCAGAGTGGCCACGACCCAGGTGGCCAAACCCGCTGTGGTTGCCGTGGTGCCCGCTCGCACCGTGGCGGTGGCGGCGTGAACGGCAGCGGCGATTCCGCCGCCGGCAATGATTGCTGCCGACCATTGTACCAGCGGATGCATTTCGGCGACACAGGCGGCGGTGGCGATCGTTCCGGCAACGACCGCGGCGGGAGTCGCGAGGGCGTCCAGCAGGTGGGCCACAAACGGAATGTAAAAACCGGCGACTTCCGCGATCGCCGCAACCGAAAAGGAAATCAGCGCCGGCCAACTCCCGATCCACTGCCAGCCTTCGGTCAGTTGCAGCAGACCGGCGCGGACTGCCACACTCATCACCAGCATCGGCACAAACACGCGAAAGCCGCACGAGGCCGCCAGGCCGATGCCGATCAATGCGTACGAGATGATTCCGAAGAGAGTATCCATCACATCAGTCTACACAGATATCACGTGCCGACGTAGCGGGCGTACAGGCTGCGGGCGACCGTGATGTCGTCGGTCCCTTTGATGATTGCCCGGCCGTCGGCGAAGATCGTCAGTTGAAATTCACCGCCGGGAAGGGTCAGCCGCACGAGGAACGGGTTATGCGTGACCTCGCCGGACGAGCGGAGCCGCGCGGCCAGTTCGGGGAGCGACAGGGGGCGCTTTTCGGGAGGGGAGACCTGCACCGCGTTGCGTCCACAGAGGATCGTCGTTTGGGAGCCTTTGTTTCCCGAGAGCCAGTCGCGAGCGCCGCCGACGCAGGCGGGACAGTTCGACCGTTCGCGCAGGTTGGCAACGCTCATGCGGCGCAAGGTTCCATCCCAGACGTCGACAATCGTCAGGACCGGTTCGAGCAATTCGCGCTGGCCGGTGAGAATCTTGAGGGCCGCCGTCACCTGCAGTGCGGCGACGACGTTGACGGCCGGACCGATGACCCCGGCGGTGTCGCACGTTTCGGTCATGCCGGGGCCGGGGACATCGCCGATCAGACAGCGGAGGCAGGCGGTTTCGCCGGGGATGATCGGGAGCACCTGCCCGTGCGACCCGACGCAGCCACCGTAGACCCACGGCAAGTGCCGCTCAAGGGCCGCGTCGTTGATGAGGAACCGGGTCTCGAAATTGTCCATGCCGTCGAGGATCAGGTCCACGCCGTCGGCGAGGGCCAGGATATTCGTGTGGTCGATGTCGGCGACGAGCGGGTCGAGGGTGACGTCGCTGTTGATCTTTGCCAGCTTGCGCGCCGCGGCGATCGCCTTGGGCAACTGCTCGGCGATGTCCTGCTCGTCGAACAGGACCTGGCGCTGGAGATTACTCAACTCGACGAAATCACGATCGACGATGCGCAGAAAGCCGACGCCGGCACGGACAAGGCTGTCGGCAATGGCACTCCCCAGCGCTCCGCAGCCGCAGAGCAGGACGCGTCCCGCTCGAATCCGCTGTTGTCCCTCGGCGCCGATTCCCTGAAAGAGGATCTGGCGGCTGTAGCGGTCGACGTCGGCGGGCATGGTGCGGTTCGTGAGTGCGGTACAAGGGCCGCCGCCTGGCGCGGCAACAGTGCGGATTTGTGCTCTCTGTATTCTCTGAAAGTGGCGTTGTTTTGCAAGGAGCGCAATTGCAAATGGGGAGGGTGGCCCGGCCGCGTGCGCGGGCACCGCCGCGAAGAGCGGTGGTCGCGGCCGGGTCGCGAAGCGACAAGATTCGGCGCCATGCGCATTCCCAAACTGAAACAAATCAGGTCGCCTGCTTGTTCCTGGATCGGAACGTTGAATACCCGGGTGCACCCGCACGATGTGGAATCTTGTCGCTGCGCGACCCCGCCGCCCTCCGGGACGGCGGGGCCACCCAACTGGTTGGTACCTTGACGAGGTTGCGACGTGCCGACTGTCTTTCTCCCGGTCGCTGGCGCGATTACGATGGTTCAGGTTCCTTTCACCGCTCATTGAGAAACAGGGCACGGGATATTGATGAATGTATTGCTTGTTGGCGTGCTGACAGCAGCGGCGATCGGCTGGCAGGGGACGCCGGCGGAAGGACTGACGCTCGAATCGCAATTGCTGCGCGAAAAGGCCGAACTCCTGGCCGAGCAGGCGATCGCGAAAGGGGATCCCGTCCACGGAGCGATTCTCTTTCACCAGGCTTACTTAAGCTGCACGAAGTGCCACTCGGCGGGGGAAGAAGGCGAACATCCGCTGGGGCCTGATCTGGCGCGGCTCGGCAAAGAGACGAAGCCGGCTCAACTCGTCGAATCGCTGCTGGAACCGTCGAAAGTCATCCGCAAGGGATTCGAGCCGGTCACCGTTGTTCTCAAGGATGGCAGAACGCTAACCGGCATTCTGGTCGAGCAGACAGCCCGGCAGGTTGTGCTCCGCGATCTGGCGCAGGAGGGGAAGAAAATCACCGTCGCAAACGAGGAGATCGACGAAACGACGCTGTCGAAGACGTCGATCATGCCGGCCGGGCAGGTTAATAATCTTGCGAGCCGGCAGCAGTTTCTGGACCTGGCGGCGTACGTGATCGAGATTGCGGGGCAGGGACCGGCGCGGGCCCTGGAGTTGAAGCCTGCCCCGGCGCTGTATGCTCTGCCGCCGATTCCCGAGTATGAGGTGCATCTCGACCACGCGGGATTGATCGCCGCGCTCGATGCCGAAAGTTTCCGTCGCGGCGAAGCGATCTATCGCCGGGTGTGCGCCAACTGCCACGGGACGCACGATCAGCCCGGCTCGCTGCCGACATCCCTGCGTTTCGGCTCCGGGAAATTCAAGAACGGATCCGATCCGTACGCGATGTATCAGACGCTGACGCGCGGCTACGGCATGATGGTCCCACAGTCGTGGATGGTGCCGCAGCAGAAGTACGACGTGGTCCACTACATCCGCGAGGCGTACCTGAAGGAGCAGAACCGATCGCAATACGCGGCGATCGACAAGGCGTATCTGGAGCGGTTGCCACGGGGAAATACGCGCGGACCCGCTCCGTCGAAACTCGAACCGTGGATCACGATGGACTACGGGCCGAGCCTGATCAACACGTACGAAATCGGCAAGGACGGCAAGAACTTCGCGTTCAAGGGAATCGCAGTGCGGCTCGATCCGGGACCAGGAGGAGTCTCGCGCGGGAACCGGTGGCTCGTCTTCGATCACGATACGCTCCGGGTGGCGGGCGCGTGGAGCGCGAAGGCCGGAGCAAGCGAGCCGAATTTCATCGACTGGCAGGGAATTCACTTCGACGGCCAGCACAACGCACATCCGCATGCCTCGGGAGAGGTGTGGCTGGCGAATCCCAACGGACCGGGCTGGGCGAATCCCGACACGGGGAGCTTCGAGGATCCGCGGCCGCTGGCGCGCGACGGACGGCCGTATGGTCCACTGCCGCGCGCTTGGGCGCACTTTCGCGGACTGTACACATTCGGCGCGCAGCGCGTGATCTCGTACACGGTGGGGAAGACTGAAGTTCTGGAAATGCCGTCGGAGTTGCCGCTGTCGAATGGCGGAGCCGGTGCGGTGAGAACATTTCAGATCGGCCCGCGCGATCAACACCTGTCTTTGCTTACGGCGACCTTCCCTGCCGCAGAGGTTTCAATGAAGGTCCGACGGGTGCGCGTCGACGGCCGGGCCAGTGACGTGGCGTTCGTGAAGACCGGGGCGGTGGAATTGCTGGCCGGAGTTCAGCCGGTCGCTGACAACGTCAACTGGAGTTGGGTGCCGGGAGGTCGGCTTGCCCTGATCATTCCTGCCGGGAGGGAGACGATTCGATTTTCCCTCTGGCAGTCGCGGGTGGCAGATCAAGATGCGGCCCAACGAATCGCCGATGAAGCGGTGGCATCAGTCGGAGCACCGGCCGATCTCGGTCGATTAACGCACGGCGGACCGACGAACTGGCCTGGAACGCTGACAGCTCAGGCGCAGATCGGTGCCGACGCCGGGCCGTTCGCCGTCGACGTGCTCAGTCCGCCGGTGAATAATCCCTGGCTGGCCCAAATGCGGCTGACGGGGCTCGATTTCTTCGAC
>Ga0137463_1000017_pt1 | contig 74942 bp, 54 predicted proteins | sample EasRivERMGT800_2_FD_102333 | JGI IMG/M metagenome (GOLD analysis project Ga0137463, IMG submission 102333) | Soil microbial communities from meander-bound floodplain in the East River, Colorado, USA - East River MetaG ERMGT800_2 | ecosystem: Environmental > Terrestrial > Soil > Floodplain ...
CACAAATTGCACGAATGACGGCATCGATCAGCCTCCCCACCGGCCGAGGACCAGCGACAGTGCCGAGAGCGCCATCGCCCCGACCAGCAGTTGTGGTATGCGAATCAGCCTGAGTCGCGCGATCACCGATTCGATTGTCCCCACGACGACGGCCAGGAGCAGCAACCCTCCCAGATCGAGCGAGGCGCTCACGAGCCACGACACAACCGGGTTTCCGAAGTTGAGATGCGGTGGGGAGAGCAGGTCGACAATCAGCAAACCCAGAACCCACAGCTTGAGGGCCGCGCCGTACAGAATGAAGCCGAAGTCGGGCCCGCTGTGATCGAGGACCATGACCTCGTGAATCATCGTCAGTTCCAGGTGCGTATTCGGATCATCAACGGGTACCCGCGCATTCTCGGTGAGAAACACGACGATCAGCGCCGCGACCACCGCCGCCAGCACCATTCCCGAATCGCGCCAGACTTCCAGAGTGACCGCATCCTGCATCTCTGAGATCGATAACGTTTTCGTGACGCGAGCGATGCTCGCCAGCCCCAGGATCAGCGCCGGTTCGGCCAGCGCCGAGTACAGGACTTCGCGGGTTGCCCCCATGCCTTCGAAGCTGGAACCCGTGTCGAGCGCGGCGATCACGGTGAAAAACCGCATCAGCCCCAGCAGGTAGGCGAAGAGAATAATGTCTCCCGAAAAATGCAGCAGCGCCGGCGAATCGCCGAAAGGAACCAGCGTCAGCGCCATCATGACCGACGCGAGTCCCACGATCGGACCGGCCCGAAACACCCAGGAAGTGGTGCGGCTGTAGACGGCCCCTTTATGCATCAGCTTCCACAGGTCGTAATAGGGTTGAAACCACATCGGCCCCTGACGGCCGGCGAAGAACGCCTTGGTTCGGTTGATCACCGTCAACAGAAACGGCGCGCAGGCCAGAGCCAGCAGCAGGCTGGGAAGCGAATTGAGATTCAAACGGGCCTCCCACGGGCACTCTCGGGGATCATCTTTGAACTTTCACTGTTCATTGTCTGGCAGCCTGTGCGCACTGTTACAACGGATCGCCGGGGCTTGTCGTCGGGGGTGATTCTCCGAAACCGAAGCTCCACAGCAACAGCAGCATGATCGTGATCGCGATGTACAGGACATACAGATGCAGGCGGCCGTGCTGCAGCCAGCGCAATTTCAGAATGATCCCCCACACGCCGCGAAACACCGGGGCATAGAGATACTCGCGGTTGATGTCGGGGGTACTGGTCCGCAACGAGGCCGTCTTGGCGAAGAGCCCGATCGGGAGGACGACGTTCTTACGGGTCTGCAGGACCGAACCGATCAGATCGACCAGAGGTTGCGCGAATGAGCTGCCGGTGTACTGCATCGTCGACTCGGGCTTCAGGTATCCACAGCCCCAGGTCCCCGATTCAGTCACCTCGCGTCCATTGAGCAGTTGCTGGCGGATGAGTGCCAGCACGATGATGACCAGCAGCAGGCTGCCGGTCACGAGCACGACCTGTTCGAGCAACGCCTGGGCCGAGAAAATATCCTGCGACTCGGAACCGGTCTCGAGCAGATACCGGGAAATCTCGATGCCAGGGAGGTGGGTCACGTTTTCGACAGCGGGGGCCAGGATGGGCATGATCCGCGGGGAAAGCAATCCGGCCGCCAGGCAGGCCGCCGCCAGGATCCAGAGCGGCACCTGCATCAGCAGCCCGACCGGCCGCGCGCTGGCAGCCGCGGGAGTGCGCGGCGCCCCGAGGAAGCCGATCCCCACGACCATCGTGAAGCAGTACGCCGCAATCCCGCCGATCAAGGTCAGAGCTGCGATGCCGCTGAGCGCGGCGACGGCAGAAGCCCCTGTGAGGGCCAGTTCTTCGCGAAGAGCAGTAAAGTAAATGAGAAACTCACTGGCAAAACCGTTGAACGGAGGGAGGCCGGAAATGGCAACCGAGCCGATGACGAACGGAATCGCAACACCGGGGATCTGCTTGAGCAGCCCCCCCAGGCGGTTGAGATTTCCGGTGCCGGTACTCTGCTCGACCGCCGCCGCCCCCAGAAACAGCAGTCCTTTGAAGAGGGAATGGTTGAGCACATGAAACAGCGCCCCGGCCAGACCGAGAATCGCCATGCCGGCGTTCTGAGAACTCATACCGAGCAGCCCCGTTCCCAGGCCGATGCAGATAATCCCGATGTTCTCGATGCTGCTGTATGCCAGGATCCGGCGGAGATCGTGCTGAGCGACGGCCGTCAGAATTCCGAGCACGCCCGAAACCATGCCGATCAGGATCAGCAGGCACCCCCACCAGGTCGGCGGCAGAAAGCCCTCAATCTTCATGAACAGCGACAGCACGCGAAGCAGGCCGTAGATCCCCATCTTGCTCATGACTCCCGACAACACGGCCGGAGTGTGGCCGACGGCTGCGGGATATGTCTCGGGAAGCCAGACGTGAAATGGCATGAACCCGGCCTTGGTGCCGAACCCGACGACGGCCAGGACGAACATCACATCGAGAGTCCCCGAGGGAGCGTCAGCCAGGCGCTGGGTGATGCCGGTTCCCGAGGCGGTCTCGATGAAATCGAGCGAATCCGAGCCCTGGCCGAACATGATGAACAGGGCCAGCAGAAAGGCGGTGCCGAGATGACTGGCGACGAGATAGGTCCAGCCTGCTTCACGGACATCTTCCCGTTCGTGCTCGAAGACGACCAGAAAATAAGACGCGAGCGCCATCATTTCCCAGGCGACGAGAAACAACAGACCGTCGCGCGCGATCGTGACTCCCACCATCCCGGCGATCGAAAGATTGTAGAAGAACCAGGATCCCCCCAGCGACTTGCGCGGGGCAAAGGCCTTGAGAAACTCGCAGCCGAACGTGGCAGCCAGCGACGGAACAATCAGGACCAAGAGCAGGAACCAGGCCGAGAGAACATCCAGCCCGATCGCGATCGACCCGATCGGGACCGACCAGGGATAGATCGCGGTCGGCAGTGCCTGACCCGACGAAAGGACACTATAGACTGGCTTGAGCCCGAGAACGGCAGCCGCCACGACACCGGTGGCGGCGACACGGGAACTCTGGCGGGAATCATTGCGCACCAGGAGCGAGGCGATCCCGCTCACCAGCAACACGCCGATCGCAGCCAGCAGCAAATCCATTCGTATTCCTTCTCCCACGGGCCCGCTTCCCACTCGCTGGGGTGACCCGTCTGCCCCATCATTTCAGACAGGCTGAGCTGCCTGACCGGCGTCCACTGCGGCGGCGGCCTTCAGAATGGCCTCTGCCGTCCCCCGCCCGAGGACTGCCTGCCGGAATTCTTCGTCACGCAGCGAACAGGCCAGCCGTGCCAGCAATTGCAGATGGGCTCGGACGTTCGGCGCGAGCAGGGTAAAGACGACCTGCACCGGTTTGCCGTCGGCGGCACCGAACGGCACAGCCTGTTTCAGATAGCAGAGAGCGATCGAAGCGCTGTCCAGGGGCGCTACGATCGGCGTCCTCGGATGCGGAATCGCGATTCCGTCCCCGATGGCGGTCGACCCGTGCGATTCGCGGACCAGCAGCAGTTCGAGCAGCAGTTCGCGGTCGAAATCGTCGGGCAGCCGCAGCCGCTCGACCACTGCCCGCAGGATGGAATTGCGATCAGTCCCGGCGACGTCGTAAAAGATGCCTCCGGCCTGGAGCGCTTCGGCCAGGCCCGGCGTGGCGCCATTCCCGGTGGGGCCGGCAGCGAAGATTTCAGGGGAAACGTCGACTTTCGCCAGCGCCGCCCACTCCAGGATCTCGGCCTTGTTGAAGAAGTACTGGGAATCGATCTGCTGGGCCGGCAGCCCCCGGTCGGCGACCCAGCGATAAATCGTATCTTCAGGCACCTTCAGCAGTCGCGCAGCTTCGCGAATACTCAGTTGCATCGTCGAGTTCCACTTGATTCCAGCCCAAGTAAGTCGCAATTCTAACGACGCCTCCAGCAAAACTCCAACTGCGCCGTGGATTAATAAACTGTTAGGAAGCCGAACACCCGATTCGTCATAACCCATTGTGCGAATGTTGATTACATTTCTGTAATCGCGCCGCTTTCAACTTGGGGAACTGGTCTGATGCCGATAGAATTGGATGATCGAGAGTCTGCGCGCCGGCAATCGCACGGCCGGCGCCGCAAGTGGATTGCATCATCCCGTCCACCGAGGAAAAAACGGAATGGAATTGTTGATCGTCGAAGACGAGCCGGTCATCGGCAAGGCGCTGCGGCAGGGTTTCCGAGAAGCGGGTCACGATTGCGTCTGGGCGAAGGACGGCGACAAGGGGTGGGAGCTGGCTCGTTCGCAGCAATACGACGCGATCATTCTCGACCTGATGCTCCCTGGAAAACGAGGCCTTGACATTGTCCGCGATATGCGGACGGAAGGGATTCGCACGCCGGTCGTGCTCTTGACGGCGCTCGGTTCGATTGAAGAGCGCGTCGCCGGTTTAAGCGCCGGGGCCGATGATTATCTCGTCAAACCGTTCGCCTTTACCGAGCTGATGGCCCGGATCGAAGCGGTCTGCCGGCGGTCGGGAATGCGGCCGTCGCCAACGGTGCAGGTGGGGGAATTGTGCCTCGATCTGGCGACGCGGCGCGTGGTGCGGGCGGGAACCGAAATCGAACTCACCCCCACCGAGTTCAGCCTCCTCGAATTCCTCATTCGCCACGCCGGGCAGCTCGTCACCCGCAAGATGCTCTGCGAGCACCTGTGGGAGTCAGACTGGGAAGGTGCGACGAACGTCATCGAGGTGCACATCAACCGCTTGCGCGGTAAACTCGACAAGGGTTTTGACCGCTCGCTGATTCAAACCATTCGGGGCCGGGGATATGCCCTCCGCGCATCTTAGGGAGGCCTTCGGCACACTGCGGTTTCGGCTGACGATCTGGAATACCGCGGTCGTGCTGGTATTCGTGCTGCTGACGCTGTGGGGTGTGCGCGAGGGGTTGCGGCTGGTGTTGTGGAAGGAAGCCGACGATCAGCTTCTTGAGGATGCTCGCGAGATCCAGGAAGCGATCGTCAAGCACTACCCCGACGACGCCAAGATTCACGACGAACTCGACCGCAAGGCGACTACGCACACGCACCGCGGCCTGTTCATCGAGATCATCGACGAGCAGGGCGCGCCGCAGTGGGACAGCACCGACGCGCCGGCGATTTCGCTGTCGTCGCTGCAGAGCATCTCGGAGATGACGCCGACGACGGTTGGCAAATACCGCATCGTCTATTTTCAGCTCGATCGGCGACTGGCGCCTCAATACAGGATTCTGATCGGCGCCTCGTTTGACCAGCTGGAAGCCGACATTGCCCAGGTGACCTGGCTCTTACTGGTGGTCGGGTCGGTGACGCTGCTGGCCTCGCCGCTGGGTGGGTACTGGCTCGCCGGTCGCGCCACCCGCCCCATTGCGCACATCATCGACACCACGAACCGGCTGCACCCCAGCAGCCTCAACGAGCGGCTTCCGCTGCGAGGCACGGGGGATGAGCTCGACCGGCTGTCTGCGACCATCAACGGGTTTCTCGACCGCATCGGCCGCTATCTCGAGCAAAATCGGGAATTCACCGCCAACGCCGCCCACGAGCTGCGTTCGCCTCTGGCGGCAATCCAGAGCTCGCTGGAAGTGGCTCTCAATTCCGACCGGGGGATCGAAGAATACAAGGAAGTTCTCGCCGAAATCCTCGATGAGTGCGGGCGGCTCAGAATCCTGGTGAACCAGCTCCTGCTGCTGGCCGAGAGCGACGCCGGCAGGCTTCAGGTGGCAACCGAGCCGGTGGAGCTGGATGTCGTCGTTCGCAAGGCGTGCGACATGTTCCTGGGAGTTGCCGAGTCCGCCGACGTCGATCTGCGGATCGTAGGCCTCGGCCATGCCCGCGTCGCCGGGGATGCAGGACGCCTCAGGCAGGTGGTGAACAACCTGATCGACAACGCGCTGAAATTCACGCACGCAGGGGGCAGCGTTGACGTCAGGCTGGCCAGACACCCCGCCGACGCCACGGTGCGACTGTCAGTCCGCGACACCGGCTCGGGAATCCCCGCCGACGATCTCCCCCACATATTCGATCGCTTCTACCGCGGGGACAAAATGCGACAGCACGAGCGCCCGACGCGAGGAACGGGCCTCGGGCTGGCGATTTGCCGGTCGATCGTGGAAGCGCACAGCGGACGGCTCGAAGTCACCAGCCTCGTCGACCAGGGGACCACGGTGACCGTCATTCTGCCGGCCGCGCCCGAATCGCAGGATGAACTGGCGCTGCGACCGGACGGCCCCCTTTCGGCTATATCGCGAGCGTGACCGGGTCCGGGCGCCGCGCGGGCATCACAAGTCGCGCGCAGCGCGATTCGATCAGTCTCCGGCAGTCAGAGATCCCCGACAATCGCTACGCACGGGGTTCGATCGACGTTTCAGAACTCGGTCGTGGGACGGCCAAAGTCGGGAAGTCCGCTACCCGGTTCGTCGAGACCGGCCTCAACGTTACCTGCGCGACCGCCTTTTTTTTTTCACCGCCGCGGGCCCCGCCCAACCAGTGGCTCAAGGCACCGAAGCGCCCGCGGTAGAGGAGAATCAGATACGCCGGCACAAGCAGCGGCCGGACAACAAACGTGTCGAGCAGCACGCCGAACGCCAGGGCAAACCCGAGCTGATGCAGGCCCACCAGAGTGCCGAACATCAGGGAGACAAACGTTCCCGCCATGATGATTCCGCAACTTGAAATGATCGTTCCCGTTTTGAGCATCGCAACGCGGATCCCCTCGACGAGACCGTGACGTTGCTGCTCTTCGTCGATGCGCGTCATCAGGAAGATGTTGTAGTCCTCGCCGATGGCCATCAGGATCGTGAACAGAAACATCGGGACTTTCCAGTCGAGGCCGCCAAATCCTTCGGGATCCTTGAGGTAATAGAAGGCGAACGTGACGCCCAGCGTCACGAAGTAGCTGAAGAACACGCTGACGATCAGGTACAGTGAGATGGCGGGCTTGCGCAACAGCAGTACCAGGATGACAAACACCGATCCGAGCACCAAGAGGTCGATCTTCACCTGGTCGTGATCGGTCACGATCTTGAGATCGCGAATGCTCGACGTCGGCCCGACGAAGTGTATCTCGGCGTTTTTCAAGGGAGCCAGAGAGTCGTTCTTGTTCACAGCCGAGCGGATCTCCGACTCGACGGCCGCGAACTGCTGGATGCTTTCCCGTGCAAACGGATCGGCCTTGAAGACGATATCGACGCGGCTGACGCGGCCGTCGAGTTCGGGCGCCGTGCTGAAATAGTAAGCTTTCCCCTTGCGCTTGGTGAGCGCATGGTGCAGCCTCTCTTTCTGCGTTGCATCCTCGCCCGGACGGTGCTTGAGTCCCAGCGGCGCTTCGAAGTAGCGGATGTCGGCGATCCCGAGTTCGTCGATCCGGTCGGTCAAATGTCCGATCAGTTCATCGAGTGTCGCCGCGCCTTCGTTCGTCGAGAAAAAGCCTGCGCCGGTTTCGGGATCGGGCTCGTCCTTGCGAACCAGGATCGTCAAGGGTCCCGCATATCCCGCGGGGAAGTGCGACTGCACGGCTTTGGCGCCTTCGACGCTCTTTTTCGTCTGCGGCAGTTCGCTGAGCAGGCCGTAGCTGAGATAATCGTAACGGTAGATCCCCAGCAGGGCGAACGGGATCATGATCAGGATGCAGGTTCCGAGAATCGTCCCGGGCCGGCGCATCAGCAGCGCGCCGATCCGTTCCCACTGCACCTGGATCCAGTCGCGGGGAACCAGGCGATTGATCAGCGTCGTCCCGATGCGGGACCCGGCTTCTGACGGAATACGCTCGGTCCGGCCGTAGGGCCAGAACGCCACGCGGCCGAAGAGCCGCAGCAGCGCCGGAGTAAACGTCAGCGATGCGACGAGGCCCACGCACAAGCTCAACGAGATGCCGATCCCAGCCTCGCGAAACTTGCCGAACTGGGCGAACGTCATCATGCCGATGCCGCAGATCACGGTCAGCGCGCTGGCGGTCACTGCGGCACCCACCTGCGAGATCGTCGCCGACAGCGCCTTGGGGAGCGACAATCCCGAATCGATTTCCTCTTTGTAACGGGCCACCAGAAACAGGCAATAGTCGACGCCAGTCCCGTAGGTCACAACCGTAATGTAGGTCTCCATTCCGAAAAAGACGCGATACTGGAACCACGGAGCCTGGGTGAGCAAGACAACCAGAGCTTTGGCGATCGCGACGGCAAAGTAGACGGTAATCAGCGGAATCAGCGCCAAAAGCGGCGACTGGTAAATGCAGATCAAGAGCAGGATCACGAGGATAAACGTCCACATCTCGGTGGCGCGCGAACTCTCACGCGCTGCCACCAGCATGTCGCGCCCGACCGTCGCCGAACCGCTCATGGCCAGCCCCAGGCCGGTCGGCACCAGCGATTCCGCAGGGAGCTCGGTGTAGAGCAATTTTTCGATCCGGTCGATAATCGGCAGATTCCGATACTCGAGGAATTCGCTCCGCAGCGGCATGATCACCAGCGACGCTTCGTTGTCGTCGCTGACCAGCAGCTTGCCCCCGCGCGGATCCTTATACGTCATGATCTGCAGCTTCGGATCGAGCCCCAGTTCCCCACGAATCTGCTCGAGTCGCGGCTTGAGGATCACTTCGATAAAGTCTTCATCCTCGGGCTGAATCGCCTGCTCGTAGCGATGGGCGACGATAACCACGCTGCTTTTCAGGAGGTCTTCGGGAAAGGCCCTGGCCAGCAGCCGCTCGGCCTCCAGACTCTGCATTTCGGGCGGCAAAAACGCAAACTCGCCGTCGGTGGCAGCCCCGCGGAATGTGGGAAGATGAGTCCCCAGAAGCTGGTTATACCATTCCCGGTGAATGCCCAGCGCAGCAAGCAGAGCCACCACCCACAGGATCAAAATCACCTGCCAGCGGCGCTCAATTGTTTTGGCGAGCCAGTCGAACATGCTTAGGCGGAACCCGAAAATGAGGAACCAGTTACGGTAACGAACCCGGGAGAGACCGTCAACGACCGGACACGCAGTACAAACCGGCATTCCCGGTCAGATTTCGGCTTCTTGACGCGACCTTGCCGATTGGCTAGGTTGGGTTGAGTGTCCCTTGGCCCCCATCGTCTAGAGGCCCAGGACTCCGGGTTCTCAGTCCGGAAACAGGGGTTCGAATCCCCTTGGGGGTATTCACCTGGCCCGCCGCGAAATTGATCGCGAAGACCTGATCGCCGAGGCCACCGCGCTCTTCGAACGGGTCGAGTTACGCCTGCCCGGCAACCGCGATCTGGTCGTGGCCGGGTTTCGCCGAACGGGGAACTGGTCCCTGTATTTCGGCTCTGACCCCGTCTACCACTTCACCGCCGGAGGAGAACTCCGGCGGGCCTTCGTCGATGGAGATCTGTATTGCAGTCAGAGGGCAACCTTATCGCGCCTGCGACGGACGCGAACTGAGATCGAAGTTCAACTGCACAGGCACGACCTCACGGCCGACGAGCTGGGCCGGTTTACCTCAGCGATGGAAGAGCGGCTGGCGGAATTGCTCTCGGTCGTGCAAGAGGGCACCGTCGAGGTTGTGCGGCAGGTTCCGCCAGATACCGCCATTCTGGCCCGGCTAGGCAACGTGCTGCCCCTCGCACAACGATTGCGGCTGTCGTCGCCGATCAGGAAGTGAACGTCAGTCGTCGCCCACTTCCAGGACCGACAAAAAGGCCTTCTGCGGGATTTCGACCTGGCCGAACTGCTTGAGTCGCTTTTTACCTTCGCGCTGCTTGGCCCACAGTTTGCGCTTGCGGGTAATATCACCCCCGTAGCATTTGGCCGTCACGTTCTTACGGAGAGCCGAGATCGTTTCACGAGCGATGATCCGTGTGCCGATCGCCGCCTGAATCGGGATTTCAAACTGGTGCTTCGAGATTTCTTCCTTGAGGCGCTTGCACAAGCTCCTGCCGCGGCGCTCGGCCTGATCGCGATGCATGATCGTGGCCAGGGCATCGACACGTTCCCCCTTGACCATGATGTCGACCTTCACGAGATCGGCCGGACGAAAACCGATGACTTCGTAGTCCATCGTGCCATACCCGCGCGTCATGCTTTTCAGACGATCGTGCATGTCGTAGATCACCTCGGCCAGCGGCAACTCGTACACGAGCTGCGCCCGCGTGGGGCCAAGGTATTCGGTGTTTTTATACGTTCCCCGGCGGTCTTCGCAGAGCTGCATGATCGTCCCGATCGAATCCGCCGGAACGATGAAATTCACGCGGACGATCGGTTCGCGAAATTCCTTGATGCCGCCGGTCGTGGGCACATCCTGCGGATTGTCGACGCGTAGAACCGACCCGTCGTTCATCAACAATTCATAGGTAACGTTCGGAGCGGTTTGAATCAGATCGATGTCGGCTTCTTTCTCGAGCCGCTGCTGGATGATCTCCATGTGCAGCATCCCGAGGAACCCGCAGCGGAACCCGAAGCCCAGAGCATCGCTCGTCTCGGGAAGAAACGAGAAGCTGGCGTCGTTCAGCCCCATCTTCTGCAGCTCTTCCCGGAGCTTCTCGAAATCGGTGGCATCGATGGGGTACATCCCGCAGAAGACCATCTGCTGCGGCGCTTTGTAGCCGGGCAACGGGTGGAGTGCGCGACGACCCGAAATCGTCACCGTGTCCCCCACGTGGACGCTCCCCAGATCCTTGATTCCGGCGACGATGTAACCCACCTGCCCGGGACCAAGTTCGTCGCACTTCTTCATGTCGGGGCAAAACTGGCCGACTTCCAGCACTTCGTGCGAGGTCCCGCCGGACATGAAAAACATCTTCATGCCGGCGGCAATCCGCCCATCGCGGACGCGGACGTACGTGACCACGCCGCGGAAATTGTCGTACTTGCTGTCGAACACCAGCGCCTGGAGGGGTGCGTCGGGATCGCCGGAGGGCGCGGGCACGCGCTCGATTAACGCAGCAAACACGCCTTCGATTCCGATCCCCGATTTACCGCTGACCATCAGCACGTCGCTGCGCTGAATGCCGAGCACGGTGTGCATCTCTTCGAGGACCTCTTCGGTCCGGACGACCGGCAGGTCGATTTTATTGATGCAGGGAATGATCACGAGGTTCGAGTCGATGGCTGCGTAGGCGTTGGCCACCGTCTGCGCCTGGACCCCCTGAAAGGCGTCCACCAGGAGCAGCGCGCCTTCGCAGGCGGCCAGGCTCCGCGAGACTTCGTAGTGAAAATCGACGTGCCCCGGCGTATCGACGAAGTTCAGCTCGTAGTCGTGCCCCTCGTAGACATAGTGGATCGCAACGGCCCGGGCCTTCACCGTAATGCCGCGTTCCCGTTCGACGTCGAGATCGTCGAGAATCTGCTCACGAAACTCGCGCTGCGTGATCGTTCCCGTCTTCAGCAAAAGCTGGTCGGCCAGTGTACTCTTGCCGTGGTCGATATGGGCGACGATCGAAAAATTTCGGATGTACCTGGGATTCATTGCGCGAGTATAGTCGGCCTTTGCGCGAGAGGCAAAGGAGGGACAATTACCGGGTCTGGGGACGCTTCCAGGCCTTCACGTGCTGCCAATTCCTGGGTTTGCCGGCAGCCAGCCACTCGATGGCGATGGCCAGTCGCCTGGTCCGCGTAGCCTCTTTCTTGGCCTCAGCAATCCATTCGATGTACTCGCGGCGATGGCTGGGGCTAAACGCCTGAAACGTGGCCAGAGCCCGCTTGTTCGCCTTCAGCGCCTGCGCCAGGACTGTGGGAACTGCGGGTTCCGGCCTGGCGGCGCGCTTCTTCCGGGCCGGCGCGGGAACCTTGACGTCCTCTTCATTCAGTCGCACAGCCTGCCGGATGTAATCGAGCACGACGTCATCGCGGGGAAGTTCGGCCAGAGTCGTAATCTTCGTATGGCTCATGGCTGTCTTACCCATGACCGTAAACAGGCGGTGCGGGTCCTTCAGCAGCTTCCCTTTCCAGAATCCAAAGGTCACGTACCGTTTGAAGGCCGCCATGCTGCCGACGATGCCTTTGTATTCGAAATGCGGAAAACCCCACTTGATTGATTCCTGCATGTCCGGGCAGGCTTGATGAAAAAGACTGCGAATCTTTTTCAGCACTGGGCGAGCATAATCTGCTGACCTGGCGATGTACGCGTCGACTCGGGGAGAGGTGTTCTTCATGTGCCTTCGATGAATGCCATTCTGGGTGGGACGTTTCAGGCGGGAAGAACTCCATTATTCACAGCCAGCCAGACCGCGGTAAAGACTGATCTCGTGCGTTGACACAACCTGTGGCGGGCGACAGACTAGCGCATTGATCGATGCTGGTCCTGCCCCCTCGATTCTCGCCGAGGCCGTTTCATGCCCCCCCGCTTGACGTCGCTGCTCATCCTCCTCGTGCTCGGTTACACGGCACAAGCCGGTTTCTCCCAGGATCCGGGGGCTAATCCCAATGCGCTGGTCGGGCATACCGATCCGGTGTATTCGGTCGATTTCACCCCCGACGGCTCGCTGATCGTCACAGGCAGCTTCGACAAGACTCTGAGGCTCTGGGATGCGGCCACAAGAAAATCGGTGCGGACCTTCACCGGACACGCGAATCTCGTGCTGACTGTCGCCATCTCGAAGGATGGGAGCCGCATCGCGTCGGGTTCACTCGACAACACCATCAAGCTCTGGGACGTGCCTGTCAGCGCACCTCGAGCCAGCTTCGAAGCGCACAAGCCGACAGCCAGCGCGGTTGCCGTCTCTCCCGATGGAGCCTTGTATGCCAGCGGCGGGGCCGACAACCTGGTCCGCATCTGGACGGCGGCCGACGGCAAGCCCGCCCGCGATCTCGCCGGTCACACGGCCCCCATATTACGAATTGATTTTCGCAAAGACGGCCAGCAGCTTGCGTCAGCCGATGTGGCTGGACTCGTTCAGCTCTGGAACCCGGCCGATGGTGCACTGCAGGGAAAAATCGGTGCGCACTCTGGCAACGTGACTGGGCTCCTCTTTCACCAGAACAATTCGATGATCATCACGTCGGGAGCCGACGGGCTGGTCAAGGTCTGGCCGGTCGCCGTTCCTCAGGCGCGGCCGATCGCAGGGCACGGAGGTGTGGTCACGTCCGTACAGGTCAGTCCCAACGGCCAGTTCCTCGTCTCGGCCAGCGCCGACAAGACTGCCCGATTGTGGAATCTCGCCGATGGCAATCCGATTCGCAACTTTGACGGCCATGGCGGAGCCGTCACCACGATTGCCTTCAGTCCCAACGGGGCGCAGGTCGTCAGTGGCTGTGATGACAAGATCACGCGGCTGTTCGATGCCAACAGCGGAGCGCTGGTCAAGGCGTTTGCCGAATTGCCGGCGGCTGTGACCGCCGCAGCCGTCAGCCCGAATGGAGCGCAAGTGGTTGCCGGTGATACGGCCGGAACGATCAAGGTGTTTAGCGCAGCCGACGGCGCCGAAGTCCGAGCGCTCGCCGGGCACGCCGGCAAGATCAGCGGAGCGGTATTCACCCCGAACGGAGCCCAGCTTGTCACAGCGGGCGTCGACAAAACGGTAAGAATCTGGAACGCGGCGGATGGTGTGGCGGTGCGATCAATCGATACGGGTGCTCCCGTCGTCTCGCTGGCAGTTTCCGCAGACAACCAGCTCGCTGCCGCAGGCGGTGAAGACAAACTCATTCGCATCTATTCGCTGGCCGATGGCAGCGCCAAGGGGACGCTGACGGGCCATTCGCAACCTGTGTTGTCGGTGCAGTTCTCCGGCGACAACCAGAAGCTCGTCTCGGCCTCTTCCGATCAGACCGTTCGCATCTGGGACCTCAAACTGGGGCGCCAGATGCAGCACTTCGTCGATCACAAAGCGGCCGCGACCGCCGCCGGCTTTGCCCCCGACAACAAAACCGTCGTTTCGGGAGGAGCCGACAATCAGTTGTTCGTGAATGTCCTGTCGCTGCAACGCATGCATCTGGCCGATGACAAGGGAGTGAGCTCCCTGGCCCTCTCGCAAAACGGTGCCCAGTATGCCACGGCCAATGCCGACGGCAGCGTCAAAACCTGGGACATCAATTCTGGAAATCAGATCCGTGCATTCGCCGGGCTGGCGGCGCCCGCCCTGGCAGTGGCGTTCCATCCCAATAACCAGCAACTCGCGGGCGGCGGGAGCGATAAGACGCTGCAACTCTGGAATCTCAACGATGGCTCTGTGCAGTTGAAATTCAACGTCGGCTCCGAAGTCGTACAACTGGCCTACAGTGCCGACGGGAAAAAGCTGATCGCCGCCGCGAGCGATTCGGCGATCCGCACGTACAATCCGCTCCCCGCTCCGCCGCAGCAGAACGTTCCGCCGGCCCCCCTGGAAGCCGCTCAAACCCTCACGGGAACGACCGGGGCGATCGCGGGTCTGGCTTTCCTGCCTGATAACCGGACGGCAGTCTCGGTCGCCGCTGACGGGTTCTTGCGCGTCTGGACGATCGCCGCACCAGATGTCGCTCTCAATCTGACAGGTCACCAGTCACAGGTCTATTCGACAGCATTCAGCCCGGATGGCAAGCTGCTGGCATCGGGATCGAACGACAAGACCGTCAAGATCTGGGACCTCGTCGCCGGAAAGGAGCAGCGAACAATCCCCGCACAGGGTGCTGCCGTCTATTCGGTCGCATTCAGCCCCGACGGCGCGACGCTCGTCACCGGCGGCGGTGACAAGACCGTACGGCTGTACGACGTTGCCGGCGGCGGCGAAATCCGGCAATTCGCCGGGTCCGACGGCGCCGTGTACTCGGTCGCGTTTCACCCCCAGGGCCAACTGATTGCCGCCGCTGGTGTCGATAAGAAAATCCGCCTGTGGAATGCCGGTAATGGCCAGGCGGTACACGTCTTCGCCGGACATCCCGATGATATTTATCGCGTGCAATTCAACCCCACCGGGACGCGCCTGATGTCAGTGGGTTATTCGGGGACGATCAACATCTGGGACATCAATAACCCGGCCCAGCCCGTCTGCAGTCGAAAGCTGCCCCTGGTCGTTTACTCAGCCGGTTATTTTCCTGATGGCCGCCGACTGGCCGTCACGGGGAGCGACGGGAAGACGCATCTGGTCGATCTCCCGCCGGAAGCGCTCTAAGGACCGGAACTCATGCCCGGCACCTGGCACGATTTGATCGAACGGATTCACCAGGCGCCGCACCTGGCGGTCGTCGTCGTGACGGGTGGCGGAGCCTCGGCGATCGCCGAGCTGCTGAGCATTCCCGGCGGATCGAGAACCTTGCTGGAGGCGGTCGTTCCCTATTCGGAAACCGCTTTGACCGACTGGCTGGGGCGACGGCCTGAGCACTTTTGTGTCGAAGAGACAGCGCTGGCGATGGCGGCCATGGCCTTTCAGAGAGGTTGTCGACTGATTGCCGGCGATCGCTCGGAACAGCCGGATCGCAGCGGACTGCGGAGCTCAGGCGAATTCGCGTCATCTGCCGCGACTGGCGCCGCGCTCCCAGGTTCGATGATCGGCGTGAGTTGCACCGCCTCGCTGGCCAGCGATCGACCGAAGAAGGGAGAACACCGCTGCCATGTGGCAACGCAATCGGTGAGCGGGACGTCTGCCTATTCGCTGGTCATGCAAAAGGGATCTCGCGACCGTTGCGCCGAAGAGCAGTTGGTTGGTCACTTGATCCTCAATGCATTGGCCCGCGCTGCCGGGCTTACCGACCTGCCCTGCCTGGAAGTTATGCCGGGCGAGATCGTCGTCGAGGAGCACGTGATTGCCGCCCCTCTGCTCGTCGAACTGCTGAATGGAATTCGCGGGATCGTCTGGTCGCTGCCTGACGTTGCACCTGAGCACGAACCAGCGGGGCCGGCGACAAACTTCTCGCATTTCGCGCCGCATTCGTCGCTGCATGCGGCCATTCCGATTCCACTCAGCCCGCCGGCCGGCGTACTCTGCGGCGCATTTCATCCACTGCACTCTGGTCACGAAGAACTGCGGAAGGTGGCCGAGAGGATTGTTGGCGGGCCGGTCTACTACGAACTCTCGATCCGCAACGTCGATAAACCACCGCTCGATTTTCTGACGGTCGATCGTCGCCGCGCACAGTTCACCGAGACGCCATTGGCATTAACGACAGCTCCCACGTTTGCCGAAAAGGCGCAGGTCCTGCCGGGAGTCGTGTTCGTCGTGGGAGCGGACACGGCCGAACGCATCGTCGCCCCGCGGTACTATGGCAGCGCAGGAATGGAACGAGCGCTCCAGATGATTCGCAACGCCGGCTGCCGCTTCCTGGTTGCCGGCCGGGCGGTGGAAGGCCGCTTCATCACGCTCGACGACTTGCCGATTCCGCCGGAGTATGCCGACCTTTTCACCGCGATCGCGCCTGATGATTTTCGGGAAGATATGTCATCCACAGGGCTCCGAAATTCATAAGGGCTTCATCCACGGACGACCGGGTTGGTCAACGTGCCGATACCCGTGATGTTGATCGACACGACGTCCCCCGCTTCGAGCGTAAACTCGTTGGGAGGCACAACCCCCGTTCCGGTCAGAAGAATCACTCCGTCGGGAAAGCTGTTGTCCTTGAACAACCAGTCGATCAGGTCTTCGAAGCTGCGCTTCATCTGGTCGAGGTTCGTCTTCCCGCGGAACATTTCGGTTCCCTTGCGGTGAATGACAAGGGTAATCTCCATCTTTTCCCGGTCAATCGGCTCTTCGGGAATCAGAATGCAGGGGCCCAGAGCACAACACTCGTTGTAGACTTTGGCCTGAGGCAGATAGAGCGGGTTCTCTCCTTCAATGTCGCGGGCGCTCATGTCGTTGCCGACGGTAAATCCGACCAGCTTCCCGTGCGGAGCAATGACGAGCGCCAGTTCCGGTTCGGGGACCGACCACTTCGTGTCGCGGCGGATTCGAACCGGTTGACCCTGGCCGGAAACGCGCCGCGGCATCGCCTTGAAAAACAACTCCGGCCGGGCCGCCGAGTAGACGCGATCGTAATGTGAGGCACCGGTTTCCGATTCCTCCATCCGCGCCACCTGGCTGCGCTTGTACGTCACGCCGGCCGCCCAGACTTCCTGCCGGTCGAGAGGCGCGAGCATCCGCACTTGCGGGGCAGCGATCAACGTCGCGTTCGAATCGAACATCGAACCGATCAGATCAACCGGATTCTCGCAATGCAGAAGATCAGACAGGCTGCGCAGGGCATCCGACCAGGCGACGATATAAACTCCATTTTCGACGAGAACGGCGACCCGCTGTTCACCGCCGGGTAACTCAACTTTGGCAACGAGCATAGTCACGATTTCCTGGTAAGCCGCCGGACCTTTCAATCTGCTACAGCATGTTCGGCGGCGCGGGGTTTCGCAATGCAAACAAAGTGTTTTCCATGTCGGCCGGAAGCGGAGCTTCGAATTCGAGCAGCTGACCGGTGGCCGGGTGCCGAAATGCCAGCCGTCGGGCGTGCAGTGCCTGGCGGGAGATCAGCACATCCCCTGGATCTAAAGGTGCTTCTTTCTCCTTGCGGCGCAATGATTTCGGCAGTGCACCGCCCGCCAGATAGGACCGGGTGAGGGCGGCACGACCACCGTACAATCGATCGGCGACGATCGGATGTCCAAGATGCCGCAGGTGAACGCGCAATTGGTGCGTGCGCCCCGTTCGGGGTAACAGCCGGACGTTTGTGAAATCCTGGAACCGCTCGAGCACTTCATAGCGGGTGACTGCCTCGCGCGCCTTGCCCCCCTCTTCACAGACCATCATGGCTTCCCGCCGCTTCGGATTGACCCGCACGAAGGTCTCGATGCAGCCAGCGTCGCGTTCAACGACACCCCAGACGATCGCCTGGTATTCCTTCGTGACTTCGCGGCGCTCGAACTGCCTGCTGATTGCATGGTGCACCTGATTGTCCTTCGCGACGACGATCAGCCCGCTTGTATCGCGGTCGAGCCGGTGGACGATGCCGGGCCGCAGCTTGCCGGCGACGTCGGACAGCGAATCGAAGTGAAATTGAAGCGCGCCGGCCAGTGTCCCGCGGTAATGGGCCTTGCCGGGATGTGTAATCATTCCCGCGGCCTTGTTGATGACGACCAGCGAGTGGTCTTCGTAAACAACCTCCAGCGGAATGTTCTCGGGGGGCAGCGTTTCGTCGGGTGCCTGCGGCAGGCGGACCGACAAGAGGTCGTTCACCTTCAGTTTCCGGCTGGCTTTCACGGTCAGGCCGTTTACGAGCACGGCTCCCTGTTCGATCGCCTTCTGAAACAGGGCGCGGCTGTAGTTGGGATAGAGTCGAGCCAGGTAATGATCGACTCGCCAGCCGTGCGCCCGGGACTCGACGGTGACGACGACCGGTTCAGCCGACAGCCCATCGCTCATGGCGACTTGGATTCGGGCTCAGGCACAGAATCAGGTTTTGGCTCAGATTTGCCGTCGCCCTGATCGGCATCCGGCTTGTCGGACTCGGATTCTGCCGGCGCTTCCGCGTCCTTTTTGGCCGGCTTCTTCCCGAATCCCTTCACTGTCTCGTTGAGCTTATCGAGCATTTCCTGAGTGAGGGACTCGCTGTCGTCGCCAGTGATCTTGTCGCGGGGACGCTTCTCTTCAATTTTCGGACGCGGGTACTTGGCGAACCAGGCATAGAAGTCCTGGCTGCCGGGCCTCTTCAGCGCGGTGATGCGCGCTGCGGCATCTTCCTTGTAAATCGAGTTGGGATAGTCGTTCACCAGCAATTCGTACGCTTTGACAGCGTCAGCTTCGTTGCCGTCCGACATTGATTCGAGTGCCCGTCCCAGCCCGATGATGGCTCGCTCGCGGACTTCCTGCGGCGCCTTTCGGTCGTCAACCACCGACTGAAATGCAGTCTTCGCCTTGTTCAATTCCACGAGACCGGCTTCAACGTTTCGAAACATGGTCTCGACACCTAGTGTCAGCCGGCTCTCGCCTTCGTGAACGCGAGCCCATAACCCGACCGGGCTGGATTTGTGCGTTTCCCAGACTTCAAGAAAGTCATCCGCCTTGTTGTTCGAAACCGCCGCCGCGAAATCGCGCCAGGCCGCCGCTTCGTTGTTGGTCGTCGTCCGATACCAGTAGATGAGACCGGCCAGGGGCAGACACGCCAGGCACACGCCGATCATCAGCCGGTTGCCGTGAACGTCGATGAAGATCGCCAGCTTTTCGGCGAACTTGCCGAGTTCGTTGGTCTGCAGTTCGTGACGATGTTCGCTTTTCATGTGTCCTGGCCGCCGTGATGCCTCGAAAAGAAGGCTCCGGCCGATCCCGCGATTAACGGCACGCTCGGAGCGCAAGTTCAATGCAGAAAGCGGCTTTCCTCGGGTGCCGCTGGCGCGAGTATAGGTCGCTGCCAGATAAGCGTCAAGAGGCGGTTTGGCCGCGGAATTCCCGCAGTGATCGGCCATCGTCCCCTTTTCGCGCGGCGAGTGCGCGTCCCTGTTGGGTGGACTTCAGTCCACCCGAGATGTCGTATTGGGACAATTGAAATCCCGGTCCGTTTCGTCGCCTTTCGCTCCTGCGAAAGAGCGTCCCGTTCTTTCGCGGGAGCGAACGACAACGATCCCGGCTCAGCCGGCCGCCGCGGAAACCGACCGGCCCCGGCGTCCGCCAGACAATCGCGAATTGTCAAAGAACTCAAAGAGTGACGCCGTCGTGGAGCAGGTCGATGTACCTGCTCGTAACTCATTCAAAGAAAGAGGACGAACAACTAACCGCTGATGACGCGGATTTGCACGGATGGGCAATTTCACCCCGTCCGTCCTTAATCCGTGTCCGTCCTAGGCTCAGCCCTTTTTCGTTCCGTCCGTTTTCGTGTATTTCGTGTCTTTCGTGGTCCAATCCCGTCCGTCCTTCTTTATCCGCGTCCATCGGCGTCATCCGCGGTTCTGAATCGTCGTCTTCGTGTCTTTGCGTCTTCGTGGTCCCAAACCCGATCACTTTCCCGCAGTTTTTCCAAAGGCGTGGTAGTGGCTAGACAGTGCGGTGCTGGGGTTTTCGGACGATTCGGTTGGCACGCTGCCTCAATCCCGCGCATGGGGATTTGACGTAAGTCAGGGAGGGTCGGGAGGGCGTTTTGCGGTGTGCGGATCGTCGCGCTGATTCACCCATTGGATGATGCACCAAATGAAAAATGGACCGACGATTGCATACGGCAAGTATGCCGCCAAGGCCACGACAGCCAGCCCCGTAATCATCACGCCAGCCATGATGGCGATTTCTCGCGAGCCGGGCAAATGTTGCGTTTCGTGTTCGTCCATTACCCAATTATAACCACCCGCGCAAAAAAAAACCGCCGAATCACTCCGGCGGGGTCCGCAAAGTGATCTTGCAGGCCGCGCCTCCCTCAAAGATAATCGGCGCGTCGAGCCGCCGTTATCTGGATTCCGGAAAATGGACGCTTGGCCATTTTGGGACGTGGAGCTAAAGCCTGATTCGCCGATTGACGAACAGATTAAATCTGAAATTCAATCGCTTGAATCTGGCATGCCACCGGGTGATGATCCGTCACGATTCACGAAGCTACAGGCTATTCGCACGCTTCGCCAAGTTGCCCTGGTCATTCAATGCCAAGCTTCTGGGAAATCTGATTGATCCGCTCCTTCAGGAAGTCGGCAGATTTCTTGCTGATCTGATGATCGTCCCCATTCGACATGCGAACCTTCTGCTGTTCGCCATCGCCTTCAATGCTGCAAATCTGAAAGATATTGATTTCTTTCCTTGCTCCGAATGAGACGTCATAAAGGCAGATCATCAGTCATTCCCTTCTCGCGCGCAACAAAAAGGCCCGCCCCAGACGGTGTCGAGCCGGACCGGGGACGGGCCAAATGCCTTGCGGCATTTTTCAAGATACAAAACAAGACTTGCTGGTCCGACTCGACGGGTTGATTATCTCACGTCCAGCCGGTTTCGCAAGCCCGCTACGCCGCCGTCGCCGCGAGCAATTCCTCCATCGTCCAAACGTGATCCGTCAGCCGCGCCGCGACAGCCGGGGTCGTCTTGAGGGTCATGTGGCTCCGGCAGAAATTGTAAAACGCGAGGTAGATGCACAGCGCGGCCTCGTGGTGACGCCACGATTTGGAAAACGCATTCGTCAACCGCGTCCACCGTCGCACGGTCATTCGCAGGGTCAGGTTTGACCGCTCGACATGGCTGGTGCAAATGTACGCGGGGTCGGGATTGCCACAAACCGGCTTCTTGTCGATCTTCACTATTTCGGCGGGCGAGTATTTCCCCTCCCACTTGTGGCGCGGCAGGGATTCGAACGACTTGATTATCTGGCTGAAGTCGATCCGGTCACCCATTTCGCTCGGCATGGCGGTGCGGTACGGGTGCCAGCCGTCGGTTGAAAGTTGGAACCGTCCCGCCGTGGCCAATCGCAACTTGGAGGCGAATTCCTTTGTGTCGAATTCGTCCCGCTTCCCCAGCAGGTACGACACGATCAGTTTCGAATTGCGTTCCAGAGCGATGTACGCATAACTGTCACCGGTCATCGGGTCGTATTCCTTCTTGATTATCTTCGTCTTTTCCTTCTGGCCGACGAATGACCACACTTCGTCAACTTGAACGTCAGCGACCGGGATGCCTTGCAGGCGTTCGGCCATGAAGTCGCGGCACCGTTCGCCGACTTCCAGAATCATGTCGCAGATCGTCTTGTGACAGACGCCGGTGAACCGCTCGCAGGCCCGAATCGACATGCCGTCAACCAGCAGCCGGAGGATGTCTACCGCCTTTTCGACCGGCAGGCGCATGTCGCCGAGCAACCTGGGACGGTTCTCCGTGAACGTCTTCTTGCAGTCCCGACACTTGAACCGCTGACTCCCGTTACGGTGCTTTCCGTTGGCCTTCACGTTCTCTGATCCGCATTTCGGACAAACCATGATTCTCTCCCCTGTTGGGGCGAATCGTGGTAGAATTCTGTTGTGTAGGCAGGATTCTGGCGATTCGCCGGTTTCTTGTTGGCCCCGGAACAGCCGCCAAGCAGTTCCGGGGTTTTTCTTTTGGCCTTGTCGGCCCGTGTTGATTTCATTATAAAGAAATCAAGTCTCATGTCAACTTGAAAACGCTATAATTTTTCAAATAGGTGGGATATGGCCAAAAAGCAGCACGGAGGCAAGCGGGCAGGATCTGGGCGCAAGCCCATTGACCCGGCGCACGACACGGTTTTAATCGCCGTGGCGATGCCTACGGGGCTTGTGGAACGTCTCGACGCTGTGGCTGAACAGCAGGGCTGGAACCGCTCAGAGGCGGTCAGGGAAGCTGTTCAGGCGCTCGTTAAGCGCAAGTAGCGGAGAGCGGGGGAATCGAACCCGACCGGCAGAAGCCGGCTCCTCCTTCAGGGTATAAGTCTGCTGCGCCGCCAAGGCGCGGACCGTTCTCCTAAACTAGGTGAACGGCAGCCTTCCGGGTTGATTGCGGAGAGCATTCATGGCAATATGCCGAGACACTGTTCAAGTGTCGCGGTTCACCGTTGTCAGCGCGTTTCCCTGTAAAAATGACAAAATATCGCAAAATTGCGATTTCTCCTTGACAAGCTATTGTAAATAGCCGAAAATTTTGTATCGGGCCAGGAAATGCCTCATACGACCGTTCAGGTGTTCCGAGAGGCCAATAATGGCCCAATTCCACTTCTGAATTGGCTCGATGATCTCTCAGTCAGCGAACCAGAGGCGTATGAAGAATGTCTCGATCGCATATTGCGGTTGCAGCGATACGGAAACGAACTGAGGCGTCCGATTGAAGACGCTCTGCGAGACGGCATAAGAGAATTAAGAGCAAAGAGGGGTCGTGTTCACTATCGCATGACGTATGCGTTTGTTGGAAAGAATACGGCGCTCATCACTCATGGCTTTACCAAGGAGGGGGAAGTTCCAGATTCCGAAATCGACCTAGCGATCAAACGAGTCGAACTCGTTAAGTCGAATCCGGGGAAGTACATCGCAGTTTGGGAAGACGAAGATTCAGAACAGGGAGATTGCGATGGGAAAAACCAAGAAGACGACAACTGATTTTGCGCAGTTCATTCGCAATAAGCTCGCAAAGAATCCCGCCCTTGCAGACGCCGTTGACGAAGCGCGCGTCGCCGCGGATATCGCCGAGGAAATCTTCCAGGCTCGCAAAGAAGCTGGATTAACGCAGGCGCAACTTGCCGAGCGCATCGGGTCAACGCAATCTGTAATTGCCAGATTGGAGGACTCTGATTATCGCGGACATTCAGTCGCGATGCTCCGCAAGATCGCTGCTGTAACGGGAAAGCAGCTTGGCGTGGCATTCTATGCCGCGCCGCAGGTCTTTAATGAGCACAGCAACAATAATTTTACCCCTGAATGGGGAAGCATCTGTAAATGGAATCTAAAGATCGAGGCGCAGGTAACACAGGCTCAGGTTGCGACAACAGAAACATGAAGCCCGACATGTCTCTTGAGGAAATTGGCCAGCTTGTATCGCGACTGAAGCTCGGCCAGATTCGGCTATTGGAGGCGCACGGAAAGCTCGGCACAATTACTGCCGGAAAGCTGCCGGATAATGCTCACCAAGAGATGAATCTCAATACGACGCTCGATAAAAAAAAGAAATCCATTCAGGTAATCGCGACCTACAACGTAACTGCGGCATACGAGCCTTCGGAATCCATCCAAGAGGATGCACCAATCTTCGTTCGCGGAAAGTTCCTGCTCCAATATGAATACACCGGAGACGGGCAGCTCGACCGGCTGATTAAGGCCATGCAGGCGACTGCGATTATGAACTCTTGGCCGTTTTGGAGAGAACTGGTCCATTCGCTCACGGTACGGATGGGAGTTCCTCCGTTCCCGGTCCCGCTTGTTAATCTGAGCGAGCTTGTGGATCAGGGTGTGACGAAGCCTAAGCCCGTAACGCGCAAGTTAGCGGCAAAGGCAGCAAGACAGCGATAATCTGTCTGCATTCGCCATTCCCGCCCCCGCGCCACCCCGGCTATACTCGCGGCATGGCCACAGCCCTGTTGATATCTGGAATCGCCTTCGCAGCCTTCTGCATCTGGCTCGGGGTGCGGATCGTTAACCGGCGGGAGCGGTGGGCGAAGTGGACACTGGCGGCGGTGCTGGTCGCACTCGCGATGTACCTGGCGAGCTTTGGACTGCTGGTTAAGCTGCCAGAGTCAATCATTACTCGAATCGCCTTGTTCTATAGGCCAGTCCTTATTGCTGGCAGGAACTCGCGCACGTTCCGGGAGTTGATGGATCGTTACGTCGCTTTTACTTCCCATGACACAGCCGCAATCAGATGGGAGCCTCCAGAATAGCACTTACGTCGCCACTCCAGACATTCCGTGCCCAAAAAGCGTGCGGGTTCGACCCCGGTTTTCAGGCCAGCACCGCACTGATTAGCCACTACCAAAGGCGTCAAAGAATCGAGTCGTGCGCACACGGTCGTTCTGCTCAACTTTCCACTTTCCACCCTCCACTTTCTCGCGCAGCGCGGCCAAATCCTCAAAGGCGTCAAAGAATCAAGTCGTGGAGCGGGTTTCTCAACCTGCTCGTAAGGAGTTCACAGCGGCGAAAGAACAGGCCACCGCCGATAGCGCGGATCATCGCAGATGGGCAAGTTCATCCTGTCCTTGGTTCATCCGCGTCCATCAGCGTCATCCGCGGTCCTGAAATCTCGTCTGCTTGGTATCCCGGTTTCTCCGCAGTTTTGCCAAAGGCGTCAAAGAAGTACGTCGTGCGCACACGCCTGCTTAAGCTGCGCACGAAACCTGAGCGTCTCGTCCGCTCCTGCATTCGGACCTCCGCACTTTGTACTCCGTACTGCCCACTCAGTACTCGGTACTTTCCCGGACTGCCCAGACATCCAGCTCCAGTGGCGCGGGGCCACTTTGGCACGATATTTTCCCGGCGCGCGCCACTGGAGATTTCTCGAGAATTTGCCAGAGGCGCGCGCCCAGCTCCAGTGATGCGCGCTGTGCGTGCGCGCACATGACATCGTCCACCTGTCTCGTTCTGCGACAACGCGCCATCCCAAAGGTGCGCACGTAATTTGACCATTACTCCTATTTCCCGGTCCCTGGTCCCCGGTCCCCATTTCCCCTATCTCATTTCGCATTTCAAACTTCTTCCTCAAGCCTCAAGTCTCACGCCTGCGCCGCTAAGGCGCCTAAGATGACCACGATTTCAAAAACGCATTCGTCCTGCATTCCCCCCTCGCCCCTCGCGGGAGAGGGCTCAGGGTGAGGGGGCCGTCCCTCAATTCCCGGCCATTTCTGCTAAGGCGCCTAAGGTGACCACGTTTTCACGAACTCACCATTCATCCTTCCGCCTTCATCCTTCGACCTTCATCGTTCCCGGTCCCCGGTCCCCGGTCCCCTCTTTCTCATTCCGAACTCCACACTCCGTTGCTTGCTCAACATGCTCAAGTCTTTGCAGTCTTGTCGGCCCAACTCTTGGCAGCACGTCGATCAACACTCGCGCCTGCACGGACCCTCGGCGGTCTTGCCAGCGCATCGCCGATGATCCTGCGGCAATTAATAATATCAATCATGATCACTGAGTCAATATTAATAATTTATCTAATAGAAACCGAAACACATCAGTCCAAGGAACGACTCGTTGCCACCGAAAGACGAAACGGACGCTTGACGTCGAATGGCCAGGTCGGCAATATAAGTGTACATGCGTATCGTTATGGCGCTGCGTACTCTTCCGCCGGGTAAAGGAGCCGCTTGACTTGCCGGAGTTCTTTTACGCCCCGGACCCTGGCGCTTTCAGATCCACCGTTCGCTGAATTCATTGCCGCGACCAATGACCCGAGTCGTTTCGACTTGCCGCTTTCGCAACTCGGGGGGCTCAGGGTAGAATAGCGATATGCAGCCAGTCATCGAAAAACAGCACATCGAGTCGACGCCCGGCGTCTGCGGAGGAAAACCGCGAATCGCCGGTCATCGAATCCGAGTCCAGGACATCGTTCTCTGGACCGAGCAGGGTCAGTCAGCAGACGAGATCATCTCGTCGTTTCCCCAGCTGACTTTAGCGGACGTCTATGCCGCCCTGACGTTCTACCACGACTACCAGGCGAAGATCGACGCGGACATCCGCCAGGATGAAGAGATCATTGCCCAGTTCAAGGCACGTAAAGGGAACGGCCCGATCAGCAGCACGGAGTAGCCCTTGCTGATCCGGTACTATCTCGACGAACACATTGATCCCGGCATCGCCGAAGGTCTGCGGCAGCGAGGGATCGACGTCAAGACGACCGTCGAGTCGGGACACGTCCAGGCCTCGGACTCCGAGCAACTCGAGTTCGCTGGAAGCGAGTATCGCGTGGTCGTAACGCGCGACGCTGATTTATTGGCCCTGGCATCGCAAGGCATCGAGCATGCCGGCATTGTCTTCTGGCACAGCAAGCGGCGGTCGATCGGCACTCTGGTGGGGCGGCTGGTCACCTTCTGGCGGACGATGACCTCCGAAGAAATGCGCAACCAGATTCAGTTCTTCTGATGCAGCATCCTGTCGGTCGGCGTCTGGCTGTCGATGCCCGATGCCGGTTGATGCAAGATCTGCGGATCCCCACGGGCGCGGAATGGAAGCCCTCCAAGTTGTGCCACAATTCATTATTTCGATATGATAATAATTTGTCAATATTAATAATTTATCAGATACATACTATAAAGACTTGTCTATCCGTTGCAAATGAGAATTGGCGGCTCGCGGGTCACGATCGGCGACGTAGCTCGCGGCAACCGCGCGATTACGCTCAAGGAGCACAAGACGGCCCGCAACACGGGGCGGGCCCGCCGGATCCCGATCGGTCGCAAGCTGGGGAAGCTGCTCCATCAGCGGATCGGCAGCCGGACCGAAGGCCCGGTGTTCCTGTGTCCCTCCGGCCGTGGCAGGCGCGTCGAGAATGTCAGCCGGACTTACTCGCGGCTGGCCGATGCGCAGGTCCAACGACTGAAGGCAGCAGTTTCGAGCGTAATCGTGTGTTGGCATTCACCCGGACACAGCCCGCGCCGCGCTTTAACTCTACGGAATGTCTGGAGTGGCGACCTAAGTGGGCGTCACCGATACTCTGTCGGCACACCCCATCTGATGTACTTCTTGTTGTACATTGGAATGACATCTTTATCCGTGCCGAGTTCAGCCCACCACCGGAGCAAATCTCCGACTCTCCCGGGGCGCGCCATAATTGGATATAAGTCTCGGTAATAATCTGACCTGAAATCAGAATAGTGGCCCCAGAGAGTGACGCCATCGGGTCTAGCATAGAGCCGTACGAACCTGCTGTCTCTGAAATGGCGATTCGGCGCCATTTTCCAGCATACCGGCCCCAAACTTCCGACGCACAGGACAGGAATGCTGACGGTCGTTCCCACCAGTGTCCACTTCGCCCACCGCTCCCCCCGGTTGACAATCCGCACCGCCAGCCATACGCAGAAGGCGGCAAAAGCGACGGCCAGGATTGGTAGGACGATACTCATCTCAGAACCCGGTAAATCGAATCGCACTAACTGAAGGATTTGCCGCGCCGCTTCCGGGCGGCTGCGGTTTGTCAGTCCAACATCTTGGCAGCGCCTGCCCGGTATATCGACGCCCGACAAGCAACAGCCCCCAGCGCGCTCCATTGAGACCGACAGTTGCGATCATCAGCGGCAGATAGGGTGCCGGTGGAATTTCGTCAGCCATGTTGATCGCGATACCGCACCCCATGCCGGTGGCTGCCAGATTGATCCGGACCCGTCGAACGATCGTCCACCGCGCTGGATTCTGGGCTTCGCTCATGCCGCGAGTATAGTCGGGGTGGCGCGGGAGTGGGAAGGTCGCCTTGCGGGTGACGTCGTCGAGTCGTGGTGTTCACAATGCATCCCGCTGAGGAGCGATGCTTGCGGCGATATCGGGAGACGTTGTTCAGATCAGTTTGCGTCGAGAAGACGCAGCAGAGTGGGACGAAGTCGTGACAATCCCCAGTTAGTATCTCGGCAATCCCAGGAATAGGGACTTGGCTTTCCGCCTGCCGGTGACCAACAGTCATTGTCTCATCGTTGGAGGGGCTCGGATTTAATCTCCGCTTGATGTGGACCTTCGTCTTTCGTGATTCAGCGGCGATCTGTAGAATCCTCTGGCATCTTGGTGCGGCAATCGCTGTCTTCGTCCCGGCGTTTTGGGACTATACGATTTCACGATCCACGGTGGGAATCCGGACCGGCCGGCCAGCTTGGCGGAGGCGCAAGATGCCATTTCGAGTCAGATTGATCATTTCGTGTGCGCTCGTCGCGATTGTCGTATCCGCAAATGACGAGGCTGTAGGCGAGTCGCCGATTTCGGAGAGCGACTCAAACGCTAAGTTAGTTAACGAAGTGTTTGCTGAATGGAGAAGGCGTCCGACCGTTTACCGTTCAATGAATGCGACGGTTGTGGATAAGAAAATCATTCGGCGCCCGCCTCCGGAAGATCTCCCTGACCTGTTTCTTGACGTACCTGACGAAGTGCAGTGGCGGTTCAGAAGTGACGGCGATAAGTCGCGCCTCGACTACGACCTCGCTCATGCCCAAATTTTACGCTCCGGAACTCACATCGATACGTTTGATGGCAAGGTCTCAAAAAGTTTCTTTCCAAAGGCGTCGGCTTCTGGCGGAGTCGAGTATGGTGCCGGCTTCATACGTGCCGATGGCTTTGCGAGATCGGATCGACTGTTCAAGATCGCACCATTGCGTTGGGCATTTCTTGGTGTGAATTATGGTGGGTACCGATTGGACCAGAAATCATTTACCGTTTCTAAGGAGCGACGAATAATCAACATCGCCAATTGTGTGATTTTGCAGTGCGTCGATCCAAATGGTCTTTCCCATTCATTTTGGTGTGATCCGCAGAAGGACTATGCGATTTTGCGATACGCCCTGAATCGAGGTGACATCTTGATTCAGCAGCTTGATTGCAGTGTCGAAAAGCATCCGAGCGGCATGTGGCTACCCCAAAAGTGGACCGTTGTTTGGTTTGAGAGTGATGGACGAATAGCTGAGATGGGTGAGATGCAGATGCTGACTTGTATCGTGAACCCAAAATTCGACGATCCAGATCTCTTTGACTTCACGTTTCCCGTTGGCACCGTCATTAACGATGCACGTCAAGATCTAAAGGCCGTTCCATCGCTGCCCTGAAAGGCACGTTATCCGAAGCTCGATTTCAGCAGCAATATGAATGCCACGAGTGGCAGGTAACCGTTCGACCGATTCTCCACCTGTCAGGTCGATCTGGAAACACCGCACCACAGCCTTGGTCGCCGAGGGATGGTGCCAGCCATTAATCGCCGGTTTTTTGGGCGGACTGGGGAACTTCACGGCCTTGTTTGTGAGCCGCTATTTCACCGAGAGCAGGTAAGCGATCAGATCGGCCATGGCCTGCCGGTCGAGTTGCTTTTCCAGTCCTTCGGGCATGATGGATTGCCCAGTACTCTTTAACTGTTCGATGTCGGCCCGCAAAACGATGTCGGTCGCGTTTTCCTGGCGCTTGAGGGTGATGCTGGTGGCTGTTTCTCCGGCGATCAGCCCGGTGAGCGATCGCCCCTCGGTTGTCACGACGATGTAGTTGACGTATAGCGGATTGACTTCCCGGTTGGGGTCCAGCACGTTGAGGAGGACGGTCTCGGCTCCCCGGTTCTGGAGCGTCGCCAGATTGGGGCCGATCTCAGTCCCGACGTTGTCCAGCCGGTGACAGACGGAACAGACCTTCTGGAAGTGGGTTTTGCCGCGCGCGGGATCTCCCGCCAGATCGAGTGCCGGCCGGTAGGCGTCGAACACGTCCTGCCGTCGGCCGAGTTTCACTTTGGCGGAAGCGCTGCGGGCCTTGTCGCGAACTGCGGGGCTTGTATGAGACTCCAGCAGCCGCAGGCGTGCCGGCTCAACATCTGCGGCCGGGATCTCATCGCGTTCAACGCGTTCCAGAAAAGTCAGCAACCAGTTGGTCCGGGAAAAAATCGTCTCCTGAACGGCAGCGCGAAGTTTAGGACCGAACGCCGGCCAACCATCAGACAGCAGGACGCCGATTTCGGGATCGTGATATTTTCCCAGTGCCGCCAGTGCCGCCATCTGGACATCCTGCGGCTCGCGGCTTTCCAGGAGACGCGAGAGAACCTCGCGGTTCTCGGGAAAAGGCGCCAGCGACAGAGTATGAATGGCATCAACTCGCTCGGGAAGCGCAGCCGCATCATCGACGGCGATCTTTCGCGCACCGACCAGGGCAGCAGCGAGTAATTCATTAGCTTTACTCTCGCGTCCCGCGATTTGCGCCTGCAACGGAGAGCCGCTGTGCGAGAGACCCTCGGTCAGTGCGACGATGATCCCGGTCGCCAGTTTCGACTGTTCCGGCGGAATGGCATCGATCGCGGCCAGTGTCGCCAGAACTTCGCTCTGCCGCCCCTGCGCTCCAATGAGCTGCGCCAGTTCGCCAAGAACTGCGGCGGCCCCGGATGTTTTGCGGAACGCTGCATCAGAGGACAGTTCAGCCAGCACGGCAGCCGCTCCGTCAGATAACGACGACATCACCGCCAGCCTGATCCATCGATCCTGGGCGTCGTGGCGCAGCAAGCTCACCAAGCCCCTCGTTCGGACCGATTCGGGAACGGCTCCCAGCGAGAAGGCCAGTTGATAGCGAACTCGCGCATCGCTGTCATCGGCCAGTGCTAGGAATCGTTGCCGGATCTCCGTGGATTCCGACGCCAGCCCTTCCGACAATCGGATCGCGTGTTCGCGGACGCGCGGGGATTCATCGTTCAGTCGCGGCAGCATGATCTCGGCGGTCAGCGCGCCCAGTCCGGCCAGGGCGTAGAGGGCGTGCATTCGTCCTTCAGGAACCTGCGCATTGGCAGCCAGTTTCGCCAGCGGGCCGACTGCCGACCGGTCAGCCCGCTCAAAGAGCAGTCGGGCCGCGGTATCCCGGTGCCAGCCGTTGCGGTGATTGAGCGTCGCCACCAGTACGGCCGTGCCGGCTTTCGCCAGGCGGGGAAGCGCTGGCTGCTGGAAACCGTCAGTGATCACGCGGTAGATTCGTCCCCGGTCGCGACCGCTGGTCAGGTCGAGATGCTTTTTGATGACCGGGGGGAGGCTGGCGGGATGTTCGATCACCTCCCGGTAGACGTCGATGATATAGAGATTGCCGTCGGGCGCGTTGGCAAACTGAGCCGGCCGAAACCAGATGTCGCTCGAAGCGACGAACTCGCGCCCCTGGTCGGCGCGGCGGGCAATCATCCCCACGCCGTCAGTCTCGAGCAGCTTGCGGTGGACAATGTTGCTGCCGACGTCACCGATGAATGCCTGACCCCGATACTCGGCCGGCCAGGCGCTTCCGCGATAGATCGTGACCCCCGTCGCCCCCGTGAAATACCCGGCCGCACGTCCCCCACCTTCGACAGGACCCTTTTCCTTACCGGCGACCCGCAACCGCGTGCGGACGATCCGCCACGGTTCCACCGGGCTGATGCGAAACACTTCGGCCTGTGGCCCGTCGGCGGCGATGGTCGAGCGCGCTGGCGGCGCCGCCAACCGGGGATTGCGCGCGATGTACCGGTCTTCATACATCACGAGCTGGATGTGATCGCTGTTCGACGAGACAAATTTACGCCCCCAGTCATCAAAGCTCATGCCGTGCTGGGCTCCGCCGCTGACGGGCCCGATCTCCAGCGTCCGCGGATCGAACGCGAAATCGCGCCCGGATAATTGCAGGGGCAACGACAACGGCTTGCCATCCGGATCATCCGGCCGGCGGACCTGTGCTCCCGAACTGCTCGTCGCGCCGTGAATCCGGTTGTCGAGACCCCACTGAAAGCTGTTGAACAACCCCTGCACGTTGCTGCGGCCGAAGCCAGTGAAGACGGTCCGGCGGATGTCGGCCCGACCGTCGCCGTCGCTGTCTTTCAGATAGATGATGTCGGGAGCTGCTCCGACAAAAACCCCTCCGTCGTAACAGGCGATCGCCGTCGGCCACGAAAGTTTGTCGGCGAACAGCGTGCTCTTGTCGAATCGGCCGTCGCCGTCGGTGTCCTCCAACAGCCGGACGGCACCCAGGAACTCCTTGTCCTGTTCTGAGTAGTCGATCATCTCGACAACGTACATTCGGGAGTTTTCATCAAAGGCCACGGCCACCGGCGAATGGACGAGCGGCTCGGCGGCAACCTGTTCGATCTGGAAACCGGCCAGCGTCTGGAACGTCGTCAGGGCTGCGGCCGGTTCGTGCGGCGGAATGCGCGGGAGCTCATCAGCAAAATCCGTTTTGTCGGCCCGCTTGTGTTTCAGGACGGCGTCGATGAAATCATAGGCGGCGGCCCGCATCTCATCGGGAAAATCGTGCTCGCAATCAGGATAGCGCACTTGCAGATTGTCGGCCGCGCCCAGCAGTTCAAAAACAGGGCGGGCCCGAGCCTCGGCTTTGCGGACACCGCCGACGTCGAAATTCGAATCCCGCAGCGGAGAGACCGAAAAGAACGCCCGGGGGGCCAGAGCCGCGACAACTTCGTAGAAATCGAACGGAACCCGGCCGGGGTCGAGGCCGTAGACCTCCTTCAGGCGGGGCATGTAGCGGTCGCTGGTCCAGCCGGCAATCTTCCCCTGGTAATAATCGTGAAACGGCGTCCACCCGCAACTCGAGACGATGACCTTGAGGCGTTCGTCGAATACACCGGCAAACATGGCGTTGTGCCCCCCCAGCGAATGGCCGATCACGCCGATTCGCCCGGGATCGACCTCTGCTCGCGATTGCAGCAGATCCACGGCGCGCATGTGGTTGAAGATCCCCTTCATCGTTCCCGAAACGTAATTCCCGTTCTTGAAGTCGAACGTGTAATCGCCGAATGACGGGTAGTCGGGGGCCAGCACGACATATCCGCGCTGGGCGAGCTCTTTGGCGTAGCCCCGATTGGCCAGCGGTCCAGCGCCGTCGACGATCCCCTTGCCGGCCGCTCCAGTCGGATGCAGCGCCAGAATGGCTGCCCGCTTGTCATCCAGCGGGCGACCGGCCGGCAGATAGAGGTAAGCCGGGATCCGGTCTCCCGCTTCAGCGACAAACGAAATCGTCAACCTGGTATAGCCCTCACCGGTGACTGTTTCACTCTCGCGCACCTGCACGTCGAGAGGCGGCAGGTTCGATCGGTCGGGGAGCGGCCCCATCGCCTGTTGCATCCCGGCCAGGATGTGTGAGCGGCGCTTGCGCCAATCGCCGGCCGTCGTGACTGCCTGCTCCTTGCCCCCCGCGTCAAGATAATACAGCAACCGGGAATGGTCGCTGTACGTCGGACTGCCGGCCGGTTCATCGGCTGCCCGGGCAGCGAAGACCATCGAGCCGAAGACCAGGGCACAGAAAATCGTCAGGCGGGAATTCACGGCAATGGGTTCCTCCACCGCTGACGATAGCGGACTGGACTTTCAAAGTGAATGGCCACAGATGGACCCAGATGAACACAGATACGAATCAGATTCTTTCTCTGTCTTTATCTGTGTTCATCGGTGTCCATCTGTGGCTTTTTAATTTGGTTGCGGCCGAAGGCTGCGCCGGATCTTTCTGTGGCTCAGTATTTTGGTTGTGGCCACAGGCCGCACCCGGTTGGCCGAGACCTCGTGAACGGTCTGCACAATCCTTACAGGATTGGGGTCATTTTTTCTGATCGCAATCCAGGGTAGCCGACGTTCGTCGGCAACCCTGGCCTGGGCTGCAGTACGCTTTCAGCGTACATGATGTACGAGGACGATGGTTGCTTGTGTCGTGTCGGGAGCTTGTTCCGACCACCAATGAGTTTGAGCTCGTGCAGCGAATCGACGATCGAATCGACCTGTCAGCCGCCGTCTGCAAAGCCAGTGGGGGGGCGAATGTCGATTGACGCTCGCCACCCCCATCCTAACCTTCCCCCATCGAGGGGGAAGGAATCAGTTTCAGCGACGCGAGTTTTTACTTGTGTAGAGCCGTAGATGTGTCCAGCCTTTTGGCGCAGACGCACCGGCGTTGGAGGTCGTTCAGCAAATTGACCATCGAATCCACTCGCCAGCCGCCGTCCCGGTGCGTCGGCGCCTTGGGGCTTGACGCACCCTACGGCATCCCGGCGGAGCCACCCCGCTCAACGGACGCACCCATCGCCTATGCCGCCCGGTCTGCGGCGAGACCCAGGAATTCGAGAAGTGTGCCCAGGTCACGATAGTCGGGAACGATGATGTCGGCCCCGGCCTGAATCAACCGGTTCCGTTTCCACTCGTTGATTCCGGTGCGATGCTTCTCGTCGCTCGCGACACCGACTGCGATTCCACCCGCCCGCTTGACCTCTTCAATTTCGACAAATCCGTCGCCGAAGCCGATCAGTGCCCCGGGCTCAAGATTCAACTCCCTGACAACCCGTTCGATCACCATCTTCTTGGAAAAACTCTTGTGATCGTCGATGGCGCCGTAAATATGCTCTCTGAAGAAGTGATCGAGCCCGAGCACGCGGACTTCATTCTGCACATAAACGAGGTCGGTGCCGCTCGCCAGATACAATTGGCAGCCGCCGGACGTCAGCCGTTCGAGCAGTTCGCGTGAGCCGGGCACCGTCAGCAGTTCGGCCGGCGTCGTCCCGGCTTCCAGCGCGGCGACCCGGCCCGAAATGCGTTGCCACAACAGATTGTGAAACTCGCGTTTGTATTCCAGTGGTTCGAGCGGCGTCCCGCCGCGCTGTCTGACCTCTTCGGCCAGTTGAATCATCTGGTAAATCGTCTGCTTGCCGTTCTGACGCATGACGAACTCCTCGACCTGGCGCGCCAGCAGGTCGCGCGCTTCGGCCGCCGGTGTCCGGGCCAGGTGCTCGACCATCATGGGGATCATGACTTCCGGCCACCCCTCGCGGATCAGCGACAGAGTGCCGTCGAAATCGAAAAGCACTGCGCGCACCGGTGCACGCGGGAATTCACGATGAATGACTTCAATCCGTGTATTGGGAAGAAACATGGGCATTTCTGGGAAATGTTAAGGTTCAATCACGAGGACATGGACATCGCCGGGACCGTGAACTCCGGTTGTCAGTTTCAACTCGATGTCTCCGGTCTTGCTCGGACCGGTGACGAGTGCCAGGTTGGAGGGCAGCTCGCCCTTCCTGGCTTCGAGTGCCGCGAACAGGTCGAACAGATCGGGAACAATTTGCGCCGGTTCAATGATCGCCAGAAACGTCGGGGGGAGCAGGCTCACGACTCGGCCCTGGCCTGAACCTGAGCAGAGGGCCAGAGTTCCCGTCTCGGCGACAGCCCAATCGACGCCGGTAACGCCCAGATCAGCCGCAAAAGCTATAGGCCAGCGCTCGTCGGCAGATGCCCGGGAGAGGTCGTCCCAATCGTGCACCGCGATTTGACGCTCGGCAAGCACGCTGTCGATCCCAATCCGCTCCAGCAGCGGATGACGCCAGCGAATCACACTCGCGGGGCGGCACTCTTCGAGGAAGGCTGCGAGATACCGCCGCGCCGCGTCATCCCCGCAGACTCTTTCGCCCCGCCCCCCCACGGCGATCCACTCGGCCAGAAAGGTGGCCACCAGATCATCGCCTCCGCCAACGTACGCCGCCTGCGCGCTAGCGTCGGGATTGACCGCCACGCGATGCGCCTGGCCGCGCGCCGCGGCATCGCGAATGCGGGCCAGGAAGGCGTTGCGCTCAGCCACGATTCTTCACTTCACTTTCGGGGACGGAATGGTTCCGAGGTCTTTCGGGGACGGAATGGTTCCGAGGTCTTTCGGCGTCGGAATGGTTCCGAGGCAATTGGCGGATTCCTGTTTGCCCACTGGTATCTCCACAAGTCAAAACTCGCGTCGCAGAAACTGATTCCTTCCCCCTCGATGGGAAGCAACGAAGGCCGCCGAGCGAGCGAGGATTAAGGCCGACGGCGGTAGCTGTCTTATAAATCTTACATGGGGGTGGGAGCGTCAATCGGCACTCGCCCCCCCACCCCGGCCCTCCCCCACAAAGGGGGGAGGGAGACATAGTTATTTCGCTCAGAACTGAGATGTGTAGATACCATTGCCTGTTCGCCTCAGGGCTTGAGACGATACCCGCTGGTCGGCTGTCTCTCGAGGCACTGAACCGGCAGGTCGGGCGGGCAGCGTGTTGAAAAAGGGGACAGTCCCTTTCGGCGATATCGATTTGTCGTGGAACACGAATGGCAGGAGAGGGACAGTCCCCTTTTTCAACGGCCGGGCTACCGCAGCATCTTGGCAAACTCGCCGAACAAATAGTGGCTGTCGTGCGGACCGGCCGAGCCTTCGGGGTGATACTGCACGGCAAACGCCGGGCAGTCTTTGACCCGAATCCCTTCGACGGTGCGGTCGTTCAGGTTCAAATGAGTGACTTCGACGTTCTTCGGCAAGGTCTCGGAGCGCAAGGCAAAGCCGTGGTTTTGTGTCGTGATTTCGACACGCCCGGTCTGATGGTTGAGCACCGGCTGATTGGCGCCCCGATGTCCGAATTTCAATTTGTAAATTTCACCTCCGACAGCCAGCCCCAGCAGTTGCTGGCCCAGGCAGATCCCGAAAATCGGTTTCTTCCCCAGCAAATCCCGGATCGTGCCGATCGCGTAGTCGAGCGGCCGCGGATCACCCGGCCCGTTCGACAGGAAGACTCCGTCCGGCTGGTGAGCCAGCACTTCTTCGGCAGAGGCCGTTCCGGGAACGATCGTCACCCGGCAGCCGAGATCGCGCAAATGACGGGAGATGTTCCATTTCATGCCGTAGTCGATGGCCACGACGTGTGGCTCTTTGCCTGCTGCTGGAGGCTGCTGGTCGCCGTTTCCGGTACTGGCGGGAGAGCGGGCCCACTCTGACAGTCCTTCATCCCAGGCATGTGGCTTGAGCGAAATCACTTCCTTCACAAGGTCGCGCCCGACCAGTCCCGGGCTGGCCTGGGCTTTGGCCACCAGCGAACGATCGTCGAGATCGACCGTCGACAAGATCCCCTTCATGGCGCCCTGCGTGCGAATGTGCTTGACCAGCGCACGGGTGTCGATGCCCGCCAGGCCGATGATTCCGGACTGCTCCAGATATTCCGAAAGGCTCTGCGTCGAGCGAAAATTACTTGGACGGCTGCACAGTTCGCGGATAATGAAACCCCGCAGAAAGACCTTGCGGCTCTCGGCGTCAGCCGGATTGACTCCGTAATTTCCAATCTGGGGATAGGTCATCGTGACGATCTGGCCGCAGTACGACGGATCGGTCAGGATTTCCTGGTACCCGGTCATACTCGTGTTGAACACGACCTCGCCGTCGATCTCACCTTCGGCGCCAAAAGCCAGACCGGCGAATACTTTTCCATCTTCGAGGGCCAGTTTGGCACGACGCACCATGAGCCTTGCACCATATTTTCGAGAAGGGGGAGGCAAAACGCGGCGGGAGCGAGACCGCGCCTTTGAGTTTAATTCCCCGGCGTCGAAATTGAAAGGAATCGGGATGTGGCGCCGGAGGGCTCGTAAGCCCCCTGATGGGCCGCGCAAGCCGCCGAGATCGTGTACGCTGAAAGCGTACTGCAGCGCAGGCCAGGGTTGCCGACGAACGTCGGCTACCCTGGTTTACGACCAGAATTAAATGTCCCCAATCCTGAAAGGATTGTGCAGACCGTTCTCGATTGTCTCAGCCAACGCGGGGGACTGACGGTGTCGCAGTCGCACGTGGGGAATTGACGTTCTGCAGAATCCTTACAGGATTCGGTGTTTCGTTGAACGGGTACCCGGGGTAGGCCTCCTGGCCAACCCCGGGCTGTGCTGCACAATCCCTTCGGGACAGACGGACGAGTGCCCGGGTCCATCCGCTCACCGTTGGCCTGCGCGCAGTCGCCCGACAATATCACACACATGCCTGATGGCGACGTCTATTTCCGACTCGGTGGTGAAACGCCCCAGGCCAAAACGTACGCTCGCCCTGGACCGCGATTCCGAGATCCCCATCGCGCGCAAGACGTGGCTTGGCTCCGGATCTGCCGAGGTACATGCCGAGCCCGAACTGACGGCGATCCCTGTGAGGTTTGTCATCAGCAGTTCGCCATTCACGCCGTCGAAACTCACGTGCAGATTCCCGGGGAGCCGCGCGGTGGGATGACCGTTTAAAGCCAACCCATCGAGTGCGGCGCCGAGGCCGTTCCACAACCGGTCGCGCAAGGTTGCCAGTCGCGTCGCTTCGGCAGGCAGAGCGTCGCGCGCCAGCGCGGCAGCGGCTCCGAAACCGACGATCATTGGGACCGGCAGCGTGCCGCTGCGCAAACGGCGTTCATGCCCGCCGCCGTCGAGAATCGGTTCCAGACGGACGGGCGAACCCCCACGCCGTACGTACAGCGCACCCACACCCTTGGGCCCGTACAATTTGTGCGCTGAGATCGTCATCAGGTCGACTGGCAGTTGCGCGATGTCGACCGGAATCCTGCCGACCGCCTGCACCGCGTCGCAGTGCAGCAAGACGCGATGCGCTTTGCAGATTCTGCCGATCTGGGCCACCGGGTTGATTGTGCCCACCTCGTTGTTGGCGAGCATCACTGAGACGAGGACTGTGTTGGGCCGCAAGGCGCCTTCGACCGCGGCCGGATCAACCATCCCGGCGCCATCGACATCGAGGATCGTGAGTTCGATTCCCTGCCGCTGCAGTCGCCGGGCCGGGTCGAGGACCGAACGATGTTCGGCAGCGCTGACGATCAGGTGACCGGGCTGTGATGTGGCCCGTGGCGCGGCACGCAGTGCTCCCTTCAGCGCCAGATTATTCGACTCGGTGCCGCCACTGGTGAAAATGATCACTTCCGGCGGGCAATTCAGCAGTTCGCCGATCCGGGCGCGGGCCTCCTCGACGGCCCGTGCCGCTTCCCAGCCGTAGGCATGATTCACACTGGCTGCATTGCCGAACTGCTGATCGAAAAACGGCAGCATGGCGGCGACAACTCGCGGATCAACGCGGGTTGTCGCGTGGTTGTCGAGATAAATCGGTCGCTGCACAGTTTCGGGCGACTTCGGGCGCGCCTGCAGAGGTGTTTCATCGCTGGACATGACGAACTCGATTGTAATTCGTCACTCAGGTTCGATCCAATCCCTCTCAGAAAACGCAAACGCCCCGTCAAAACACGGGGCGTCTGCCGAATTGAGATCAGGAACACCGCACGGGAGCCAGCTACCATTTCCAGGCGATGGTGAAGTTGACCGCGTTGTAAGCGAAGTACGTGCGCTCTCCGGTTTGCAGCGTCACGTTCCCGATATTGTAGTTGATGATATTTGTCGGGCGGACGACGTTGTTGATCCACACAAAGTTATAGCCGATCCGAGTTTTTGCGTTCTTGAACAGCGCCATCTTGTTGATGACCGGAACCCACGCAAACCCGTTGAAATCGATGTTAATCTGCTGATCGATGATCGGAGCGATATGGCTGTTGGCATGGGTTGAAATCACATTGGTGCCCGAGCCGGCTGGCGACGGACCGGCGACGACCGAAATGACACCATCGTAGGCGACGAACGGCGACAGATTCGACGAAGACACCCGCATCTGTTCGTAGTCGTACGCGAGGGCGAATTTCGTCTGGCCCCAGACCTTGAAATTGTCGCCCCCCAGGTCGTACCGCACGCCGATGTGCGGACCAATCAGGCTGCTGCTGGTTGAAGATTGAATGATCGTCGCGTAGGGAGGCAACAGCGGAACGAAGGGCCCCAGGATCGGATTGATCCCGACCGTGGTGGTTGTGGTGCCAAGCAAGTTGTTCGGAACGAAGGCATATCCCAAACCGCTGCCGTCGCCTTCCACGTACATCTGTTCGTTAATCCGCAGAAACTTGGCACCGAACATCCACTTCATTTTGAAGCTTGGGCGTTCGAAGAAGGGCGCCAGGTAAACGTCCGCATCGGAACCGTAGATTTCCGCGTTGAATTGCTGGATAAAGCCGGCGTCGAACGGCAATACCGTCGATTGCCCGTTCCCGTTGTTGACGATGATCGACGCCAGGGGAGTCAGCGTGCTCGGATCGCCTGCCACGGCATGGACCATGGTCTTCCGATTGTCCATTTCACTGTCAAACAGCCAGAAGCCCGACAGGATGGCGCCCGACAGGTCCGGGTTCTCGAATCCAATGCTCGCCCGCGTGCCGGGCATGAACATGTTATAGAAGTCGCCGGTGTACTGGGCCGGCCAGAGCGGCGGAACGCCGATCGGCGTTGCGCCCGGAACGAAACGGGCGCCGGACAGTACCGGATCGCCGATCAGATGGTTTTGAGGTTTGAGCGCGTGACCATGCAGATATTCAAGAGTGAGTATTGCCTTGCGATCGAAGTTGTCATCCGAGGATCTCTCCCACAAACCACCATTGTTGTACGTGGACTCAACTCGATGCTGTGTATAGGGGGACGTTTCCGGCCAGGCATTGGGAGGCGTCATTCCCGGGCCGAAGTAGGCGTTCGGGTCGGCCGGGTTTCCCTGGAAGGCACCCTCCCCTGAATATTGCACCTGCTGGTACGGATTGAATCCGCCGGGCATCGCGGGTGGCCCCCCGAACGACTCCTCGTCGTCATCTTCAATGGCGTAAGTGACGCCTCCAGAGGGGTCACCGGCCGGAGGGGCGGCAAAGACCGATTGCCCGATCGATGCCGCGAGCATCCAACCGCAGACCAGCGCTGGCCAATTTGGAATCCGCATCAGAGTGTCCTTAACTTCAGGGCATTCCCAAGGACATGTCATTTCCAAGACTCCATCCGCCGGGAATAGCCGGCGCATGAGGATGGACCTGCGGATCTTATCGGTTTGCCGAATTGGTAGACTGTAACGATTGTTCTCAAACTGTCGGATTTATCGAACCTATCGATTTGGGGCAAAATACCTGCGCGCTGATTGCAATATATGCAAGCCAATGCAAATCAACGACTTGTGACGTTTCCGGCGGGCAATTCCATCGCAGTGAACGCGGGCGGGGCTTCTTGAAGACGTTAGAACCCACGTCTCTTGCCGATTTTCTGCCGCTCCCGGCGTCACGCTGAGCAGTAGACCCGACGGCCAATCCTTCCCAGATCTCCCGGTTTGCCTTGCCGCGTTGAGGACTGTCGTTTCGTCGATATCCCTATCGCAGCCTCCCCTTCGTCCCCGAACTTGTTGTTTCAGACCAGTGTCATTCGCCTCGGGAGTGAAGCAACAAATTTGTCGCTTGCCAAAATTCGCCCCAGGGGAGGTGGGAATGTCGATCACAATTTCGCCCCTGATCGATAGCGATCTGGCGACCGTTCTGGCGCTTTGGTCCGAAACCGAGGGGGTGGGTCTCAATGAATCCGACGAGCCCGAGCAGTTGCGCGCGTTTCTGAACCGCAACCCCGGCCTCAGCCTGGTGGCCCGCGATTCAAACAAGATTATTGGAGCGGTACTTTGTGGCCACGATGGCCGACGCGGCTACCTGCACCACCTGGCCGTCATGACCACGTATCGCAAACAGGGGCTGGGACGGCGGATGGTCGAGGAGTGCCTGACATCCCTGGCCACTCTCGGCATCCTGAAGTGCAACATCTTTCTCTATGCCGACAATGAACTGGGCGAGCAATTCTGGACGCGGTGCGGCTGGTCAAAGCGGCCCGACCTCCAGCTTTTGCAGAGGCCGACCCTGGTTGCACCCCTTCCCGTTGATGGTTGCACCCCTTCCCGGCGATGGTCTCCGGACCGGGACTAGAGCGCTTCCATTTCGTGCGTAGCGGCAAAATGTAGCGGAAGTCGTGAGACTTCCGTTCGGAACTCTCACGAGTTCCGCTACAGCCAGCCTGAAACCGCACGAACCCTCCGTTTCCATCGACTGATGAGACAAATCTGCTGTGACAACGGGTCCATCTGGTTGACCCCGCGCAGACAGCCGCCGGCTTGCAATCGCTGACTGGGCTCGACGGGTCGCGCCGCATCGCCAAGTCAACAACCATTTGCCTGATCCAGAACAGCCATGACGAACTCGTCCCCCGCTGGCGTCCCGGAAACCGCTGAGACCGCGCCCTCGACAAACAGAATGCGTCTGGGGTGCGGTGTCGTGATCGGCGCTCTGCTGTTGGGAGTACTGATTCTGGGCGGGGCATGGTTCGTCTCGAATCGCCGGGCCAGCGAGAAACTGGCCATCCAGGTGGCCAAGGTCCGTGCGCGGGGAGAACCACTGACGACCGTCGAACTGAATGACTTTTACCGGCCGGCCGAAAATCGGCCCGATATGACGCACGAGATCCTGACGGCACTGGCACTGTGTCAGGACGACGGTCTCAATCCGCTTGCTGCGTCATTACCCTTCGTCGGCCAGGGTCAGAACCCGCCGACAGTGCCGGAACCCTGGGCTCAACTGGCCGATGCCAAGGCGTACCTGGCCCGGCTGAAGCAACCGATCGCGATCTTCCATGAAGTCGCCCGGCGCGACGGAACGGCCCGCTTTCCTGTGGACTTCAGCCCCGGCGTGGGAACGTTATTGAATCAGACGCAGTCGCTGCGACTCGGACCGCGGATTCTCACCCTCCAGTTTCATGTCGATCTCCATCAGGGAAATTTTCCCGACGCCGTCGAGTGCATTCTCACTCAAATTGCGCTGGCGCGAGTTCTCGATCGCGAACCGACCCTCGTTTCCCAACTCGTTCAGCTGGCGCTCGCGAATTCTGCCATCGCTAATATCCAGGCATTGGTGCGACAGGCAGATCTTTCCGATGGCGATCTGGAACGTCTGCAACTCGGCCTGCGCAAATTCGACTTTCAACCGAGTCTGAAATGTGCCCTGGCAGGCGAGCGGACTTTCGGATATATGGCCTGCGTCGATCCGAATCGGATGACCGGCGAATCCGCGGCCGTTACCGCGGCAGAGGCGAGGCAAATCGCGCAACGGACGCCCCAGCGCGTGCAGGACGCAACCAGGATCCTGGATTTCAGTCTGCGGATTTCCGAGGCGGCGGATGAGTCGCTGTCGGCAGCTCTGCGCGAGAGTGAGCGCGTCGAGGCCGACTTGAAGAGCCTGAGTGCCGGAATGATTAACAAAATCCTCTACGGGCTGACCCTGCAGACGACGCCGGCATACATCCGCGCACTGACTGCATTTATCCGATCAACCGCGAAACGCGACTGTGGCGATGCGGCCCTGGCCTGCGAGCGGTATCGCCGCCAGCACGGAACCTGGCCCGAGAGCCTCGCGCAACTGGTTCCTGAATTTCTCCCGACCGTTCCCATCGACCAGTTCAGCGAACAACCGCTAAAGATGATCGTCTCCTCCGATGAGATTAAGATCTACAGCGTCGGTCTGGACGGAATCGACGACCTGGGCGCCCTGTCTGATGATCAACAACCTCATACAGACATCGGCATTGCCGTGCCGGCGCGCAGCGGCGCAAAACCGTAACTCAATCGCCCCCTCACTCGTTGGCCAGATTGAGCCGGTACGCACATTCATGTTGCCGGCTTCACCATCCGCACGCAGACCGGGCTGCCGACCTTGAGAACGTGACCAGTTTCCGAGAGGCTGCCGGTCTCGGGATCGATCCGAAGCACGACGATCGTTCCGCTTCCCTGGTTCTCTGCCAGGAGCCACTTTCCGCTGGGGTCGATCGCAAAGTTGCGAGGTGTCTTGCCCCCGGTGGGCTGGTGACCGGCGGCGGTCAGTTTGCCGGTCGCCGCATTGATCGTGAAAATCGCCAGGCTGTCGTGCCCGCGATTGGAGCCGTAGAGGAATTTTCCGGACGGATGCACGACGACTTCCGCCGTCGACGTATTACCGCTGAATCCTGCCGGCAGAGTGGTGATCGACTGCAGTTCCTGCAGAGTTCCACGGTCGGCATCGTAGCTGAAGCCGGTCACCGTGCTCGCCATTTCGTTGATGACGTAGGCGTATTTCCCGGAGGGGTGCAGAGCGAAGTGTCGCGGGCCGGCTCCGGGAGCGACTTTCGCCGCCGGCGGATCGTTCGGGGACAGCGATCCCTTGGCCGAATCGAATCGGTACACGAGAACTTCGTCGAGCCCCAGGTCGGCGACAAACGCGAAGCGATTGGCCGCGTCAAGATTGATCGAGTGCGCGTGCGGCCCTTCCTGGCGCTCTCGGTTGACGCTCTTTCCCTTGTGCTGAATCGCGGCGGTCGCTTCACCCAGACGGCCGTCGGCGGCGATCGGGAGCACGGCGCAGCTTCCCCCGCCGTAATTGGCGACCAGCACGTTTTTTCCGGCGCGGTCCACGTTCAGATGACACGGGCCGGCTCCTTGCGACGATTGCTGGTTGAGGAGTTGCAACTTTCCGGTCTCTCGATCGATCGCGAACGCGGCGACGGCGCCGGTCGGCTTCCCACCGGCGTCGGAAACCTCACTCACCGCATACAGGAATTTCGTGCTGGGATGAATCGCCAGAAACGAGGGATTCTTCACTTCGGCAGCCACTTCAGCGAGCGACAGTTCCCCGGTGGACGGGTTGAGCCGCGACACGTAAATCCCTTTGCTGGCCTCCCCCGTATAAGTCCCGATGTAAACGCGCAGCGGCGCATCGTCGGCCGCGTGCAGGCCTGCCGCAAAATCGAATGCCAGCATCGTCGACACCGCCAGGACTCCCGCGGTGCATTTGGTGAACGTCATCAGGTGCTCCCCTGCAAAGTGTTGAATTGCCAAATCGCGATTCGATCGCTCCCCCCAGATTATTTTCCTCCCGACCTATTTTCCTGTCCCGTTCCTGATCGAGTACAGCCGTACTGCCGTGCGGATCAGCAAACGGTCGCCGACGATCGCGGGGGTCGCCATGCACATGTCATCCTCGGCGAGCGAGTTCGTGTGCAATGGTACAAATTCATCTCCGGCAGCGAAGACAAAAGTCTCGCCATATTCATTGAGACAAAACACCTTGCCGCCAAACGCCCACGGCGACGACGTAAATGCCCGGCCGTTGGGGATTCTTTGTCTGTCGTACAGGACGTCGCCGGACGCGGCATCGAGGCAGGCCAAAAAGCCCTTGTCATACAGCACATACAGCCGGTCGCGATACGCGAGGATCGACGGATTGTACGGGGCCGCCGAGCGCTGACACCAGGCAATCGATTGATTGCTCGATTTGTTGGCCGCCAGTGTAATGTCCCCCTGACCTCCCGGGCGAATGGCATACACCGGGCGGCGCAGGTCGAGCACATAACCCGAGCTCAGGTACAGCAGCCCGTCGTGTGCGAACGGAGTGCCGATCGTAATGACCGACATTCCCACCAGTTCCCAGAGCACATTGCCGTCGAGATCATACGACCGCACGCGATTGGTGCCGGCGGTCACGATTTCGGTCCGCAGTTCGTTGCGCCAGACAAACGGCGTCGACCAGTTGCTCTCTTCTTCCCGCGGCTTGCGCCACAACTCAGCACCCGTCGCCGCATCGAATGCGGCGATCGACGATTGCTCTTCGTTGTCATCGACGATGATCAGCCGATTCTCGAACAGCGCGGGCGACGCGGCTGTCCCCCAGCCGGCCCGCGTTGCGTGCGGCTCGACCTTCTTTGACCAGACAAGATTGCCGTCGAGGTCGTAGCAGAAGAGCCCCAGGTTCCCGAAGTAGGCGTACAGGCGCTGGCCGTCGGTGACGGGCGTTTCCGAGGCGTAGGAGTTCTTGATGTGCAGCGTCGTCTCGGGAATCCCCTCGTGAGCCGTTTTCTCCCAGAGCGTCTTGCCCGTCTTCAGGTCCAGGCACAACGTCTGCCAGCGGTGAACCGCCTCGGGAGCTTCGCGCTGCTCCCCTTTGAAATAGAGCCCTTTCTTGGCTTCGGGATAAGTCCCCGTATTGATCACCGTCGTCAGAAAAACACGGTTGCCCCAGACGACGGGCGATGACCAGCCCCGTCCCGCAACATTGACTTTCCATTCGACGTTTTCGGTCGCCGACCAGCGATCGGGCAGGTTCTCCCCCGCCCCCGCGGCGACACCCGTGGAGTCAGGTCCGCGAAACTGCGGCCAGTTGTCTGCGGCACCGGCTGTCGCCGGCCAGATCAGCGACACGAGACACAACACCCGGCCCATGTGACAGAAATTGACGAGCATGACGCACCTCGGGTGAATGCGGGCAGACACGGTCATTGGGATCCGGATTCATTTCCAGGCTGAGTGCTCCCGGCAGCCCCGCAGATTCCGGATCGTGATCTTACCACGCCGAGTACAGGATGTCTTGGAGATCGCCGGCCGTTACGGCACGGGGGTTGACCCGCAAAATCCGCTTGACGGCGAACGCTTTCTCGGCGAAGACCGGAATCTGTTCAGGAGTCACTCCCAGATCGCGCAGTCGCAGCGGAATCCCGATGTCGGCCTTCAACTGCTCGACTGCGGTCACGGAGCGCTCCGCCGCAGCCTGTTCGGTCAGGCCGGCAACCGGCTCTCCCAACAGGGCGGCAATGAGGGCAAAGCGACCGACCCGAACCGGCAAGTTGAACCGCATTACGAACGGGAGCAACAGGCCATTCCCGGCGCCGTGGGAACAATGCGTCGCTCCCCCCAACGGGTATTCGAGGGCATGCACCACCGCCACACCGACGTTGGAAAATGCCAACCCGGCCAGCGTGGCGCCCAGGGCCATCGCCTCGCGGGCAGCCAGATCCGTCCCCCGCGCGACAGCTTGCCGCAAATTCCCACCGATCAGCTCGATCGCGCGCTCGGCCATCAGGTCGCCGAGTGGATGACGTCCCTGATAAATCGTCCGTTCGCCCGCCGGCAATGGGAACTCTTCGTTATCGACTGCCGTATAGGCTTCAATGGCATGCGTGAGGGCGTCGATGCCGCTGTCGGCCGTGACTTTCGGGGGGCAACTGACTGTCAGCAGCGGATCGACGACGGCAAACCGGGGTCGCAGATAGTTGCTGAGAATGCCGACCTTCATTTTCTTTTCGGTGTCGGTCAGGACCGAAGCGCCCGAAACTTCCGAGCCGGTGCCGGCGGTCGTCGGGACGCAGATCAGGGGCAGGATCGGACCGGGAATCTGATCGTCGCCGACGTAATCTCGCGGTCCGCCACCGTGCGCCAGGATCACGGCGACGATCTTGGCGAGGTCCATGTTGCTCCCGCCCCCCAGGCCGAGCACCGCCTGTGCCTGGAATTGCCGCGCCTGCGTGGCGCAGCTCTCGGCGAGCGAGAGGGGGGGCTCAGGTTGCCCGCCGTCGAAGACTTCGATCGTCACCCCCGCCGCCACCAGCGCCGAGCGAACCTGATCGACAACGCCGGCCTGCACCAGATGCGTATCGGTAATCACAAACACCCGCTGGGCACCGAGCCGGCGGGCAATTTCAGGAAGCTGATCGACGGCGTGACGGCCGAAAATCAACTGCCCGGCCGAGTTAAACGTGAAGGTCGTACGCATCGTTGTTCCTGTCGTTGAAGGCTGCCAATCAAACGTTTCGGCTGGACTGAACCGCCCCGAACACCCAGTCTCACCGCGCCTGCTGGTGGCGGGCAAGCAATCCGTTAATCACCAGAGCCGTCATCAGCACGATTCCGAGCAGGAAGGTCCGCATGTAGTCGTTGATCCAGTTGATCTGGTCGAGACCGACTTTGAGGACCGAGAAAGTCAGAACGCCAATGAGGGTCCGGCCGATCCCCCCTTCACCGCCAAACAGGCTCGTCCCTCCGAGGACGACACAGGCCACTGAGTTGAGCAGCAGATCGGCGTTCTGATCGAGACTGACGCTCCCCAGCCGGCCGGCGTTGACGAGCCCCCCCAGCCCGGCAGTCAGAGCGCACAAGGCCAGACTCGCCGTGACAATCCAGTTGGTGCGCACACCGGCCAGCCGCGCCGCCTCCCGATTGCCCCCCGTCATGTAGACATACCGCCCGAACCGCGTGTGCTGGAGCACGATGTAACCGAGCACCATGATCGAGAAAGCCAGGAGGGCGCTATACGGCAGCGACAGGCTGCGCGTGATCCGGAGCCCGCCATTTCCAATCTGTTCCAGGAATCCCGGCACGGCGAATTTTTCACTCTTGGTCAGATAGCGGGCCAGGCCATCGGCAATATTCCACATCGAGAGGGTGATAATAAAACTGGGCATTCGCGACGTGACGGTCAGAAATCCCGAGAGGAAGCCCATCGTCACCGAGACCATCAGCGGCACGATGACCACCAGCGCCACGATCGCCGCTGAGGGGATGACGCGCGCCCCCTTCCCGGCCGCAGACGGCATCTCGTAGAGCACGCCGCACAGGCAGGCGGTCCACAGCGCCATCGCCCCGACCGAGAGGTCGATCTCGCCGCACAGCAGCACATAGGTCAATCCGACCGACACGATTCCCAGGACCGCCCCGCGCTGGAGAACGAGGGTCACCGTTCCCGGATGAAAGAAATCGCGGGCGGCGAAACTGAAGAACACCACCAGCGCCGCCAGCGTCAGGAACGGGGCAATATCACGCGCCTCAAACCGCGAAAGCAGGCCGCGCGGCGCGGCGCTCTCCGGAGGGTTCTTCTGATCAGACATCTGTTGCCAAATCTTTCTTCACCAGTACGCTCTGCGTGCAGTGAACGGGGGCACTCGGCGTGGCGGATTGCGGTGCCGGCTCCCCTGTTCTCAACACGCGGCTATGCATGTTTCAACAGCATCGTCTTGTCAACCGTCGCCCCGTGGAACTCGCCGCTGATCCGCCCCCGCTGAAAAACGACGATCCGATCAGAATGGGCCAGCACCAGTTCCGGTTCGGTGGAGGCCAGGATCACGGCGGCTCCCTGATTCTTCAGTTCTCGCACGAGCCGCATGATTTCTTCCTTGGCTCCCACATCCATCCCGCGCGTCGGCTCTTCGAGCACCAGCACCCGCACCGGCCCCAGGAGCCACTTGGCCAGCACGACTTTCTGCTGATTTCCGCCCGACAGATTGCCGGCCTTGAGCAGAGGCCGGGGTGGACGGCACAATACGCGATCGAGCAACGGCCGCACGTGGCTGACTTCTCGCGAGCGTGTGAGCCAGTTCCCAACCGTCCGCTGCAGATGAGCCAGCGTCACGTTTTTGTAGATTTCGCTGCCGCGCACGAGCGTCTGCGCCCGATCGGCGGCCACCAGCACTACCCCCTGTGAGACAGCACTGTGAATATTACCGGCGGGCAGCGGCTGGCCGTCGAGCACGACGCTCCCCTCTGACTGCGCGAGCGCACCGGCGACAACGTGGGCCAGATCCTGGTGGCCGGCGCCGACAAATCCGTAGAGTCCCAGACACTCGCCCGGCGAGACGGCCAGATCAATCGGCTGAAACGCGCCGCGGAGCGACAGGCCCCGCGCTTCGAGTCGCGGGGCCGCCGCGGTCCGGGGGGGCAACGTCACCGCTTCTTCGTAGCCGGCTTCCTGCCCCGTGGCGCCGCGCCCCAGCATGGCGTGGATCACGTGGTGCTTGTCGAGGTCGGCAGCCCGCGCCGTTTCGACCAGCCGGCCATCCTTGAGCGTCGTCACCCGATCGCAGATCTCGAGAACGTCTTCCAGAAAGTGGCTGATGAAGACCATCGCCACTCCGCGCCCCTTGAGCTGCCCCAGCAACGAAAACAGCCGCCGGGTTTCGGGAGGACTGAGCGAACTGGTCGGCTCGTCGAGGATCAGCACCCGGGCGCCGCTGTGCAGTCCGCGTGCGATTTCGACCATCTGCCGGATCACCAGCGGATAGCGATCGAGTCGGCGGGTGACGTCGACGTCGATTTCCATTTCCAGTAGAGATCGCCGTGCCTGGTCATTCATCGCGCGCCAGTCGATCCGGCCGAAGCGGGTTGCGGGCTGACGGCCCAGAAAGAGGTTTTCGGCGACCGACAACTGGCCGATCCCCGACAGTTCCTGGTACACCATGGCGATCCCATGCGCGAGGGCCGCCGCCGGACTGGTGAGCGCAATCGGCTGGCCATCGATGCAGACTGTCCCCTCGTGGTCGGGGAGGGCGCCGGCCAGGATCTTCATTAAGGTACTCTTGCCGGCCCCGTTGCTCCCCACCAGACCATGAATCTCCCCCGCGCGCAGATCAAAATTGACCCCGTCGAGGGCGATTGCCCCCCCAAAGCGCTTGCCAATGGCCTGGCATTCGAGCAGCGGGGCCGTTGTGGCAGATGCCATCGTGGTCGAAGCAGTCATCGAATCATCAGACCATGCAATGCATTGGATCAGCCAGGTAGAACATCGACTCGAGGACGTGCTTGTGTTCGAGCGAAACGAGCGGACCGGGAGTGATGATCTCCAGAGGCAGCGATTCAGCCGACTCCTTGTTGCGGACGATGAACTGGCCGACGAACAGCGCCGTCTGGTGAATCAGGCAGACCGGATTGACCGTCGTCGCCGCGAGTCCGCCATCCTTCACCGACTGCAGCCCTTCTTTCTGACCGTCGACTGCGGTGACCACCATCTTTTCGTGAATCGTCCCCTTCAGGGCCGGCAGGCAGGCCAGGGCCATGTCGTCGCTGTGGAAGAAGGCCCCGGCGATCGGTTCCTTTTCCTGGCTGAGAAGCGTTTCGAACGTCTCGCGAGCCTTTTCCTTCTTCCAGTCGCACCAGCGGACTCCGCCGCCGGCGATCGTCACGTCGGGAAAATCTTTGATCGCTTTTTCGAATCCGAGCGATCGCCCCTGGGCGCCGCTGTGCGCGGCCAGCCCGCCGATGTGAATCACTTTTCCCTTGCCGCCGATCTTTTCAAACATGTACCGCGAGCTGCTCTCACCCATGAAGACCTGGTCGGGAGTGACTTCGAGCCAGACTCCCGTCTCGCGCATCTTGTCCATGTCGACGAGGAGCGTATCCATCGAGATGACGGGAATGTTGCGTTCCTTGAGCTTGCGCACGGGAGCCGCCAGGGAGTCGATCTGCACGGCCTGAAAGCAGCAGAAGTCCCAGTCGCGATGGACGATGTTGTCGATCTTGTTCCGCTGCCGCTCGGGATCGAATTCGCCGTCAATCCATTCGACTTCGACGTCGAGCAGCTTGCCCCACAGTTCGGCAGTGGTTCGACCGAGAGCGCACCAGGTGCTTTGCAGCCCCGCGTTCGAAAATGCCGCCCTCAAACGCTTGCGTTCACTTCCCGCCTGGGGGACTTCCTGTCCGCAGCCCGACAGGATGGCAGCCGCCCCAAGGCCGGCACCTAGCGTGAGTTGTTCGAGAAACGACCGCCTCGACGATGCCTCGACCGTATGTGATGTCATGATTGCTGCTCGGCCCCGCGGGAAACATGCGGAAGAATGAAATGACGAACGACCCATCCTGATGGGTTCATGCGGCGAATTCAAGGAGAACGCCAGCCTGGCATTCCCCGAATTTCTGCGGTTCGCGCGCGAACGAGTCTTGCGGCGGGGCGTAGCCGGACGGTTTTGCCACGTTTCGCTCACGGCGCTTTGGAGAACGCGACACGTCGGCGCGACGACATTCCCCGCGAGACGATATTCGGGTGGACTGAAGTCCACCCTACTCATCATGCCTCAGGAGGCGGCCAGCCCGGAGGAGGGAACGTCGCCGGTTCGCGGCAGGTCGGCGACCGGTTGTTCGGTCTCGCACAGGTGCGGTTCGGCAACATGGCGCAGCAGCTCGGCCATCTGGATCGCCAGCGCATCGAATTCACGGGGATGGGTCGGCGCGTAGGCCAGGTTGACGCGCTGTTCAGTATCCAGCGAGGCCGTCCGAAAATCAGAGGGGGGCATGCTCACCTGGTGTGTGAACAGGTTGTACACGCCGAACAGCGCCTGGACGTCTGACTTCCACGACCGCTCGGCCTCGATATAGAGGTTGTAGGCGGCATGCGCCGCGTTGAGGCAGACGGACGATTCGATCAGCGAGCGCCGATAATCGGGCATCGTCGCGGCGTCTGGCCCCCACACCTTTTCGATCCCCTTCGCCGCCTGATGGACGGGGACGAAAATCCGGTGCAGAATCGACCGCAGCATGTACGTCGTCCGTGCCGACGAATACTTGAGCGGGTTGAGATAGGCATCGACCGCCGCCGTCACTGCACCGCAGCCCGAATGCCCGAGCACGACGACGAGCTTGATGCTGTCGGCCAGCATGTTGAGGGCGTAATCGATGCTTCCCCAGCACTCGTCTGCCAGAACGTTGCCTGCCACGCGGATCACGAACAGGTCGTTGAATCCCTGGCCGAACAGCATCTCCGGCGGAACGCGCGCGTCAGAACAGCCAACGACCACGGCGAACGGCGCCTGTTTGGGCATTTCGCCGTGGGCCCTGACCATGCCGACTTCCAGCCCGTTGCACTGCACAACGTAGCGCGGCTCGCCGGTCGAGAACGTACTGGTCCGGCAGCTGCGCATCCATTCCGAAAACAGGCGGTTCCCGCTTTCGAGGTTTGCGCGCGCGACTTCGGGGTCGGCCGGAGGAACTTTGACGCTCGGGTTCTTGGGGTCAAACCGATAGATGTAGTCGATGGTTCTCATACGCTAAAGCATACCGTCGGAAAATCGAATTTGTCTACAATATTTCCCGGGACAGGTAACTGGTGTCGAAAGAACGACTTACCGTGCAGCCAAATGCGCGATCCAGCCCCGGCCAAACCGTTAAACTCCGCCTGTCCTCTCACGGCGCACCGCCAACACCAGGCTCCAGCCGCACCTCACAACCGCCTTTTATTGGTAGGATTGTACACAGCCCCAACGGGGCGCGATTCGATAGCCCAGGGCGCCAGCCCTGGGTTACGATCCATATCCAATCGAAAAGCCCCAACGGGGCGAGATTCTAATTCGCCGGAGTGCTCTCACATGCCCCAATCCCTGTCGAACGTCCTGCTGCACGTCGTCTTCAGTACGAAAAACCGCGCGCCGTTTCTGAAATCGCAGTCGCTCCGGCAAGAGCTCAATGCTTACATGGTCGGGACTCTGCGGAGTATCGATTGCCCGTCGTTGATTGTCCAGACGGTGGAAGACCATCTGCATTGCCTGCTCCAACTTCCGCGGACGATGACAATTGCCAAGTTGATCGAAACCATGAAGGTTGAGTCATCGGCGTGGGTGAAAAGACAATCGCCGCAACTTGCCGAATTCTATCGGCAGGCAGGTTACGGCGCATTCTCGGTCAGCCAGTCGAACGTCGAACAGGTCAAGGCGTATATCGCAAATCAAGAAGAGCATCACCGTCGAATGTCATTTCAAGACGAGTTGCGCATGCTGTTGCAACGGCACGAAATTGAGTTCGACGAGCGCTATGTCTGGGATTGAAACGGGAATCTCGCCCCGTTGGGGCTGGGTGATTCTGTGCGATCCGATACCCAGGGCTGGCGCCCTGGGCTATCGAATCTCGCCCCGTTGGGGCTCTGCCGCACCGGATTGCGCAGCGTTACCAGGTCTTTGGCGTAGCAGCCGCCCACCGCAAAATACGAGACTGGCAAGACAACATCCCTTCAGGGCGAAGAGGGGCCAGGGCCGCCACCACGCGCCGGTGAAGATCTCGACACAATCCGAAATACCGAACAGGACCAGCCACATCACGGTCCAGCGCGCGGTTCGGTGCGCGGCGGATTGTTTGCGACCAAATTTAACGGCCACAATGACTGCGACAACCCACCAGACCGCAGCTTCGCAACCATTGAACAGCGCCAGCATCGATCCCCCTCAGCTATCAATCGCCCCCTGAGCCCTCTCCCGCCAGGGGCGAGGGAGAGAATCTGATTCGGCTCCGTCTGCGATGTGGAGATGGCATTGCCTCCACGCGCGTCCCCCCCAGCGCAGAGTGCCGTCGCGCACTCTACCCGGGCTCAACGCGACACGCAAACCCATCCTCCTCAACGCGCCGCCGTCTCCGACTCCTGTGTACGCTCCTGCACCTGCTCCCGCACCCGACTGATGAGCGCGGCCGCCGCATCGACCTTGTCCTGATCGAAGAAAGGAGTCGGCTCCACGGCCCCCAGTTGGTCGCTCAATTTGGATTTCAGTTCTCCCCAGCTCATATTGTCGGTCAGATGCCAGGCCGCCGCCTGGGCCGTTTCGATATCGACCGCTCCGCCGACAAAGGCCTTCAACGTTTCGTGCAGCACCTGATCGCGGGAGTAATCTTCGAGCTTGACCAGTTCGTAGCGCATCCGGGGCCGAGGTTGAGGCAATCCATGAGCCAGGCAGACGGTCTTCAGCGGGACCTGCACGGTCTTCTCGGGCGCGATGGAAAAGATCCCGTTGTTCCGGAGATTCGGAAACCCGTTTCCGACGTTGTTGTTGTTTCCGTTCATGATTCCGTTGTTTCCCTGGTTCAGGAAGCCGATCGGGTTCCCGTTGCCCTGTCCCGCCGGGCCCCCTCCCAGCGGCTGGGCGGCCCCGCCCGGCTGACCGTTGTTCGGTCCCCCCGCGTTCCCGGCAACCCGCGTCAGGCCGCCCCCTGGAGGGAGTTGTTTGAGGATCTGAACTGCCGCCACTGCCTTGGGAAACTTGACGCTGATCGGCGCGTCGGTCCGATTGGTCAGGAAGACAGTCGCCGCGTGGGCATCACGCGGTATCACGCTCGCTTCGACCGAGCCCTTCTCGATCGCCTCGAACAGATCGACAGTCGGGATTTCGGCAGACGGCTTAGCGGTCTTTGCCGGTTTTTTGGGGGCTGAGATGGCGGCAGCCGCCAGACAGACCGACACACACCACGCCAAATACAGGGTTCTCGCGTTCATGGCCTTGCTCCGGAAAGGGGGCGAAATACCGGCAGGCACGATTGAACTAAAGGTCAGAACGACCAATCGCGTGAAATGTCCCACGCCGATTATATGCAGCCCCCGCGGGCGGGAACAGCCCCTGTCGCTTACGAATTCGACAGTCAGCAACGTGTTGAAAAAGGGGACTGTCCCTTTCGAGAGGGCGATTTTCGGGCAACAAATCGGTACTGCCTGCAGGGACTGTCCCCTTTTTCAACAGCCTGCTAGGCCATCACACCGACGACGGGCCGACCCGGAGAGATCGGCAGCGGGCGGTTGAGCCGGTCGTAGACCTCGGTTGCCGGGTCGATTCCCAGCAGGGCAAACATCGTCGCCGCCAGATCCTCGATCGGTACGCCGTCGCGATCGGGATAGGCCCCTTGCTTGTCCGACCGGCCGTGGATGTAGCCGCGCTTCACGCCGCCACCGGCCAGCAGCACGGTATAGCACTGCGGCCAATGATCGCGGCTGGTTTGAGCGTTGAGCTTGGGAGTACGACCGAATTCTCCCATCCAGACGACCAGCGTCGAATCGAGCAGCCCGCGCTCGTCGAGATCGTTGAGGAACACCGGCAGCGTATGATCGGTCTGCGGCAGATGCCACGACTTGAGAATGGGGTACATGAACGTGTTGTTGAACCCGTGCGTATCCCAGCCGCCGTCGCTCATGCTCTGGCCGCCGATGCTCGACGAAAAGTAGACGTTGACGAACTTGACTCCCGCCTCGACGAGCCGACGGGCCAGCAGGCAGCCCTGGCCGTAGGTCGTCCTGCCGTAGCTGCGGCGCACCGCTTCGGGCTCTGCCGACAGATCGAACGCGTTGCGGACCGCGCTCGAGCTGAGCATCGACAGGGTCCGTTCGTAGTAGGCATCCAGCCCGGCAGCCGGAGCGCGTTCGGCCGATTCGGTCTGGCGGTTGATGAGCTTCTGAATCTCGCGGCGCTGCTCGAGGCGTTCGACTGTCAGATTCGACGGCAGGCTCAACTCAGGCAACCTGAAGCTGGAGGCGTTGGGATCCTCAGTGATCAACAGTGGGTCGTGCTTCTTGCCCAGAAAACTGGCGTGCTGGCCCGGCGTGATCGCCCCGTCGCGAATTACGTAGGGATACGCGACGAACGTCGGCAGGCCGCTGTTCAGTGGAGCCAGGCGATCGACCACTGAACCATACGCCGGAAAGAGTTCGACCGAATCGCGCAGGCGAATATCATCCAGCGGCGGCGCGTGACCGGTGAGGGCGTAGTACGAGGCCGAATTGTGGTTCTTCATGTTGTGATAGACGGTGCGCACGAGCGTCACCTTGTCCATCACTTTGGCCGTTTCGGGCAACAGATCGCAGATCGGCAATCCCGGAACGCTCGTGGAAATCTGCCCCAGCTTGCTCCGGACGCCGTCGGGCGCCTCGGGCTTCATGTCGAACGTATCGACGTGGCTCGGACCGCCGAACTGATAGAGAAAAACAACCGATTTGGCCTTGGCCGGGCGCGCCGGTTGGCGTTCCTGGGCAGCCAGGATCCGGGGCATCGTCAACCCCAGGAGGCCGGCGCCCCCCGTACTGAGCAGGGTCCGCCTGGGAAATTGCGCTGTCAGAAAATTCGAGCCGGGCATGTTATCGCCTGAGCAGGAAGTCATTCGAATTGATGAGACCCCACAACAGATCTTCCAGGTGCGCCCGGCGGTTGCCGGGTGACTCGACCAGCTTGACCGACGCCGCCAGTTCCTGGGCCTGCGGCGGACGGCCGAGCGTTGTCCAGAATAACTCGTCGACGATTTCAGCCGTGGGCCGGTTCGATTGCAACAGTCGCCCCAGCCGGCTGTCTCGCTCCGACAAGAGCTCGTTCACCAGCGGGCCGCTCACAAGCTGGAATGTCTGGCTCAATGTCGGCTCGCTGCTCCGTTCGCAATCGCAGGCTTGCAGGCGGGGAGGTTTGCCGAACAGTTTGAGGAACTGGTCGGCGTTTGAGGCGCGCATGTCGCGGTCGCGAACGGCCGTGACGCCCGGCAATTCACCCGCCCGCATCCCTTCAGGATAACCGCTGAATTTCAGCGGTACGCCGGTTACCTGCGACAGCGCATCGGCAAACTGCTCTGCCGACAGCCGTGCCTCGCGCGCCCGCGCAAAGTGCACTTCATCGTCCCGGTTCTCTTCGTTGGCGACCGACGACAACTGATAGACGCGCGAGTTCATGATCGTGCGGATCAGGTGCCGCAGGCTGAAATGGTTCCCCGCCAGTTCGGCCGACAGCGCTGCGAGCAACTGAGGATTCGACGGCGGGTTCGTCGGCCGGAAATCGTCGATCGGGTCGACGATTCCCTGCCCCAGGAGGTGATACCAGATGCGATTGGCGAGGGTCTCGACGAACAGCGAATTCCCCGAACTGGCAATCCAGTTCGACAGGGCCAGCAGCCGATCGGCATCAGCCGGCAGACCGCGGCTGTTGTCGGCCAGAAACCGGGCCGGCAGAGGCTGATCGGACCGGGGATCTTTGACCTCTCCCTTGCGCGCCATCAGCACGTATTGTTCGCCGTCGAATTCGTGTGAGTCGTTCGTATCCCGCCGGCGATTTTCGACGATTCGATAATCGACGCGGGCGAACAGGTTCGCCCAGCTGTAATAATCGTCCTGCGTCCAGCGATCGAACGGATGGTTGTGGCACTTGCAGCATTGCAGGCGGATCCCCAGAAACACCTGCGCCGTCGACTCGGCCCGCATGAACGGATCGCGCATTGCGCGGTAGAAATTCGCCGCCGGTTCCTGATACGTGCTCCCCCGCGCCGCGATCAGCTCGCGGGCGAACTCATCGAGCGGTTTGTCGATGGAGATCGCATGCCTGATCCAGGCGTGAAAATTCTGGACCCCCTTGCGATCGAGAGTCTTTTCTTCGTTCCGCAGCAGGTCCGACCATTTGATCGTCCAGAAATCGGCAAACTCCGGCCGCTCGAGCAGTTCGTCGATCACCCGCGAGCGCTTGTCGGCGGCTCCATCGGCAGCAAAGCGCCGCGCTTCATCGGCGGTCGGCAGAACTCCCAGCAGGTCGAGGTACGCCCGCCGCAGGAAAACCAGATCGCCGGCCACCGGAGAGGGGTTGATCCGCAATTCCCTCAATCGGGCGAAAACGTGCTGATCGACGAAATTCACCGGCGCCGGACCGCGCCACACAAAATCCGGCCGCGCCGGAACAAAGGCCAGCCGCACCGGCACCTGTTTTCCCAGGTAGCGGACGATGACGGTCGTCGTTCCCATCCCGCGACGCTGCACGAGACCGTTGTGACCGACGTCGGCCAACTGGCTCGACTGGTCATAGACCGCCAACCCGCTGACATCGCGCCGCGTCCCATCAGAAAACTGCGCTTCGACCTTCAATTGCACCCGATCGGCCGGATCGACGAGGACGACGTCGCGCGGTTCAACGACCAGTTGCGCGATTTTCAGAGTCTGTTCACCATCGGCCGGCGCCCCCGCCTCGATCCAGCGCCGCAGGATTGCATATTCGGGCGAGGATGCCGAAAACCGCCGGCCACCCTCGTGCGGCACCTCCATCGTCGGCTTCAGTAGCGCCAGGCTGCGATCAGGCTCGACCCGATTGATGCGGCGGCCAGTCTGATCGCGCGACAAAACGGCGAAATCCCACGCCGGATCCTCGCCCCGCAGGCTCAGTTTGAACCCCCCTTTGCCAAATTTGTTGCCGTGACAGACCCCCATATTGCAGCCGGCCTTCGAGAGGACCGCCATTACATCGTTGCGGAACGAGACCGGCGGCGCATCGCTCGCCACAGCCGGTGCGGTTTGCAGGCTCAGCACGAGTGCCAGGCCGCCATGCAGCGCCATACATCGGCTGAATTGTGTCGGTTTTCGCATAAGACCCGTTCCCGAGACGATCCATTCTACCGCCCACTCCAGGCGTGCAACAGGTCGGTCGGGGGGGCGCGGAGCGGATGCGTTCGAGAGTGGTTCGTGGAACGAACCCGCAATCCCGTCCGTAGATTCTGGCTTTCCACGGTGCGAGCCTTTGAGCGTGGCTTCTTGCGGCGGCTCCCCTTCATAAGGACTGTCGCCACGGCAGCCCCAACGGGGCGAGATTCGATAGCCCAGGGCGCTAGCCCTGGGTATCGGAACGCACAAAATTACCCAGCCCCAACGGGGCGAGATTCCCGTTTCAGTCCCAGACGTAACGCTCGTCAAACTCAATTTCATGGCGTTGCAACAGAAGACGCAATTCATCTTGAAATGAAATCCGACGGTGATGTTCTTCCTGATTGGCGATATACGCTTTGACCTGTTCGACGTTCGACTGACTGACCGAGAAGGCACCGTAACCTGACTGCCAGTAGAAGTCGGCAAGTTGCGGAGATTGTCGTTTCACCCACGCCGATGACTCGACCTTCATGGTTTCGATCAACTTGGCAATCGTCATCGTACGCGAAAGTTGAAGTAGGCAATGGAGATGGTCCTCCACCGTTTGCACGATCAGCGACGGGCAATCGACACCCTGCAGGGTCCCGACCATGTAGCCGTTGAGCTCTTGCCGGAGCGATTGAGCCTTCAGGAAGGGAGCTCGGTTTTTGGTACTGAAGACGACGTGCAGCAAGACGTTCGAGAGGGATTGTGGCATGGACTGGCGCTCCCAAAAATTGGAATCTCGCCCCGTTGGGGCTTTTCGATTGGAATGGATCGTAACCCAGGGCTGGCGCCCTGGGCTATCGAATCTCGCCCCGTTGGGGCTCTCACGGACGTAGCGGCCAATATCGCGAGTGTATCGGATGCAAGAATCAATCGCGCTTCTCATCGGAAGCTCGGCCGATCGCCGATTGGATTCGGTCCGCTCACATTCAGCCTCCCGAAATGACCCTACGCCGGCTTGCGCATCAACAGCACGAATTCGTGCACCTTGTTGATGCGGAACACCGAGGGGTAGCCGAGCGGGCGCAGGTTGTTGTACTCGGACTGCCGATTCCAGATCACGAGATCGTCCCATTCGTAACCCGCCTGTTGCAGTCTCCCCGCCAGGTCGCTGTGAAACGGATAGAACTTGTTCTTCTTGCGAAGGTCCATCACGACGACGCAGCAATGCGCGCCCGGTTTCAACACACGCAGGACGTCGGCAAAGATCTTCGTGAGGGCCGACAGGAACTTTTCATAGTCGGCGATCGTACCCAGGTCGTCATCCAGATTGCCGTAGTGGCGGATCGCTTTGGCGTCGGCCGTACGCCTTTGATTGAGAATGTCCCAGTAGGGAGGCGACGTGACGCACAGGTCGATCGAACCCTCGGAAACGTGCTTGAGCAGATCCGCCGCCGTGGTATTGTGCAGCTTCGCCGTGGAACCCGTGAGCCGCTGCCGGGCGACGGCCGCGAAGTCAGGAGAGAGTTCGAACCCGATCCCCTGCTTCTCCAACTGGCCCGCCGCAATGAGCGTCGTCCCGATCCCGGCGAACGGATCGAGCACCGTGTGCCGGCCTTCGGGCAGGAACGATTCGATCAACCGCGCCGCCAGCGCCGTCGGGAACATCGCCGGGTGCTTGAGCCGCAGCTCTTCGGGCGATTTGCGGATATCGCTCCAGACCGAGATCGAATTCTGGAGCCAGCGTTTGCCGTCCAGGCTGTTGCCGCGGCGGGCCGGCGCCCGGCGTGAGCCTTCCGGCGGTTTGGCGGATTTCCTGGGCATTCGGTTTCAGGTGGATGAGTCTTGATTGCGGCTCCCCCGGGGACTCCTTCTGGGGGAGAGGTTCACCCGAGCGCCCGCCTGAAAAAACCGGGCCGGTCAAACCTACTTTGCAGTTCGAGCGGAACGATCTCTTCTCCCTCCCCCCTTTGTGGGGGAGGGCCGGGGTGGGGGGGGCGAGCGTCAATTACGCTCTCCACCCCCATCCTAACCTTCCCCCATCAAGGGGGAAGGAATTCCATCTCGGCGATCACATCGTGTTTTGCAAAACTTGTGAGAATCGAGGTGGTCGCCGAGCGCGTTCACTCGGTTCCCGTGTCTTCGACGTCAAGCTTGTCGAGTTCGGCGACCTTCGTCGCGAGACTCGTGAGGTAGGCATAGAGGTCGGCCAGATCGCCGTCTTTGAGGTCCTTGAGCAATCCCTCGGGCATCAGCGATTGCGTCAGCTTGCGCTCCGATTCGATGTCCTGCGTTTCGATCCGAAACGTCTGGTTGACGCTGTTGCGCAGCACGCGTACGTCGGCCGATTCGTACACCGGCATGCCGGTGTAGATCTTCCCCGACTTCGTCTCGACCAGCGTCGTCTGGTACCGTGGAGAAACGTCCCGGTTGGGCATGGCGATGGCGATAAACAGATCGTCGCGAGAGAAACGGCTCGTCACACCGGCCAGATCCGGCCCCAGACCGCTGGCCGAGCCATGACACTGAGCACAGGCGCGCGACGTAAACAGCTTGCGACCCCGTTCCAGGTCCCCCTCTTTCCAGGCGACGTTCGCCAGGCGATCCTTGACGCTCGAGACGTCGGATTCTGAGCTGCCGAGCTGCCGCGCCACTTCATCGGGATATTCGCGACTGACCCACTCGGTCCACTTCTCGATTGACTCGCGCTGCGGCGTATAACCCGCCGAGCCGAAGACGAAATTGATCTTCTCGCCCGTATTGCGTTCCAGCAGCTTGACAATTCGCTCGCGGAGCGCGAACTCGTTCTTTTCGTTCCCGAGCCGTCGCAGCGTTTTGACGAGCGCCGTGAGCTCAACCGGGTTCTTCGCAGCCGGCAAGAGTTCGAGAGCCGCTGTGCACGTCGTGAGAATTTCGATGGGGACCGAATCCAGCCCCGCGGCGAAACGCTCCCGGTCCTGTTCCTGCGGCGATTGCGCCAGCACCATCAGCACGGCCATCCGCAGTTCGAATTTGTCGAATTGTTTGCGGACCAGTTCCCGCTGTTCGGCCGTCTTGCCATGACCGACGACGAACACGACGTCGTTGTTCCACGGATATTCAGCGTCGGCCTGGACGGCGCGCGTGAAGGCGGCCACCGCGTGATCCATCTGCTTTTCATCGAGCTTGGTCATCAGGATCACATGCCCCGGCCTTCCGAACTTCGAATCAGTGACGATCCGCTCGGGGAGTTCAGGGTCGTGCGCGACGAGTTCGGCGTAGATCTCGCCGATGCGGGTATTCCAGTCGGCGTCTTTCCCCATGCCCCGGGCGGCCAGCTTGCGGTCGAGGTTGAGGAGTCCCTTGGCGATCGCGTCGCGATCGCTGCTGCCAGGCGTCGCCTGCAGGCGCGCGGCGACGACGAGGTAATGGACGTCGTCAACCGGCGGACTATCGGCAGTGATCTGGGCCGCAATTTTCGAGAGCAGTTCGTCGTTCGCAACCGCCAGCATCGCCGCCAGACGCGCCAGTTCCAGATCGAGGTGCCGCTCTTCGGTGGGAAAGACTTTGGCCAAAGCGATCCGCAGCGGGTCGAGGTCGCGCTCATGGGCCGAAAGGTCGGCGCCGGCCGTGTAGCCCTGGAAAGCGGGCGGCTGATCGTCATCGAGCCCGATATCACCAATCCCGATCTGCAGCACGCGGGCCGCTTCGAGTTTCATCTCGATCGAGTGCTTCCCCTCCAGAATCCGGCGGCCGATTTCGACCGCGTAAGCGTTGTACGGTTGATCGGCAGCCTGCGAGCGCCAGATATACCCCAGCGTGGCGGTCAGGGCGGCGCGCCAGCTCAACTTGCGCGAGATGTCGGCGACTTCCTTGAATCGTTCGGGTTTGAGACCGGTGACGAGCCGGGCCGCCGCCAGCCGCACCAGACGATCCTCATCGTTCGTACAACTGGCCATCGCGGGCACGAGCGTCGCCAGGTTCCCCGGATAGTGGGCCGCGGCTTCCAGAGCGCGGCGGCGAACCAGCGGGTCGCCGTCGTGCAGGTACTGAATCAAAACGGCCGGCGGCAACCCGCGCGGCGGCCGCGCGCCCAGCGACCAGACTGCTCGCGCCCGTAGTTCCGGAGACTTGACCGACGCCAGGATCTCGGCGGCAGTCGGGGGCAGGCCGGTGAACAGATCGGTCAGGATTTCGATCGCGCGAATCCGCGCGGCGGTCGTTTGATGTTCGTCGAGAGCCGCCGTGAGAAATGCCTGCCCTCCCAGTTTGGTCGCCAGCGGAACCCACCGCGCCCGGGACCAGCTGCTGGTCGGCTGCGGGGCCTCCAGGCAGGCGGTCAGTTTGTGCTCCGGCGTGTCCTTCTCGGTGACAGTCAGCAGCGCGGGCCGGGCCGGTTGCGACTCATTGCCGGTGTAGCGCACGCAGTACACCGTGCCATGCGTGCCGCGTCCACCCACGCAAATATACAGGCTGCCGTCGATGCCCACTTCGATGTCGGTCGGGGCAAATCCCAATTGGCCGTGCGGCGAGATGAAGAGCGACGGCAGTTGGGGCGAGTAGGTCGCTCCCTGTTTAATGAGCGGAACGTGCATCACGCGTCCGAACGTCCAGTCGAGAATGAATAAGCCTCCCCGATACTTCTCGGGATATTGCGTATGCCGGTAGCAGATCATTCCCGAAGGGGAACCGCGCCCGGTCGCCGCCAGGACCGGCGCGGCGTCGAAGAAGTAATCGGGATGCTTGCAGTTTTCAGAGATCCACCCCTGGTCCCCGCCGGGGACGACGTGCAGCAAGCGCGTCTGTGCGTACCACGGGAGCGAGATGTCGCGCTCGCCGTCGCTATCGTACGCAAACATCTCTCCCTGGGGATCAAAATCGAAATCGTAGGCATTGCGGAAGCAATCGGCGACAACCTCGGCCCCCGACAGGTCGGGTTTCAGCCGCATGATGACGCCGCCGTGTGGCATTTTGACCGGCGAGCTGGCTTCGGTGATATAGCCTTTGGTCACTTCGGCATAATTGCCGGCAATCAGGTACCACCAGCCATCGGGACCGCGGCGGATCGCATGCGCGTGATGCTCGCCGCCGGTCTTGATCTTGAGCATCACTTCCGGCGGGCCGTCGGCCCGGTCGTCGTTATTCTCGTCTTTATAGTGAATCAGGCCCGCGTCGCCCGTGCACAGCAGATTGCGGCCGTAGAAGTAGAGCCCTTGAGCTCCCGACGCCGGCCCGTCGGCAAACGGAATCGCCCGGTCAGCCCTGCCGTCGTGATCGCTGTCGACGAGAATTCTCACATACCCGGGGCCCGAGACGACAACGCGCCCCAGCGAGTCGATTGTCATGGAGAAGATATCGTGCGCCAGAGAATCGTCGGCGAACTTCGTGGCGGTGAAACCTTCGGGAACCGTGAGGCCGATCTCTTCGGCAGGTTGGGCGAGGGTCGGCTGGGTGCTCCCCAGACTGGGTCCGGGAGCCGCCTTATCAAGCTTCTCATCATCAGCTCGCACGCTGCCAGCCAGACAGGCGGCAGCGACGATTACTGGAAGAATTGCGCACGAAGAAACGGTGACCCGCCGCCGCAAACATTCGAGCATGGCATCCCTGTTCTAATTCGATCACGATCAGCCCGTAACCCCAGTGGGGTGCGTGATTTAATCGATTTTGGCGAACAGGGCAATGTGATCTTATTAGGATCGATGCATTCAACTTCACCACAGCCTCGCAAGTCACCCAGATTGACGTATGTGCCGGTCTTTCCCGGACCGCAGACGTCGACCGCGACCTCCTTTCATTTCCCGGCGTTTTTCGCTGTGTGTCCGTCATCCGCGATCATCGGCGTCATCCGCGGTTCTGAATCCTCGTGGAGCAGGTTTCCAACCTGCTCGTAAAGCAACGTGAAGTGACAAAGAACAAACAGTTCGCCGCGGATGACGCGGATCACCGCAGATGGGCAAGTTCATCCCGTCCGAATTCCATCCGCGATCCGCCATTCTCGCCCCCGCGCCACCCCGGCTATACTTGGGGCATGACCATCGTTCTGCCAACAATGGCCGTTGCCTTCGCCGCCTTCTGCGTGTGGCTCGGAGTGCGGTTTTACAACCGGCGGGAACGGTGGGCGAAGTGGACGCTGGCGGGCGTTGTCGTACTACCGGTCCTATACGTTGCGAGTTATGGGCCAGCAATGTGGTTCCTGACCGTATACCCAAAAATTTGGGTGGCCCATGGCGTTGATGTCGTCTACGGGCCGATTATGCGAGCTTCGGCCGCAATTGGTGACCGGTGCCAGCAGCAGTTTATTGAATATGGCGCATGGTGGTCCGAACTGGCCTACCGCGATGACGGATAGCACGAAGTCCGCCACTTACGTTGCCACTCCATGCATTCCACCGAATTCAAACTGTACCACTACCCTCGTCGACTGACAGCGATCCACACATGAGAATCCTCCTGCCAACCCTGGCCGTCGCCTTCGTAGCGTTCAGCGTCTGGCTCGGCGTGCGGATCTACAATCGTCGGGAGAAGTGGGCTAAGCGGACAGCGGTAGGTATCATGATCGGTATGCCGCTGCTGTACGTCCTGAGCTTCGGGCCGGCGTGCTGGTATGCAAGACCAGAGCCTGGCGTTCACTACCGTCTGCCGCCATCGATCTATTGGCCAATTGGATGGGTGTGCACAAAGGCACCGCGTTCAATTGTCCGCCTGATCGGCTGGTACGCGATTATCGGGAACGACAGGCAACTCATGGTACCGACGAACCCATCCGGCACGGCTTGGGTTGGGTTCTCAGGATAAGCGAGCGAGGCAATCGACTTTTTGGGCAAACGCGCCTTAAGGTAGTGCCATTCCTCAGTACTGAGGACTCGGTACTGAGTACTCAGTACTCGTCGGCGACTACTCGTTTTCCCGCCGCGCAAACGGTTCGTCCGTTCCCAGCGCCGTCCGCGCCACAACCGGGGCCGATGCGGGGCCGGTTGTCGGCGACTGGAGATCCAAAGCTGAACGGAGCGCCAGAATCTGCGGATCGGTCGGCGCCATGCGGAGCGCCTGCTGAACGGCACTCTGAGCGCCGGCGATGTCGCCGCTGCGCGCTGAGGCGTCAGCCAGGGCGTACCAGTCGCGGGCTGTTCCGGGGCGGCTCGACATGCCGGCGGCCAGAGATCGTGCCGCGTCCGACCAGCGGCCATCCCGCGAGTAACACGTACCCAGCAGCCAAAGCGATTGAGCCCGCTGATTGTCCGACGTTTCCGGGTTCTCGACGACTGAACGCAACAGCGGCGCAGCCAGCCGGGGATCTCCCTGTTTCAGCAACAGCTCGGCGATCAGGAACGTCGCTTCCAGGTGCTGCGGCTCGTACGCCAGCACCCGGTGATAATCCTCAATCGCGAACTCGTTCTCGCCGCGCGCCTGTTCGATTTTGGCGCGCAGCAGCAGCCCCCGCACATGGCGCTGATCGAGTTCCAGGGCGGTGGTGATGAGCCGATCGGCCGCCGCGAGATTTCGCTCGGCGTACCGGGTTTCGGCCAGTCCCACATATCCGCGCGGATCGTCCGGATTCTGGTCGATCAGTTTCTGCAAATGCGTCGCCGCCAGCGCCGTGCTACCATGCGAAAGGAGCATTTCCGCCAGCTCGAGCCGCGTTTCACAATCGGTCGGGTTCCGCTCGACGGCGGCCGAAAGGAGCTGCTCGGCCGAACGCTCATCACCGCGGTCGCTCGCCTGACGGGCCTGCACCGACAGCCGCTCTGCCGTTTCGGATCGCGCGGTGACTGTCGCCTGCTTCCGGGCGCAACCGGCCAGGTCGAGACAACCAGCGAGCGCGAGAGAAACCAGCATCGCCCGCAGACAGCGGCGCGGCTGAATTGTTTCGATCAGTACGCAGGCAGGCCTTCCCAGGCCGTCTTGCCGGGAGAAATTCACGTGGAAATCCGGATTGAAATGACCGGGAATCGTCGGAGAGGCTCTCAGAAGGGGCCGGATCGTACCGCATCCCCCCTACTTCGGGAAGGGGAATCGCCAGAGGGGGAGCCGCCCGCGGGGTCCATCCGTTAAACGGGGGGCGAGGAAACGGGGAGGGTGGCCCGGCCGCGTGCGAGGGGCACCGCCGCGAATAGCGGTGGTCCCGGCCGGGTCGCGAAGCGACAAGATTCGGCGCCATCCGGGTTCAAATGCCATTACCGCTAAAACATTGCCATACGCGATCCTACGTCGCCGTCGAATTGAAAGAACTGCTACGACAATTCAAGCACGAAACAGTATTCGTGGCGCGACGAATGTTGTGGGAGACCCCAGTCTGTACAAAGCGAACGGTGTCGAATCTTGTCCCGGCCCGCCGGGACCCAGCCGCCCTGGCCGGGACGGCTGGGCCACCCCCGCTCAACGGATGGCCCCCACCCTACGTCACTGATCCGCACAAAACCGGTAATAAATGTCGCTTGCCTGTCGCAATTCCTGGACGTCGATCCACTCGTCGACAGTATGGGCCTGATTGATCGAACCGGGACCAAAGACAACCGCCGGGACCCCCGTCGCGGCAAACCGCGAAGCGTTGGTGCCGTACCAGGCCCCCTGCTTCTGGCGTGTCCCGGCAACCGCGGCCACGACTCGCAGCAGTCGGTCGGCCCAGGGACCGTTCGCCCCATCAGACAGCGTCGCCCCGTCGACCCAGGGGGGCAGATTGTCGAAATCGACGTCCAGCCGCTCCCTGAGATACGTCGTGAGATGCGGAATGACGCTCGCCGGATCCTCACCCGGCACAACGCGGCGATCGATCTCGATCAGGCATTCGTCGGGAACCGTGTTGACGCTGATCCCCCCCGAGATCCTGCCGACCGACAACGTCGGCGAACCGCACAGCGGATGGGCCGGCGTCATGCGCGGGAGTTCGTCAGCGTACCGTTCGAGACAGCCGAGCACCTGCGCCATCTTGTAAATCGCGTTGATCCCTTCCTGCGGCCGCGAACTGTGACAGGCGCGGCCCCGCGTCCGCAACTTCCAGCGCACGGCCCCGCGATGTGCGACAATCACGTTGAGGTCTGTCGGCTCGGCGACGACGGCGATCGACGGCGGAGAGGAAAGCAACGAACCGGATCTCGCCGGGTCGCTCCATAATCTGGCGACCGCCTTGGAACCCATCGCCGTCTGCTCTTCGTCGCACGTGCACGAGACGACAACGTTGGCAGCCCGCGCCGGGCGATCTGCCACCAGCCGGGCAAACGCCGCCAGCATCGCCGCCATCCCCCCCTTCACGTCGCAGGCTCCCCGGCCGTAGAGCCGACCCTCTTTGACAACCGGCTGAAACGGCTCGATCGTCATCCCCTCGACCGGAACCGTGTCCTGATGCGCGTCCAGCAGAACGGTGACTTGCGCGCCAGGCCGGTCGAGGCGTGCGATGACGTTGGACCGCCCCGGCACAACGTCGATCCGCTGGCACTCGACTCCCAGCTTGTGGAAGAACCGTTCGAGATGATCGCTCAGGCGGGTCTCGAAGTACTCGGGTCCCGTCACGTCACGTCCCATCGGATTGACGCTGGGAATGGCAATCAGATCTTTCAGAATTTCGAGCGGATCCATGGCGAATCGTCCTCCAATGTCGAAGGCACCTTCGAAACAATACTCGGTCGGCCTACCACGATTCCTTCCCCCTTGATGGGGGAAGGTTAGGATGGGGGTGGCGAGCGTCAATCGACGCTCGCCACCCCCACCCCGACCCTCCCCCACAAAGGGGGGAGGGAGAAGATTTCGCTTGCAACCGAAATGAGATTAGTTCGTTATCCCTTCACTTGGGCGCTGCCAGATCGACGCGCACGAGTTCTTTATCATTGCGGGCAAAAACGCTCTGCATCGCAAACGCCGGATGCGACCAGATCGTCATCCGCCCGCTCACGTCGCGGGTCGGCTCGACGAGCTTTGCCCGGCTGATCTCTTTGTAACCTGCGGGAGACAGGTTGGCGATGATCAGGTCCCCCTGCTCATTGTGAATAAAGAAGCGGTCATCCTGGGGAATCAGAAAAGCGTTCCACCACCGCCCCTCGCCGGTCGCCGCGCGAGTCTCCCACAGGCGCTCGCCCGTTTTGGCGTCGAGGCAGCGCAACTGGCCGTAGCTGCAGATGCCGTAGATGTTCGATTCGGTGACCCAGGGGGTGGGCATGATCGAATGCAATCCGTCGGTGTCCGTTTCGCTGTTTCTCTTTCCCTTCCACGCGACTTTGGCCGACTTGCCGTCAGGCCCGACTTCGATCATCAGGGGCCCGTTGTAAAACGCGGTGACGAACAGGCGATTGCCAATCTGCCGCGGAGCAGGGACACACAATCCGGCCTTCACGGAAAACGGAATCGACCAGAACAGCTCGCCGTTCTCGGGATTGATCGACGACACGGCGCGCGGATGCCAGATGATGACCTGCCGCGTCCCGCCGAAGGTAAACAACATCGGCGGACAGTACCCGATCTCGGAATCTTCGAGGGAGCGCCACAATTCCTTGCCGGTCACCTTGTCGAAGCTGACAACGAGGGACTTCCCCGCCCCACCCACCAGCGTGATGAGCTGCTGACCGTCAACAAGTGGCGAAGCGGCCATGCCCCATGTGGGAAGCCGCGTGTCGTAGTCGTCGACAAAATTCTTCTGCCAGAGAATCTTGCCGCCGTCCGCCTCGAAGCAGAACATGTCGCCCTGTGCGCCGATCGTATACACCCGCCCCTCGTCAACCAGCGGCGTCATCCGCGGACCGGCCGGGTATTGCACCGTGTACTGCACGCGGTAGGGATGTTTCCAGAGAATCTTGCCGTTGGCAGCGTCGAGGCACAGGACCCGCTCGGTCCCGTCGGCCTTGATGCGGTCCATCACATAGACTTTTCCATTGGCGACCGACGGGCCAGAGTAGCCTTCGCCGATCGGTGTTTTCCAGACGCGCGGCAAAAGCCCGGTGGTGGGCAGCGTGCGGACAATTCCCGTCTCACGCCACACGATATCCCGCTGCGGTCCCCCCCATTGCGGCCAGTCATCGGCCCGGCAGGCGGTCGCGGCCAGGAAAACAAACGCGATCGAACCCGCGTATTCAATGCGGCAGTAAGCAAATCGGCGGACGTTCGTCCGGCGGTTCATTTCAGAATCAAGCTTCATCGAGATTCCCTTCAATTCGGAAGTCAATCAGTGTTCGTCGACCCCGTGAGCGGTGCTTAAAAGCAAATTCCTGGCGCTAAGGCGCATCAGACTTCTTCCCGTTTGATCCACTTCCTGACCTGCGGCATTTCGTGACGCACCAGGCGGTCGAGCAGATACTCAGCCGAGTCGGCGACCACGATCAATCCTCGCTGTTTCGCTTTGATGAAACCTTCGTCGATCGCATGATCGAAAAACTGCGTCAGGCCGTCGAAGAAATTACACGTGTTGAGAAGCCCGATCGGCTTGGCGTGAATCCCCAGTTGGGCCCAGGTAATGATCTCGAGCAGTTCCTCGAACGTGCCATATCCGCCAGGGAGCGCGACAAACGTGTCGGCCAGTTCCTCCATCAGCGCCTTGCGGGCGTGCATCGTGGGGGCGATGTGCATTTTCGTCGCGCCGGTGTGGAGCAGTTCCTTCGTCGCCAGCATCTCGGGAATGACGCCGATCACTTCGCCCCCGCCGGCGAGGACCGCATCGGCCAGGACCCCCATTAATCCGACGCTTCCCCCACCGTACACGAGCCCCCATTCACGGCGCACGATTTCCCGCCCCAGTTCTTCGGCGGCCTGCTGGTAGGCAGCATTGCTTCCGGTGTTCGAGCCGCAAAAGACGCAAACCCTGCGAACGCTGTGTAGATCCGGTGTCTCTTTCATCTCGTGAGCGTAGTCTGCCGGACTGACACAGGCAAGCAACGGAAATTCGGCGTTCAGAATGCGGAATGGGATTATTCACGCCAAGAGGCACGAAGGGCGGAACCGGGGTGACCAGATGTCACATCCCCATCATTTACGGACGGTTAGGAACCACAGAGACTCAGAGAACACAGAGGGGAACCACGAAAGAGGCGAAAGACACGAAAACGGACGACGCGAAAACGAATGGATCCGCAGATGACGCAGATTTCCGCAGATCACGAACAAGACACCGTTTTTTTGTCTCTGTGAAAATCTGTGGATCCCCGTCTGTCCGTCGTCTCTCTCTGTGGTTCGAATGCGTTCGTCCTTCTTCGTTACCAGACGCCGGCAGGCAATTGGATTCGATGGTCGTTTTCCTGATTGCTCTCAAACTGCGACCAGAACGACGGTAATAAGCCACAGATCGACACAGATGAACACGGATACATCGACGAACTTTTTTTCTGTGTGCATCTGTGTCTATCTGTGGCTAAATTCTTTTGCAAATTGGCAATTGACACGGCGTACGACGGTGCCATGGTAATCCGATGAAACCCGATTACGATTTGCGGCGCCCGCTTTGCGTCCTCGACGAAAATCCGCACAATGGGGTTTCTATTACCCGACTTGAGGAACCGCCGCATGTTGCAGATTTCACAAGAAGTCCTCGCCGATTTTGTCACCCGACTGTTCGTCGGTGCCGGCGCGCCGGCCGATGAGGCGGCGACCGTCGCGACCAGCCTCGTCGAATCCAATCTGCGGGGCTACGACTCGCACGGCGTGACGCTCGCGCGCTGGTACCTGAGCCAGATCAAGAATCGCGAACTGCTGCCCGGAGCGCCATTCGCCGTCCTGCGCGAAACGCCCGCCTTCATCGGTGCCGATGGCGGCCTGGGTTTCGGCCAGGTGCAATGCGCCCGACTCGTCGATCGCTTGGCGGCCCGGGCCCGAGGGCTGGGAGTCGCCTGCGGAACGCTCGTGCGGTGCGGCCACGTCGGCCGGCTCGGCGAATGGGTCGAGCGGACCGCCATCACGGGACTCGCGGCCCTCATCGCCGTCAACGACAACGGCGTCATTCGGACCGTGGCCCCACCCGGCGGGACCCAGGGGCGACTCAGCACCAACCCCATCGCGATCGCCGTACCGACCGGCGGGCGGCCGCTCGTCCTCGACATCTCGACGAGCGCCGTCGCCAACGGCAAGCTGAAGATCGCGCGGCTCGAGCAGAAGCCGGTCCCCCTCGGCTGGATTCAGGACGCGAACGGCAATCCCACGACCGACCCCAACGTCATGCTCGCCGATCCCCCCGGCGCACTCTTGCCGTTCGGCGGCGACCAGAATCACAAAGGCTTCGGACTGGGACTGCTGTTCGATATTCTGACGGCAGGACTGGCCGGCGGATTCTGCCCCCCGGCACCGTCCGGCACGCAGGAATGGAACAACGTGCTGCTCGTAATTTGGAATCCAGGTCGCGGCGCAGGTGCTGAGCACTTCACGGCCGAGGCCGACAAATTGATCGATGCCGTGCGCGGCACGCCGCGCCGCGCGGGTGTCGACCGCATCCAGCTTCCCGGCGATCGCAGCACCGAGATCCGCGCGGTGCGGATGAAATCCGGCATCCCGATCGCCGAGGGAGTCTGGGAACAGTTAACGCACGTCGCCGCGAAATTGGGTGTCGCCGTGCCGGGGTGATCCAAAACCCGCGATTCGTTTCATAGGGCAATAGAACGAATCAGCGTGCAGCAACCATTTTCGCCAGCCCCGGAGGGGCGAAATAATGTAGCCAGTGGCGCCAGCCACTGGTCCCGTCGCGCGATAAATCAAAGCTCCGGAGGAGCGACATACCACGTCTCCATGTCGCCCCGCTGGGGCTTCGAGACGAGATCGTGCGCATACCTGGGGCTTACGCCACCAGGCTACATTATGCCGCCGCATCCGCGGCTAACGCTCGAATGATCGGAATTTTCACAAATTCCGCGACGCGCGCCACAACCAGCGCCGACCATCACGTCAACTTCCGCGCCCGAATCCAATCGGTGTGGAACGTCCCTTCCTTGTCGGTTCGCTGGTAGGTGTGGGCGCCGAAGTAGTCGCGCTGCGACTGGAGCAGGTTGGCCGGCAATCGATCGCGGCGGTAGCCGTCAAAGTACGACAGCGCAGCCGAAAAGCACGGCACGGGCAACCCGAGGTCCACCGCCTGCGCCACGGCGTGCCGCCAGCTTGGTTCGGCCTTGCGGATCGCCGCCGCGAAAAAGTCGTCGAGCAGCAGGTTTTCGAGCTTCGGGTTCTTGTCGAACGCCTTCTTGATGTCTTCCAGGAACCGGGCGCGAATGATGCAGCCCCCGCGCCACAGGAGGGAAATATTCCCGTAGTTCAGTTCCCACTTGAACTCGGCCGCCGCCGCTTCCAACTGCACGAAACCCTGGGCGTAGCTGACGATCTTCGAGGCGTACAGCGCCTGGCGAATGTCTTCAATGAACTTCTCGCGATCGCCGGCATAGCGCTTGGTCGGCGGCGGGAAGACTTTCGACGCCCGCACGCGGGCCTGTTTCTGTGCCGACAGACAGCGGGCGAACACCGCCTCGGTCACCAGCGTAGTCGGCGCCCCCAGGTCGAGCGCATGCTGGCTCATCCACTTGCCGGTCCCCTTCTGCTGGGCCGTATCGAGGATTTTATCGACCAGTTGGCCGCTCCCCTCCGGATCGGCAACAGTGAAGATGTCGCGCGTGATCTCGATCAGGTAGCTTTCGAGCTCGCTCTTGTTCCACTTGTCGAACACGCGGTACAGCTCGTCATTCGACAGGCCGAGCGCGTTCTTGAGGATGAAATAGGCCTCGCAGATGAGTTGCATGTCGCCGTATTCGATCCCGTTGTGAACCATCTTCACGTAGTGCCCCGCCCCCGCCGGGCCGACCCATTCGCAGCACGGAATGTCGTTGTTCGGTCCAACTTTGGCGCTGATCTTCTGCAGAATCTCTTTGACATGCGGCCAGGCGGCGATCGAACCGCCCGGCATGATGCTCGGCCCCTTGAGCGCCCCTTCTTCACCCCCCGAGACGCCCGCCCCGACGTACAGCAGCCCGGCCTTTTCCACCTCGACGGTCCGCCGGTTCGTGTCAGGGAAATACGTGTTGCCGCCGTCGATCAGGATGTCGCCGGGACCCAGCAGCGGCAAGAGTTCGCCGATCAGGTCGTCGACCGCCGGTCCCGCCTTGACCATCATCATGATCTTGCGCGGCGACTTGAGGCTGGCGACCAGGTCTTTCAGGGAGTGGCACCCGGTCAGCTTTTTGCCCGGATTCCGCTTGATGAAGTCGTCGACCTTGCTGACGGTGCGGTTGAAGACCGCCACCTGATACCCCCGGCTCTCCATATTAAGCACGAGGTTTTCGCCCATGACCGCCAGACCGACAAGACCGATATCGCATTGAGGCATGAGAATGCCTTTCGATTGAAAAGGGAGAGAGAATTCGCGACGTCCGTGGCCCGATTGTTATGAAAACCAAGCCGACTTTCCAGCCCGCGCGTATCGTCGTCTTTTGCTCCGCAAAAGAACGCGTATGTCCGTAGGGTGGACTTCAGTCCACCCGAAATATCGTAAGAAGGACAAAGAAATCCACCGACACGTTGTGGCCGCTCCGGCCCCTGCTCAAATTCTATATTGGCGAGCCTCAAAACAGCGCACTTTCGCGGGAGCGAAAGGCGACAATACGCTTTGAGCTTCGGGTTGCGTCATTCATTAGATACTCGGCGTTGGAAATGACGAATGACTAATGACGAATGTCTAAGGAAACTGAAAAACCTAAAACCCTAAGACATTCACTCCGACGACCCAACGATCCTCACGTCATCCCCCACGCATATCACCCCGCCCTTCCCCGCCACCGGCCGCGTGTTCACCGCCAGCCGGTAAAAATGATCGAACCGCGACCGGGTTGCCCAATACGGCAGCGTCTCGTACCGCCGGGCCTCGAAGATCGAAGTGAAGTCCGCGTACCGCTCCCCCGTCTCTGAAGAGCGCGTCGGCACCACGCACCGCTGGCACGGATTGGTCCCCACCAGCTCGACGTTGCCGATTCGAAAGCGAACGTCCGTTCCCGCGTCGGAATACAACCGCTCTTCCCAGAACGGCTCGACGTCGTCGATTTCGAGATTGGCCCGAAACCGACGGCGAGTCTCGGCGACGTCAAGCTCCGGAAACCAACCGGCCACTTCCTCTAGCGTCGCCGTGCTGATCACCGTCGGGCCGGAGGCCTCGGTGTCGTCGGGAAAACCGGCCGTTGGATTTTCGATCAGCCGCACCGGCTGCCCGAAAAACTCGGTAAGCCATTTTTCGAGAGGGACTCGATCCACGTCGAGATCAAAGTCGTGTGAGTCGCCACGAGCCGTCAGTCGGATCCGGCGTCCGACCGGGTCGATTGTCGCTCGCAATTTGTGAATAAGCGGTGTGCGCTTCCCGTTCACATACTTCCCGTTGCCGTCCACGACGGCAAATCGCCGATCGTGCTCCAGAGCCCCCGAATCCAGGACGAGCGTCTCGCTGACGGCGACGGCGTCCAACGATTTGACGGGATAAATCAGAATCCGAGCCAGCCTGGGCACTGCTGCTTCTCTCGATCAGGACCGAATGCGAACCGATTGCCGGACTTCGCAGCATAACACCTCGCCTGACGGACTACACTCCGACCGTGAACGTCCCCTCGTTCCCAAGCTCCCGCTCTCATCCTTACACACAAGTTGGCTGGTTTTGGATTTTTTGGAAGGTGGCCCAGGCGAGGCTGAAGTCGAGGACTCGGCGGAGGCCTTGCCAGAGGGTC